>Ga0134121_10001466_pt1 | contig 22176 bp, 23 predicted proteins | sample KB301_FD_96463 | JGI IMG/M metagenome (GOLD analysis project Ga0134121, IMG submission 96463) | Terrestrial soil microbial communities without Nitrogen fertilizer from Kellogg Biological Station, Michigan, USA - KB3-0-1 | ecosystem: Environmental > Terrestrial > Soil > Unclassified ... | reverse complement strand
CGCACAAATCAGCCATAATAACCAGCTTTTTCAAACGGGCTTTAATCCCCTCTTACGATAAGTACTGAAAGGATTCTCTAAGTAGTGAATTTAACGTCGAACTTTGCCGCGACGCTCCGTCGCCGCGCATTTACCCTTCTGTTCACAGTCGTCGCCGTGCTAATCGGCGCGCCCGCAACCTTTGCCGCCACCGAAGGCGGTGAAGCTGCGTTGAAGCTGCCCGATCTTTCACAGGTAACTTTCCTGGGACTCGATGGTCACCGTCTTCTTTTGATCGGGCTCGTGTTCTGCGGACTTGGTCTCTTGTTTGGACTGCTGATTTACATGCAGTTGCAGAACCTGCCCGTGCATCGCTCGATGAAGGAAATCTCTGAACTGATTTACGAGACCTGCAAGACCTATCTGATCACGCAGGGCAAGTTCATCATGATCCTGTGGGTCTTCATCGCGATCATTGTCGTTGCCTACTTTGGAATTCTGCGGCCGGTGCCGGGGCATCCTATCGCGTTGACCGTGCCGATGATCTTGTTTTTCAGTTTGGTGGGTATCGCGGGAAGTTACGGCGTCGCCTGGTTCGGCATTCGGGTCAACACTTTTGCAAATTCGCGCACTGCATTTGCCAGCTTGGAAGGCAAGCCGTATCCGATTTATGCGATTCCGCTGAAGGCCGGCATGAGCATCGGCATGCTTTTGATCAGCGTCGAATTGCTTATCATGCTTTTCATCCTGCTGTTTATTCCCGGCGAGTATGCCGGCCCATGTTTCATTGGCTTTGCCATCGGCGAATCGCTCGGCGCAGCGGCGCTACGTATCGCCGGCGGCATCTTTACCAAGATTGCCGACATCGGTTCGGACCTGATGAAGATCGTCTTCAAGATTAAGGAAGACGATGCGCGTAACCCCGGGGTGATTGCTGACTGTACCGGCGATAACGCAGGCGACTCAGTCGGACCGAGCGCTGACGGTTTCGAGACGTACGGCGTGACCGGCGTCGCGCTGATCACCTTCATCCTGCTCGCCGTCCCGGATCCCAAAGTACAGGTTCAATTGCTGGTCTGGATTTTCGTGATGCGCATCATGATGCTCATCTCGAGCGCCGTGTCGTACTTCGTGAACGGTGCGATTGCCAAAGCGCGCTATGCCAATGCCGGCGAGATGAACTTTGAAGCGCCGCTCACGTCGTTGGTTTGGATTACCTCAATCGTTTCGATCGTAGCGACCTATATCGTGTCTTACCTGATAATTCCGGTACTTGGCGGCGACGGTAGGCTGTGGTGGATGCTGGCTACGATCATCTCGTGCGGCACATTAGCAGGCGCAGTCATTCCCGAGTTGGTCAAGATCTTTACCTCAACCAAATCGCGACACGTACAGGAAGTCGTAAAGTCCGCGGATGAAGGGGGCGCCTCATTAGGCATCCTGTCGGGTTTAGTCGCCGGAAATTTTTCGGCCTACTGGCTGGGTTTGAGTATCGTCGGGTTGATGGGCCTCGCTTTCATCATCAGCACGATGGGCCTGGACGCATTGATGGTTTCCTCCGGCACGATCCACGTCGCCCCGGTTTTCGGCTTTGGCTTGGTCGCCTTCGGATTTTTAGGAATGGGTCCAGTGACGATTGCGGTCGATTCTTACGGGCCGGTCACAGACAACGCCCAATCGGTTTACGAGCTGTCTTTGATCGAGCACCAACCGAACATCGTGGAAGAACTCAAGCGCGATCATAATGTGACCGTGGTATTCGAGCGCGCCAAGCACCTCCTGGAAGAGAACGACGGCGCCGGCAACACGTTCAAGGCCACCGCTAAACCTGTGCTTATCGGCACGGCCGTGGTCGGCGCCACGACCATGATCTTTTCGATCATCATGGCCCTGACCAACGGCCTCACCAAAAACACCGAGAGCCTTTCACTGCTGCACGCGCCATTCGTGCTGGGCCTGATCACTGGCGGTGCAGTTATCTATTGGTTTACCGGAGCGTCCATCCAGGCGGTCACGACCGGCGCGTATCGCGCGGTAGAGTTCATCAAAGCCAATATCAAACTTGATGGTGTCGAGAAGGCTTCGGTCTCTGACAGTAAGAAAGTCGTGGAAATCTGCACGAAGTACGCACAGAAAGGTATGTTCAATATTTTTCTGGGCGTGTTCTTCTCGACGCTGGCGTTCGCTTTTCTCGAGCCGTTCTTTTTTATTGGCTACCTGATTTCGATCGCAATCTTCGGTTTGTATCAGGCGATCTTTATGGCGAATGCGGGCGGCGCCTGGGACAATGCGAAGAAGGTCGTCGAGGTCGATATGAAGCAGAAGGGCACGCCGCTCCACGATGCAACAGTCATCGGCGACACCGTTGGCGATCCTTTCAAAGACACCTCGTCAGTAGCAATGAACCCGGTGATCAAGTTCACGACCCTGTTTGGTTTGTTGGCGGTTGAACTGGCGGTGAGTATCGGCAGCGAAACCGGCCAATTCGGCAAGAGTGGGCCGCTGGTTACGCACATTCTTTCGGGGCTCTTCTTTGTGATCTCGGCATTCTTTGTGGCCCGCTCGTTCCACGGAATGCGCATTGGCGTTAGTCGCTAGACCGCGCGCCCGGAGTTAGTTAAGATTGCGTCGTGACGCGCAGGCAGTGACTGAGAAATGGTGTTAGTGAGTTCTGCTTTGCGCTCGCTGCCTGCTGTCATGATTCGCTCGATCTTATTTCCGACAGACTTCTCCGCCGTCGCCAACAGCGCGTTTCCGCTGGCGCTGGCCGTAGCCGCGCAATACGACGCGATCGTACAATCCATTCACATCGCCCACGGCGGCGATCCCCACATCACGGAAACCTCGCGCTACGAATTCCCGGCAGTGCCCACCGGAAAGACCCAGGTGCGCGTGATCGAAACGATCGTGCCCAAGGAGAGTGATGATCCGGCACAGGTAATCATGACGCAAGCGGAACAGCGCACTTGTGATTTGATCGTCATGGCTTCGCATGGCCGTTCCGACGTAGCTCAGTTCTTTTTGGGACGAAGCGTGGCTGAGCAGGTCGCCCGCGACTCAAAGATTCCGACGATCATCGCGCGTATGTATGGGCCGCGACGCACAACTCGTCCCATCGACCGTTTCAAACGAATCATTTATGTGACTGATTTGGGAGAAAACTCGAAGCACATTTTGCCGGTGGCGGCATCGCTGGCAGACAGGACCAAAGCCGAATTACAAACGCTCTGTGTTTTCAATGAAGGCGACGAAGAACCGGCCGATGGCGGGGAGTCGATAATTCAAAGGTTCTTCGCCGAATGCGACGCCACGTGCGGCAAGTTTCAAAGACTGCACGGCGGCGTAGGCGAAGAAGTTGTCGAGTACGCCGGACGCAACAAAGCTGACCTAGTGGCTATTACTACGTCGCTCGGCTCAGGAGGAGATCCGAAGCTCACCGATACCGCCGAGTTCATCATCCGCAACGCGCCATGTCCGGTGTTGTGTGTGAGATCATGAAACTGCAGAGGTGAGAGGTCAGAGATTAGAGGTCAGAACTGAATGAACGTATCAATCGCAAAGAACGAAACGCTGTTGGAAGTTGCTCTGGCGCCGCTCGATTTTGTGCGTCAGGTGGGACTGGTAATTGGATTCAGTTTGCTCACGGCTCTGGCGGCGCAGATCGTGATTCCGCTTGGGCCAGTGCCAATCACCGGACAGACCTTCACAGTGTTGTTAACGGGCGCGCTTTTGGGATCGCGCCTCGGCGCGATTGCGATGATCACCTACCTCATCGAAGGCGCCAGCGGTCTCCCTTTCTTTTCAGGCGGTCACGGCGGGTTGCTTCACTTGATGGGACCGACGGGCGGCTATCTCATCGCCTTCCCTGCCGCGGCGTTCATTACCGGAGCTTTCGCCGAACACGGCTGGGATCGCAAGTTCATCACTGCGGCCGCGGCGATGGCCATCGGCTCGCTGGTCATTATGTTGAGCGGCTGGCTGTGGTTTTCGCTGATAATGAAAACCTCGCCCGCCGTCACCCTGTTCGCGACAGTGCTGAAGTTCATTCCCGGCGACATCGTAAAGATTCTGCTCGCGGCAGCGGTGCTTCCCTCTGGCTGGGCGCTTATGCGAAGACCGCCCGGGCGCAGGTAGCGCAAGTTGCTAACTTGCGATGGATGCGATCAACCGCAACTTAACAAGTTGCGCTACAGCCAGCCTTCGCCAGTTCCTGAACCGCACGTTTCCTGGAGCGACGAATAATGAAGTCTCTTTTCCTCCTCCTCGTTTGCTCGTGGTCGTTGACCCTGCTGGCTCAGGATGCACCGCGCGACCAGACTCCTCCGGGCATAACAATCGCTAAGTACAAATGGGAGCCCGCAAACTCGGGCCCGTCGGTCGATTCATCCATAAAAGCCGAGAGCGATTCGCCCAGCGGTGATTCGAGCGGTACGACTTCGCAGGATTCGCAATTCGGAGAGCGACAAGCCTTTGTCTATTCAGTCGAGGTCACCAATGGCGGGGCCAAAGCGATCAAGGCGGTCCGCTGGGATTACGTCATTACGGACAGCAAAACGGGCGCAGAATTAGGCAGGCACGAGTTTGAAAGTCTGGAAAAGATCGGTCGCGCCAAAACCAGGAGGCTGAACGCGAGGTCGCGGATATCTCCCACGAGGATCGTTCCGATTCAAGCGAGCGATAAGAGTTCCACCGTTGAACGCGTCACGCTCAAATGCGTCGTTTATGACGATGGTTCGCTCTGGCAGCAAGCCGGAACGCCATCGCAACTCTGCGAAGGAATTCGCCGGCGCTCGGCGCATTAGATCCGACGATTAGGATTACCTCAACTTCAATTCCATGAAGATGGCGCCCGCGACAGGATTGTCGTAATAAGGCGCGATCGCCTTGAATCCGATCGACCGGTAAAGCGCAATCGCGTCGTTCATCTTCGGCGGCAGAGTGTCCAGCAACATTCGCTCATAGCCGATCTCTTTCGCGTTCCGCATAATCGTTTCGATAAGGGAACGACCGATTCCCTTCCCGCGAAACTTCTCTCTTACAAACAGTCGCTTCATTTCGCACGCGTGATCGCCGAGCTTGCGGAGGGCAACACATCCCGCCAACTCGCCGTTGCAATGTGCCAGCAACAGACGACCAGCCGGCGCGGCATATGCTCCGGGAAGCTCAGCCAGTTCTTTCTCGAAGTTCTGAAAACAGAGATTGATTCCCAGCCATGCTTCGTACTCGCGAAACAACTCGCGCGCCAGATTGATTTGATCTGTCGTCGTGGCTTGAATAACCGTCATGTGCAAAAATTTACAGAACCGCGAGCGGTAGCGAGCGGGTTAACGCGCTTGTGTCAGTACCGGGAGCGGTAGCGACCGGATCAAAATGCCTATGGGGAACGAACCATGATCCCGCTCGCTACTGCTCGCGGTTCTGCAACTTCTGCCCCTACAAAAGAAACTCGGCCTGATACAAACGCATCAGGCCGAGTCATTGTAAGCAATTACCCGCTTGCTACCGCAAGCGGTTCTGTACGCGCTATGCGGTGAACGACGAGCCGCAGCCGCAGCTTCCGGTCGCGTTCGGGTTCTTAAACGTAAAGCCCGAGCCCATCACGTTCGTGACGTAATCGATCTCGACTCCGTTCAGGTACTGCGCGCTGAACATATCGACGAACAGGCGCACGCCTTTGTCATCAAGGATGAAATCTCCCTGGCGCGATTCCTCTTCGATATTCAAGCTGTATTGAAATCCGGAACAGCCGCCCGGCACCACGCGTACGCGCAAGCCCGCGGTCTCCGGCAGGCCTTCTTCGCTGGTCATAAACTTCTTGATTTCGTTAGCCGCCGGCTCACTGACACTCAAGTTCACGGCCGGTGCGGTGGGTGCGCTGGTCGGCGCGGGCGTTGTGGTTCCTATATTTGCTGACATTTTATTAACTCCTGCTTCTATTTTCTGATTGCTATTAGGCTCAATGTTTCCAAAGTCATCTTACTGAGATTTCTTCAAAACAACAAGCTCTGGTTTCATCGCCTCGATCGACACCTGACGCGCGACTTCTTCGGCGACTTTGCGGAAAGCCTGAGCCTGGGGCGATTGCGGTTGACCGACCACGACCGGCACGCCGTTATCGCCACCTTCGCGCACCTCAATGCCCAGCGGAACTGATCCGAGGAAAGGCACACCGTATTCCATCGCTAACCTTTCGCCGCCGCCTTTGCCAAAGATGTCGTAGCGATTGCCTGTGTCGGGCGCGATGAAATAACTCATGTTTTCAATGATGCCGAGTACCGGCACGGCCACCGTCTCGAACATGCGCAGCGCGCGGCGCACGTCGATCAGAGCAACTTCTTGTGGCGTCGTCACCAGCACTGCACCCTGCACCGGCACGAGCTGTGCGAGACTCAACTGCACATCGCCCGTGCCCGGCGGCATATCGACGATCAGATAATCGAGCTCGCCCCACTTCACATCTGAAAGGAACTGCTTTACCAGGCCATGAAGGATCGGACCGCGAACGATCAGAGGCTTGTCTCCGGGTTGGAGCACCGCCATTGAAATAAGCTTTACTCCGTAAGCTTCGACGGGAATCAGTTTGTTAGCTTCGACTTCAGGCCGGGCTTCGGATGCACCCAGCATGATCGGCACGTTCGGCCCGTAGACATCCGCGTCCATCAAACCAACTTTCGCGCCATCGAGCGCCAAAGCGACCGCCATATTCACGGCGACTGTCGATTTGCCGACGCCACCTTTGCCGGATGAAACCGCCACGATGTTCTTCACGCCGGGCACTGAAACTTTTTCGCCGAGGCCACGACCTTTCGGCACTTCGGCATCCATCGTTACTGTTACAGATCGAACCCCGTCAATTGCCGTCACCAGTTCGCGCGCAGCACTTTCCATTTCGCTCTTCACCGGACAAGCGGGGGTCGTCAGCACAATCCGAAACGAAACATTACCGTCATTGATTGATAGATCTTTGATGAAGCCGAGCGTGACGATGTCTTTGTGCAGATCGGGATCTTGGATCTGCCGCAGCGCATCGAGCACGATATTTTCTGTTAACTGAGACATGATTGGATTATGCCGAATGGTTTTGAGGTTTGTCGAACTCGTGGACCTTACGGTAGTGCCCTTATTCAAGTTCTTCTCTCTGCGTTCTCTGCAAAGATCTCTGATTCTCCTCTGCGGTTATGGCCGAAAACATTGGATTAACCGCAGAGGGCCACAGAGAAATCGGAATAGAGGACCATTGAACTTACAGCTCAATCACTGAGCGCGTAAGCACTTTTCAGCCAGCCAACCAATTCAGCATCGACGTCGGCTGGCGAATTCAGTTTTACCTCGTGATGAAATCGCCGCGCTGAAGTTTGTTCGGATTTACGGATGCGAGGACTGGAGATATCGCTATCAGCTTTGATGGTGAGGACAATCGCGGACTTTCGCGTGGCGACGCCCGCAAACGCTGTCCGGTTGACGAGATGGATTGAAGTTTTCTTGGGGTCCTCGACTATCGGTCCGAAGGTGCGAACGCTCTTCAATAAGCGATCGTAGATTTGCCGTACGACAGCGTCTCGGTTTTCGAAATGAGCATTGACCTTCATCGAAACTTAATCCCGATACGATGGATCAATCCGATCGACCTTTCGGAGCAAGCCTGGCCACGCGAGCGGCGCGCCTTGCCCGACCGTTACGGCATCCATCTGTGAAGCGACCTTGCCAAGAATCTCTTTTGGAATAGGCGACAGCTCGCCGCCGCCTGACTGCGCGAGGATCTGAATTTTGCACGCCCGCTCAAGCAGGAACATTCCGAGAAACGCTTCCGCAGCGGTGCGTCCCACCGTCAACAATCCATGGTTGCGCAGGATCATAAACTTCTTGTCGGCGAAATCGTTTATCAAACGCGGCTTCTCTTCTTCATCCAGCGCGAGACCTTCGTAATCGTGATATGCGAGCGACGACAGCGCGAACATCGCCTGCTGCGAAAGCGGCAGCAATCCATCTTTCTGTGCGGAAACGGCGATGCCATAGTCGGTGTGCAGATGCATGACGCACAGCGCATCTTCGCGAGCCGCATGTACTGCGCTGTGAATCGTGAAGCCGGCAGGATTAATGAAGTAAGGCGAGTCGACAACTTTGTTACCTGCGAGATCGATCTTCACGAGACTCGAAGCCGTGACTTCGTCGAACATCATGCCGTAAGGGTTAAGCAGGAAATGATGCTCTGGTCCGGGAACACGCGACGAGATGTGCGTGAAGATCAGATCATCCCAGCCGGAGAGCGCCACCAGTCGATAGGCCGCTGCGAGATCGACGCGCGCTTGCCATTCTGCAGCAGAGACCTGGTCGCGAATGCTGGCTGGTTTGGGCGCAGCGCTCATGCTATTTGAACTCGAACGACTTCAGATAGTCGTTGTATTCCTTATCCCAACGCGCAATCGTTTTCGCCGGACCGGCGAGCTTCACAAAGTAATTCCCTTTCGGCGTTTCGACCACGGCGGCGCGCAGCCGATAGTCCGCATCGTCATGAAAAGTCTTACTGCCCGGCGCCATCTCTGCGGTATAGGTTCCGGTGACGTCAACGGTGGTGACCTTCAGCCCATTGACGGTCATCGATTCGGTTTTCGCCTTGGTCTTTGAATCGCTCCCGTCAGGTTGCTGCATCTGGCCGATCCAACGATCAATGTTGGCCTGCGCGGTTCCCCCCTGCGTGGCCCCGAAGTAGTAAAGCACCAACGTCGCATCGTCTTTATCGCCTTCAACTTTCGGCAGTTTGTATTGGGCCGCGCGCATGGACGACGTGGGTTTCTCAGTCGTCCATCCGTCAGGAGCTTTGAACTTCAATTCGCCAGATGCATTTTGTTCAGTAGTGACTTGCTGATTAGCCACGGCGGTGGAACCGCGGTTGGTACATGCCAGACAGGAAATTAAGGAAACGAGCAGAACGCCCGCGCCGATTAACTTTTTATTCATCGATGATGACCTCGCGCGACAGACTCTATCATCGCTGCGCGAGTATCGGCAAAGTGAACACGAATGCTTTGCGGGCCTTTGCGTCTTAGCGTCTTAGCGTCTATGCGAGAGACTTGAACAAACGTCTCTCGTTCACGCCAAGTCGCCAAGCCCGCAAAGAAGCGCAAAGACTATTGACCGCCGTGCCCCGCCGCTTTCGCACGTCGCTGCATCTCCTCAGGAGAGACGTCTTCCTTGTGCGTCGCGATGTGCCAGACGTGACCGAAGGGATCGATGACGCTGCCGTTCCGATCGCCGTAGAACTTGTCCTGCAGAGCTTCCTTCACCGTGGCGCCGGATTCGACGGCCCGATTGAAAACGGAATCAACGTCTTCGACGTAGATCATCAGGCTCACGGCTGAGCCGCCGATCGACAGCGGGCTGTGGTAGCCCATGTCGGGATATTCATCGGCGATCATGATCGGGGAATCACCGATCTTGATCTCAGCGTGGCCGATCTTTCCATCAGGCGCGGGAAAGCGAAAAAGCTCAACCGCGCCAAAAGCTTTAGTGTAAAAATCAATTGCCGCCGCGCCGCCGCGAACGATCAGATAAGGCGTCACCGAATGGTAGCCTTCAGGAATTGGTTTGACTGACATAGTGAAACTCCTCTTGCTTTTTTGTACGGGCAGGCTTGTCCCTGCCCGACTTCGGGCGGCCACGAGGGCGGCCCCTACTAATCATCTTCCCGTAAATAGCGTCGTCTCATCAACGAAGCACAGGCCGTTGCCCCAGGGATCTTCTACATAGAATGATCGCTCACCCCACGGACGCATTACGATCTCGCCGGCCTGCTGATCATGATATCGATCCCTGCACAGGCAATTCATCACTTGCGCGCGCTCGAAGATCTCCTCGAGGTTACTCACGGCAAAGTAGATGTAATCCGGCGTCGGCTGCGGTGTCTCGCCGGTGCCTTTGGTGACATCGACCAGCGCGAGAATCACCGGCCCGCAGTTGAAGTAATGTCGCGAGCCGCGCGGAATCGGAATGCCGGGATCGTCCAACAATTTCGCATAAAACTCTCCGGCCTGATTGAGATCGCCGACCTGCAAAGCGATCCGAAATAGTTTTGGTGCGCCCATAGATGTCCTTTCTGGTTCTTCCGGTTGTTCACCCATTGCCTGCCGCTGCGAAGCAATATACCAAGTGTTGTCGAATGGATCCTTGATCGAACCGACTCGCGCGCCATGGGGCTGCAACTTAGGCGGTTCCTTGACAGTCACGCCTTCAGCTTCAGCAGCTCGCGCGAACCAGGTATCGACATCATCAACGTACATCATGAAAACTGAGGGCATCGGTTGCCATTGCCCGTGCGCTTCACCCAATTCGAGCACCGAAGTGCCGACCCGAATCGTAGCGTGGCGAACGACGCCATCGGGCGATTTATGCACAGCGACTTCCTCCGCGCGGAATGCTTGTTTCAGGAAATCGATCATCTTGGGCGCGCCGACAGGAAGGAGCGACGGCATCAGGTTAGGCACGCCTGCCGGGACAAACGATTCTCCCTGGTGCGTCGCTACGAACCATTGATTGCCGCCCGGATCGCGAAAACCGCACTCGCGATCGCCGTAGGGCCGATCAGCCGGCGCAGACAAGTTCGTAGCCCCGGCCTGAACCGCGTTCTTATAGATTCCATCCACATCGTCAACGTAAAGATGAATGTAGCTCGGCAACGGCGTGCCTTTCCATTGGGAACCTTCTCCACCGCCGCCGACCATAATCATCGAGCCGCCGATGTTGTATTCGGCGTGAAACCCGCCTTGCGAGCCCAGGCCATAGATTTGACCCGTGACGCCAAACGCCTGCTTGAGAAACTCACTTTCAGCGTTCACGTCGGACACAATCAGATAAGGCGTGATTGTTCTAAAGCCTTCACGCACGGGATTGATTTTGGAGTGCGCCGGCTTGACGGCGCTTTGTGTTGCACTCATCGCTTCATTCTCCATCTCTCTTCGCAGACGCTCTCTAAATTCGAGGCGCGGCAGTTTGCGCAACTCGACCGCGACGCTCAGCAGATCAGCAATTCGCTCATCACCACCGGACGGCAGCTTGCCCGTCGCGATCATCGCGTCGATTGCCTGATTGAGTTGCTCTGTTAATTCAACTTCACTCATCTTTGTTTACAGCTCTTTACGTCTGATTTCCTCTGTGTCCTCTGTGGTAAATCGCTTGCGCAAAGTCGCTAGCGCCCGGAACTGCAACTGTTTGATGGCGCCTTCGCTGCGATTCAACTCGGCAGCGATCTCGCTGATCGATTTCTCTTCCGCAAAACGCATTGCCACCACGCGCCGCTGATCGTCAGGTAAGGCATCAACCAACTTAAATAAACCCGCGCGCCGTTCCGCCTCTTCCAGGTGGCTCTGTTGTGACTGAGAATTCACGGGTTCATCGACCGCCGCCGCATCCAGCGAAGGTTCATCAGCAATGACTTCTCGCCCGGCTCGTTTGGCCCGATCGGCGATCAGGTTTGACGCGATTCGTATTAACCAGGCTCCAAACGGCGCACCGGTCCATTTGAAGCGCGGGAGATTCGCCAGCGCCTTCCGAAATACTTCGCTCGTCAAATCTTCCGTCGCCCCGCGATCGTTGACGCGACGCGCGACATATCCGTAGACCAGCTCGAAATATCTCTCGTACACCGCGCCAAAACACGCGCGATCCTGCTGCGCCGCTTCGACTAAGCGCCGCTCATCCGCCTCGCTCCCCTGTCCGAGACGCGTTTTCTGTGCAGGTTCGCTGCTCGTCATCGTGCTCCGTTAATATTAACTGCCGCGGAGGGAAAATGTTACGGTCGCTGCCCGATATCTTCGTGCATTCATGGCATGCTTGTTGTAGGCTTTGCTCAAGTCAGCCGGTTTTGCCCTGTTCGCCCACACAAGTATGAGAAATCCTTCGGTTGTGCGCGCAATTTTACGCTCCAGGCGAGTGAAGTTTCCGGCATTCACAGCGGCGATTCTCCTCTTGTTCTCGCTGAATACCTCGTTCGCGGAAGCTCAAACCGTCGCCGACTCGAACATTGTTATCAGCCAAATCTACACGCGTGGCGGCGAGACCGGCGCCATTTATCAGAATGACTTTATCGAGCTTTACAATCGCAGCAACAGTATCGTCGATATCAATGGCTGGATGTTGAGCATCACTACGTTCGAAGGTTCCTTCCCCTCCGCTGTAGGCATTCGGTTTGTTTCCAGCGGCAGCATTCCGATTTTTCCCGGGATGCACATGCTCTTCACGTTCACGACTGGAGGAGCGAATGGTCAGCCACTGAACGGAGACTTTCCGGTTCCCATCGTCAGCCTCGGCTCCGCCGGCGGACAGATCGTTCTGCTCGGCAAGGACAAGACTCTGCCGGCCGGATGTCCCGCTTCGCCCGATCTGACCGGCGCGGTCGTTGATTATGTCGGCTACGGCACCGCGACCTGTTTTGAAGGCGCCGTCACGCTCGCGCCGCCGGCCACAAAATCTTTGACGCGCATCAACGGCGGATGCACCGATACGAATAACAACCTGGCTGATTTTTCCTTCGCTGATCCAAATCCGCGCGGATTCACTTCGCCGATCGGGCTATGCGGATCGCAAAGCTCCAGCGTCATCCAATTCGCCGCGCCACAATTCGAGGGTTTCGAAGGCTTGAGTCCGAGCGTGGCACAGATTAGGGTTACCCGGATTGGCGACGTATCCACTGCCGCGACCGTGGACTATTTCACGTCGGACGGCACGGCTTCCGAGCGAAGCGACTATACAACCGCGATTGGCACACTCCGGTTTGCGCCTGGCGAGACCGAGAAGACCTTTGACGTACTAATCACCAACGACAACATCGATGAGGGCAACGAAACGGTTTCTCTCGGTCTGCTCAACGCCACCGGCAACGGCGGTATAGGTCCGCGCAATTCAGCGACCCTGATAATTCACAACGGCCTTGTCTTTTTCCCGCCTGACCTGCGGAACCCCGTTGACTCGTCGAACTTCTACGCCGATCAGCATTATCACGATTTTCTCAATCGCGTTTCAGACGCGGCCGGGTTGTCGTTCTGGACTAATAACATCGAATCGTGTGGCAGCGATGCACAATGCCGTGAAGTGAAACGCATCGACACGTCGGCGGCGTTCTTTCTGTCGATTGAATTTCAGAACACCGGGTTTCTGGTCTATCGGGCGTACCGCGCCGCGTATGTGGCAAGCACGCAGCGTCCGCGCGCCTTGCCGCGCTATCGCGAGTTCATCCGCGATGTGCAAGCGATTAGTCGAGGCGTGGTGGTTGGCCAGACCGGCTGGCAAGCGGTGCTTGAAGCGAACACCGTCGCGTTCTTCAATTCTTTTGTGGCCACGCCTGAGTTCACGACGACCTATCCATCTTCATTGCCGCCGGTGCAATATGTGGATTTCCTGAATTCGCACACCGGCAACGCGCTCTCGCCCAACGAGAGAAATGACCTGGTAAGCAGGCTGCAACTTGGACAGGAAGCGCGCGCGACCGTTCTGCGCAAGATTGTTGAGAACCCAACCTTCAGCGCCGCCGAGTTCAACCGCGCGTTTGTGCTGATGCAGTACTTCGGCTACCTGCGCCGTAATCCAGACGACTTACCTAACACGGATTTTTCCGGCTTCGATTTCTGGCTGAATAAGTTGAATCAGTTCGGCGACTATAAGTCGGCTGAGATGGTGAAGGCCTTTATCAGTTCAGACGAGTATCGGCAGCGGTTTGGACAGTGAGTGTCTATAGCCAAAGGCCATGGGCACTAGCCCGACTGTTAGGGAGGGCTCAATACTGTCCACGATGCCTCAGGTCATCACCGTTTACTGGTGAGCCCTCCCTAACGGTCGGGCCAATGCCACCTTATCAATAATTAGTTCGGCGACTACAAGTCGGCTGAGATGGTGAAAGCCTTTATCAGTTCAGACGAGTATCGCAAGCGGTTTGGACAGTAGAACGGGGTGTGAACCGCTCTCCTCGACAAAACTACACGCGTCCAAACCTGTCCTTCTTGTTCGGCTTTGGGTTGTACTTGTCTTTATCTTTTGCGGGAAGGAGAGCATCGCGCTCAGCCTTGTCGACGTTAAATAGGTATTCTTTCCCTCCTATTAAGCGGAAGTTGTCAATGAGTTTCTGGCGCTCAGAGCCTCGGACCTCAAAGTAGTTCAAGTAGTCAGCGATTAGTCGACTCAAGATGTTGTGAGCGAATTCATTGTCCTTTATTCTTCGTCCGAGCTGGATTTGTTGGTCTGCGAGTGGCGAATCATAATGGTCCAATCTTATAGCGGTCTCCACGAGTTTATAACTCAGCAACTCCTTTGATGCGAAGATATCATTGAAGCTATTCTTCAAGTCCTCATGGCCAACAGAGTTGGAGATCTTCTTTATCACCCCATACGCTAACCAATGATGGATAAGGACTATGAGTTCTTCCAACCGCTGCTCGACTCCTTTTTCGGTTAGCCGTGGATTCTGATCCCGAACAAGTTGTCTGAGAATATTCCTTAGTTCTGTAATTTGTTCGCGATTTGCATCGAGAAATGCACGACACATTCTGAGGCCAATATTGATGCACTCCTCAATCAACTCCTGCTTTAGGCCAACCCGAATCGTTCCAGGGAAACTCTTAACTAACTGTCCTACGAGTTCGATCGTCTTAAGCGCGATTGCTACTTTTGTAAACTCGTCTACCTCGTCTGAATACCTAACCAATTCGGCTTTCGAAGGCTCCGCCAAATTTGCGAATTCTTCCTCTTCTTCGCCCTTTGAAATCAGCGCGTCGCGGCGGTCCTTATTCGCGCGCGCGTCATCGGATTCGAGCACGTTCGCATCTAGTTTCGATTGATCGAGGTCATTTAGATACTGAACATCAGACGTAAAGTTTGCGACCTCTTTGTCCTTATAAATCCGTCTAGCCTCGTCCAATATCCAACGAATCAAGGTGCGATTACTATTTGCTTCATAAACGAGAAACAAAAGGATGCGCATGTGCGGCTCATACTTAATTGTTTCGACCATCGAATGAATATCTTGAAGTGCTAAATTCTTCTCTTCTGTTTCTTCGTCTCCCAGAATATGGGCGTAATATTTCGCTGCAAAGAAGTCGCGAAGGTGGGAGCCAGCAAACTTCCACCGTTTGTTACCTATCTTCAGCAGTATCTGAGACTCGACTAATTCGCTGGCAAAAGTCGTCGTCACTACGCTTTCTCGATACTCCTGGTTGTACTGGTGAATTATTCTTTCTAAGTCATCATTTTCTATTTCCCGAGCTTCGTTCTTGTACACCCAGTGTGCCAACAGGGAGGTGACGAAGAAGAGTCGATCGATATCAGCGGGACTCTTTTGTAGTTCATGAAGTCGTCCCGTTATGATCCCTTGGTAGATATAGCCAATCGAGCCGAATTGAGCCTTCGGATTCGTCTTAAAGCTCTCGATAAGCTGAAGGACGCCCAGAATGAAGAACGGTGTCGATACTATTATGCCCGTGTTAACCGCGACCTTAATTTGTGTACTAAGCTGATGCTCCTGACGAATTATCTCGTCTTCCTCACTATTGGGATCAGCCTCGCATTTTATCCATGACCGGATCAGCTGTGTTCTCTGAGTCTGATTCAGCGGCAACATCCGGCTGTGTACAAATTCTGAAAATTTTACTTTCTTGCCCTCTCCGCCCGCATATTGTTGCAAGCTGAGATCATTGTGGGCAAACACCACAACGATATCGAAGTGATCGCTTGCGATTTCAAGCAGGCTCTGAAGAGATTCTTGATTCAGACTAGAGCGTCCAAAATTGTCGATGATTAAAGCCCGTTTTTCTATAGGCAACTGGAAAAACGTATTTACAAGCCCCTCATTAAACTGATTCGAGAATTCCTCAGCGATCACATCGCGAAAGGTTCCATCCTCAGCTTTATGGAACTTCGAACCATTGGCGAGGACAGTCGCATACTGATGTTGATATAGTAATCTGTAGACCATCTTTGCCGTCGTTGTTTTCCCTTGCCACGTGTCTCCAAAAATAATCAATTTCTTACTGTTCAATATGAATTCATAAAACTTGTCGCTTTCAACACGCGTCGCAACATCGCTTCGACCTGCAATCAATTTTTTAAGCGAGGTAACGTATAGCCTTGGAGGAATGAAAAAGCTTTCAAGCTTGATATCAGTTCTTTTCTTTCGAGAGTGCCACGTCACACTGTCGAGTGTGTCAATGTATCGTTCGAATTCCGGAGTTAAATAGAACGCATGACGTGTTAGGAATCGGTTACGCACGAAGTCTTGCCATTCGCCGCTCTTACCTTTCTTATATTCGCTCCGACCCCATTTGAAAGGAATCGATTGCTGTTTTCTCTCATCCAGATCGACGACAATTAGATTGAAGCTGCTTGAAGTTGGTAGGTCGCGGTCTTGAAGGGCGCCAGCTTTAATTACTTGCGTCTCGGAATTTGTCAAAGGATCACGTTTGACGAATGATTCTCCATGATGTTCGTGGCCGCTAAGTATTAAATCGGAGATTTGCTCCGTTGCGCGTCTGAAATCAATCGCGTTAGTGCTGTCTAGCCAATTATCGGGATGATGGAAAAGCGTTACGGATAGTTCGCCTCCGGCTAACACCTTCTTGTCGAGGTCAATGATCTGGGACAAAAATACTAGGCCACCCTGATCCTCATGTTTTTCTGACAGCCAAGCTGTATTGAAAACGTTGAAGTAGAACGTTCCACCATTATGAGTTACGGGAATTTGGAAGAAGGCTTCGGGTTGGGTTGGATAGTTCAAGTGTGGTTCAAGAGTTTTCGCGAACTCAAAAAAGTTCTTTTGGACGTTCAAGCAGCCTTTGTAAATGCTATCACCTCGCTGTATTTCGTCAGGTGTCCGCCGAACCATTTCAATAAATGCAGTTCTGGCCTTCTGATCTGGATCCGAGAAGTCACAATCGTGGTTTCCTGGGGCGATTATGAATCTGACTTCAGCTTTTGATTGTTGTTGAATGTAAGACTTGATTGAAAGAAGGAATTTCGAAGCCAGCTCGTACTGTTCTTTTGTACCTCGGTTTACGACGTCACCAGTAATTACGATGAAGATCGTTTCCAGCTTCTCCCACGTTCCGAGAACAGCCTGAGCAATCTTTTCGCCTCGAGTCATGATCCAATCGTCATCTTTTTCGATGTGTATATCGCTGAGATGCAGAATCGCGATCTTCATTGATTCTCCCTATATCAGAGCGGCCTCTTCATTGAACTTGGAGCAATACCACTTCTACTTCCTTATAACAAATCACTAAGCGTTTTTCTTTCAATCAATGCCTCAGCGCTGGTGGTGGACTCGTGCGTTGGACTTCCGTCTTCAGAGTCTTGTCCGGCGGCTCAGGTAGCGCCAGGCTTCCATCCAGACATTCGTAGAGTTTGTAAGTCAGGTTCAACCAGAATCCGTTCTCGCACACGGAAACAGTAATCGTGCGATTGAGTTCAGTCCGCGCAGCGGACGGCCGATAATAGCCCACCGATTCATCGGTGGGTTCCATAGTATTTGATTTCGTAGTCCGTAAAACGGACGGCTGAATCTCGCACGATATCGATCATCTTCTCATTTTTCATTCGTCCGTTTCACGGACTGACTCTATCCGCATCGGATACCCAGCCATGAATGGCTGGGCTATTTTCAATCGTCCGCTTTGCGGACTACTCACGATCAGCGGGCTAATTGCTTCGGTGCTGATGCGGACTCGTGCATTGAACTTCTGGCTTCAAAGTCTTATCCGGCGGCTCAGTTAACGCGCGGTCTCAGGCATAGCTCAGGTATTCTGTTACTGCGTCCCACTGTGCTTTGGCTCGTGCGGTTGGATTCTTGATCTCGCTGATCGTCTTCATCCGCAGTCGTAGCCCAGTTGCTAATGTATCCGCCTTGTCCGCAAGCCGCCTGGCATCGTTAATCCGATCGAACGGTTGCCATTTCCAACGCGTGAGAATCGCCATCGCCACGCTTCCAGAACCGAACGCAGTCGCGTATACGAGTTTATTCTTAGTCACCATGATAATCGACCAAACTATCAGCGCCACGAAGATGCAGCCGACGATTCCCACACTCCCAAAGTTGCAGCTTGTAAGAAGTGCGAAGCCGAGCAAAGCTTCGTTCGGCCAAATCTTTTAGTTCCTGAAGTGGATCAGCGGATGATGGATCGGGCGGCTTAACACCACCTAGAGGCGTGGCGTTGAAGCGACTGATCAAAATAACCACAGCTGCGCCGAGGAGTAGACCAGCCAGGGGTAACAAGAAAGTTTGCCAATTCGTCCGCAAGAACGCGCTCGCACGCGGAGCTACAAAGACACCGACAGCACTCAACGCAATCAAAACCAGAATGACCGCCATCTTGAGCGGAGCGTTTGAAGCTGCGGAGTACACCATGGCTCGAGGCACAGCACGCATCAATGAAGCGCGGTCGCTGAGGATGTGCATGCGACGTGAAATATCTTGTCGACTGTAGTCTCGTGCTTCACGCTGCACGACAACGGGCTGACCCCGGCGACGAAATTTGCGGAATGCGGTTGCTACCTGCGGGTTTTGCCTCTCTAACTCGCGAACCAAGTCTTTGGAATCACTTTTATCGATCATCTTTTGCTCTCCTCGTTAGCGCGATCTTTCGCCATTTCGTCAACTGAAGCCGTCGATGAAAAAATCAAACTTGTAATCCAGGGGCGTCGCGAAAGACGCTCGCCCCTGGCTATGCATTTCAGGCTGATGGCGGCGCTGGTGGAGTTGGCGTTGTTCCGCCACCCCCGGCCGCTCGTCTCGGTGCTCGCTCGGTATGACTTGCGCTGGTCCATTCAGCCAGCACTGCCGGATTGTTCGCATACTTGTTGCGCACGATCGCGTCGGCCGTTCGGCATTGCCTCGAGGTCGTCACGCAAAGCCGCACGTGCTTCCGCACGAGTCTCAGTGGCTTGTCGCGCGGTACCACGTGCAGATGCTTCGTGGCCTGAAAGAGCCTCAATCTCGGTGATGACCGCACCGAGCGCGGTGAAGGTCTGACTGCCTAAACTGTTGGCGCTGAAATCGGTGGCGTGCGCGCTACCAAAATCGCGCGCGCGCAAAAACTTCTGATAGGTTCTGCTCTCCTTGTCGTTCACGGTCGAAAACCTCCTTCTGAGGAAGAATGGTTAAAGGTTTTCACTTCGCGATCCGTGGGAATCGGGAGTGAGTTAGGTTGCGAACCCTGCTTGATTGAGAGGCCTCAGCCAGAGTTTGGAACGGGTTTTTGGCGAGACCGAAGAAACGCGGCGGAGTTTAGCACAAGTCTTATCAAGAAAAGCAAGAATCTTCGGTTTTCGGCCAGTTTTTGAGGATATAGCGCCTGCGGATGGCTTCGGATCATATGTTAATGGGCTTGGATCATATGTTAATGGCTTCGGATCACGTGCTAATGGCGTTGCGTCATTTGCGGATGGCGTGAGAATACGTGCGAACGGGGCTGGAGCAGGTGCGCGTGGATGTAAATCAGATGTGGTTTGGACGAGATTCAGTGCGGACGGCGCCCGATCTAGTGCGGATTGAGCGGGACTGTCTGCGCACCGCTTGAGAGGACATGTCCTTTGACACGTACTCGGTGCGCATTACACGCCCTCCCTCACGGTCGGGCTACTGCCACCATCGGCATGCTCTTCTGATCAGACTTCACGCTTTAGGCTTTGCGTAACCCTTGTCCGCCAGCTCCCTCGCCTTCAGATTCGCGTTCGCAGTTCGCGCATCGACTGAGCCTTCGATTTGCTCGAAGCCTTTTAGACCCTGGACCGTCAGTGACTCTCCCCTGAGCTTGTGGTCACCATTGCATAAATCATCGCCGTAGTCATACATGCGGATGATCACGGCAAAGGGCTTGCCGTCAGCCAGTCTCCATTCAACCTGCTTCTGCTTCCAATCCACCGGCTGCATGCCCAGCGAGATGTCTTCCTCTCCGCGGGTAAGACTGAACTGGGATGCGCACGCCGAGTAGGAAATGTAGACGTCATAACCACCCAGGCCGCGGCACTTGGAAGGAATGTCGGTCCCGTTATTTTCGGCTTCGCGCTCTTCCTTTTTAGTCATGCCACTGCCGCAATTCGTCAGAGTTGTGTAACGACTGGAAAATACCGGCTTCGGTTGCGGCGTGTATCTGTGGGCGTAAGCTGCTCCGATCAGCAACACACAAATAATCAAGGCTATGGGCAATCGAGTCTTCATTGAACGAGTCTCCTGTCTGGGGCGCTTCATCGTGGGACTGAAGAACTTCGCGATTGGTAATGGTTTAGGTTGAGAAGACTCTCATTCACGCCGCGGCTTCAGCGCGACGGCGTCGCGTGACTCAACATAAGGAAACCGTTTGAAACGGTTTTCCTCATTTTTCACCGCGGGAACACCGGGCTAAAGCCGCGGTGTGAATAAGAAAAGTTCAAAGTATCTATTCCTAATCCTGATTTTGTGTTCTTCAAAGCGGAACCAACTCAGTCGTTGTGTCCCTTCGTTTCTTCTCTTTGAATCCTTCGACAAAGACGCGCGAGCCCGGCGTCGGAAATTTCTCAGCGTAAGCGCGGTCGACCAACTTCTTCAATCGCTCGCTACGAGTGAAGATCGGCCGCATCTTGATCTGCTTACCGTTGACTTCGATTATCCCGCGCGGTTCCTCGCGCAGAGTGCGATACCAGCTTCGTTCTTTCAAGCTATACGACCGCACGAACACGCGCCCTTCGACGACGACGGCCCAGATGCCGATGATGCGGTGCGGCTTTGTGCCGGCGCGAATGCCGAGAATCTTCGCGTCGTTAATCGCATCGACGATATCTTTCGGGAAACGCTTCATCACATCAGAGATTAGAGGCTAGAGGTTAGAGGCTAGAGGCTAGAAATTAGAGTGGAGGAATGAACTCTTAGCAAAACTCTTAGCTCTTGGGGTGCTCGCTCGTTTCCTTGCTTAACCAGAAATTGTCTAGCTTCAAGCCTCCGACGGCTTGCCTGGTCCTTCGCAAGTCACGTACTGGTGGCATCGCAGCAACAGTCTAACCTCTAGCCTCTAGCCTCTAACCTCTAACCTCTGACCTCTAGCCTCTGACCTCTATTTTTTCTTCTTCGTCGAATTCTTGATCAGCTTCTTCAGCGTCGGCATGTCCACCTCTGAAAGTCGCTTGATGTGTAAGCAGCCCTTGCTCCGGCTGTGCTTGCCGAGTTTCGACAATAACTTCTGCTGGCTCTCACCCAGCGACAGATATAGCGTCAGGTTCTGCTTGCGCGGCGAAAAAGCAATTATCGGCCAGTCTGCCTCCTTGCCACTCGCATATTTGATCGTCCTGGTGCCAAAGCCGGCAATGCTCGTACCCCACATCACGCCTTTGCTGCCCGCCGCTTCTTCCATCAACTTGGCGATCGTCGAACAATCGGTGCGCGTCTGCGCGTCAGGAACGCTTGCGATGAAATCCTTTACCGTTTGGTTAGTTGGTTTTGTTTTCAGTTCAGCCACTTTTTTGCGTCACCTTTAGAATTGCACTCCTGGATCTGGATGACTGGTCGATGCTATGCGAACCGGCGATGATCGACCATGAGACATCGATCCTGCACCACTTTGATTCCGGCGCGCGCGAACGCTTCCGCAGCTTCGTCATGATAGATCCCGAGCTGCATCCAGACTGACTTCGGTTTCCTGGCCAGGATGTCCGCCACGTGCGGCGGAATGTCTTGCGGACGCCTAAAGACGTTTACCATGTCGACCTCATCAGGAACTTCTGAGACCGTTCGATAAACGCGTTCGCCCAGAATCTCTGTTACCTCGGGATAGTAAACAGGTACGGGAATGATTTTGAAGCCGGCACTTTGCATGTAGCTGGGAACATAGAACGCGGGCTGGCCGGCTTGCGCCCCAGTCTTAATGCCCAACACCGCAATCGTGGTTGTTGCCTTAAGGAGGTCACGAATCTGATCGGGTGTCGTGATGAGGTTGTCGCGCCAGTCCATCGTCAGAAATTTACTCCGGCTGCAGCGAGGATGGCGAGCACGACGGCAATGATTGCCTCTCCGCAAATCAATCCAGAGGCGAGCGGGATGCGATAAGCCTTCTCACTTTCCGGATGCGCCTTGGCCCAAATCAATTGCGCGACGCCGCCAAGGATGAACGTCAACAAAACTGCGGCTGTGATCAGCATGCCGATGCCCATCGCTGAAGGCGAAGGGACATACTCGCCCCACCTTTCCGCGAGGAT
>Ga0134121_10001464_pt1 | contig 22199 bp, 12 predicted proteins | sample KB301_FD_96463 | JGI IMG/M metagenome (GOLD analysis project Ga0134121, IMG submission 96463) | Terrestrial soil microbial communities without Nitrogen fertilizer from Kellogg Biological Station, Michigan, USA - KB3-0-1 | ecosystem: Environmental > Terrestrial > Soil > Unclassified ... | reverse complement strand
TCATGAACGTCAACACGCGCACGTCTTTCAAGTCTGCCTTCGGATTGCCGGTCGCGGTGTCAGTGAGCTTGAAACGGAAGGTGAAGTCTTTGCCGACGGGCATCGTCATCTCTTTCAGTTGATGCTCGAGACGAAGTGCTACAGGCTTTTGCTCTTTCAGCGCCGGGTTGGCATCAGCACTAAGATCGAAACAGTGAGACATGCGTGGCGAATCGTTCAGAAACGCGACGTCGTATCCACCACTCGCCGGCAACTTGATCGTCGTTGAATAAATACCCGGTTTGATTTCGCGCAAACTGCGATCGACAACCAACGCTGCCATCGGCTCGCGGCGATAGTTCTGGAAATTACCCATCGGCGCCGCCATGCCTTCGGTGTAGTAGTAGAGAGTCTTATCGACCGGGTTCGCGATGATCACCGAGTTTCCTTCCGGCGCGAGCACGATCGAATCGGCGTGCACCGGATCAGATCCTTTGCGCGGAGCAGCCTGCCCGCCCGGGAAATCTGTAATGTCAACTTCCTTCTCGATCGTTGCGAGTCGCAGCATCGACACGATTTCCGTATCGAGCGATCTGACGAAGGCAAACGTGTCACTGAAGATGATCTGATCCGGGGCTTTGCCGACCTTTACATCGTGAAGCATGCGATTCGATGCGGCATCGAAGATGCTCACCGTGCTCTTTTTGGTGTTGAGCACGAAGCCGTAGCGCCCCCCTGGAGCAAACCTAACGGAGCGCACACCGGGGTTGGTTTTCATGCGCGCGATTACCTTCTGATTTTGCTCGTCGATTACCGTGATGCTGCCGTCATTCTCACTCGCTACGTAGATGGCTTTACTCAGTTCAGACAAGGCCATCGAGGCCGGCTCTGCACCAACTTTGATATCGCTAAGCTTTGCGAGCTTTTGCACGTCAATGATCGAAACACTTTCGCTCTCGTGATTCGATACAAAGGCGAAGCGATTGTCGCTGCTGATCAGGATGTCGTGTGCGCCAGTTCCGGTAGCGATCTTTGCTGCGACTTTGAGCGTCGCCGGATCGATCACAGTGACGCCGCCTTCATTAGCGATCCAAACATAGTGCTGGTCAGGCTGCATGGTGATGCGCGTCGGAGTTGTTCCGGCGTCGATGTAGTCAATGACTTTCCAGCTTCTCGTGGTGATTACCGCGACCTGGTTGATGGCGGGGAGAGTGACGAAGAGCAATTCGCCGTCGCCCGTGAGGAGCCAGTCTTCGCCGGGGCTTTTCAGCCTCACGAGCGTTAGGAGTTTGCTGCCGCCGAAGCCTAACAGCGGATCGATTACGGAAATGTCCGGGGTCTTATTTAGCGCGAGGATGTAATAAGAATTGAGATCGACGTCAGGACGGGCGCGCATGCTGCCGGTTAAGTATGACTGGATCTTCTCGCGGCATTGCGCAGGCTCTGGCGTCTTATTGCCGTCGCGCATGCTGATCCAGGCTGAGAGTCCCAGGCCTTTCACGGGCGTGCCAGTGGTGGTGTCTGTGACTTTGAATCTGATGTTGACGTCTTCGGCGGCGCGGATTGAATTGATGTTCTGGACCAGTGGTTCGGCGGTGAACTCGATAGCGACCCCCTGCTCGACGATCTTCTGTGATGGGACTGTCTTTTTAGTTGGTTCCTGCCCGAGAGCTGTGGTCGCAAGAAGGATTAGAAGTAATAAGCTTAGGATGTTTCGGTGGGCCATTGTCGCACTCCTCTTCGAGAATTGAACTCAGGTGTGCAAGCTTTGTGCCTACAGGGTTTTATTGAGCTTACGTGCTTAAATCTTCGGAAACTGGGGAAATTTACGGCGGGTTGGGAAAAATGTCCGAGCCCGCGAAGCGGGCGACAGCATAAAGCCTGGGGCGCAAGCCCCAGGAAGCGCGGAATTAAAAAGATGATTGAGCCCGCGAAGCGGGCGACAGCGCGTGATTGCTTTGGGCTGTCGGCCGCTTCGCGGACTCAATCGCTTTTTTTGATTCTGATCCTGGGGCTTGCGCCCCAGGCTTTATGCTGTCGCCCGCTTCGCGGGCTTACTTAAGAGCGACGGAGCTCGAGGTTGAGCCGCCGAAATTACTGCGCACTGTGATGTTCTCCGGGTACGTGGGCCAGGATAGTGAAGCGCTGAAGCGTCCACCACCGTTATTTTTCAAAGTACCGACGAGAGCGCCGCTGGTGGTGACGTATACACGCAGCGTCGCTGATGGCTCTGTACCGGTTGCGTCGACCCGTAAACTTCCTTTGGACCGCTGATACTCGGCCCGCTGGATTCTGATGATATCAGTCACTGGTACGGGAGTTGGCGTGGGTGTCGGTGTCACGACCGGAGTCGGTGTTGGCGTTGGCGTCGGAAATGGCGCGACATCTCCAATCCGCACGACAAACGCATCATCGTGATTCTGGAGCCCACCGCCATTATTAACCTGCAACGGATTCCTGGTCGGGAAATCCGCCGACGAAGTATCGCCAGTGACAAAAACGTCGCTCCCTCTACACGCAATACCGCGACCCTCATCCGTCAGACTTCCACCGAGAAACGTCGAATAGATCAGCCCCGAGCCTGCAGCGTTGAGTTTCGTCACAAACGCATCACTCGACCCGCCTCCATACGCAAACTGGACTGCGTTAACGATCGGGAAATTACTTGAAGCCGTGTCGCCGGTAATGCAAGCGTTGCCTGCAACATCGAGCGCGATGGCCCACCCGCGATCGACGCCCGCACTTCCTCCAAGATAAGTCGAATACACGAGGGCTGAGCCTTTGGCGTTCAACTTCGTGACGAAAGCATCGTAGCTGCCCTTCGTTTGAAACGCGCCGACGGTCACGGGAAAGTCGAACGACTCGGTTATGCCGGCCACATAAGCATTGCCGTTAACATCGACGGCAATTCCCTGACCTTGCTCGCGGCCCGCGCCGCCGAGGAACGTCGAGTAGACCAACGCCGTTCCATCCGGCGTGAATTTCGTAACGAACGCATCGAGTCCGGCCCGCGCCGTATCGAATGCTCCGAAGGTGACAGGAAAATCTGGTGAATAAGTGTAGCCGGTGACGTAAGCGCTGCCGGTGTTGTCGACGGCAATTGCTTCGCCCCAATCGTCGGTGCCGTTGATGATCTTTCCGCCTCCGAGATAAGTCGAATAGACCAGCGACGAGCCGCTGCTATCGATCTTCGTCACGAACGCATCATTGTTGCCGCCCGCAAACTTTGGTTGGAAAGCATTGACTGTCGGAAACGTGCAGATCGTTGCGCGACACACGGTCCAACCAGTGATGTAAGCATTGCCGTTTCCGTCGAGCGCGATGCCGCGGCTGAAGTCGTCAAAATTCCCGCCAAAGCGTGCTGAATAGACGAGCGCAGAGCCGGTCGGATTCAGCTTGGTAATAAAAGCATCGCCGCCCATTGGCGCGGTCTGAAATGCGCCTGCGGTCGTGGGAAAGTTCAGTGGACCAGCATCTCCGGTGACGTAAGCGTTGCCGGCTGAGTCGACAGCGATGCCATTACCGCTTGCGCTGGCGAGATACGTCGAATAAACAAGCGCGCTCCCGGATGGATTGAGCTTCGCGATGAATGCGTCGCCGCCACCATACTCAGTTTGAAACGCGCCGGGCGTGGTTGGAAAGTCAATCGCGGCAGTCTGGCCGGTAACGTAAGAGTTGCCGAGCGAATCGACAGCGATTGCGTAACCCTGATCGAAGCCGCTACCGCCGAGGTAAGTTGAATAGACCAACACCGGATCGATGATCAGCGGCAAAGCGGGATCGTAAGCGCCGGGTTGAAAGCCGATGCTTTGCCGGTTCTTCACGATGTAACTGACCGGCACTTCCTCTTTGATTCCATTCACTTCCTGGTAAGCAGTGGGTTTGCTCTGGCGGACATCTCCCTGCTTTGTATGCAGGACGAGGTCTCCCATGCGATCGATCTCGAAGTCCTGCCCGAACGCTATTTCAATAGTTTCCGGATCGGATCCGGGTGCGATGATGAAGTCGTATTCGAGACGACGCGCGTCGCCGTAATAGACCATGTCGATCCCGGGATAGACTTGTGAGTAGCGAACGCGGGCGTAATTCGGGATGTTGGTGCGCCAGGCAGTTGGATCAGCACCCGCGAAATAATTACTCCTCGTGGTCAACGGATCGAGACCTTCGATCTGAGGCGCGGGATTGGCGCCTTCCAGTTTCATGCGCACGATCGAGCGGGGCGGCCTCGGTTTCTCTTCACGCGCGTCGAGATCTTCTTTTCCCTTCCGGTGCGCGGCTGGATTGTCGAGCGCCATGACAGCTTCAGTCGACGTCAGGAAAAGAACGTATCCTTCGCTGCGCGCGAGAAATTTTACGCGTTTGTGAGTCTGTCCCTGATTGAGCTCGAAGTTGAGTGGCAGCGCAGTTAGATCAGATTGCACGACGTGGTTTGATACTGGTGACTTGTGAACCGCGGCAATCAGCGCGAATGTGATGACGAGTGAAAAGAACGTCTTAACAAATATATTTAGTGACATGACCTCCCCTCCTTTCGCAGAAATCCATCTCTGCGATCCTCTGCGTATCTCTGCGTTCTCTGCGTTGAATAGCCCTTTAACGCAGAGAACGCAGAGATACGCAGAGATCGCAGAGAAAAAGTGTGCAGCCCGCCGTGACGGGCTGCACTCGTTAAGGTCCTTATGGCTTGACTCGGAAGATGCCCCAAATTCCTCCGTCAAACTGGAAGGACTCCTGCGTCCGGTAGAGGAAGTCGCCTGTAACACGACGTGCACCACCGGCGCCATTGACTGGAATCACTTCGTAATGCGACGAAGGTCCGATTCCATAAGTGGTTCCCTTGAACTCAGAAAGTGGATTATCGCCAATCGACTTCGAGTTGTTGGTGAAAGGTTCATCCTGCCAGAAGTGTCCGTGCAGGTTGAACACGTTGTTGCGCATGTGCCCGTTGGCATTCAGGATTCTGAACCTCACTGCCTGACCAGCCTGTGCGGTGAAGATCGGCGTTTGTGGATCGCCGGCCACCTGCGCATTGGTCAAAACGTTCGTGAAGTCAAAATTGCGAGTGTCCTCGAATTATGTTTCAGGCGCGTAATTCATGCGTTTCCAGAGCGGCTCAGTGCGATAGTTGATCGCTTTCTGCGCTGAGTCTTCCGGATCCTCCGCACCAGTAGGACCACCAAGATTCGGCACCGGACTGTTATCCGCGAACCTCATGTTGATGTCAGTTTGGAACTGAAGTACGAATTCACGGAACGACGTGCCATCAGACTTGTTGACTGTGGCTTGCGCGCGTGAAGTCGAATCTTCAACCCAGCTCGATCCCTGAGGCTCGATGATTAGCGAACCGATTGCACCTTTATTGCTGTGCTTGATCGGGTCGGATGAGATCAGGTTGGTCGCGCCGAATTCAATCGGCGTGGCGATACGCTGGGTGCCGTTAACAATCACGTCACCGGCGTACCACCTGTACCTGACTACGCCGCCTGGTCCAACCGTCTGGTTGGGATTGAAGCCGACGTTCTTGCCGTCGCTGTTCGCCACGTTGTAAGCGAGCAGTTGCGGGTGCAAGCCGACCTGCTTCGAAGGGTGCACCTGATTCGCGTTGAAATGGAAGATCAGGTTCGCCATCGTGTTGAAGCCGTCCAGATCGGGCAATGACTTCGGCAGCCTGTTGTACAGGACGAAGTTGATACATTCACCTGCTCTGGCACGGACGACGAGCGGTTCGATCGGAACGCCCGCTTTGACGTTGCCGTACACATCGATGTCTCCGCTGCGGAAGTACATGATGGCCGTTGGGTCATTGAGCGCACCACCATTTCCGGCCCGGCTGTTATAGATCAGCTTGCCTCCCGGAAGTGCCCAGGCATTGACTGCAGTCACGCTGATGTTTCGCACCGGAGCATTGCTGGGACAGATACCGGTGGCTACACTCTTACCAGTCGCGAACTCCGTTGGATTCGAAGTAACTATATCGACTGGTCCAATGACTATTGCGGCTGCTAATCCGAGATCCGGCGAGATGGCAGAGCTCTCAGCGCCCAACATCTCCCCCGACATAAGCGAAGAGTCTGTCGTCACCTTGGAGTCTGTCATCACCGAAGAGTCGGTAGTGTCTTTATAGTCGGTCGCGCCCGCAGGGAACGTCGAATCGATCGGGAACGCCGAATCGTTCGTCGTTGACACGGCCGCGCCTTCCGTATTGCCAGGCAATGCCAGCAGGTCGGTCTTCAGGCCCATGCGTCCGTTGTAGACTCGCATAAGACCCCAAACACCGTTCCACTGACCGTCAACTGAAGCGCTGTTCTGGTACAAGTAATCGACGAATGGACGGTTGCCCATCACGGATTCCTTGCCAGTGAGAAACTCGAAGTGTTCGGAGATTCCCGCCATCTGCGAGTTTCTGTAACCAGAGTTGTTGACCGCCAACGGATCCTGTGGCGTGCCTGGTTGGTGTAGCCACTTGTGACCGCTGATCGTCAGGTTGTGTGTTTCTTCGTGTGCTCCCACGAGGATACGAATCTGAACTTTGTCGTTCTCGTAAACTCTCAGAAGCGGCGTGAATGGATCACCCGGTTGCACTCCCTGAGTCAACGCCGGATAGAACGTAGGTTGAACGTTGAACTGCGGATCTGCGCGAGTGATGTTTGACTTGTAAACCTTGGACAAATCACCAGGAGCGCCGTTCGCCTGTGTGTTCGTATTTGGATCGCGAACACGTAAAGGCACTGGCTCATTGCGATAGTTGACACTCATCGTGCCCTGGTCATTCGCGGAGATTGCCTCCGGACATGGAGCGGGAACTCCACCCGGACAAACCATGCCGTTCTCAACGAGGAATGGTAGTCCCACTTCGTCGAGGATCGGCGGGTTGATGACTCGCTGTGGGTCAGCCATCGGTTTACCATTGGCTCCGACGCCGGCGCCGGCCTGATAAGCCAGTTGGAAATCAGCAAACTCAAACATGAATTCGCGGTGACTGTTCGCCGCATTTGTCTCGATGATGTTTGCCTGCCAGCTTGTCGGTCCGCCATCCACTGCCCTCGTTCCCATCGTGACGCCGGTTTCCGGGTTCTTCCAGACTGAACCAGTCGGCTCGATGACGAGGCCGGCGTAGAGACCTGCCTGCTGGTGAGTCGATGGTCCAAAGTGATCGTGTGTGAAAACGGTCCGGAGCGTGCGGTCCACGCCGTTGTTGTTGAGGGTGTCGTCAGCAAACCAGCGTTGCACTGTTGTCTGTGCGCCGAGAGTGCCGAAGTACGGATGTGCTTTCGGTTTCGGACAAGTGAACGTGCCGTCACGTGGGTCACCTGACTCGAGACCGGTGCAGCCATTCTGTTTGCGAATCGCCTTGATCCGTTCGCGTACTTCGTCGGGACTGAAGGTGCCGTCTTCATAATTGAAGCCGTTACCAGAGCCGTCTGACGAAGTGACGTCAAACTTCACGAGGTGAATATGCTGGCCGATGATGTCGGTCGGCGTGCGTACCTGAAAATCGTCCTGCTCGTAAACGCCAGGAACGAGATTCGTGTGGTAGTACGTGATGCAATCGTTGGTATTCGCGCGGAAGAAAAACGGTTCCGGCGGTTTCGTGCCTGCCTGTGTCGGCGCAACGTCGGCCCACAGAGACAGGATGCGCGACTGCGGGAAGTGCCAGCCGGCTTTGTTCAGTTTGATGTCGAGTTGAAACGCTGCTGCTTTGTAAGTGCGCGCGGTTCCAATCGCGTTTCCATTGTCGTCGATGCAGGGATCTGCATACGGAGCACCAGGCTTGCGCGGCAGGCCATTCAGTATGAAGTTGGCTGGCGTGCCGTCGGGCTTGAAGCTCGCGTGCAGGCGTTGCTCGTGATAGACCATCGCCGCGAGCTCTTTAGTCGTTCCGGTTTCGGTGACTTGTTGGGCAATGGCAGTGACGAGCGCTTTACTAAAGTCGAGACGAGTTTCAGAGTGCGTGAAAGTGCCACCCGTGATGATGTGTCTCGGCAAGCCACCGTCATCGATCGTGTCGAGCGGTGGATGTGGCGGACGATGTCCTGCTACTGCCGGGTTGAAGAACGGATAACCCGGGACAGTTGCGGTCGGCATCGGCGCCATTGCGAGTGTCGGTAGAGGCACGAGTGCTGGTGTCGGCGTACCGGCAGTAATTTCGCCGTCCGGTAACGCACGGGCGCCGGCGACCGGAATGCCGTTGGCATCCAGCACGGTTCCCGCTTCAAACACATCATGCGCACGCCACAGTTCCCACATTCCTTCCGCGAAGTGTGGATAGAAGTGGCAGTGGAAAATTGAATCGCCAACTACCTGATTGCGGTTGCCAGTGCCGCCGTGAACGATTTCAGTCGTAAACGCGAAGCCTGGTCCAAGCGCCTGACTATCGAGGTAAGTCGAGTTGTCGTCATCAGGTGTTTGCAGCCACTGGTGGGCATGCAGGTGGTGAATGTGATGCTCTTTCGGTCCCGCGTGTACGACTCTCATCTTCACGGGGTCGCCGATGTAGCTGTGATGCACATTCGAGGGATCGTCGGGATACAGGACCTTGGTGGCCTTGCGCCCGGTGATCAGGTTGCCAAGCTTGTCAGTCGTGTTGGCAGGAACGTCTACGATCTGCGCCGGGTCGCCAATGGCCCATGAAGAAAGGAAAAACTCTTCAAACTTGCACTCAGTGCAATTGAACATTGGTCCAACGCCGAGACGATTCGCGAGGATCTCAGCGCCTACGCCGGCCACGCCGTAGTTGATGGCAAACTTGTCTTCAACACTATGCAGCGTGTGTTTCAGAACTGGATCGCGAAATTGCGGAAATGCCTGTATGTCCTCAATTTCATCGTGATAGATGACCGTGAACTCGCGGAAAGGTCGATCACGATCGGGCTCGGTCGCGTTCGGACGGAAGGTACCGGCCGGGAAGCGTCCCTTGTTTGGGCCGGTGATGATCGCGTTCAAGTCCGTGGCCACGATGTTGTTGTTGACATCGAGCATCGCGAACTTGTTGTAGTCCAACAGCGGCTGACCGCCGGTCGTCGTGCCGGTTTTGGCTGCGGTCATGTCACCCGCGGTAACCTGCGAGCGATACCATTCAGCGCCTTTCGGTTCGACGTTGACGCTACCAAACAAACCTTCGGAAAGCGTCCCGCCATCACCTTCGCCACCGGTTGTTGCCGCACTGCTGTACATGAGGTTGTTTCCCTCACGCGTGCCGTAGGAGGTGTAGATGGTTGAGGCTCCGGGAGCTACCAAACTCGGCGCATTGGTACCGACGTTTGATCCGTCGGAAGCGATACTCCCGACCAGCTCCATGCCATTGACGTGAATGCCGGCCGAACGAGTCGCGGGCTGATCGCTGAGAGGACTCGGCGACAGCAGGTTGGTAAAAGTGATTTTCAGACAGTCGCCGCTGTTCATGCGGAGCACGATTGGTCTCGGTCGTTTGTCAGACCGCAACCGCACGTTGCCGGCGACGATTCCTTTTAAAGGATCGATCGCCACGACGTCTCTCCTGAGCGCGTAGATCATGCCGCCGGGATTAACAGTGCCGAGGCGGTTGTACATGATCGCCTGATCGAAGGCGACCACGTCAGCTTTGATCGTGCGCGCGCAAGCAGGGGTGGGCGAAGGAGCCGGTAGTACGTCGACCACCGGATCGATCACAGGATCGATGATTTTGGTTTGTGCCTGGGTGGTGGCGCCCGTTGATAGCAGCACAAGAGATAAGAACGTGAGCAGATAAAGTAATTTTCTCTTGCGATGGTTGTGATGTTCGTCTTTCATCGTCTCTTCCTCCGGATGGGCTCTGGTAAGAACCAGCGAGCGAGGGGACCATTTGGTCCAGAACATACATAGAGCCCAACTCTTGAAATGCGATGCGCGGGAAGGTCTTCGCATCGTGCGATTGACCGCTTGTTCCTGGGCTACTCTCGAGCGGGATAGACTCGAATGAGTTTGATCTTGCGGGTGCAAGACTCATGCCCCGGAGCGATGGGCCAACTTTGGACCGGAAGTGTCTCAGCGTGAGACCACCGAAGTGTGGTGTGATCTACGATGAATCACAGTTGCGATTTGTGCGGTGATGATGGTGAGGAAATTTGGGCAGACGCTGCGAGTTTTCACGCACTCTTCTCCGCGTATCTCTGCGTTCTCTGCGTTTAAGAACAATTTCAACGCAGAGGCCGCAAAGATACGCAGAAGCCGCAGAGAAAACGAGTTAGCCACTTAGACATCTAACTGCGCTTTTGGACCATCTCGTTCCACTCTGATTCCAAACTTCTTCAGTTTGCGATAGAACGTGGGGCGCGGGTAGTGAAGAATCCTGGCGCTGAGTTTGACGTTGCCGGAAGTGCGCGCGAGCGTTTGCACGATTGCTTCACGCTCTAGCTCTTCGATCGGCACTAGCGGTGGAATTATGAAAGGAATGTTACGCAAGTCTTTGGTTTGCAATTGGTCGGGCAGGCATTCGGGTACGAGTTTTTTACCTGAGCAAAACAGCACGGCGCGTTGCACGACGCTCTCCAGCTCGCAAATGTTTCCCGGCCAATCGTAACGGAGGAGACAGAACAGAGTTTCCTGCGAGATGCCTCGTATTTTTTTGTTGTATTGCTTGTTGAGGCGAGCGAGAAAGTGCCGAGCGATTAGCGGTATGTCATCGAGGCGCTCGCGCAGGGGCGGCACGCTGATCTTTATCGTGCTGATGCAAAAGTAAAGATCCTTTTTTAAGCCACCGTCTTCCAGCAGCTGAGTCGTGTTTCGACTTGTGCTTGCGATGAGGCGGCAGGGCTTTTGTTCCTGCAAGACGCGGAAAAGCTTCGACTGCACGTGGGAAGGGACTTCTGCGATCTCGTCGATCAGCAATGTCCCGCCGTGAGCCGCTTCGGTCGACGCGAACAGCTCGGCTTCGAAGAGGTCCGGTGGAATGGCGGCGCAGTTGACGCGGATCAATGGTCCGGAACAATAGTGACTCTGCGCGTGAATGGCGTCGGCGATCAACTGCTTGCCCGTGCCGCTCTCGCCCTCGATCAGGACTGATGCGTCAGAAGGTCCAACGGTTTTGATGATTTCAATTATCTGTCGCAGCTTAGCGTCGCGGCCAATTATGCCAAATGTATCAGTGTCGGTGTTTGAGGTTCGTGAAGGAGTCATAGTCTGTACATCGCAAGTGTTCCTGCAATCGCCGTACACCAAAGGCGTTTCAGTATTTAGTGTCGGTGAACGTCTGCGAAAAAGCGGAAACCTTCACAACCAATGCGCGCTTTTCCCCATGAGATGGCGCAATTGGATAACTGTAAGCGTGCAAATCACTCTAGCATGGTGCTTGCTACAAGTTGGCCCAACCGCGACCTCAATCTTAAGGAGACTGATCATGAAAAGAGTTCTAGTAGCAATCATAGTGACCGTATTCTCGTTGGCGGCGGCGCAATCCCAAATTCAGCCTGTTGCTGACGACTGTGCGTGTGAGTCGCAGGCCTTACCAGCCACACTCGCGATCGTAAACGGCGTTTCGATCAGCGCGCGCGATATCGACAAGGCCACTGGCGACTCAGTGCGCAACCTCCAACGCCAGGTCGTCGAAGCACGCAAGCGCGAGCTCGACCTCCTGATCAATTCAAAACTCCTCGCAATCGAAGCAAAGAAACGCGGCGTCAGCACCACAAAGCTGCTCGAAACTGAGGTCGTCGCCAAAGTAAAACCGCCTACTGCCCTTGAAATCCGCGCTTTCTACGATCAAAACAAGGCGCGCATCAACGGTGAGTTCGAAGCGGTTAAGGACGACATCGTCGGGTATCTCACAGACGAACGGCAGCGCACCGAAGCCAAGAATTTCGCGGAAGGACTACGCGCCGCAAGCAACACGAACGTGAAAGTTCCACAAGCAACGCCGCCGCGCAATGAGTCGGAACGCGCCCAGGTCCTCGCTACGATTAACGGCGAAGCAATCACCGCAGGCGACGTCGAGGATTCGCTTCAGGCGCTCATCTTTGACGTGCAGGAACAGGTCTATGGCCTGCGCAAAAACGAAGTTGACCTCAACATCAACGACACACTTCTCACCCAGGAAGCGCAAAAACGAAAGATAACGACGAATGCGCTGTTGGAGACGGAAGTCAAACCCAGGCCAATAACAGAAGAACAGGCGCGTGTGTTTTTCGAGCAGAACAAGGAACGCGTGAGCGGCGACTTCGCGCAAACAAAAGATGCAATCGTCAGTTATCTGCAACAGGTGGAGCTACGGCTGGCCGAACGCGCTTTTGTTGACAAACTGCGCACCGCGGCCTCAATCCAGATCTTCCTGAAAGCGCCGGAATCGCCAGTGTTTAAGATCTCGACCAAAGACCAGCCGTCGTTGGGCAACGCTAATGCAGCAGTCACGATTGTGGCTTTCACTGATTACCAGTGCCCGAGTTGTGCGGCAATCCATCCGGCGCTCGAGCGCCTGGTGAAAGAGAGCGGCGACAAAGTAAGACTCGTCGCACGCGATTTTCCACTGAACCAACATGCGGAAGCGTTTAAGGCCGCCGAAGCTGCTGAAGCGGCGCGCGAACAGGGCAAGTACTGGGAATACGTGCAAGTGCTCCTGCAAAACCAATCTTCGTTGAGCGTGGAGAAGTTGAAGAGCTTTGCTGCCCAGCTTGGACTGGATCGCACTCGTTTCGATGCCGCACTGGATTCACGAAAGTTCGCCGAGATGGTCCAAACCGATGTCGATGACGGGATCAAACTCGGATTGAAAGGCACTCCCAGCTTCTTCATCAACGGCCGCCGCGTGACGGCGAAGAGTTATGAAGAGTTGAAGGAGAGCGTTGACGCCGCGCTTACCAAACTCGGCAAGTAGCCGCTTACACAAATCCTGTTAATTCTGTAAATCCTGAAATCATGCGAGACACGATTTCAGGATTTACAGAATTAGCAGGGTTTTTGTGTTTCAATTCAACGGACGGTAGGACTGGAGCATCTTCATATAGTTCGCGCGTTCAAACGCGGCGGGTTCGGCGCAGTGCTTCTGGCTCATCGCTCCGATCATCTGCGCCACGCTCTCATACTCACGCTCGCTCAACCACGTGACGACTTCGTTTAGCACCTGCCCAATCCGGCGCACTCCATTTTGCAGTAACTCTGACGCCATCATCGTCACTTTTGCGCCGGCCATCAGCCCTTTAACGACATCCTGCGAAGTGTGAACACCGCTTGTTATCGCCAGATCCGCATTCACCCGGCCGTAAAGAATCGCCACCCAACGCAACGGTAAACGCAGCTCGTTCGAATTACTCAAGACGAGCCGCGGCGCTACTTCAAGGTTTTCAAGATCGAAGTCAGGCTGGTAAAAGCGATTAAAAAGTACGAGGCCATCAGCGCCTCGTTCACTCAAACAACTCGCCATGTTCGCGATTGAGCTGAAAAACGGGCTGAGCTTTATCGCAACTGGAATCGTCACAACCTCTCTTACAGCCGTGAGAATATTGAGGTAGAGCGCTTCGACGTCGCTGCCTTTAATCCCGGTGTTCGCCGGAAGGTAATAAACGTTGAGCTCGATAGCATCAGCGCCCGCCTCCTCAATCAACGTGGCGTAGTCAGTCCATCCTCCCACTGAAGCCCCATTCAAACTACCGATTATCGGGATGCTAACAGCTTCTTTGGCTCGCCGAATCAGGTTCAGATATTCGTCCGGACCGACGTTGTAGCTCTGCATATCCGGGAAATAGCTGATGGACTCAGCATAGCTGTCTATACCCTGCGTCAGGTGGTAGTCAATGTAATAACTATCGAAACCAATCTGCTCTTCAAACAGCGAATACATCACAACTGCCGCAGCGCCGGCATCTTCAAGTCGACGGATACTGTCGACGCTGTGTGATAGTGGTGATGAAGACGCTACGATCGGGTTCTTGAGCAGCATGCCGAGATAGTTGGTTGTCAGGTTCATACTTTTATCCACTGATTACATAGATTTTAGTTCAGCGAGTTGTTTGTACTGTTGCCAGCGTCGCGACACTGCCTTCTCCGCCTGCTCCAGAAGAAATTTGGCGACGGCTGGTTCGCTCTGCTTCAACATGCGATAAGGAGCTTCGGAAAGACTTACCGCTGATTTGGATCAGAAACTGGCCGGCACGATTGGTGTCACGGATTGGTGGACCATGACTGCGTGGCGCAATCGAACTTCAGCGGGTGCGTTTCGACATGAAACACACCAGGACGTGAAATGCGCCCAGTGTCACAACGTCGCAGCGATGAACACCACCAAAGACACAACGCAAAAGGTGCCGGTGAAATCGTGTGGCGGTGCTGAAGGTTGTCACGTTACCGCGACCGTCGATGATGGTGGGATTCTCAATTACGAGATCGATCAAAGAAATAAGACGCGACGTTTGTCTGCACGAAGTGTCACATCACATTTGGCAACAGACCGCTGCCGGCGAGTCATCTGAGTGCGATTCCGAAACCTGCGGTTGTTGCGAGTTTTCAAAGGATCTTCGCCCATGCGATCGTTCCGGAACAGTCCGCGGCTGACTACTCACAATTCAAACACGACAATCGGAATCACGCGCGGCTTCCCTGTTTGCCTTGCTATTCGCGTACAGGATCGCAATGGCAACGTGACTGAGTATTACGATCGGAATCGAAGGCTCAGTGCAGAACAGATTGCAGCCTCTGAAAAGCGGCGTATGGATTGCATCGATTGCCACAATCGACCGGCGCATACATACCTGCCGCCCGATGTAGCGTTGGACCAGTCGTTCGCGGCAGGACGCCTCGATCCGTCGTTGCCTTATCTCAAGCGGCAGGCAGTAGAGGCATTGAACAAGCCGTATACAACCGAGACCGAAGCCGTCAATGCGATCGCATCCGCGCTCGATGGGTTTTACCGCACAAACTACAGCCAGTTGCACGCACAAAAATCGGAAACGATCAAAACGGCGATCACGGAAACGCAGCGCATCTTCAAAACCTATTTCTTTCCCGAGATGAAGACCAACTGGTCAACTCACCCAAACAATATCGGCCATTTATTCATCAGGATATTTCCGCTGTCACGATGGTGATCATGTCAGCGACACGGGAAAAGTGATTCGCAACGATTGCAACATCTGCCATACTGTGTTGTCAGACTCAGCGCGACCAGCAACAGTTTCTCAGACAGTGGACTTTAAGCATCCGGTTGATCTCGGTGGCTTGGCAGCTCGGAAATGCGAGACCTGTCACAAGGCGAACGAACCATTCAAGCACCCGATAAACTTGGGAGACATCTCGATGTTCCAGTGCGTCGAGTGCCATCCAAAACAATAAAGGATTAAACTGAGGCTTGCAGATGGTGTGATCTTGGGCATTGCCATTGGCATGGCGGTCGGTGTTGGTGCTTGCATGACGTGACAGTTCATACACGCTTCAGCGTTGTCAGTCATGTACGAATAACCACGAGCGTAGACAAAGGTGTACGACCAGTTCAGCGGCTGGTTGAAGTCGCTGGCAAGTACGCAACGAAAGCGCGTAACGGTTTCTGGCATTCCTATTATTTCACCACCGGTTGGTAAGGGCGGCTTGGGTCAGATCATCGAGGCAGCATCCGCGCACTCGGAACCGTCGTAACCGATAACAATCTTCATCGTAAGTCGAAGAGATTTTCGTTGAACTTGTGGACTTTTCCTCATCGGATGCGAAAGCTTCCTCACACTCACACTTAGGAAACTCATTGTGTTTGCGAATACTCGCTGATCTGCGTGGCATGTTCCTTGCGCAGCTCAGTAAGGGAAGAGGAGGTAATTGTGCTATGGCGTCCGATGATCGTGATATTCTCGAACTCCTCAGAGCTGAGTTGGACTTCATCGAGAAAGGCGGTTACGGACGTTCAGTTCGAACACCGCGGCAAAGCAAATCAATCTTTCAGGATTCACTGACTTGTCTTAACTATGGTGATCGGGATCGCACTCATCCTTGCAACGAATGTCACCTGCTCGAATTCGTGAGTCCGGAGAACCACACTCAAGAAGTGCCCTGTCACCTAATTCCTTTGAATAGTGACGGTGAGACCGTCCAGGAATTAGAGCGCTCCAGGACAATCAAACAAAGCTCGAGCATGAGGTAAGCGCGTGGCTTCGTGCGAAAATCAGGGAGATCGGGGACCAACGAGCCGAACACGGCCTTGCTAACGTTACGCTCCGTTCAACTTAAAACTTCTCTATGGCAGACTGAATTTGGTCACTTCAGAAACAAGTCCAACGGGCCTTACACAAGTTGAGGCAAAACGGCGGCTGACGCAATTCGGCCCCAACGAGCCTGCGCCTACAAAACGGACTGCACCTCTCTTTCAACTGCTAATTCTCCTGGCAAACCCACTCGCAATTATTTTGCTTGTGGCCAGTGGCATATCCGCTGCGCTTGGTGAAGTCATCAACGCCTCAATCATCATCACGATGGTCCTGTTCAGCGTTGCCATGAATTTCATTCAAACGTATCGCTCACAAAAGGCAGTCGACAGTATTCGCAAAGAAGTGGCGCCCACTGCAAATGTTCTGCGAGACGGTAAGTGGATCGAGATTCTCAGACGCGACATAGTTCCCGGCGACGTAATAAAGCTCGCCGCCGGCGACCTTGTTCCGGCCGATGCGGAACTACTGCAAACACGCGATCTGCACGTCCAGCAAGCGGCGCTCACTGGCGAATCATTACCAGTCGAAAAATCGGCAAGTTCTGATCATAGCTCCGATTCAGAAAGAGACTTGAACAAAGTATTTCTCGGCACGTCAGTCGTAAGTGGAACGGCTACGGCTCTCGTAATAGCGACCGGCAAGAACACTGTCTTCGGTGACATTGCCATGCGCCTCGCAAAGCGAGCGCCGGAAACTGAATTCGAAAGAGGTACCAGACGATTTGGCTTTTTGATAATGAGGACCACGATCTTGCTTGTGCTATTCGTGATCCTGATCAGCATTCTTCTTCATCGACCCTTTCTTGAATCACTGTTATTCGCCGTAGCCCTCGCTGTCGGTTTGACTCCCGAGTTTCTACCGATGATCACGACGGTCACACTCGGCCGTGGGGCAGTTCACATGGCGCGCAAGAACGTGATCGTGAAACACCTCGAGGCCATGCAGAACTTCGGCAGCATCGACGTTCTGTGTAGTGACAAGACCGGTACGCTAACAAGCGGAGAGATGTCTTTGGAACAACATCTCGATCCCTTCGGCGCGCCCTGCGAACGAGTATTTCTGCTCGCGTTTCTCAACAGCCTGCACGAAACCGGTATCACCAATCCGCTCGACGAGGCTATCAAGGAACGTCATCGCAGTGATCCTTTGGATACTGCGGTTCTCAAGCACGATCATCCCGATATTCACGATTATGAGAAAGTGGAGGAGATACCGTTTGACTTTGAGCGGCGCCGCGTCTCAATCGTCGTCAAGCATAACGACGAAAGATTACTGATCACGAAGGGCGCGCCCGAAAGTGTGCTCTCCACCTGTACTTCTTATGAAGTGGATAATCAGCAACACCCTTTAGAACGCTCACAGGCGCGCATCGAAAATACTTATCGCGATCTCTGCGCCAAGGGGTATCGCTCACTGGCGGTCGCGTCTGCGAAGGTTCCGGCTCAAGACGTGTACACAGCCAATGATGAAACCGGACTCGCGCTCGCCGGCTTCTTAACCTTTTCTGATCCTCCGCTACCCACAGCCAAATCAACTCTCGACGCGCTGCGACGAGATGGGATTCAGGTCAAGATTCTGACCGGTGATAATGAATTGGTCACACAGCACATCTGCTCACAGGTAGAGCTGGACTCAGGCCGAATTGTACTAGGCACGGAACTCGACAAGATTTCAGATCCCGCTCTGGCCCACATCGTCGAGCAGACGTCTGTCTTCGCGCGTGTCTCACCCGCACAAAAGAACCGGATCATCCTCGCACTGAAAAGTCGAAGTCACGTCGTCGGCTATTTGGGTGACGGTATAAACGATGCCCCTTCACTGCACGCAGCGGATGTAGGCATCTCAGTGGCAAGCGCAGTCGACGTGGCGAAAGACGCCGCTGATTTCATCTTGCTTGAACGAGGATTGGACGTCCTGCACGCCGGCATTATCGAGGGCCGAAAATCCTTTGGAAACGTGATGAAGTATTTGTTGATGGGAACCAGTTCAAACTTCGGCAACATGTTCAGCATGGCTGCCGCTGTTTTGTTTCTGCCATTTCTACCGATGCTCCCGACACAGATCCTCTTGAATAATTTTCTTTACGACCTGGCACAGGTGACCATTCCAACTGACGCAGTTGACGAGACATTCATTCGCAAACCGCAGCGCTGGAACATTAAATTAATCCGCGACTTCATGATTTACATCGGACCATTGAGCTCGATCTACGACTTTCTAACGTTCTTCGTTTTGCTCAAAGTCTTTCTTGCTTCAGAACAATTCTTTCACAGCGGTTGGTTTGTCGAATCGCTGGCGACCCAGACATTAGTCATCTTTGTTATTCGTACCGCGCGCAATCCACTAAAGAGCAGACCGAGTCTCGCATTGACAATCACAACCATTGCCATCGTCCTTTTTGGAACTTTGCTCCCATATACAAGGTTGGGGGCACTGATTGGATTTATTCCAATCCCGCTCACCTTCTTACTGTTCATCGCGTTTGCGACGGCTACCTACCTATTGCTGGTCGAAGTGGTAAAGCGAAGGCTGATGCGACACCTGGTCATTTAAGTTCAGTAAGGCCACTTCCAATCGCGAATAAAGTTTGGGCCTTAGTTGTGACAGGCCGAAGGTGCGAATACAGCAAATCGTAAACAGAGCAATTAGATTGTGCGTCTCGTGCCGAGGGCGGGAGTCGAACCCGCACCAATTTTGGTTAACTTTGAGGTCCGCTAGGCGCAAAGACTGGCTTGTAACATTGGTAAGATTAGGTGGCACGCCATCACGGAACCCTAGGATCTGAAGCGAGGGGCCCACTCCTCCACTGACGCAAGCGAGCAATGATGGTTTAAGATGCGTTTAAATCGTGTCCGCTTACCGCTAAATTGCTGGTCCAGCTATGGCCGTAAGTTATTGATTCTAGCCAGCTTAGCTCAGCGTGGGGTGCTCGTTTCACACGCGATCTGAACGCTCTCAATTTTCCTAACAAAATCGCAAATGCCTCAATAAAGACGCCGATTATTTGTGTCCCTCGGTGTCACGTAGTGCCCTGCTGTGTCCCGAAAACCACGAAAAAAGGGGTAAAGAAAGGGGTATACGAACACTGGCCTTTGGGCCATAGAAGGTTGAGAGAAATAGGATGAAAATGACGAACAAGGATAAACAAGTCGGCGATCCCCATGGCTTCGATGGTGGCACCTACGGGCTTGCGGTTTGTAATCAGTGTTTCGCAATTAGCAAGAAATTAGTTCGTACAAAAACTGATGAACGTGCGCTTGCTGCGCGAGGTGCCCAATGACAGGCAAAGTCGAAATCATCAGCCGCACGTACCGTAAGATCAAGGGCAAGTATTATGCTCGTGTCCGCTACAAGATCGATGACGGTAAACCGCTCGACATTCTCCGTCAGGTTGAGAACAAGTCTGCGATCAAACCGAAGCAGGCAGAGATCGAAGTTGAACTACGGAAGAATGGACCAGCACAACTCGTTGCCGATAAAGTTACATTCCGGCAGCTTGCTCAACATGCCAAAGACAACATCTATGTCTCTGCCGTCTACGACGATCAGGAGACGAAAATAAAAGGAGTTCGAAGCGTTGTACCAGCACACGCCGCTCTCAACAATCTGGTCGCCTTCTTCGGAGACATCGATATCAGAAAGATCAATGAAAAGAAGCTCACGGACTATCAGGTCGCACGACTGACGGGAACAATAAAGAACCTGAGGAAGGTTACTCTTTCGACCGTTGATCGGGAGTTGTCTAAGGCCCGCAGGCTCTTCAGCATTGCCGTGGATGAAAGGTGGCTTCTTAGATCGCCGTTCACTAAAGCGGTGTCACGGAACTTGATTCACGACGCCGCTGAAACTCCAGATCCGATCAAGACGCGCGAGCTTACTGACGAAGAGGCACTGCGAGTAATGAGCGCGCTCGACACTCCTGAACGTCGTCATACTCTACCAGTGTTCATTGCGGCAATGGATACTGGAGCCAGAAAGTCCAGCTTGTTGGATTACCTGCGATGGAAAGATATTAACTTTGCTGACGAGATCATCACGCTCACTGCCTACAAAGGCAAGGGTAGGAACATCAAGCCAAAGCGTTGGCCTGTGCAGATGACTAGCCGGTTGAAAAAGGAGTTGTTGCAACTGCAACTCCAGAGAAAGAATAAGAACGACGATGCTCTTGTCTTTGAACCTGCGAAGGTGAATTTGCGCAAGTTGTGGACTGCGGCATACGCTGAAGCTGGAGTCCCGAAAGGTACACGCTACTTCTACTCTGTGCGTCACAACTTCGGTACTGAAATGGCTAATGAAGGGATCCCGTTACCAGCGCTTGCTAATCTGATGGGCCACAGTGATATGAAGATGACGATGAGATATTACAACATGAACAAGAAAACCATTGACAAGGCACGCGACATTCTCGATAGGAGGGCAATCATCAATAGATAAAACGATCCTCCCGAGGAGCTAATTAATAGCCTCATGATCCCATTTGTGCAACTCGTATGACTGTCGCAATGGCGAGCAAAACGAACTGGAACGTAAGGAGAGCGTTGAGTATGAATAGGACCGTCACCAGGTCTGCCCTCAAGGCATTGAGTATTACTGTGCTCATCTGCTGTTCAGTCTTTAACGCCAATAGCCGCAACCCGAAGTTCAGAGTCATAGCTTTTTTTACCGCCAAACAGGATCAGGCGCATATCAGCTTTGTACATGAAGCCAACCGATGGTTTCCTGAAATTGCCGCGAAATACAATTTCAGCTATGAGAGCACGTCCAACTGGCAGAATCTGAATTCGGACTTTCTTGCCAAATATCAAGTGGTAGTTTTTCTCGATACTCGTCCCGAAGATCCTGCCCAACGAGCCGCGTTTAAGGAGTACATGGACCATGGCGGAGCTTGGATGGGCTTTCACTTTGCCGGCTTTGCATTAACGCCTTCAGCGTACCCGGCAAACTGGGACTGGTACCACAACACCTTTCTCGGGTCAGGCTCGTACGTCAGCAACACGTGGAGACCTACGTCGGCGATTCTGCGTGTCGAAGACAGTAAACATCCGGCATCTCGCCATCTGCCTGAGACTTTCAAGTCTTCGCCAAACGAGTGGTACCGGTGGGAGAAAGATCTGCGACAGAATCCTGACATAGACATTCTAATCTCCATAGACTCAACCAGCTTTCCCCTCGGCACCGGACCGAAACAGAACGAGATATGGCACAGCGGATACTATCCCGTGGTCTGGACCAACAAGAACTACAAGATGCTTTATGTCAACATGGGCCACAACGACATTGACTATGAGCACAAGTACGACACTACCAACAAGACGTTGTCGTATACGTTCAATAACACAATTCAGGATCGACTGATAATCGACGGCTTGTTGTGGTTGGGCGACAGAGATAAGAAAGCACCTTAGAGCAACTCTATGGCCCCCCTTCAACAACCACGCGTACGCGCATCTACCGGCCGGTGGCAATGCGACGCCGATGGCCTACAGATCGCGCGGGTCGTCAATTTGTTGTCATCACTGCCGAGGGAAGTTCAATTTTCCAGACGAAACGCTGGGACTACGTCATTGGACGCGCTTGAGATGCTCTCGCAACGAGGCTTGCACCCTTTCAGGCAGCATCGTGCGTCGATCTTTGTTACCTTTGCCTTGGCGAATGAGGAGCTAGCGGTTACAAGGAAGTGATGAGATTGACACTAGCATTATGGGAAGAGGCGATCTGCGTTGAGGTGGCTCGTTAGTTAGCCAGATGACGAAAGCGGGATTCCTTTTGCCTCGTCGCCAATTTTCTTTCTCCTTGAGTTAAGTTGACAATACCGCGAAAACCTATCAGTTTCGTTCGGATCCGAACATTTCCCCTTTCGTTGAAAATGCCCTTTTGGGTTCTTTTCTAGAGGTATACAAACTGTGATTCAATTGCGAGAGAACCCTCCACGTCGGCGGGTTGTTGCGGGCGTGGGCGCATTCATAGTGCTCTTCGCCATACATTTGGCGCTGACGTCACACGCGAACACCGTTACCTGGGACGAGCCCGATCACATCTATTCCGGATACATGTCGTGGAAGGGCGACTTCGGGCTGAATCCCGAGC
>Ga0134121_10001463_pt1 | contig 22206 bp, 15 predicted proteins | sample KB301_FD_96463 | JGI IMG/M metagenome (GOLD analysis project Ga0134121, IMG submission 96463) | Terrestrial soil microbial communities without Nitrogen fertilizer from Kellogg Biological Station, Michigan, USA - KB3-0-1 | ecosystem: Environmental > Terrestrial > Soil > Unclassified ... | reverse complement strand
CCGGCGGCGGTGAGCAGGACGACCGCGAGCGCGATCTCCGAGACGACGAGGGCGCTGCGCAGACGCTGCCCGCTGCCGCTCGACGTCCCCCGCGCCGCATCCTTCAGCGCCTCCGACCCGTGCGCCTTCGACGTGCGCAGCGCCGGCACGAGGCCGAACACGATCCCGGTCACCAGCGATGCGCCGGCGGCGAACAGCAGCACCGACGCGTCGAGCGTGACCGGGCGCGTCTGCGGCAGCGCCACCGCGGCGGTGTTCCGCAGCGCATCGCTCGTCCACCGCGCCAGCAGCACGCCGCAGCCGCCGCCGATCGCCGCGATGAGGACGCTCTCGGTGACCAGCTGCCGCGCGATGCGCAGGCGACCGGCGCCGAGCGCGGCGCGCACCGCGAGCTCACGGCTCCGCGACAGTCCGCGCGCCAGCAGCAGGTTCGCGAAGTTGATGCACGCGATCAGCAGCACGAAGCCGACCGCCGCGAAGACGACGACGAGACTGAGCCGGGCGGGGCCGACGAGATCGGTCTGCAGCGGCCGCAAGTACAGCGAGAAGCCGCTGTCCTTCGGGTAAATCAACGGATAGTCGGCAACCATCCGGCGCGCGGCGGCATCGGCATCCGCCGACCCTTGCGCCACGGACACGTCGCCGTTGAGCCGCGCCAGCACCTCGAGGTAATGGTTGCCGCGGTTGTTCGGACGCGCGCGGTCGAGGGTGAGCGGCGTCCAGATGTTGGCTTCGCCGCCGAAGCTGAATCCCTCGGGGAGGACGCCGACGACGGTGAAGGCGTCCCCGTTCAGTTCGATCTCGCGGCCGACGACGGAAGCGTCGCCCGCGAGCTGTGCGTTCCAGAACGCGTAATCGAGCACGGCGACATGTCCCCGACCCGGCTGATCTTCTTCAGCGTTGAACAGCCGGCCGCGCGCGGGCTTCACGCCGAGCATCGGCAGCAGGTCCGCTGACGCCTGACTGATCGTCACGCGCACGGGATCGCCGCCGCTGCGGGTCAGGTTGGCGCCGGTTCCCGTGTTGTAGGCGGCGATCGCCGCGAAGCTGTGCGCGTTGTCGCGGAGATCCCAGAGTTCCGGCTCTGAGATCCAGTTCTGCGGGATGCGCTGCTTCGGAATCTGCCCCCAGATCTTCACGAGCTGCTCGGGGCGATCGAACGGCAGCGGCCGCAGCAGCACCGCGTTCACGATCCCGAACACCACCGTGTTGGCGCCGATGCCGAGCGCCAGCGTGAGCACCGCCACCGCCGTGAAGGTCGGCGCGCGGATCATGGTCCGGAACGCGTAGCGCACGTCCTGAATCAGCCAGTCCATTCAGTGCCTCCGAAGCCGGCCTGTCGTGCAAATCCGGCACCGCCCGGGCGGTCGATCCGCGAACGTTCTTGCACGGGTTTGTACCGGCCGCGACGCGCGACGCGATCGCGGCTCTCAGTTATGGGACGCGGTTGTTCAGAACCGAACAGGCCGCGCGGGACGACCGCACGCAACGCGGATCAGGAGCGGTCGCGGAGAAGCCCCGGCGCGATGTTGCCGCCGGTGATGAGGAGGACGACCGCGTCGCTGGACGCGGGCGGGCGACCAATCGATTCATCCAGGGTCGCCACCAGGCAGGCGACCGTGGCTGCGGCGGCTGGCTCCGCGACGACCCGTTCGTCGGTTGCGAGGCGCTCGATCGCCGCGAGCATCTGCTGCTCCGTGACAAGGCGCATGTCGGCGACCGCCTCGCGAACCGCCTGCACGTTCGCCTCGACCGGCGTCCGCGTCGCGAGGCCGTCGGCGATCGTGTGGCACGTCTCGGTGGTGATCGCGTGTCCTTCGCGCCACGACAGATAGTACGAAGGCGCGGCCTCCGCCTGCACGCCGATCACGCGCACACCCGGCTGCCGCGCGTGCACGCCCGCGGCAACGCCACGAATCAGCGCGGAGTCGCCGACCGGAACGTAGACCTCGGCGCATGCCGGGCATTGTTCGAGGATCTCCCAGCCGATGGTCGCGGGCCCGGCTGGCAGCACGGCGTCGGTCGCGTCGTTCAAATAGTAGATGCCCTCGTCGCGGCTGGCATGGTCGACGGCGGCTGCGGCCGCGTCGCTGATGTCCCTGCCGCACTCGACGATCTGCGCGCCGAGGTCGGCGATGCGCTGACGCTTCACCGGGTTGGCGCCGCACGGCAGGAAGATCGTCGCGCGCACGCCGAGCTGCCGGGCCGCGTACGCGACCGCCGCACCGTGATTGCCGGTGCTCGACGCGATGACTTCGGATACAGGACGCGCCTGCGTCCGACACCAGAGCGCATACAGCGCACCGCGCACCTTGAACGATCCCGTTGGCAGCTCCGATTCGAGCTTGAGCAGCACCGGTCGGCCGGCGAGCGCCGTCAGCGACGGCGCGGGCACGAGGCGCGTCGGCGTCAGGTGCTGACCGAGAAACGCCCGCGCGCGTTCGATCTCAGTGATCGCAGGGAGAGCCAGGTCGCGAAGCATGCGGAAGAGCGTCAGTATATGGTGTCGTCCTGCTCGCACGGCGCAGACAATGACAATTAAGAAGTAAGAAGTAAGAATTAAGAATTCGCGCCATCCGTCGAAACGCGCCGGTCGTCCGTCACGCAGCGGATCTCTCGATACTTTCGGAAGCCGGCACGAATTCGTAATTCTTAATTCTTAATTCTTAATTGCCTCTGCTCGCTGTCGCGTAGTCTTGCGAACCGAGGCCGGAACGATCTAGCGTCGAGCGATGACATCGACAACGCAACACGAGACGCGCCGGCTGGGCGCGTCGGGTCCAGCCGTCTTTCCGCTGGCGCTCGGCTGCATGGGCATGTCCGGCATGTACGGGCCGGCGGACGAGACCGAGAGCATCGCCACGATTCACGCCGCCCTCGACGCGGGCGTCACGCTGCTCGACACCGGCGACTACTACGGCGCCGGACACAACGAACTGCTCATCGGCCGGGCCCTGCGCGACCGTCGCGACAAGGCGCTGGTGTCGGTGAAGTTCGGTGCGCTGCGGGCCCCCGACGGCAACTGGGTCGGCATCGATACCAGACCGGCCGCGGCGAAGAACTTCATCGCCTACACGCTCACCCGCCTCGGCCTCGATCACGTCGACATCTATCGGCCCGGTCGGCTCGATCCCGGCGTGCCGATCGAGGACACCGTCGGCGGGCTCGCCGATCTGGTGAAGGCCGGCTACGTGCGCGCGATCGGCTTGTCCGAGGTCGGGCCGGACACCATCCGCCGGGCGCAGGCCGTTCATCCGATCAGCGATCTGCAGATCGAGTACTCGCTGATCAGTCGGGGGCCCGAGCCGACGATCTTCCCGCTGCTCGCCGAGCTCGGCATCGGCGTGACGGCCTACGGCGTGCTGTCTCGCGGGCTGCTCAGCGGATCGATCCTGAAGCCGCAGGGCGACTCCCGGACACGCCTGCCGCGCTTCACCGGTGAGAACCGCGAGCGCAACCAGCGGCTGATCGAGGCGCTTCAGAAACTGGCGGCCGAGAAGCACGTCAGCGGGTCGCAGCTCGCGATTGCGTGGGTGCTCGCGAAAGGCACCACCATCGTGCCGCTGATCGGTGCGCGCACGCGCGCCCAGCTCGCGGAGTCGCTGGACGCCTTGAAGGTGACGCTCACGCCGGCCGAGATCGCGCAGGTCGAAGCCGCCGTGCCCGCCGCGGCGGTCGCCGGCACGCGGTACGACGAACATCAGATGCGGAGCCTCGACAGCGAACGGTGAGACGCTTAGCGTGCGGTATCGTGTCAGAACTGTGTCAGACTGCCCACTCTGCGCTGATCGTTCATCGGACGCGATTCCGAACCCATGGGCAACATCCCGACAGAACCCATCGGCAGCATCCCGCGCCCGCCGCCGCTGCTGGCGGCGATCGCTGCCAACCCCGACGATCCGGCCCTGGACGGGCTCTACGACGCGGCCGTTCGCGACACCATCGAGCAGTTCGAGGCGACCGGATCGCCGGTCATCACGGACGGCGAGCAGCGGAAGTACCACAATTTCCTGACCTATTGCGTGCACGGGCTCGCGAATACGGCCCCTGACGGCTTCAAGATCCCATTCGCGGCGGGCCACACCCGGCGCATCCCTCGACTGACGGGCGGACCGTTCCGCTACCAGCGGTATGCCGACTGTTTCCTCGACGTCGCCCTCGAGTACGCGCATCGGCCGGTCAAGCAGGCGGTGATCTCGCCCTCGGCGTTGAGCCTGATGTACCCGGCTGACGCGATACCCGGATACTCGCGCGATCAGTTCATCTCCGATCTGTTGCACGAGCACGAGACCGAAGTTGGCAATTGCCTGCGGAAGGGCGCGCACCGCGTGCAGGTCGACTTCACGGAGGGTCGTCTGGCGGTCAAGCTCGATCCGTCAGGTGAACTGCTGCACCGATTCATCGACCTCAATAATCTCGCGCTCTCACGCTTCTCGGCTGCGGATCGCACCCGCATCGGCGTGCACACATGCCCGGGCGGTGACTTCGACTCGACGCACAGCGCCGACGTGGACTATGCCGCGCTGCTGCCGAGCCTGTTCGAGCTCAAGGCCGGATGCTTCTACGTCGCCCTGGCCGGCGAAACCGATCGCGTCCGGGTGCTCGAGATTATCCGCGACCACCTCAAGCCCGATCAGATCGTGTTCGTCGGCGTGATCAATCCGATCGATCCGCGGATCGAGACACCGCAGGAAGTCTGCGACCGGGTCCTCGAGGCCGCTCAGTACATTCCGCTGGCACAACTCGGTACCTGCGACGACTGCGGGTTCTCTCCATTCTGTGACGACACGAGCACCACGCGGCAGAAGGCGTTCGCGAAGATCCGCGCGCGCGTCGAAGGGACGGCGCTCGCGAGCGCACGAATCCAGGCAACCTGAGTGGCCTCCGACAGCGACGAAGAGGGTCAGCTTCGCGCGGTTGCGCTGCAAAACGCCCAGAGCATTCTCGTCGCGCGCGGCCGCGCCGAGGAGGCCTTGCGGCAGCAGTCTGAATGGCTCCGCATTACGCTGGCGAGCATTGGCGACGCCGTCATCACGACGGACGCGGAGGGCCGCGTGACGTCCCTGAATGCCGCCGCGCAGGGGCTGACGGGCTGGTCTCAGACGGACGCGCTCGGGCAATTGCTGACCGACGTCTTCCGGATCGTCCACGAGGACACCGGCGAACCGGTGGACAACCCCGCCATCCGTGCCTTGCAGACGGGCGCGATCGTCCGCCTGGCCAATCATACGGTTCTCGTCGCCCGAACCGGAGAACAGCATCCCATCGACGACAGCGCGGCGCCGATTCGAGACGAGGCCGGGACCACGGTGGGGGCCGTCCTGGTCTTCCGCGACGTGTCCGACCGGAAGCGCACCGACCTCACCCGCGCTCATCTCGCGGCCATCGTCGAATCATCTGACGATGCCATCGTCAGCAAGACGCTCGGGAGCATCATCCTGTCGTGGAACAAAGGCGCTGAGCGCCTGTTCGGATACTCGGCCCAGGAGGCGATCGGGCAGCCGATCACCATGCTCCTTCCGCCGGATCGCCGCGATGAAGAGCGGCACATTCTCGGGCGCATCGTTCGCGGTGAGCGCATCGAGCATTTCGAGACCGTGCGTGTCGCCAAGGACGGTCGCCGCATCGACATCTCGCTGACGATTTCGCCGATCCGGAACGCCAGAGGCGAGATTGTCGGCGCCTCGAAAGTGGCGCGCGACATCTCGCAGCGCAAGCATCTCGAGGCGCGCAACGATGAGCTTCGCGAACGCGAGCAGGCCGCCCGCCGCGAGGCGGAAGGCGCCAATCGGGCCAAAGACGAATTCCTGGCCATGCTGGGCCACGAGCTGCGCAATCCGCTGTCGCCGATCCTGACGGCATTGCAGTTGATGAAGCTTCGCGGCGGCGGCGCGCTGGAGCGGGAGCGCGCCGTCATCGAGCGCCAGGTCAGCCACCTCACACGCTTGGTGGACGACCTCCTCGACGTGTCCCGGATCGCACGCGGCAAGGTCGAACTCAAGGACGAGCTCGTCGAGATTGCGGAAGTGGTGGCGAAGGCCATCGAGATCGCGACCCCGCTGCTCGACCAGAGGACCCACGCCCTCGAGGTCGACGTGCCACGACGACTGTGGGTGCGAGGCGACGCCCTCCGCCTCAACCAGGTCGTCTCGAATCTGCTCACCAACGCCGCGAAGTACACGCCACCTGGCGGGCGCATCGCCATTCGAGCGACCGAAGACCGCGACCAGATCGTGATTCGCGTGCGAGACACCGGCGTCGGCATCGCACCGGACGTGCTGCCCCACGTGTTCGATCTGTTCGTTCAGGAGCGCCAGGCCATCGATCGATCGCAGGGAGGCCTGGGCCTGGGGCTGACGATTGTTCGCAACCTGGTGGAGCGACACGGCGGCACCGTCTCCGTCCTCAGTGACGGCCCGGGCACGGGCAGTGAGTTCGTCGTCCGGTTGCCACGGGCGAACGCGCCAGTCCGACCCGAGGTCACGGGCGATGTGGAATCGGTTGCCGCATCAGTGATCGCCCCGAGCGATACCGCGCCGAGGATCCTCGTGGTCGACGACAGCATCGATGGCGCCGAAATGCTCGCAGCGGCGCTGAGCGCCAAGGGCTACCGGACGCAGGTCGCCTTCGACGCACCGGCGGCGCTGCGCATCGCGGCCGAATTCCGTCCGGCGATCGCCTTCCTGGACATCGGCTTGCCGGTCATGGATGGCTACGAGCTCGCGGCTCGCCTTCGTAGCCTGCCGGAATTGGACGGCATCAGGTTGTTCGCGCTCACGGGATACGGGCAGGAATCGGATCGGCAGCGGACGCGCGACGGCGGGTTCGATCATCATTTCGTCAAGCCGATCGATCTCGAGGCCATCGAGGCTGCGCTGCGTAACGGCGCCAGCGACCCTCGTCCCGTCAGGTAGGGTGTTCTCGTCACTGGAGGAGAAGCGCCTGCTGACGCGCGAGGCCAATCGCGTCGACGGTGGGCATCACCCGACCCTCGGCGCGGGCTCTCTCGAAGGCAATGCCACCAAGCGATGCTTTCACCGGCTCGAAGTACCGATCCCGGATCCACCCGATGGTCGGTACCAGCGAGCCGCCGACGCTGTCCAGCAGCGCGTCCGAGGCACCCCACAACCGGGCCGCGCCGTCGGCGTGTCCTTCGGCGGCGAACAGCCCCGCGAACACGTCGAGACTCCAGGCAATCCCGCGTGGATCGTCGAGTTCCTGACAGAGCGACATCGCCTCTGAGGCGTGGGCGCGCGCCTGGTCGAAATCCTGCCGAAGGATCCGCAGGCCCGCCGCGGCCGACAGCAGGATGCCGAGGCCCCACACGTCGCCGTCGCGGCGGTGCACCTCGATCGATTCGTCGTAGAGCTGCTGCGCTCGCGCGTGATCGCCGTCCCGGACCGCGATGTTGGCCAGGATGAGCAGCGGGCCGCCGTGCTGCACGACTTCGCCGCTGGCCTCGGCGGCCTGTCGCGCCGCCACGGCGAGCGCGGCAGCCTGCTCGTGGTCGCCGAGCTCGAACGCCGCCAGCCCCTGAAGGAACAGCGCGAACGACACGACCCATGCATCACCATCGCCGTGGCCCAGCGACAGCGCCTCGGTCGCGAGTGCCTCGACCTCGACGTGACGTCCGCGGAAGGTGTGCATGTGCGCCAGACCGATCAACGCCCGCGCCCGCAGCCCTGGCGCCGCGTGCACGACCGCGAGCGCCTGCGTGAGCCAGAGCGTGCCCTCTTCGTACAGGCCGCGCTTGGTCCAGAACCAGAACAGCGCGCCGGCGAGCTCGACGCCCTTCTCGGCAAGGGCCGGGGACGTCAGGGCCCATTCGAGCGCCGCGCGGATGTTCTCCTGCTCGATCCGCAGTCGCCGGAGACACGGGAGCTGATGGTGGTGGCGGAGCACGGGCATGACGCCACGGAACTCGTTGAAGAAAAACTCGAAATGCCGCTCGCGCATCCGATCGGCGGCGCCGGCCTGCACGAGCCGTTCGCGCGCATACTGGCGGACCGTTTCGAGGAAGTGGTAGCGGCGCTCGCCGGCGAACTCACTGTCCACGACGACGAGCGATTTGCTGACCAGCCGCGACAACAGATCGAGGACGTCGCTCTCGGTGATGCCGTCGCCTCCACACACCTGCTCGGCGGCCGCCAGCGTCCACGCGGCCGGGAACGCAGAGAGGCGGCTGAACAACTGCTGTTCGGCATCCGGCAGGTGCTGGTAACTCCAGTCCACGGTCGCCTCGAGCGTCCGCTGGCGCGCGACCGCGGTTCGCGCGCCGCCGGTGAGCAGGCGGAATCGGTCCTGCAGCCGCGCCTCGATCTGCTCCGGTGACAGGACGGCCACGCGGGCGGCCGCCAGCTCGATGGCGAGCGGAATGCCGTCAAGCCGCCGGCAGAGGCTGGCGATTGCATCAGCGTTGTCCGGCGTCGGTGCGAAGGCCGTGTCGACGGCGTGCGCGCGCTCGAGGAAGAGCTGTGTGGCTTCGGAGTCGATCAGCGCGTCCACGCGGACGGCCGTCAGCGCCGCGGGGAGCGAGAGCGAGGGGACACGATAGACGATCTCGCCCGACACACCGAGCGCTTCACGGCTGGTCGCGATCATCCGCAACGCCGGCGCTTCGCGAAGCAGGGCGTCAACGAGCTCGGCGCAGGCGGCAATCAGGTGCTCGCAGTTGTCCAGCACGAGCAGGAGCGCACGATCGCGCAGCGTGTCGATCAGAACATCGCGGGCCGATCGCTGCGGGCCCTCTCTGACACCAAGCACGGTCGCGATCGTCTCCGCCACCAGATCGGGCACCGACAGCGGCGCCAGATCGACCAGCCACACGCCGTCGGGAAATTCGTTCTCCAGGCCGGACGCCAGTCGTACCGCCAGACGCGTCTTGCCCACGCCGCCGGCGCCCGTCAGCGACAGCAGCCGCGCTGACATGAGCACGCCGGGCAATTCGCCGAGCTCCTTCCGGCGTCCGACGAAGCTCGTGAGATCAGCCGGCAGGTTGTGGCGGCGGCGGCTCGGCAGAAGTTCGAGCGCGACCGGAAGACCAGCCGATGCCGGCGGAGGGGGCTGCGGCACGAGCTCGATCGGCGCGACAAAGCGGTAGCCCTTTCCCGCGACGGTCTCGACGAATCGGGGCGACTCGCGCGACTCGCCCAATACCTGTCGAATCTTGAGAATGGCGGTGCGGATCCCGGCATCGAGGTCGGTGAAGACGTCCGGACTCCACAACCGGCTCGCGATGTCCTCGCGCGACACGAGCTGCTGGTGGCGCTCCAGCAGCAGCAGCAAGAGATCCATCGGCTGCCGTGCCAGTGCCAGTCGGTGCCCGTCGCGCCGCAGCTCGTAAGCCGCCACGTCGACTTCGAACTCCCCGAAGCGGTACGTCACCGCGGCGGAGCGGGCGCTCATGCGTGTCTCACGGGACCAGGGTGTCATACGCGGCGGCGGGCCATCGACAAAGATTCGACATTCTTTCAATGCGGCGTCGATAGCCTGCAGGTCTGCCGATCGGGACAATCGGCGCGACGACATATGAAGGAGAACACCATGGGTTCACTGCTGCAGATTCCGAAACGTCGCGGCCGGATCGCGGTCCTTGCGGCCGTCGCGCTCACCACATCGCTGCTCGCCGCGGAGCGTCACGACGACGCCCATTGGGTGGGCACCTGGACTGCCACCCCTCAGGCGGCTGCCGCGCCGATCCAGTTCAACGGGCAGACCGTGCGCCAGATCGTCCACACCAGCATCGGCGGTGAGCGCGTGCGTGTCCGTTTTTCCAACGCGTACGGGACGACCGGACTGCTCATCGGCGCCGCGCACGTCGCGATCAGCGCTGGAGGCGCGTCGATTTCCAGCGCGACCGATCGGGTGCTCACCTTCAACGGCTCGCCCACGATGACGATTCCTGCCGGCGCGCTGGCAGTGAGCGACGCGGTCGCACTCAGCGTGCCGGCGCTCGGCGATCTCGCAGTCAGTCTCTACCTGCCGGAGAACGTGGCGGCGGCGACCCAGCACGTGGAGGGCCAGCAAACCACCTACATCTCGTCTGCCGGAGACTTCACCGGCGCGGGCAGCGTGGCGGCGGCCACGACCACGTCCTTCTACTTCCTGTCCGGCGTCGAAGTTCGTGCTCCGGAACGCGCGAGGGCGATCGTCACGATCGGCGACTCGGTGACGGAGGGCTTCCGCTCGACGACAGACCTGAACCAGCGCTGGCCGAACATCCTGGCCGAGCGGCTGCAGTCCACTCGGGGGATGTCGCGCGTCGGCGTGCTCAACGCCGGCGTCAGCGGCAACCGCGTGCTGCATGATTTCCTCGGCACCAGCGCCCTGGCGCGGTTCGATCGCGACGTGCTCGTGCAGACCGGCGTGAAGTACGTGATCGTGCTGGAAGGCAACGCCGATGTTCTGATTCCCGGCCTGATCGGCAACCCCACGGAAGAGGTGACCGCCGAGCAGATCATCCAGGCGCATCGTCAGATGATCGATCGCGCCCACGCATCGGGATTGCGAGTCTATGGCGGCACCTTGAACCCGGTGGAAGGCTACCCGTTCCCCGGCTTCTGGACGGCGGTCATGGAGGCGAAACGCCAGGCCGTCAACCGCTGGATCCGGACCAGCAACGCCTACGACGCCGTGATCGATTTCGACAAGCTGCTGCGCGATCCGACGCATCCCTCACGCCTGCTGCCGCTGTGGGACAGCGGCGACCACGTGCATCCCAACGATGCCGGGTACAGGGCGATGGCCGAGGCGATCGACCTGTCGCTGTTCCGCGACGACGACGGGCATTGATCTGTTCGCGAGCGGGTCAGTCTCCAACCCGGGCAGGACCACCCTCGTCGTGCATGTTGAGAGATTCAACGCGCGTGGACGCGTCGTCAGCCGCGCCCTTCCGCAGTCGAAGCATCAGCGCCTGAATGCGCTGCCGATGCTGCAATTTCCGTTTCCGATCCTTGTGGAATCGGGCTCGATCGCCGTTTTTTGCCGACATGATTCGCCAGACTAGCAGAAGCCATCGATTCGGCCTGTGCCGTTCAGCACAGGCCGGCGGCCACCGACCCGCTATGCTCGGATCGTGGCGAATAACAATACGCACCAGGCCCGTCGATGAACATGCTCTGGATCGTCGCCGGCATCGGCGTCGTGGTCAGCCTCGCGAAGTGGGTCGCGTCGACCGAACGCGGTAACGCGCCATCACATCTCGGATTCGTCAGCCGCCAGTGGCTTGCCGACCATCGCCTCTCACAACTGTCGGACCGCAACGGTGACCGATGACGTCAGGGCATTCTGCGCAGCGGAAAAGTCTGGCCCGTGCGGTCAGTGACCGGAGGGGATTCTTGACAATCACCACAACACACAAACTGCTCACCAGCGCCTGGACGGCGGATGTCGAGGCCCTCGAAACGGCGGTCGGACGGTTGAGCGCAGACGATGCGCCCGGCAACGACTGTCACGTCGCGCTGTTCGAAATGCTCCGCGACGCGCATCTGCACGTCAACGTGACGCACAGGTATCCGACCAAGAGCATGCCCGGATGGGCGGGACCGGCGAGCCTGCCGCAGGGATTCGTCCACAATCGCACGTTCAGCGAGGCGCAGCCGACCAAACAGATCGTTCGGTACGTCCGCGACATGATCTTCGCCGCTCCGATTTGACCAGCGACCCGTCGTCGCTTCGGGTCATCGCTGCCGAAGGAGCTGTTTTCGAGCGTGTCCTCGACGCGCGGTGTCGGACCTCCGGCACCGGGCTGGATCGGCAGGCCTGCGCCAGGTTTCACAACGCAAGGATGAAGACGTCCTGGGGCGGCCGTCACCAACGAACGGTCGCGCTCGTGGACGGCGAGAACGTGCTCGCCAGCGCCGACCGCTACGACCAGGCCGGAACGCTCGATGGGCGGGCGGTGCGCGTCTGCGCCATCGGCTCGCTGCGGGCCGACGCGTCGAAGGCTGGCGACGCGCACGCCGCCACGTTGATCGACACGCTGCTCGCCGACGCCGCACGGGACGGCGCGGAGATGGCGCTCCTGTTCTCGCCTGCCGACCTCGGCGCCCGTCTGCGCGGCGCATTTCCCGTGATGCCGCTGACGGACCTGACGCTCAGCGTCGCCGAGTCGCCGCGTCATGGCGCCCCGATGACGATGGTCCGCGGCGGCGAGGAGCGCGACCTCGCGGCGATCGTGGCGATGGGGCGTGTACGGGCCGAGCGCGTCCGCTTCCACCTCGATCGCGACAGCGACTTCATTCAGTACGTGATCACGAGGAAGCGATTGCTGGCGGGTCTCGGATCGGCGCACGCACGGCAGCTGCATTTCTTCATCGCCGAGGAAGGGGTCACGGCCGCAGCCTACGTGATTGTCAGCGTCGTCGGAGACGCCTGGACGCTCGAGGAATGCGGGGATCGCGACGCCTCCGGCGCACGCGTCGGCGCGCTCCTTCAGGCGCTGATCGCGCGCGAGCCCGTGGAACGGCGTCCGACCATTCGTGCGTGGCTGCCTCCCGGCTTTCTGCCGCCGCAGGTCGGCATCGCGTCCTCGATGCCGTCGCCGGACACCATCAGCGTCGGGATGATCGGGCCACGCGCAATCGCGCCGCCGCTGCTATGCGCCGACGACGTTCTCTTCTGGCGCAACGACCTGCTGTAGCGGCGATGCCTGTCCGTCGGTCTGCGTTCAGGCGCGCTCGAACACGACGATCTTGGCCAGAAGATTGGGCGTGGCGACCCGGCGCGCCAATACCCAGGTAGCTGAGTAATTGGGTTCGGCAGCCGTCCCCTCTGCGTTCGTCCACCACCCTTGATTGAGACGCGCCTGGCCTGGAAGCGCACAACCGAGCAGTGATTCAATCTGCTCGAAGGTCAGGACGACGGTATCGGCGTACCTGTCCTTCAGGTACTTGTAGAGCGGTAGCGATGTGCCTGGCAAGGCCGGCGGCGTCTCCACGTCCGGCTCACGGTGGAGATAGGTTGTCGGTCCGCGCCTCTTCATCCAATTCATCATCGGGCTCTCATGTCTGTCGAAGTGGGCCCGTCGGCGCGCACCCGGGAAGGGGGCACTGCTCGAAACGCTGGCTGGCTCAGTGCAGTGTGGCGAAGTCCACTATATCCGATCGCGCGATCGTGCGTATCATTTGATCCAACCTGGATCCCTCGGCCCGGAGCGAGCCCTGAACCGCGCGCGCGGAGACGGTCGAGCGGTCCGCGCTTCACCTGTTCGATGCGTCACGAGTGAGCGCTGGGAGGAACTGAATCATGCGATCGAATCTTCTGATCGTTCCGATCCTGTGCGCGATGCTCGTCGCGCCAGTGCGCGGCGAGGTGCTCGAAACCAGCGCCGCCGGCTTCTCCGTACGGAACGCCGCCGCGATCAACGCACCGCCGGCGACGGTGTACGCCGCCCTGACCGACAAGGTCGGCGGCTGGTGGGATCCGGTCCACACCTTCTCACATGACGCGCGCAACCTGTCGATGGACGCGAAGCCCGGTGGCTGCTTTTGCGAGCGGCTGCCAGAGGGAGGCGGCGTTCAGCACATGAGCGTCGTCTACGCGTCACCGGGCAAGCTGCTGCGGCTGACCGGCGCGATCGGACCGCTGCAGGAAGCGGCGCTCACCGGGACGATGACGTGGACCTTGTCGCAGGCTGGCGGCGGCACCGCGGTCGAAATGACCTACACGGTCGGCGGCTTCCGCGCCGGCGGTTTTCGCGACATGCCCACGATCGTCGACGGCGTGCTGCGCGGGCAGCTGGCCCGGCTCAAAGCGTTCGTCGAAACCGGTCGTCCCGGCGGCGGGTCGCAGTAACGATTATCGGCTCTCAGAACGCAATCCGTACGCCCCCATTGACGACGCGGCCATCGAGCGGCGCCCACGCGTCGACAGTCCAGCGTCCGTCGGCCGCCTGAGACGGGCGCACGAGCGGATCGAACCGCGTCTGGCGGACCCCGCCCAGATTCTCCGCGTTGACGAAGAGCCCGACGCGGCCGAAGCGCCGCTCGACGAGGCCGCCAAAGAGCACGTAGCCCTCGCTCTGCGACCGGTACGGATTGTCCTCGAGGCGCTGTTCGCCGGTGAAATAGGCTTCGACGCCAATCCGTCCCCACGCTTCGCGTTCCCACATGCCGACCAGTCCCGCGCTGTGCCTGGGGGTCAGTGGAGTGTCGCCGCGGCCGGCGCCGACGCCCTCACGCGAGTGCACGTAGGTGTAGGTGCCGGTGACGCTCAAAGGTGGGCGCCGGATCGTCGCGACCGTCTCGAGTCCGCTGTTGATCGTCGGCTCGCCGAGCGTCGCCAGCGTGTAGGTGGCGCGATCGACGACCGCAGGATCGTGGACCTCGTACCGGAATACCGTCGCCGTCACGCTCAACGGTCCCTGCGCGCGGGTGACGTCGAACGACGCGCTGCGTCCGCGTTCGGCGGCGAGCGGCGCGGCAACCTCGAGGCGCGCGAGCCCGGCGGCCTCGGTCTCCTCGGTCAGCGCCGTCGGTGCAAAGAACCCGCTGCCGATCGACACGCGACTCGTCCAGGCGCCGTCCCGCACCAGCGCTGAAAGGCGCGGGCTGACGAACGTTCCGAATGCGCTGTGGGAATCGAGACGTCCGCTGACCGACAGCGTCAGCCAGCGCTGGACGTCGATGTCGTCCTGCAGGAACACGCCGGGGACGTTGTACTGATAGGAAAAGCGCGGATCGTCGCGCGGATCGAGCGTCGAGCGCTCGAACGCGACGCCACCCACCCACGTCTGCCGTGCCGCGGTGCCACGCACGGCGAGCTCGGCGAAGAACGTGTCTTGAAGGTCACGCTCGCCAACGTCACCGCGGAGATAGTCTTCGTCCTTGCCGGTCGCCGACATGCGAGCCGTCAACACGTACCGTGCCGCGACCGGCATCTGGGCCACCACGCCGCCGTCGAAGCGCGTCGTATCGAGCGATTCGGGATACGGCGCACCGGTCGGCGCCAACACCGCCGATGGCATCGTGCCGCCACGCCGCTGCTCCCACATCGCTCCGGCGGTGGCGAACAGCGAGCGGCCGGTGCCGTCACTCCAGAACAGGCGCGGACGCACCACGGCTCTCGAGTACCCTGCGAGGTCTGCCCAGCCGTCGTCGTCGATGTCGTTGCGTTGCTGCCAGTGCCCGCCGACGAGAAGCGTGCCGCTCCACCGGTCTGTAAACGGCTGCGCCGCGAACACCGTGGCATCGGTACCGCCTCGGCTGGTTCGATTCACGAGCGCCTCCCGGGCCGGCTCTTTCGCGGGGCGGCGCGAGATCAGATCGACCACGCCGCCAAGCGCGCCGGCCCCGTAGAGCGCCGAGGCGACGCCCTTGATCACTTCCACTTGCCCGAGGTCGGTTGGCGGAATCTGCAGCAGGCCGAGACCGCCGACGTCGGTGCCGAACAGCGGGAGCCCGTCGGAGAGAAACCGCGTGTAGCGGCCGCGCATGCCTTGCACGCGCACGCTCGCCGCGCCGAGCGAGGGCGAGGTGGCCTGCACGCGAAGGCCGCCCATCTCATTCAGCATCATGACGATGTCGCCAGGCGTCATGAGCTGTTTCTCTTCGATCTCTTCGGCGTCCAGGACCTCGACGCGCATCGCTTGATCCTCGATGCGCTTGTCGGTCCGCGTCGCCGAGACCGTCACGTGTTCTTCGATCGCGGTCTGTCGCTCGAGCACGATCGGGATCACCTGCGGCGCGCCGAGCGCCGCGGTCGCCGACACGGTGACGGGGTTGAAGCCCTCCTTGACGACGGTGATCTCCACGGGACCTGGAGCGACGCGCAGCGTCGTCCGCCCTTCCGCGTCCGTCTCGGTCGTCGTGCCGCCCACGACGACCTGCGCGCCAGGGACCGGGCCGCTCTCCGAGCGAATGACGATCTGGACTTCCGCAGTCGATGGTTGTGCCTGCGACGCGTGCGCAAGTGCCGACGACGCACCGAACAACACACACGCGATGCCGAACCGGGCTAACCGGCGACAGGACATGGTTCTCCTCCGAACGTAGCGGGGACGGAGACATATTCGCGTGAACGCTCGCTCGGGTGCGCGGTGATCTGCTGGCATTCCGTGCGAAAGACCTGGACCATGGGAAGCGCCGATCCCCCTGAGCTTTCCGGTTATGGACCGTCCCCGGCAAGTACAATGAGCACAATCCCGTTGATCTGGAGCTCCATGCCGTTTGCTGCCGGCACGCGTATCGGCCCGTACGAAATCGTCGTGCCGATCGGCGCGGGCGGCATGGGCGAGGTCTATCGCGCACGGGACACGAAGCTCAATCGCGACGTCGCGATCAAGGTCCTCCCTGATCTGTTTGCGAACGACTTCGAACGGCTCGCACGCTTCCAGCGCGAAGCGCAGGTCCTCGCCTCCCTCGACCATCCGAACATCGCACACATTCACGGCCTCGAGGACTCGGACGGCGTGCACGCTCTCGTCATGGAACTGGTCGAAGGCGAGGATCTGGCGCAACGGTTGAACCGCGGCGCGGTCGCGCTCGACGAGGCGCTGCCCATCGCACGGCAGGTCGCCGAAGCCCTGGAAGCGGCGCACGAGCACGGGATCATTCACCGCGATCTCAAGCCCGCAAACATCAAGCTACGGCCCGACGGCACGGTGAAGGTGTTGGACTTCGGCCTGGCGAAGGCGATGGAGCCGGTCGGCACGGCCTCGAACGCCTCGCGGTCGCCGACGATCACAACGCCGGCCATGATGACGGGAGTCGGTGTGATTCTCGGCACCGCCGCGTACATGGCACCGGAACAGGCGCGGGGCAAAGTCATCGACACGCGCGCGGACATCTGGGCCTTCGGCTGCGTGCTGTTCGAGATGCTGACCGGTCAACGAACCTTCGAGGGCGAGTTGATCTCGGACGTGCTTGCGTCAGTCCTGAAAACGGAACCGGACTGGCAGGCCTTGCCGGCCGGGACACCCGCCGCGCTGAGGCGGCTGGTGGGTCGGTGTCTCGAGAAGGATCCGAGACGCCGGCTGCAGGCCATCGGCGAGGCGAGAGTTCAGATCGAGGATCTGCTGACCGGCGCCCCGGCGCCAATCACCGGGCCCACAACCTCTTTGAGAGCGTCGCTCTGGCCGCGGCTCGTGCTCGGTGGCGTGGCAGTTGTGGTAATCGGCGCCGCGGCCGCCGCGACCGCCTCGTGGCTCACACGGCCAGTGGCAGCGCGCGTCACACGCACGAACCTCGCGGCCATTGGACCGGCCGCGCTCACGATCAACGGCATGAGCCGAGACCTGGTGATCGCCCCGGACGGCTCGCGGGTCGTCTACGTCGGCAACAACGGGACGCAGCTGTTCGTGCGTGCGCTCGACGCGCTCGAGCCGGTGGCCATCGCCACAGGGCAGATCCGCGAACCGTTCGTATCGCCCGACGGCCAATGGGTCGGCTTTGTCGACGGCCTGAACACGCTCAAGAAGGTGGCCATCTCCGGCGGGCCGTCAATCCAATTGACAATACTGGACGGCGCGCCGCAGGGCGCCACGTGGCTGCCTGACGACACCATCGTCTTCGGGACAAACCATCCGAGTACCGGCCTGCAGCGCGTCTCGGCGAACGGCGGGACAGCTGCGGTCGTGACTCGACCCGATCATCACCGCGACGAAGTCGATCATCTGTGGCCCGAGGTTCTCCCTGGCGGTCGTGTGGTCCTCTTCACGATCACCGTGAGGACTGGCGGGCTGGACAACGCGTCGATCGCCGCCCTCGATCTCCGCACGCAGACGTCGACGATCCTCGTCCGGGGTGGCCTCGACGCGCACTACGTTGAAAGCGGCCACCTCGTCTACGTCGCGGCGGGAACGCTGCGGGCGGTACCGTTCGATCTGGGACGGCTCGCGGTCCGCGGGGCCGCGATCCCCGTCGTGCCGCGGTTGGTGACGACGAGGTCTGGCGCGGGCGAGTTCGCGATCGCCCGTGACGGGACGCTGATCTACGTGGATGTGACGGCGGGAAGCCAGTCGGCACGCGCGCGCACGCTCGTGTGGGTCGATCGCTCGGGCAAGGAAGAGCGGATCGCGGCGCCGACGCGCTCCTACGAAGCTCCAAGCATCTCTCCCGATGGCAAGCAACTCGCGCTTGCCATCACTGATCAAGAGGGCGACATCTGGGTCTGGGATCTGCTGCGGGCTGACCTCAGGCGACTGACCTTCGATCCGGGCGTGGACACGTTCCCTCTCTGGACGCCGGACAGTCATCGGATCGTGTTCAGCTCGCAATCGGGTGGGGCGTTGAACCTCTGGTGGAAGGCGGCCAATGAGACGGGCTCGGCCGCGCCACTCACCACCAGTGCCAATAACCAATGGCCCACCAGCGTCTCTTCCGATGGAAAGCAGGTCGTGCTGACCGAATTGACGCCGACGATGGGCCGCGACTTGATGCTGCTGACGCTCGACGGAAGCCATCGCGTGACGCCCTTACTGCAGACGCCCTTCGACGAGCTGCGTGGGATCATCTCACCCGATGGGCACTGGCTGGCCTACGAATCCAATAGCTCGGGTCAGTCCGAAATCTGGGTACGGCCGTTCCCGAACACGAGTGTCGCCCAACAGCAGATCTCGACCTCGGGCGGCACGCGGCCCGTCTGGGCCCATAACGGCAAGGAGCTGTTCTTCCTCGGGGTGGACGGCACCCTGATGCGCGTACCGATCGAAGCCACTGCGACGATGTTGAATGCCGGGGCCCCGACAAAGCTGCTCGAGCCGCGCTACTACACCGGAGGCGGGAATCCCAATCGTTCGTACGATGTCTCGCCCGACGGCCAACGCTTTCTGATGATCAAGGCGGCGAGCGCCGATCCCACGACCGTACCGCCCAACATCATCGTGGTCCAGCACTTCGACGCGGAACTGAAGCGCTTGGTACTGACGAAGTAGGCCGGCGCTCACGAGCGACTCACGCCGTCGCGATCGCGTGAAAGCTGGCGATCGCGCTCCACGCGCCGAGACCGATCCCGCGGCTCAACTGCGACAGTTCGAGCATGTTGTGCGACAGGAAGATCAGCACCGATCGATCGTTCGGATCGGCCTGCCACCAGCCGCCGTACGCACCGGGCCAGCCAATCGTGCCGACTCCGCCCCGGCAGCGCATCGGGTCGGCCTGCTCGGGTTCGAGGACCACCGCGACGCCCATGCCGTAGCCGTGGCCGGCGGCGAAGATCGGCCGGCCGAACATGCGAGCCGCCGCGCGCTGCCCGGGCGTCAACTGGTTGGAGGTCATCATCGCGAGCGTCTCTCGACGTAACAGCGCGGGCACCTCGGGATCGCCCAGCAGCATCCGGGCGAACACGAGATAGTCGTCGAGCGTCGACCACAGACCCTGGCCGCCCGACTCGAACGTCATGTCGTCCGGCCGCTCGTCGAGCGCATGACGACCCGGCGCGGCGGTCAACGTCGTCAAACGGCCCTCGTCGTCGAAGCCGCACAGCGCGGCGCGGCGATCGCGCTTCTCGCCGGAGACGGCAAAGCCGGTGTCGCGCATGCCGAGCGGCGCGAAGAGCCGTCGCGCGAGCACCGCGCCCAGCGATGCGCCCTCGAGGCGCGCGATCAGGAAGCCGAGAAGATCCGTCGAGATGCCGTAATGGAAACCGGCGCCGGGCTGATCGATCAGCGGCAGCGTCGCGAGTCGCGCGATCCATTCGTCCGGCGTGAGCGGGTTGTCGATCTGGGCGCCGAGCGTCTCGGCGCAGGCGTGGCGGATTGGACCACGATGAAACTCGCCGGCCGTCAGTCCCGATCGGTGCGTCAACAGATCGCGGAACGTGATCGATCGGATCGCCCCGTCGGTGGCGTCGAGCGGTCCTTCTGGATCGCGCAGCACGCGCAGGTGCGCGAGCTCCGGTGCGCAGATCGTGATCGGATCGTCCAGTGTGAATCGCCCCTCGTCGAGCAGCATCAACGCGGCGACGGTCGTCACCGGCTTGGTCATCGAGGCGATGCGGAAGATGGTGTCGCGCTCGACCGGGCGGCCGTTCGCGAGGTCGCGGCGCCCGACGCCGGCGGTGTGGACGACCTCGCCATCTCGCCAGGCCAGCGTCACGGCGCCAGCCAGCTCGCCGGCGTCGACGAGTCCCTTGATCGCATTTTCAACGGTGTTTTTGCTTTGATATTGCATTTATAAGATAACTACATTATTTTTTAGCCAGTGGCAAGCGAAGAAACGCCGCCATCGGAAGCAGTGTCCGCTCGCCATAAGCCGAAGGGCGACAAACGTCAGCGCACGCGATCGGTGCTGCTCGAAGCCGCCCGCGCCGTGATTCGGGAGAAGGGACACGAGCGCACGACGATGGAGGAAGTCGCCAGGCGCGCCGGCATGACGACCGGCGCGATCTACGGAAACTTCAAGAATCGCGAGGAACTGTTCATCGCGCTCGGCCAGACCTACTGGGCGCCGATCGTTCCGAAGGTCGCGCCCGGCGCCACGTTCGCCGAGGCGATGCGCGCGCTCGCCGAGGCGACGCTCGCAGCGGTCCACGACCGCGCGCCGGCCGCCGTTGGACGATTGACCGGGCTCGCCTACGCGATCAGCAATCCCGAGCTGCGCGCGCGGGCTCACGGGATCACGAAAGACAGCTACGAGATCGGCGCCGAGTGGCTGCGCACGTTCGACGCGAGCGAACTGCCGATGCCGGCCGACGTGCTGGTGCGTGTGCTGCACACGCTCATCGAGGGGCTGGTGATGCACCGCATCCTGACGCCGGAGTTGTACCCCGACGAGGTGTTCTACGAGGCCTTCGCGGCGTTGACGCGCGAACGGCGGTGACCGACCACTTCGATCAGAACTTCACGCGCGTGCCGATCCAGTAGGTCGTCGGCGCTCCCGGCGCATAGAACGTCGCCTGCTGGACGGGAAACTCGCCGGCGATCGCGGGAAACGGCCTGGCGATGAAGGTGCCGCTGCTGGTGAACCCGGTGCCTTGCAGCTGCGCCGCGGTGTAGTAATGCGTGTCGAGCAGGTTGTTGATCTGCGCGATCACCTGCAGCCACTTGCCGAGGTCGTAGCGGGCGCCGATGTTCACGATGCCGTACGAAGGCGTTGCACCAGGGCCCAGATAATAGGTGCCGTCAGGCTGGTGCGCGTTGTTCTCGTTGCCGCGTGCGAGGACACCGGACGCGGCGAGCAGATCGAGATCGACGGCGACCTTCGACGAGATCTGCGCGTCGGCGTACGCCTTGAACATGTGCCGCGGCATGAGCGGCAGTCGATCGCCTGGCGCGACGTCGATCGTGCCTTCGAGCCCCTTGCGCCCCGCGGCGGCCGCGTCGTTCGTGCTGTTGCCGGTTCCATCGATGGTTTCTGCGCTCTGGAAGGTGGCGTCCAGCCACGTGTACCCTGCGCCACCGCCCAGCCGTCCCCTTCGCGTGTTCACGCCGAGCTCGATGCCCTGCCGCCGCGTGCTGCCGAAGTTCTTGAAGTAGCCAAAGCCGGTCTGCTCGGACGCGACGAACAGGATGTCATCGGAGTTGTCGGCGTGGAAGAAGCCGGCGTTCCAGTTCAGCGCGCCGCGCGATCCGCGCACGCCCGCTTCGATCGTCCGCGTGACGACTTGATCCAGCGGTGGATCGCCGGCCATCGCATTCGGCAGCTTGCATGGCTGGCTGGGATCGGCGCAGCCGAGTTCGATCGACGTCGGCGCGCGACTTCCTTCGCTGTAGCCGGCGTAGAGGTTGAGCGCACGCGTCGGACTGTAGGTGACACCCGCCGCCGGATTGAGGCGCGAGTAGGCGTGCTCCCCATCCAGCGAGCCGGCTTCCCCGCCAGGGGTCAGCCGATCGACGTTGCTGATGCTCGTTCGGTTGAACCTCGCGGACACCGTCACGGTCCACACGTCACGAATCGCCAGCACGTCCGACGCGAACACGCTGCCCGTGTTCACGCGGCCATCGAGATCGACGCGATTGTCGTACGGCGCACCGTCGAGTGTGCCGCCGGTTTCGCCGTCTGCGAAGGCGTCCAATCCGGTGAGACTCCGATCGGGATTGAGATAGGCGAGCTGCGTCGACTGCGAGAAGGACGAGCGCCCGCCGTCATAGCCGGCGCCGACGATGACCCTGTTGCCGCTGCGCAGCACATCGCGCCACGTCGCCTGCCCGGACAGACCGTAATTGTGCTGAGCGGTCTCGCTGCGATTGAGCAGCCCGTTGCACGTCGTGGCCGGTTCATCCTGCAGCAGCACGTTGGCGATGCAGCGCCAGAACGGGAATGGCGTGTT
>Ga0134121_10001461_pt1 | contig 22225 bp, 21 predicted proteins | sample KB301_FD_96463 | JGI IMG/M metagenome (GOLD analysis project Ga0134121, IMG submission 96463) | Terrestrial soil microbial communities without Nitrogen fertilizer from Kellogg Biological Station, Michigan, USA - KB3-0-1 | ecosystem: Environmental > Terrestrial > Soil > Unclassified ... | reverse complement strand
GCCCGGGCGACCAGGCGTTCTTCGACATCATCCAGTCGTTCATGGGCTACCGCACCTGCTACTACCGCACGTTCAACGTCGGCCGCGCGACGCCGGCGCAGCGCACCGCGTACAAGAAGGCGCGCGAATGGATGGATAAAGCCATCGAGCTGCTCAAGCCGGGCATGTCGTCGGACAAGATCGCCCGCGCGCTGCCCGAAGCAAAGGACATCGGGTTTGCGAGCGAGATGGATGCCTTCGGCCTCAATTTCTGCCACGGCCTCGGGCTCGGCCTGCATGAGCGGCCGCTCATCTCGCGCCTGACGTCGCTGCGCGAGCCGATCGAGCTCAAGGCGGGCATGGTGTTCGCCGTCGAGACCTATTGCCCGGCGAGCGACGGGGTCTCCGCCGCGCGCATCGAGGAGGAAGTCATCCTCACGCCGAAAGGCGCCAAGATCATCTCGCTCTACCCTGCAGAGGATTTGCCAATTGCCAACCCATACTGAAAAGCTCGGCTGGATCGGCACCGGCCGCATGGGCTATGCCATGGCCGAGCGCCTCGCCAAGGGCGGCTGCGACCTCGCCGTCTGGAACCGCACCAAGGAGAAAGCGCAGCCACTCGAGAAGTACGGCGCGAAGGTGGTGAATCAGCTGGAAGAGTTGTCCACCAAGGACATCCTCTTCGTCATGGTGTCGACACTCGACGATGTGAAGGAGGTCATCGGCAAAGCGCTCGCGAAGGGTAAGCCCAAGATGGTGGTCGAGTGCTCCTCGATCTCGCTCGAGGGCTCGGCTGAGCTCCGTCAGATGCTGAAGCGCAAAGGCATCGAGTACCTCGCCGCGCCGGTGAGCGGCAACGCGAAAGTCATCAAGGCAGGCAAATTGACTTTTGTCGTCTCCGGACCGAAACCGGCCTATGAAAAGGCGAAGCCCTACCTCGACATGATGGGCATCGGCTCGAGCTACGTCGGCGAGGGCGAGCTCGCGCGTATCGCGAAGATCTGCCACAACGTGATGCTGGGCGTCGTGATCCAGAACCTGTGCGAAATAACGGTGCTTGCCGAGAAGGCGGGCATGCCGCGGCATGCGTTCCTCGACTTCCTCAACAAGAGCGTGATGGGCTCGATGTTCACGCGCTACAAGACGCCAGCACTCGTGAATCTCGATTTCCACGTCACCTTTACGCCCAAGCTGCTGCGCAAGGACCTGGACCTCGGGCTCGACGCCGGGCGTGAATTCGACGTGCCGATGCCGCTCACCTCGCTCACGCGCGATCTGCTTCAGCAGATGATCGGGCAGGGGATGACCGAGCAGGATTTTTCCACGCTGCTCCTCGTGCAGGCGAAGGCCTCGGGCCTCGAGCTCAAGTCCGAGGAGAAGCAAGTGAGCGACGGCCTGAGCTGATGTACACCGCAACGGCCGGCGTCGTACTGCCCACCAGCATCATCGGCTCGCTGCCGCGGCCCGGCTGGTACACGCAGAACCTCGGCAGCCGCGACTTCCGCGACGCGATGGTCGATCGCACCTATCGCGAGCAGTACCTCGACGCGGTCGCGGTGTATGTGCGCGACCAGGAGGTCGCCGGGCTCGATATCGTCACCGACGGCGATTGCCGCTTCGACGCCGACGTGGCGGGGCACAACTGGTTCTCGTACGCGCCGCTCCATATGGAGGGCTTCGGCGGCGCGCGCCCCTACCAGGTGAAGGGCGGGCTCGCCGGCATCCCGACGAAGCCGGGGCACATCCTGCACGACGTGCTCGAGACGCGCGTGATGCCCGACCTGGTCGGCCCCGTGGGCAGGGGAAAGCTGCGCTACACGGCGATCTGGAAAGCGGCGCAGCGGCAGACAAGCAAGCCGGTGAAGTTCGGCACGATCACGGCAGAACTCATTGCCATGGCGGTGCGCGATCTCCACTACAAAGATCTGCGCAAGGCGATCCTCGCCGTCGCCGATGCGTTGAACGCCGAGCTGCACGAACTCGCCGATGCCGGCTGCAAGGTGATCCAGATGGAAGAGCCGCAGATCCATCTGCTCGCCGCGAAAGGATTGTCGGACAGCGTGCTGAACGCCGACTTCATGGTCGAGGTGTTCAACAACACGGTGCGCGGCCTGCGCGCGAAGACCGAGGTCTGGTGCCACACGTGCTGGGGCAACCCGGCGGCGCAGCGCCTGTTTGCCAAGCAGCCGAGCTATGTACCGGCGCTCGATGCGCTGCAGCGGGTCGATGCCGACGTCATCACCTTCGAGACCTGTAGCTCGGGCGGGATGGACCTGGAAGCGATCGGGAAGAAAATCAAAGACAAGAAGGTGTGCATCGGCGTCGTCGATCACCACACGCTGCAGGTTGAAACGCCCGATCAGGTCGCGGGCTTGGTGCGCAAGGCGCTCGAGCACGTCCCGGCCGAGCGGCTGGTGCTCGCCTCCGATTGCGGCATGGGCCGCGAGGGCATGAGCCGGCGCCACGCCTTCTACAAGATGGTGTCGATCGTGCTCGGCACGAACCTCGTGCGGCGCGAGCTCAAGCTGCCCGAGGCGCATTGCCTCGCCGCCGAGCCCGGCTACTCGATGATCGAAGCCGAGAAGTGATAGCCTAGCTTCGAGGAGGAGGACCTCATGACTATGCAACGTCGTAAGTTCATCAAGGCCGCCGGTGCGGCTGCCGGCGCATCCGCGCTCGGCTTTCCTTCGATCCTGCACGCGCAAGCCGAGCCGATCCGGCTCGGCCTGCTCACGATCAAGACCGGGGCGCTCGCTTCGGGCGGAATCGACATGGAGCGCGGGCTCACTATTTTTCTGAAGGAAAAGAATTACACGATGGGCGGGCGCAAGGTCACGCTCACCGTGGCGGATTCCGGCGGCGTGCCCGCGCAGGCACGCACGAAGATGCAGGAGCTCGTCGAGCGCGACAAGGTGCAGGCGGTGGTCGGCCCCCTTGCCGCGTTCGAGGCCCTCGCGATGGACGACTACATTCGTTCGGCGCAGATCCCGACGCTGCCGGTGGCCGGCGCGGAGGACATGACCCAGCGCAAGGCGAACCCGTGGTTCGTGCGCGCGACCTCGACGTCGGCGCAGTGCGCTTATCCGATGGCGGACTATTGCGCGAAGACGCTGAAGTACAAGCGCATGGCGGCGATCGCCGACGACTTCGCCTACGGCCACGAGATGCTCGGCGGCTTCCAGCAGGTGTTCGAGGATGCGGGCGGTACGCTCGCGCAGAAGCTCTTTTCGCCGCTGAACGCGCCCGACTACGGCTCCTACATCGCGCAGATCAAGCCGGATGTGGACGGCATTTTCCTCGGCTTCGCCGGGGCGAACGGCTTCCGCTTCCTCAAGCAGTACACCGAATACGGCTTGAAGACCCCGATCGTCGGTGGCATGACGGCCTTCGACGAGGTGGCGGTGCGCAACATGGGCGACTACGCCGTCGGCAAGCTCTCGAGCTGCTGGTACACGGCGCAGCTCGACAATCCGATCAACAAGCGCTTCGTCGCGGCGTACCGCGCCGATAACGGCTATGACCCGGGACAGTACGCGTCCGGCACCTACCTTTACGGCGAAGTGCTGAACGCCGCCATCGAGGCCCTAAAGGGCAAGGTGGAGGACAAGCAGGCGTTCATCAAGGCGTTGCGCGCCGTGCGCGTCGATACGCTGCGCGGGCCGATCGAATTCGACCAGTACGGCAACGTCGTCGGCAACATCTACATCCGCAAAGTGGAGAAGAAGGATGGCCGTCTGGTGAACACCAACGTCTACACTTATCCGAAGGTGAGCCAGTTCTGGACGTACGACCAGGCGGAATTCCTCAAGCACCCGGTCTGGTCGCGCGACTACCCGCCGATGAAGTCCACGTAGGAGAAAGGCAATGGCAGGCAAGCAACGCATCAGCTACTTCCCGCTGGAGAAAATGGACGCGGACATGCGCCGCGAGATGGAGCGCTGCCAGCGCGAAGGGACGCCGCGGCCGGAAAGCTCGGCGGTGCGCGCCCACGTGCCCGCGGCGTTCTGGGCGTTCGCGAACTCGTGGCGCGATCTTTTCCATCGCGGCGTGTGCGAACACGCGATCAAGGAGCTCTGCCGCCTCTACGTCTCGCGCTCGGTGCAGTGCGACTACTGCGGCAACCAGCGCTCGATCAAGGCCGCTGGCGCGGGCGTGATCGAGGATCACGTCAAGGATCTGCTGAACTTCGAGAAGTCGAAGAACTACAACGATCGCGAAAAGGCTGCGCTCGCTTATGCCGAGGCGATTACCTGGCATCTGGATACCGATGATGCCTTCTGGGATCGCCTGCATCGGCACTTTGGCGAGCCGGAGCTCGTCGAGCTCGGCTGCTTTATCGCCCTGACGATGGGGCAGCAGAGCTGGCTGCGCCTGCTCAACATCGAGCACCACCAGGTGCTCGCCGGCACGACCGCGTCGATGGCGCCCGGCTATGAGACGCCGGAAGCGCTGCACCAGTCCAAGTCTTCGGACAAGTACTGGGCTCGTTCGAAGTCAACGCGCGGCTGAAGCCGCGCGTTGCATACAAAACAAATTAGGAGGATGTGAATGAAACGCTGGATGTTTGTGTTGCTCGCCGCTTTTGCCGTCCCGGTAGCGGCGCAGAACTACCCCAACAAGCCGGTCCAGGTGGTGCTTGCGTTCACGCCCGGCAGCGCGGTCGACATCGTCGGCCGCATCGTGACCGCAAAACTCTCGGAAATGTGGGGCCAGCCGGTCGTGAACGACAACAAGTCCGGCGCGGGCGGCTCGATCGGCACCGCTGCCGTGGCGCGCGCCGCGCCCGACGGCTATACGCTCCTCGTCACATCGAATGCGCACACCGTAAACCCCGCGATCTTCGCGCACCTGCCGTACGACACGCTGAAGGACTTCGTCGACATCGTGCCGTTTACCGAGCAGCCGAACGTGATGGTGGTCAACGCCGACGCGCCTTACAAGACGCTCGGCGACCTGATGGCCGCGATCAAGGCGAAGCCTGGCGCGATGAACATCGGCCATGCCGGCATCGGCAGCGGCACGCATCTCAGCACGGAGAAGTGGATCGCCGCGTCCGGGGCCAAGGTCACGGAAGTACCGTTCAAGGGTACGCCGGAGGTAGTCGCCGCCATCCTCAGCCACAACGTCGACGGCTACTGGTGCCCGATTTCCGCCTGCCTCTCGCAGACCAAGGGCGGCAAGCTCCGTCCTCTCGCCGTCACGACGGCGAAGCGAAATCCGACCATGCCCGACGTGCCGACCATGGCGGAGGCTGGTGTGAAGGGCGGCGAATCCGCGCTCTGGGTGGCAATGTGGGGTCCGGCCGGAATGCCCGCGGAGATCGTCAACAAGATCAACGCCGACACGCGCAAGGCGCTGCGCGACCCGGGCGTGAAGCAGAAGCTGCAAAGCCTCGGCAACGACACGATGGACATGTCGCCGCAGGAATTCGCGAAGCTCGTGCGCAGCGAGTTGGAGGATTACTCGAAAGTGCTAAAAGCGGCGGGAATCAAGCCGCAGTAGCCAGGCGCTTGAGGGGCACGCCGCTCAAGCGTTGCAGTTCCTCGAAAGAGAGCCCGTCGACCATGTCAACGACGTGGAGCCCATCGGGCTTCACGTCGATGACGGCGAGATCGGTGTAGATGCGGTTCACGCAGCGTGCGCCCGTGAGGGGATAGGTGCAGCGCTGCACGATCTTGCTCTCGCCCTTCTTCGTCAGGTGCTCCATCATGACGAGCACCCTCTTCGCGCCCATGGCGAGGTCCATTGCGCCGCCGACCGCGGGGATCGCATCGGCGCCCCCGGTGTGCCAGTTGGCGAGATCTCCCTCGACGGAAACCTGGAACGCCCCGAGCACCGCGAAGTCGAGGTGCTGGCCGCGGATCATCGCGAACGAGTCGGCATGGTGGAAGTACGCGCCGCCTGCGAGGAGCGTCACCGGCTCCTTGCCAGCGTTGATCAAGTCCTCGTCCTCCTCGCCCGCCGCGGGCTTCCGCCCGATGCCGAGCACGCCGTTCTCGCTATGCAGGATGATTTCCTTGCCCTTCGGCAGGTGGTCGGCGACGAGCGTCGGCAGGCCGATGCCGAGGTTGACGTACGAGCCTTCGGGGATGTCGCGCGCCACGCGCGCCGCCATCTGGTTGCGGTCGAGCTTCTTCATCATGCGGCCTTTCTCAGCTGCGGAGACACTTTCACCACGCGCTGCACGAAGATGCCGGGCGTCACCACGGTTTCGGGGTCGAGCGTGCCGAGCTCCACCGTCTCGCGCACCTGGACCACGGTGCACTTCGCTGCCATCGCCATGACCGGCGCGAAGTTGCGCGCCGTCTTGCGGTAGGCGAGGTTGCCCCAGCGGTCGGCGCGGTCGGCCTTGATGAGCGCGTAATCGGCGTGGATCGGGTATTCGAGCACGTAGTCGCGATCACCGATGCGCCGAGTCTCCTTGCCCTTCGCGAGGTCGGTGCCGAAGGCGGTGGGCGTGAAGAAAGCGCCGATGCCCGCGCCTGCGGCACGGATGCGCTCGGCGAGCGTGCCCTGCGGCACGAGCTCGAGCTCAAGCTCGCCCGCGCGATAGGCCTTGTCGAAGTGCCACGAATCGGCCTGGCGCGGGAAAGAGCAGAGGATCTTGCGCACGCGCTTCGCCGCGATCAGCGCGGCGAGCCCCGTGTCTGCGTTGCCCGCGTTGTTGTTGACGATGGTGAGATTGCGGGCGCCCTGCGCGATCAGCGCGTCAATCAGCAGGACCGGCATGCCGGCCCCGCCGAACCCGCCGATCATGATCGTGGCGCCGTCGGGAATGTCGGCGAGCGCCGCTTCTGCGCTGGCTACGAACTTATCGATCATGGGAGGCGGCCATTATGGCATCGCCTCTCTTCTAAGAAGATACCTTCAGACATCAACATAAACCATTGATTTAAATGCCCACTTCTTGACGATAAATCACTCCCGGAACCCGCGCTAAGTGCTTGTCGCACCTCGGAAATCTTCCTTGACCACGTCGATAATCTTGGGTAAGGTGGTAAAAGGTAGAAAAAAGTGGCACAAAGAGCCATATGGAATCCACGTTTCACGGAGCGGCGGTCATCACGCTCGACGCCAAGGGACGCGTCGCTATTCCTACGCGCCACCGCCCGGTGCTCAAGACACTCGTCCTCACTGCGCATCCGGACGGCTGCGTGCTGATCTATCCCGCCGCGGAGTGGGAACCCGTGCGCGCCAAGGTCGAGCTCTTTCCGAGCTTCGACGCCAAGGCGAGCTGGTGGAAGCGCCTGCTCATTGGATTTGAAGAGCATGTGGCGCAGGACGGGTCCGGCCGCATCCTGCTACCGCCCGCGCTGCGCCAGCACGCGAAGCTCGAGCGCGATGCGATGATGGTCGGGCAGGGTCGCTACTTCGAGCTCTGGGATTCAGGCCTCTGGTCGGCGAAGCTTGAGCAAGCGCTCTCCACCACAGGCGCACCGCCTGCAGGGATGGAGGGCTTCTCGCTGTGAGCGCAGCGCATGCACGAGCCCGTCCTCCTCACCGAAGCGATCGAAGCGCTGGCGATCCGGCCGGACGGCACCTACGTCGACGGCACTTTCGGTCGTGGCGGTCACAGCCGTGCGATTCTCGAGCGGCTGGGTCCGCTGGGACGCCTGATCGCGCTCGACCGGGATCCCGAAGCGCAGCGCGCTGCGCGCGAAATCAGCGATCCGCGCTTCAGTTTCTTTCACACCGCGTTCTCCGCGCTCGCGACGGCGCTTGGCGAACGAAGCGTACAGGGCATGGTTTTCGACCTGGGCGTGTCCTCGCCGCAGCTCGACGACCCGCGGCGCGGCTTCTCGTTTCGCGCCGATGGGCCGCTCGACATGCGCATGGACCCGACGCAGGGCGAATCGGCTGCGCAATGGTTGGCCATGGCTGAACAAAAACAAATCGAGGAGGTCGTGCGCAACTATGGCGAAGAACGGTTTGCTAAACAGATTGCAGCGGCGATTGTTGATGCTCGCCGCAGCACGCCAATCGAGCGCACCCGGCAACTTGCCGATCTCGTGGCAAAGACGGTCCGCACACGTGAGCCGGGCCAGGACCCGGCGACGCGCACCTTTCAGGCTCTACGGATTCACGTCAATCGGGAGCTTGAGGAAGTGTCGGTGATGCTGCCGCGGGCGACGGCGCACCTCGCCGTCGATGGCCGCCTCGCGGTGATCAGCTTCCATTCGCTCGAAGACCGCATCGTCAAGCGCTTTGTCCAGGCCCATTCCCGCCCGAATGTGCCCGAGCGTCTGCCGCTTCGCGCCAGCGAAATGCCCGAGCCGGCGCTGAGAATTGTCGGGCGCGCAGTCCGCGCGTCCGCACCGGAAATAAGAAGAAACCCGCGGGCGCGCAGTGCCATCCTCCGGGTGGCGGCGCGCACCGCGGGCACCTTTCAACCCAACCTTCGAATCGAGCCCGGCGCGCGGTGGCGAAACTGAACCTCCTCCTCCTCGCGGTTCTCGTCGCCTGCGCGCTCGGGCTCGTCACTTCTCAGCACAAAGGACGCAAGCTCTTTTCCGAGCTTGAGCGCGAGCGGGATCGCGCGCGCGAGCTCGACATCGAGTACGGGCGCCTGCAGCTCGAGGCGAGCACCTGGGGGCTGCACTCGCGCGTCGAACGCATCGCGGCCGGCAACCTCGGCCTGCGTGCGCCCGATCCGCGCCGCGTGCGCCTCGTCGGCCGAGATAGCGGGCGGTGACGGGCGCGGTAGGCGCAGCGGCGCAGGGTCTAGTGCGCCTGCCGGTGTGGCGCGCCCGCTTCGTGCTGGCGGCGCTCCTCATCGGCTTCGGCGCGCTGGTGCTGCGCGCGCTTTACCTCCAGGCGCTGAAGACTGATTTCCTCCAGGAAAAAGGCGACGCGCGCTACTCCCGCGTGCTCGAGGTGCCCGCGACGCGCGGGCGCGTCTTCGATCGCAACGGCGAGGCGCTCGCCGTGTCGACGCCGGTGAAATCGATCTGGGCGATTCCATCGGACGTCGCGCTCAAGTCCGCGCAAAAGCGAAAGCTCGCCTCGCTCCTCGGCATGACGACGAGCGAGCTCGACAAGAAGCTCGCCGATCCGTCGCGCGATTTCGTCTACCTCAAGCGGCAGCTTGCGCCCGACACGGCGGAAGCGATCACGGAGCTCGGCCTGCACGGCATCTACGACCAGCGGGAGTTCCGCCGCTATTACCCGGCCGGCGAAGTCACCGCTCACCTCGTCGGTTTCACGGGCGTCGACGATTCCGGCCAGGAGGGCGTCGAGCTCGCGCACCAGGACTCCCTCGGCGGAAAGGCGGGCAGCCGGCGCGTGATCAAGGACCGCCTGGGCCGGGTCGTGGAGGACGTCCAATCGATCCGCGCGGCGCAGGATGGAAAAGACCTCACGCTCGCGATCGATAGCAAGATCCAGAGCCTCGCCTACAGCGCGCTGAAGAGCGCGGTGATTGCGAGCAAGGCAAGAGCCGGCGCGCTGATCGCGCTCGACGTGCACACCGGCGAAGTGCTGGCGCTCGCCAATGTGCCTTCGTTCAATCCGAACAACCGCACGCGGCTTTCGGGTGCCCAGCTGCGTAACCGCGTGATCACCGACCTCTTCGAGCCGGGCTCTACGCTCAAGCCGTTCACGGTCGCACTGGCGCTGGAGAGCGGCAAGGTGGCGCCGCAAACGATCGTGCCGACCGCGCCCGGCCGGCTCACGATCGCGAAATACACCATCCGCGACGTACATCCTGCCTCGGCACTCACCGTGGCGCAGGTGATCCAGAAGTCGTCCAACGTCGGCGCCGCGAAAATCGCGCTCTCGATGCCGCGTGAGGGCATGTGGGACTTTTTCCACCGGGTCGGGTTCGGCACGGCGCCGCAGCTCGGCTTCCCCGGCGCGGCCGCCGGCAAGCTGCGCCCCTATCGCACCTGGAAGCCGGTGGAGCAGGCCACCATGTCCTACGGCCACGGCATTTCATTGAGCCTCGTCCAGCTCGCCCGGGCGTACACGGTTTTCGCCACCGACGGGGAATTGGTGCCGCTCACGCTGGTCAAAAGCGATGCGGCGGCCGTGGGAGAGCGCATCGTTTCCCCCCAAACGGCGCGCGCAGTGCGCGCGATGCTGGAGCTGGCAGTCCAGCCCGGCGGCACCGGCCCGCGGGCGCGGATCATGGGATGGCGAGTCGCGGGGAAGACCGGCACCGCGCACAAGCAGGAGAACGGCGGCTACGCCGCGCACAAGTACATTGCCTCATTCGTCGGGCTCGCGCCCGTTTCCGCGCCGCGCGTGGTGATCGCCGTCATGATCGACGAGCCCGCGGCGCCCCATTACTACGGCGGCGAGGTGGCCGCGCCCGTCTTCGCGCAAACCATGCAGGGGACGCTGCGCCTGCTCGGCGTGCCGCACGATGCGCCGCTCGAGCCGCTCGAGATGCCCGCGGACGGCGATGCCGCCGGAGAGAGCACTTGAGGCACCGATGGCACCCTTTGATCGACTGGCAGCCGAAGGGGCAATGATCGAGCGACTCACCGCCGACAGCCGACGGTGCGCACCGGGAACGGCCTTCTTCGCCTATCCCGGCGAAAAGGCCGACGGGCGCCACTACATCGGCGATGCGCTCGCGCGCGGCGCGGCCGCCGTGCTGTGGGAGGCCGAAGGCTTCCAGTGGCGCAACGAGTGGCGCCTCCCCAACCTGGCGGTGCCCGGCCTCAAGCAGCGCGCTGGCGTGCTCGCCGCCGATTTCCACGGACGCCCTGCGGAGCACCTCTGGATGTGCGGTGTTACCGGCACCAACGGCAAGACCTCGTGCAGCCAGTGGCTTGCGGCCGCGCTGGGACGCCACGGCGTGCCCACCGGCGTCATCGGTACGCTGGGCAGCGGCTTTCCTGATGCGCTGCGCGCGGCGGGCAACACGACGCCCGATGCGCTCGAGCTGCAGGCGACGCTGCGCGAGCTGCGCGCGGGCGGTGCGCGCGCCGTGGCGATGGAAGTCTCATCGCATGGTCTGGTACAAGGGCGGGTGAACGGTGTGCGTTTTTCCACCGCGCTTTTCACCAATCTCTCGCACGATCACCTCGACTACCACGGCACCATGCAGGCGTACGGCGAAGCGAAGGCGCAGCTTTTTCTGATGGACGGATTGCAATCCGCGGTACTGAACCTCGACGACCCTTTCGGCCGGGAGCTCGCCCGCCGGCTGTCGGGCCGCGTGCGCACTATCGGCTACAGCCTCGAACCGATCGAAGGCGGCCTCGTCGATGGCGGGGTCAGCGTGAACGCCGCGCTCGAGCTCGAGTCGAGCTGGGGCAAGGGGCGCCTAGTCAGCCGCCAAGTCGGACGCTTCAACGTGTCCAACATCCTCGGCGTCGTGGGCGTGCTCATCGCGCACGGGCTGCACCTGCGGGATGCCCTTGCGCTCGTGGCCGATCTTCCCGACGTGCCGGGCCGCATGGAAGTGGTCGGCGAGCGCCCGCTCGTCGTCGTCGACTATGCGCATACGCCGGACGCCCTCGAAAAGGTGCTGGCGACGCTGCGTCCCGTCGCCACGCGGCGCGGCGGCCGCCTCTGCGTGGTGTTTGGCGCCGGTGGCGACCGCGACCCGGCCAAGCGCCCCGTGATGGGCGCCGCGGCGTCGCGCGGCGCGGACCGTGTCTTCATCACCTCCGACAACCCGCGCAGCGAAGACCCGGCGGCGATCATCGACGCCGTGGCGCGAGGCGCGAGCGGTGCGCCGCAGCTCGAAGTCGACCGTCGACGCGCCATCGAAGCGGCGGTGCGCGGGGCGGCGCCCGAGGACGTAGTCCTCGTCGCCGGCAAGGGCCACGAGAGCTACCAGGAGATTCGCGGCAAGCGCCAGCCGTTCTCCGATCAGGCAGTGGCGCGCGACGCACTGGCGATGCGGAGCAAGCCATGATGAGCGCAGCCGAAGCGGCCGCCCTGGTGCATGGTCGCCTGAGCGGCGGCGATGCGAGCTTCACGGCGGTGTCGACCGACAGCCGCAGCATCGGCCGCGGCGAGCTCTTCGTCGCCCTGCGCGGCGAGCGCTTCGACGGGCACGAATTCCTGCCGGCTGCCGCTTCGCGCGGTGCCGCGGCGGCGCTCGTCGACCGCAACTATTCCGGCGCGTTCCCGCTGCCGGTGGTCATCGTCGACGATACGAAGCGCGCCCTCGGCGAGCTCGGCCGCCGCTGGCGCGCGCGTTTTTCGCCCGCACTCATCGCCGTCACCGGCTCTAACGGCAAGACGACGGTGAAGGAGATGGTCGCCGCCATCCTGCGGCGGCACGCGAGCGAGAGCGCAGTGCTCGCCACGAGCGGCAACTTGAACAACGACATCGGCGTGCCGCTGACCCTGCTGCGGCTGCGGGCCGCGCACCGCTGGTGCGCGATCGAGCTCGGCATGAACCATCGCGGCGAGATCGCGTACCTCGCGAGCCTCGCGGCGCCGAGCGTCGCGCTGGTCAACAACGCCCAGCGCGAGCACTTGGAGTTCATGGGCAGCATCGGAGAGGTCGCCGCGGAGAACGCGAGCGTCTACGACTCGCTGCCGCCGGACGGCGTCGCGGTCGTGAATGCCGACGACGCGCACGCCGACTATTTCCGCAGCCGGGCGGGCGAGCGCCGCGTGCTCGACTTCGGCTTGCGCGGTGGCGCCGTCACCGGCGGTTACACCCTGAAGGAGCTCTCGAGCGAGATACAGCTACGCACCCCCAATGGCGAAGCGGCCGCGACGCTCGCCATTCCCGGCTTGCACAACGTGCGCAATGCATTCGCCGCGGCAGCCTGCGCCCACGCGGCGGGCGTCGGCGCGGCGTCGATCGCCGCAGGCCTGAGCACCTTCCGGCCTTATACCGGCCGCCTTCAGGTCAAGCAGGCCAAGGACGGCGCCACCGTGATCGACGATAGCTACAACGCCAATCCCGATTCGGTGCGCGCGGCGATCGACGTGCTGGTCTCGTGTCCCGCGCCGACGGTCCTCGTGCTCGGCGACATGGGCGAAGTGGGCGCGAAGGGCCCCGAGTTCCATCGCGAGATCGGCGCCTATGCTCGCGCGCGCGGTGTGACCGAGCTCCTCGCGCTCGGCGATGCCAGTACGCATGCCGTGGAAGCGTTCGGCAAGGGCGCGAAGCATTTCAACGATGTCGACGAGCTCGTCCCGGCGATCCGCGGCCGCACGGTGCTCGTCAAGGGATCGCGCTTCATGCGGATGGAGCGCATCGTCGCCGCGCTGACCGGCGCCCGCACGGAAGGAGGGCACTGATGCTGCTCGAGCTCGCGCAGTGGCTGGCGAAGGATGCGCGTGTGTTCAACGTCTTCAGCTACATCACGCTGCGCGCGGTGCTCGCCTGCCTCACGGCGCTCGCCGTGTCCCTCGTGCTCGGGCCCTACATGATCCGCAAGCTCACCGCGTACAAGATCGGGCAGGCGGTGCGCGACGACGGTCCGCGCTCGCACCTTACCAAGGCCGGCACGCCCACCATGGGCGGCGCGCTCATCCTGGTTTCGATCGTCGTCACCACGCTTCTCTGGGGCGATCTGTCGAACAAGCTCCTCTGGGTCGTGCTGCTCGTCACGCTCGCCTTCGGCTCGGTTGGCTGGATCGACGACTACCGCAAGGTCGTGCACCGCAATCCGAAGGGGCTCTCGGCCAAGGCCAAGTTCTTCTGGCAATCGGTGATCGGCCTCGGCGCGGCGGCGTACCTCGCCTACCTCGCTCAGAGCATGCCGGCGCTGAACGAAGTGATCGTGCCTTTCTTCAAGCACGTCGCCTATCCGCTCGGCACCTTCGGCTTCATCGTGCTGACGTTCTTCGTCATCGTCGGCACCTCGAATGCCGTGAATCTCACCGACGGCCTCGACGGTCTTGCCATCATGCCGACCGTGCTGGTGGGCAGCGCGCTCGGCGTCTTCGCCTATGTCGCGGGCCATGCAGTGTTCTCCAAGTATCTCGGCCTGCCTTACATCGCCGGCGCGGGCGAGCTCGCGGTGATCTGCGGCGCGCTCGCCGGTGCGGGCCTCGGCTTTCTGTGGTTCAACGCCTATCCGGCCGAAGTGTTCATGGGCGACGTCGGCGCGCTCGCGCTCGGCGCCGCGCTCGGCACCATCGCGGTGATCGTGCGGCAGGAGATCGTCCTCTTCATCATGGGCGGCGTCTTCGTTGCCGAGACGCTCTCCGTCATGATCCAGGTGCTGTACTTCAAGTGGACCGGCGGCAAGCGCATCTTCCGCATGGCGCCGCTGCACCATCACTACGAGCTGGAGGGCTGGAAAGAGAGCCAGGTCGTGGTGCGCTTCTGGATCATCACCATGATGCTCGTCCTCTTCGGCCTCTCGACGCTGAAGCTCAGATGATGCGCGAGCCGGCATTCCAGCTCCTGCCCCGTCCCGCGCGCATGCATCTCGCAGGCAAGCGCGTGCTCGTGCTCGGCCTCGGCGATACCGGCCTTTCGGCCGCGCGCTGGGCCGAAAAGCATGGCGCACGCGTGCGCGTCGCCGATACGCGAAGCGCGCCGCCGCGCCAGTTTGCCGGCGACGTGCATCTCGGTGCCTTTACCCCCGCACTGCTGCAGGGCGTCGACCTGGTCTGCATCAGCCCCGGGCTCTCGCTCGACGATCCGCTGATCCGCGAGGCGCTGGCGCGCTCCACCCCGGTGCTGGGCGACGTTGAGCTCTTCGCCTGGGAGAACCCGGCGCCGGTGCTTGCAATTACGGGCACCAACGGCAAGAGCACCGTCACCGCCTTGCTGGGCCACCTTCTGCACGACGCCGGCATCGATGCCGAGATCGCGGGCAACATCTCGCCGCCAGTGCTCGACGCGGCGATGGGCAGAACGACGGCGCCTGCGGCCTGGGTGCTCGAGCTATCGAGCTACCAGCTCGAGACGACGTGGTCGCTCGCCCCCGAGGCGGCGGCGGTCCTCAACGTGACCGAGGATCACCTGGATCGCTACGCCACCCTGCGCGAATACGGCGCGGCCAAGGCGCGCATTTTCCAGGGCGACGGCGTGCAGGTGCTGAACCGCGACGATGCTGCGTCGCTCGCCATGCGAGTGCCCGGGCGCCGCGTGGTCACTTTCGGCCTCGACGCGCGGCCGGATTTCGGCCTGCGCGACGGCTGGCTCGTCGAAGGCGCGGCGCAAATCCTGCAAGCGCCGGTCCTGTCGATTCACGGCGCGCACAACGTGGCGAATGCGCTCGCCGCGTGCGCCCTGGCGCGCGCGTTCGGCGTGCCGCGCGAGAGGCTTGCAAAGGGCCTGGGCTCCTTCCGCGGGCTGCCGCACCGGCTGGAGCTCGTGCGCGAGCGCGACGGCGTGTGCTGGTACGACGATTCGAAAGGCACCAACGTCGGCGCGACGATCGCGGCGCTGAAGGGGCTTGGTCGCAGAGCGGTGCTGATCCTTGGCGGCGAAGGAAAGGGGCAGGATTTCTCCGCGCTGCGTCCTGCCGTGCAAACCTTCGCCTCGCGCGTGCTCTTGATCGGACGCGACACGCCGCTCATCGAAGCAGCGCTCGCCGCGTTGCCGATCGAGCGCTGCGCGACGCTGGAGGCCGCGGTGCGGCGTGCCGCGGACCTGGCAAGCCCGGGTGAGGCAGTGCTCTTGTCGCCGGCCTGCGCGAGCTTCGACATGTTTCGCGACTACAAGCATCGCGGCGATGTCTTCGCCGCGGCCGTGAGAGCGCTCAAATGAGCCAGACCTTCGTCCTCGCGCGCAACGCCCCGGCCGCGGAGTACGACCGGTCGCTTGCATGGGCAGCTTTGCTGCTCGCGGCGGGAGGCCTGGTCATGGTGTATTCCGCCTCCATCGCGACCGCCGAAGGCAGCCGCTTCACCGGCAACAATGCCGCCTGGTTCCTCGCGCGGCACGCGATCTTCCTTGCCGGCGCGCTGGCGGCGGCGCTCGCGGTGTTCCTCGTGCCGGCGCGCTGGTGGCAGCACGCAGCCCCCTGGCTCTTCATGGCCGGCGTGGTGCTCCTCGTTGCCGTGCTGATCCCCGGTGTCGGACGCGAAGTCAACGGCGCGCGCCGGTGGCTGTGGCTGCCGTTAGTGAGCGTCCAGCCCTCGGAAATCATGAAGCTCGCGGCCGTGCTCTACGCGGCCGACTACACCGTGCGCAAGCACAGCGTGCTGAAGAGTTTCAAGCGCGGCCTCCTGCCGATGCTCGCGGTGATGATGCTGGTGTCGTGGCTCCTGCTGCGCGAGCCGGACTTCGGCGCGCTGGTGGTGATCGCGGCGAGCACCATCGCGGTCCTTTTCCTCGGCGGCATGAACGGCCGGCACTTCGCCGCGCTCGTCGGCATGCTCGGCGCCGGCTTCGTGGTGCTGGTGCTTTCCTCGCCTTATCGCATGCACCGCATCTTCGGCTACATGGATCCCTGGTCCGATCCCTTCGGCAGCGGCTACCAGCTCTCGCATGCGCTGATCGCGTTCGGGCGCGGCGAGTGGCTCGGCGTCGGCCTCGGCGGCAGCGTGGAGAAACTGCACTATCTGCCGGAGGCGCACACCGACTTCCTGCTTGCGGTGCTCGCCGAGGAGCTCGGCTTCGTCGGCGTGCTCCTCGTGATCGTCCTCTTCGCATGGATCGTCGCGCGGGCCTTTGCGATCGCGCGGCAGGCGGTGGAGCGCGGGCGGCACTTCGCCGCCCTCACCGCGCAGGGCATCGGCATCTGGATCGGTTTCCAGGCGTTCATCAACATGGGCGTGAACATGGGGCTGCTTCCGACCAAGGGCCTCACGCTGCCGCTCATGAGCTACGGCGGCTCGGGACTGGTCGTGAATTTCGTGGCGCTCGCGATCGTCTTGCGCATCGACTGGGAAAACCGGCAGCTCGCCCGGGGATTGCACGCATGAGGACGCTCCTCATCATGGCGGGCGGCACCGGCGGCCATATCTTTCCGGGGCTCGCGGTCGCCGAGCAGGCGCGTGCGGCGGGCTGGCAGGTCGTCTGGATGGGGGCGCGCGGCGGCATGGAGGAGCGCCTGGTGCCGCGGCACGGTTACAGCACGGCATGGATCCGCGCCAAGGCGGCGCGAGGCAAAGGCCTGCTGCAGAAGCTGTTGCTGCCGGCGAACCTGCTTTTCTCGTTCTGGGAAAGCGCGCGCCACATCCGCCGCATCCGGCCCGATGTGGTGCTGGGCCTTGGCGGCTATGTCGCGTTTCCGGGCGGCATGATGGCCTCGCTCCTGGGCAAGCCGCTCGCGCTGCACGAGCAGAACGCGATCGCCGGCCTCGCCAACAAGGTGCTCGCGGGCGTGTCCGACAAGGTGATGGTCGCGTTTCCCGATGCGCTTTCCAAGGCGGAGTGGACCGGCAATCCGGTACGCGCCGACATCGCCTCGATCGCCGCGCCGCAGGAGCGCTTCCGCGGCCGGCAGGGCCCGCTTCGCATCCTGGTCGTCGGCGGCAGCCTCGGGGCGCAGGCGCTGAACGACGCCGTGCCGCGCGCGCTCGCGCTTCTCGGCGAGCGTCCCTCGGTCGTGCACCAGTCGGGCGAGAAGCACCTGGAAACGCTGCGCGCAAACTATGCGGCGTCAGGCGTCCAGGGCGAGCTCGTCGCGTTCATCGACGACATGGCGCGGCGCTATGCCGAAGCCGACCTCGTCATTTGCCGCGCCGGCGCCGTCACCATCGCCGAGCTGTCGGCGGGCGGCATGGCGAGCGTGCTCGTGCCTTTCCCTTTCGCAGTGGACGACCACCAGACCGCCAACGCGCGCTTCCTGGCGGATCGCGGTGCGGCGATCCTGCTGCCGCAGACCGAGCTCACGCCGGAACGCCTGGCCGCGCTCATCCGCAAGATGGACCGCACCGCGCTGCTGCAAATGGCGCGCAATGCGCGCGGCCTGGGCAAGCCCGAAGCCGCCAAAGTCGTCGCCGAACGCTGCATGGAGCTCGCCCGATGAAGCACAAGGTGCGCTGCATCCATTTCGTGGGCATCGGCGGCGTCGGCATGTCCGGCATCGCGGAAGTGCTCGCCAACCTCGGCTACCAGGTGAGCGGCTCGGACCTTTCCGCCAACGCGGCGACGCGTCGCCTCGGATCGCTCGGCGTGAAGATTTTCCTGCACCACAAGGCCGCTCAGGTGGAGGGCGCCGATGCCGTCGTCGTGTCGAGCGCCGTGCAGGCCGACAACCCGGAGGTGCTCGCCGCGCGCGAGCGCCGCATCCCGGTGGTGCCGCGCGCGCTGATGCTCGCCGAGCTGATGCGGCTCAAGCGAGGCGTGGCGATCGCAGGGACGCACGGCAAGACGACGACCACCAGTCTCGTCGCGAGCGTGCTGGCCGAGGGCGGGCTCGACCCGACCTTCGTCATTGGCGGCCGCCTTACGGCCGCCGGCAGCAATGCGCGCCTGGGCGGCGGGGACTTCATCGTCGTCGAAGCCGACGAGTCGGATGCGTCGTTCCTGCACCTCCAGCCGGTGATCGCGGTGGTGACCAATATCGACGCCGATCACATGGATACCTACGGCCAGGAGTTCCCGCGGCTCAAGCAGGCGTTCGTGCAGTTCCTGCAGAACCTGCCGTTCTATGGCGCGGCGGTGCTCTGCGCCGACGACGCGAATGTGCGCGAGGTGCTTCCGCTCGTCTCGAAGCCGATCGTCACCTATGGCACGACCGACGACTGCACGATCCGCGCGGAAGCCATCCGGCACGATGACGGGCGCATGCGCTTTCGCGCGACGCGGCGCGGCGCGAAGCCGCTGGACGTGCTCCTCAATCTGCCCGGGCGGCATAACGTGCTGAACGCGCTCGCCGCCATCGCGGTCGCGGATGAGCTCGGCGTCGCCGATGGCGCGATCCTCAAGGCGCTGGCGGAATTCCGCGGCGTCGGTCGCCGCTTCCAGAGCTACGGCGACGTGTCGCTCGAGGCGGGCGGCAGTTTCACCCTGATCGACGACTACGGTCACCATCCGGCGGAGATGGCGGCAACGCTCGACGCCGCGCGCGGCGCATTCAACGGTCGCCGTCTCGTCCTCGCTTTCCAGCCGCACCGCTTCACGCGCACACGCGATCTGTTCGAGGATTTCGTGAAGGTGCTGTCGACCGCGGATGCGCTGCTCCTCGCCGACGTCTATGCGGCGGGCGAGCCGCCGATCGTGGCGGCCGACGGCCGCTCGCTGGCGCGCGCGGTCCGCGTCGCCGGCAAGGTCGAGCCGGTGTTCGTCGAAGACATCAGCGAAATGCCCGACGCCATCCGCCGCGTGGCGCGCAATGGGGACGTGGTCGTCACCATGGGCGCCGGCTCCATCGGCAACGTTCCCGCGCAGCTCGCATGAACATGGCCGAGACGTTGCACTTCCACAACCTCCGCGGGCAACTCAGGGCCGACGAGCCGATGAGCCGGCACGTGTCGTGGCGCGCCGGCGGCAATGCCGATCGCTTCTATGTGCCGGCGGACCTCGACGACCTCAGCACGTTCCTGCGACAGCTGCCGCCGGGCGAGCCGCTGCTCTTCGTCGGCCTCGGTTCGAACCTGCTCGTCCGCGACGGCGGCTGGCGCGGCACCGCCGTCCTGATGCATGCCGCGAAGCTGCGTCCCCGTTTCCAGGGTGGCCTCATCTACGCGGAAGCGGGCGTCGCGAGCCCCAAGGTGGCGCGCTTCGCCGCTCTGCAGGACCTCGAAGGCGCCGAGTTCCTCGCCGGGGTGCCTGGCACGGTCGGCGGCGCGCTCGCCATGAACGCCGGCTGCTATGGCGGCGAAACGTGGGACATCGTCGAGCGCGCGATCACGATCGATCGCCGGGGCAGGATGGTGATGCGCCCCAAGGACGATTTCGACATCGGCTACCGTCACTGCGAGCCGAAGCCGGCGCGGGAGGAATGGTTCGTGGGCGCGTGGTTCAGCCTGCTGCGCGGCGACGGCGCGACGTCGCGCGCCGTGATGAAGGAGCTCCTCGCGCGGCGCATCGCGACGCAGCCGCTATCGCTGCCGAACGCCGGCAGCGTGTTCCGCAACCCGCCCAAGGATCACGCCGCCCGCATCATCGAGTCGTGCGGACTCAAGGGTTTCAGCCGCGGCGCGGCGTGCGTCTCGGAAAAGCACGCCAACTTCATCGTCAATCCGAAAGGCGCCGCGAGCGCCGCGGACATCGAGTGGCTGATCCAGCACATCCAGCGCATGGTCTACCAGATGAAGGGCGTGGTGCTGCAGACCGAAGTACGCATCGTCGGGGAGGAGGCATGACCTTCGGCAAGGTCGCCGTCCTCCTCGGCGGCAAATCCGCGGAGCGCGAGGTCTCGCTGAAGAGCGGTGGCATGGTGTTGAAGGCGCTCCGCGCCAAAGGGGTCGACGCCCATCCGTTCGACCCCAGGGAGAACGACTTCGCCGCGCTGGAGAAGCAGCGCTTCGAGCGCGTCTTCATCGCGCTGCATGGCCGCTTCGGCGAAGACGGCACGGTGCAAGGCATTCTCGAGTGGCTGGGCATCCCATACACCGGCAGCGGCGTGCTCGCCTCGGCCCTCGCCATGGACAAGCTGCGTACCAAGCGCATCTGGGACGCCGAGGGCTTGCCGACTGCGCCGCATGCCGTGCTCACCAAGGATTCCGACGTCAGGGCGCAGACGCGCAGGCTCGGGCTGCCGCTGTTCATGAAGCCGGCGCGCGAGGGCTCCTCGGTGGGCATGTCCAAAGTGAAACGTGCCGGCGATCTCGACGAGGCGTTTGCGCTGGCGGTGAACTACGACCCGGTCGTCATTGCCGAGAAATTCATCGACGGACCCGAGCTCACGGTGGCGATCCTCGGCGAGGAGGTGCTGCCGATCATCCGCATCGAGACACCGCGCGAGTTCTACGACTACGAGGCGAAATACATCGCGAACGACACCCGCTATCTCATTCCCTGCGGACTGTCGAAAGCAAAAGAGAAGCAGATCCAGACGCTGTGCCTGAAGGCGTTCCAGGCGCTCGGCTGCCGCGGCTGGGGTCGCGTCGACCTGATGCTCGATAAGCGTGGCAAGCCCTATCTCCTGGAGATCAATACCGCGCCGGGGATGACGGATCACTCGCTCGTGCCGATGGCGGCGCGTGCCGTGGGCATTGCTTACGAAGACCTATGCGTGAGGATCCTGGAAGGCGCCCGTGTGGGATAACCCGCGCCTGCTCAACGCAGCGGCCGGCTTCCTCGTCGGGCTGGTCGTGCTCGCTTGCGCGCTCGTCGGCCTGAACTGGCTGCTGCGCGCCGCGCCCTTCCCGGTGCGCCAGGTCGAAGTCACCACTCCGCTGACGCATGCGTCGGCTGGCCAGATGCAGGCGCTCCTCGCGCGGCAGGGCCGGGGGAATTTCTTTGCGTTCCCGATCGACGAGCTGCGCGGCTCGCTCGAGCGCCTGCCGTGGGTCCGCACGGCGAGCGTGCGTCGGGTGTGGCCCGATCGGCTCGAGGTCGCGATCGAGGAGCACGTGGCCTTCGCGCGCTGGGGCGCGGGTGCGGAAATGCTCGTCAATACCTTTGGGGAACGGTTCGCCGCAAGCTCGGATGCGTCTCTGCCGCTTTTCAGCGGGCCGCAAGGCACCGAAGCAGAGGTGACTCGCCGCTACCAGCGCTTCTGCGCGCTTCTCGCGCCGCTCGCGAGCCCGATCGAGCGAGTCGTCCTGAGCCAGCGCCATGCATGGAGCCTGCGGCTTGCCAACGGGCTGCAGATCACGCTCGGCCGCGACGCCGATCTCGCCGAGCAAAGGCTCGAGCGCTTCGTCGACTCCTACGCAAGCACGGTCGGACCTCGTGTGCCGCAGGTCGTCGACCTGCGCTATCCCAATGGGTTTGCCCTCCGGGTCAAAGGCTGATGCCAAAAGAAAAGCAAAATCTGCTCGTCGCGCTCGATATCGGAACCTCGAAAGTGGCCTGCCTCGTCGCCGAGCTCGCGCCCGACGGTGCGCTCGAGATCCTCGGCATGGGCTCGCACGAGTCCAAGGGGCTCAAGAAGGGCGTCGTCGTCAACATCGAGGCGACCGTCGCGGCGATCCAGCGCGCGCTCGAGGAAGCCGAGCTGATGGCCGATTGCAAGATCGGCGCGGCTTACGTCGGCATCGCCGGCAGCCACATCCGCAGCTTCAACTCCACCGGCATGGTGGCGGTGAAGGACCGCGAGGTGGGCGCGCTCGACGTCGACCGCGCCCTCGAGACGGCGCGCGCCGTGAACATCCCGACCGACCAGCAGATCCTGCACGTGCTGCGCCAGGAATTCATCATCGACGGGCAGGAGGACGTGCGGGAGCCGATCGGCATGTCCGGCGTGCGGCTGGAAGTGAAGGTGCATATCGTCACCGGAGCCGTATCGGCGGCGCAGAACATCATTAAGTG
>Ga0134121_10001459_pt1 | contig 22241 bp, 18 predicted proteins | sample KB301_FD_96463 | JGI IMG/M metagenome (GOLD analysis project Ga0134121, IMG submission 96463) | Terrestrial soil microbial communities without Nitrogen fertilizer from Kellogg Biological Station, Michigan, USA - KB3-0-1 | ecosystem: Environmental > Terrestrial > Soil > Unclassified ... | reverse complement strand
GCAGAGAAAGCCGAAAGATAACCATGAAAAAATACCTAAGCATCGCGTCGCTGCTACTCATCGCGTTCTGTTTCACTAACGTTCGAGCCTACGATAACGGCCTCGCCAAAACTCCACCGATGGGTTGGAATAGTTGGAACAAGTTCGGCTGCAACGTGAGCGAGAAGCTGATCAAGGAAATGGCGGATGCGATGGTGACCAGCGGCATGAGAGACGCCGGTTACGTCTACCTAGTCATCGACGATTGCTGGCAAATCGATCGTGACGCACAGGGAAATATACTCGCGGATCCGAAGCGATTTCCTTCCGGAATGAAAGCGCTGGCTGATTACGTTCATTCGAAAGGACTGAAGTTTGGCCTCTATTCGGATGCCGGCACTCTCACTTGCCAGAAGCGTCCGGGCAGTCGTGGCTACGAATTCCAGGACGCGCGCCAGTACGCTGCGTGGGGTGTGGATTATCTGAAGTACGACTGGTGCTCGACGGGAACTCAGAATGCGCCCGCGTCTTACTCGATCATGCGTGATGCTCTCGCGAAAGCAGGGCGACCGATTGTTTTTAGTATTTGTGAGTGGGGCACTTCGAAACCGTGGTTGTGGGCCGGGAGCGTTGGCAATCTCTGGCGCACGACGGGCGACATACAAGACTGCTGGGATTGCAAACGCGATTGGGGCGGCATGGGCGTGGTCCATATTCTCGATCTTCAGGATGGACTTGAGTCGTATGCCGGTCCGGGACGTTGGAACGATCCGGACATGTTGGAAGTCGGCAACGGCGGCATGACTGTCACTGAGTATCGCTCGCATTTCAGTTTGTGGTGCCTGCTTGCAGCGCCATTGATGGCGGGAAACGATCTGCGCAGTATGTCGCGTGAAGTGGCGGAGATTCTAATCAACCGCGAAGTGATCGCGGTGGATCAGGATCCACTCGGAATGCAGGGACGGCGCGTAAAACGAGTTGGAGATCAGGAAGTCTGGTCCAAACAGTTAGCCGACGGCGGACGCGCAGTCGTGTTATTCAACCGTGGTCCAAAGGCGGCCAAAATCTCGGTGTCGTGGACCGACCTCGGCTATCCACTACACCTGACAGCCAAAGTGCGAGACCTCTGGGCCGCCAAAGACCTCGGCAGCGCCTCCGAAAAATTCTCCACGGAAGTGCCCAGCCACGGCGTCGTAATGGTGACGATCAAGCCGTAGAGAAGTTGACCACAATAAAAACTATTCCACTTTGCTTTCATTTCGGTTAGCATTCTTGAGCCTCACGTGCTCTTCGAAGCTTCTCAATCTCCATAAATTCCCCCAATATTGCGGGTAATATGAGTCGAAAAGGAATCGCGATTTTCGTTGCCTTACTGATTGCCGCAGTCGGAGCCTTCGGTTACTACTGCTATCAACTAGTGGAGCGTCAAACAGCCAGCCTGCAGTCTGCGCCAGCCGCGTCGCGCACGACTCCCGAGCCGCAGGCGTCGGCGTCAGTCGCACCGAGCAGAAAGCGTGCGCCATCCACGGTCAGCGCGACACCAGCGCTGCGAGAGGTTGTTGCATCCGAGCCAAGCACGACGGCAGAACCGCAACCATACAAGCAGTTTCAATGTGACGGGCGGACGCGTTGCGCCCAAATGACGTCATGCGATGAAGCGAAGTTCTTCAATGCGAACTGTCCCGGCGCGCGGATGGACGGCGACAAGGATGGCATTCCCTGCGAGCAACAGTGGTGTAATCAATTTTGACAACGAACTACGACGTTGGCGCTACTACATCCGACAGCGGTGGATAGCTTGGTGGAGGTGGCGGCGTTGGGAATTTGGGCAGTTGTCCCTTGCCACTGGTCTCTTCCTGTCTCTTATCAATCGAATCAACAACGAGATACGCGAAAACCGCTGCGAGGATGCTCAGGGCGCCCGCAATCATAGAAACGATCGTAGCCACGCTGCCCTCGACATTCTCGGTAAAGGTAAGCCGGAAGGAGATGTTGTTGGCGAAATTTGAGAGCAGCCAAAACAACCACCAGAGAGGGAACGATGCGGGAGGACTTGGCGCGGACAGCAGGGCTTCGTCCGCTGGCCAGCTCTTTTGCCATACTTCTTTTACGGCACGATACGGAGCCACGAGGTTAACAAAAGGAATGAAAAAGCTTCCCACGGCCCATCCCGCTGAAGAGTCAAGGCGACTCCACTGATTGAATGCGCGCAGATTGTTATACGCACGGTAGAGCCACATAAGGAAAAGGACTACCGTCGCCAGGTAGATAAAAAAGTCGAGAAGGGCGAGCAGTACTATAAAAATGCTCACCGCCGCGCCCATCATGTTGTCGCTAATCTCCTGACCGTCAGCCACTGGAGGAAATACGAGTGAAAGCGCCTCAGCGATTAACGACAAGACCGCGACGCCCGCGCCGACGGTCAATAAGATCTTGACTATGCGTGCTCGAACATGAGCCGAAGTGTAATTTGCGGGATAAGGCGAGGGATTCATTCGTTTACCTGATTGCAATCCTGGTTGAGTTACGCGAGCAGACCGGATCAGAGAATATCAAAAGGAATAAATTTTCGGGGATTTAAAATGGAGGTCCGGTTCCGGGTTCTGTAACCTAATCAAGACCTCTCTTGGTTCTGCAACAAGTTAGGTAGGGAAGAAGCCTTGATTCTGAACTCGGAACCGGTTGAATTGGTCTAACGAGGCGAAAGATAACAGGACCGTGAAAAGCTGTCATGGCCATTTGGTCTAGCCCGGATCTCCAACTTTAGTTTGAGCCACAAGAATGCACAGAATTTTTAGCCACAAAAAGGCACATAAAGCCCAAAAGATTGGATTTGAAACCCTTTTGTTTATGTGCCTTTTTGTGGCTAAAGGTGGACGATGCCGCGCTGGAGGGCGCGGGTGGCCGCCTGGGTGCGGTCGGTGACGCCGAGTTTGCCGAGAATGTTGTTGATGTGGCTCTTGACGGTCGCTTCGCTGATGTGCAGCGAGCTCGCGATCTCTTTATTCGACTTACCCTTCACGATCTCCTGAAGTACCTCGAGCTCTCGATCGGTGAGCTCTGAGGCGCTCATTCGTTCCGCCAGTCTTTCTGCCACCACCGGCGGAAGTCGGCGCGCGCCTGCGTGGACCTTCCGGATGGCGTCCTCCAGCTCTTCAAAAAACATGTCTTTCAATAGATAGCCTTGCGCGCCCGCTTGCAGCGCACGATAGATATCTTCGTCGCCATCGTAAGTGGTGAGAACGATGATCCGCGCGTCGGAGAATTCGTGACGGATCCTCGCGATTGCATCGACGCCGCTCATCATCGGCATGCGAAGGTCCATCAGAGTAATGTCAGGCTGATGCTCACGATATAGCTCGACTGCCTGTTGACCGTTCACTCCCTGCGCGATCACTTCCATATCGGCAACCGTGTTGATGAGCGAGACGAATCCCTGTCTCACCACGGCCTGGTCGTCAATCACGATGATGCGAATCTTGTTACTCATGCAACGGCACCTCGACCACGATCTCCGTTCCGCGTTCCTTCGCGCTCTGGATCGACAACATGCCACCAACTTGCGCGGCCCGCTCGCGCATGCCAATCAAACCGAAGTGACCATCGGCGATCTGTTCGCCCGGATCAAAGCCGCGCCCGTCATCCCGAATGCTGAGCCGCACGTTGCGCGTGTCGAAGTTTAGCGCAACGTCGATGCGGTTTGCCTCCGCGTGCTTCACTGCATTGTTAATTGCCTCTTGTCCGATACGCAAGAGATTTGTCTCGACGTCCGGTGGCAATGGTCGCGCGAGACCCGCCACCTCGACGACAGTTTCGATATTGTCTTCGCCAGTCAGGCGTTTAGCTGTATCACGCAACGCCGCCGGCAGGTCCTTCTTTTGCAACTCCTGAGAACGCAGATCCCAAACGTAACGACGTGCTTCTGTCATACTGTTGCGCACGAGAATGCGGGCGCGATCGAGATGGCCCTTCGCTGTTTCGGCAGCAGCGGGCATCAATCGCGCCACCAACTCCAGTTGAACGGAAATGCCGAGAATATCCTGGGCCAGGTTGTCGTGGATTTCGCGCGCGATGCGACTACGCTCGGCGAGTACGGCCTGAAACTGCGAAGCCATTCGTCTGACGCGCATGCGATAGAGCTGCCACACCGTCAGCGCCAATAGTAAAAGACAAACCAGATAGAACCAGTAGGTCTGGTAGAAGTGTGGCTTGAGATAGAACTCGACGGCCGCGCCGCTCTCGTTCCAAACACCATCGTTGTTTGCCGCAATCACGCGAAATGTGTAATTCCCCGGTCGCAGGTTTGTGTACGACGCAACTCGTCGCGCACCGCCGTCGATCCAATTGTCGTCGAAGCCTTCGAGCTTGTATTTGAAGCGCACGTTCTCGGGCGCAATGAAACTTAGGGCGGTGTAGTAGAAGTCCAGTCGCGACGCGTCCGGCGAAAGTGTCAGCTTTTGAGTTAACGGAATAGATTGATTGTCGATGAAGATCTGTTCAATCGCGATCGGCGGCGGCGAAGTGTTGAGTGGAATGTTTTCCGGATCGATTACTGCAAGTCCTTTTATAGTCGCAAACCACATGCGTCCGTCGCTCGTCTGCCAGCCGGCCGGATGTCCGCCGCCGCTACACTCGCGCGTCAAAGTTCCATCTGCCGGGCCGTAGAACACCGGCGCTACTTTATCGATCTCATTTTTATTGACGCGAAAAATTCCCTTGTTCGAGCTGCACCAGAGATTCTGCTGTTTGTCTTCGAGAATGCGATAAATGACGTCGGCGGCGACGGCGTTGCGATAAGAAATAAATTTGTCACCGCGTAAACGATTAAGACCACCGCCGTTTGTTCCGATCCACAGATCGCCGGCCGCGTCTTCGTAAAGTGAGATGACAGTGTTGCTCGAGAGACCCTCTTTGGTTGTAAACGTCTGAAACTTTCCGTCCTTGATTTTGCTCAAGCCACCGAGCGTCCCGACCCACAGATTGCCTTTCGAGTCTTCAAACAGCGCGCCGATGAAATTGTTTGCGAGGCCGTGGTGGGTCGTGTACGTGGTGAATTCGTTATCACGAAAACTGTTCAGGCCGTCGCGCGTACCGACCCACAGAACGCCGCTGCGATCGACTAACACCGAGCGGACGAGATCGTTCGAGAGTCCGTCAGCAAATGTGAAGGTTTGAAACTTTCCGTTCTGGAAACGGTTTAGACCATCCGGCGTTCCAATCCAGATAACTCCTTCTTTGTCGCCTGCAAGCGAAAGGACCACGTCGCTCGACAGACCGTCGCGCGTGGTCCAGGTCGTGAACTTGCCGTTCTTGAAGAGTGTGAGTCCGCCGCCGTTCGAGCCGATCCAGATCCCACCCTGCGGATCCTGGTAAATAACTTTTACGAGATCGCTCGGCAGCCCGTCTTTCGTCGTGAACGTATTAAACTTTTTGCTCTTGAGCAGGTTCAGCCCGCCGGCCTCGGTGCCGATCCACATACTGCCTTCACGATCTTCGAACAACGAGAGCACGAGATTGCTCGAGAGACCGTCAGACGTCGTAAATGTTTCGAGCTGATCGTTTCGAAGGCGCGCAACTCCGCCGGCAGTTGCGATCCACAATGCGCCTTCGTGATCGATACGCAACGCGCTGACGCGGCTGTTGGGCAGCAACGTGTGTCCACTATCAAGTTGAACGAGCCCGTCGAGAGTTCCGAGCCACAATGAGCCGCTGCTTGTCTCGGCGATTGAGGTGATGTTCGCCGGCAGCATGCCCGCGGGCACGTTTAGCGGAGTAAATTGATTGCCGTTGAAGATTTGAAGTCCGGACGAAGTGCCAATCACGATGGACCCATTCGCCCGCGCGTAAAGCACTTGAATCACATTTCTCGCGAGGCCCTGGTCAGTCGTGAAGGTTTTAAAGTTTCCGTTTTCAAATCGAGCCAGGCCACCGGCAGTCGCGATCCAAACGTGGCCGTTAGTATCTTCGACAACTGGTCCAACGCTGTTGTCAGGCAAACCTTCGCTTTCAGTGAAGCTCGTGAATTGGTTGTTATGAAGGCAAACGAGTCCGTAGGATGTGCTGATCCATAGCCGGCCCTGCCGGTCTTCCTGTAAGAAGCGAATGTCATTACTCTTGAACGCCGGAGTACTCTTCTTGTCGAACACGGCGAAGTTCAGACCGTCGAATCGCGCCAGCCCTTCCTGTGTTCCGATCCAGAGATAACCGTCGCGCGTCTGGATGATTGCCTGAACTGTATTCTGGGGCAGGCCGTTTTCAGTCAACCAGACCTGGTGACCAAACTGGTTGAGACTTCGATTCGGATCTAATGCGGGAGTACGAGTGCCGGCGAGAAGCAGAAGCGCTACGGCAACTCGAAAGTATTTTAGACGATGCATTTGTCCGGACGATACTTTAACATTCCGAGCATTCACTTTCAGGGTGTGGAGGCGCTTTGTACGGAACATCGACCGTCTTTCTGAGCCTGCGAAGCAGGCGGCAGCATAAAGCCTGGGGCGCAAGCCCCAGGTTGCAAACCCCCTCTATAGTTGGAGCCCGCGATAGCGGGCGAAAGCTGTCGCCCGTTTCACGGGCTCCAAAAATTTTTTCGTACCTGATCCTGGGGCTTGCGCCCCAGGCTTTATGCTGTCGCCTGCTTCGCAGGCTCGGGGCCGTGTTGCTGGTGGTATTACTAGCCTCGACGATCTTCTTCAGCAATGCCGCTCCTGCTGGCTGGCGTATGGCTTCGGAACCGGAGTTGAGAAAAGTGATTCCTGCTCGTGCGCCGGTTATAAAAGAGAACATCGAGACCGAGTTTCGCACCGCGTCAGGCGTGACTGATGGGCGAGGGAAGTATATCGCGGGCGTCGTGATGATTACGGCCGGCTATTCGGCCGAGGGCAAGTATTCGCATTTCTTTGTCGCGCAGGTGCCGGTGAAGGTCGGCGAGTTCTCGTTGGAGCCGGGAGAGTATGTTTTTGGTTACCAACGTAAAACTCCCGACAGCATCACCGTGACGTTTTACCGCGCCTCGAGCGGCGACACGGTTGGCGAAGTTGAAGCATTTCGCAATCGCAAGAGCTCGATGGTTCGCGCGCTATTGATCCAGCCTGCTACTGGCGGACGCGGGACGATTCAAGTCGGTCGATTCATCTTCGACTACCATGTCGATTAACTGTCTTCTCTACGGCCCTCTGCGTATCTCTGCGTTTAATGGCAATTTTAACGCAGAGGTCGCAGAGATACGCAGAGGGCCACAGAGAAAACGGATCCTGATCCTGCTGGTCTTTGCTCTCATCGCTCAGAGCGCGAACGCCGCGGTCCGTCTGCCGGGCATCATCGGTGACAACATGGTCCTGCAGCAGGGAATCAAGGTCCGCATTTGGGGCAGTGCAAATGCCGGCGAGCACGTGGCCGTCACCTTTGATAAGAAGACGTCCAATATTATTGCTGACGCGCAAGGGCGTTGGCAGGTATTGGTCGGTCCTTTAAAAGCAGGTGGACCACTCGAGCTCACTGTTAAAGGCGACAATGTTCTCACCATCAAAAACGTTCTCGTCGGCGAGGTGTGGCTGTGCTCGGGCCAGTCAAACATGGAATGGCCGCTAATCAACACGACAGACGGCGCCGAGACCGTCGCGCAAGCGAATAATTCCGAGATCAGACTCTTCACAGTTGAAAAACACACCGCTGCTGCGCCGCTAGCCGACGTTGAAGGTCATTGGGTCGTGACGACGCCAGAAGAGGCCGCGCACTTCTCAGCTGTCGGCTATTTCTTCGGGCGTGAGCTCTACCAGCATCTGAAAGTGCCGATCGGACTGATTCACAGTTCGTGGGGCGGTACCCCCGCAGAAAGCTGGACCAGCAATGAAGCACTCCGCTCATCACCGGAGCTCAAACCAATACTCGATCGCTACGAAAGCAGTTTGAACGCGCTGCCGCAAACAAAAGCAGCTTACGCGCAAGCGTTGGCCCAATGGGAAGAGAAGAATCTTTATCTCGACGCCGAGAACAAAGGCGAAGCTCTGGGATACGCTGATCCGTCAACCTCGACCGCAGGCTGGAGTCAGATGGAGCTGCCCCAACAAATCGAAACCGCAGGTTTGCTGATTGACGGAGCAATCTGGTTTCGCAAAGTCGTCGAGTTGCCCGCGTCATGGTCCGGTAAGGATCTGGTTCTGAATCTGCCGCCGGTTGACGATTACGACGTTACTTATTTCAACGGCGCGAAGATCGGATCGACTGGTAGAGAGACGCCGAACAGTTACATGGTGCCGCGAAAGTATGTCGTGCCGGGTTCTCTCGTGCATTCGGGACGAAATGTGATTGCCGTGCGTGTTTTTGATAGTGCTGGAGAAGGCGGCTTCAGTCGCGCGGAATCATTTTCAATTGGACCCGCCGGCGCCGGCGAGCCGATTTCGCTTCGCGGACCGTGGGACTACAAAGTAGAGCTTGCACTCGAGCCGAAACATCCTGACTGGGGCACGCGACCGGAAGCCGTCGGCGTAAGTAATCAAAACAATCCGAGTGTGCTTTACAACGCGATGATTGCGCCGCTCGTTCCTTTCTCGATTCAGGGCGTCATCTGGTACCAGGGCGAGAGTAACGCAGGACGCGCTTATCAATACCGCACACTCTTTCCGATCATGATTCGCAATTGGAGAAGCGCGTGGGGCCGCGACTTTCCGTTCTATTTCGTGCAGCTCGCTAACTGGCGGGCACGCAGATCTCAACCAGACGAGAGTGACTGGGCCGAGTTGCGTGAAGCGCAAGCGATGACGCTGCGTGAGCCGCAAACCGGAATGGCGGTGACGATCGATATCGGCGACGAGAATGAGCTACATCCGCGTAACAAGCTTGATGTAGGTCGACGATTGGCGGCATGGGCGCTCGCCGGCACGTATGGTCAAAAGATGATCCCATCGGGACCGCTTTTCGATCGCTACACGGTGGAAGGCGACAAGGTGCGAATTCATTTCAAGTACAACACCGGATTGAAAACGAGCGACGGTGGTCCAGTGCAGGGCTTTGCGATCGCCGGCGCGGATCGTCGCTTTGTCCGGGCTGACGCACGCATCGACGGCGATTCAATGATCGTCTCGAGTCCAACAATCTCAAAGCCGCTTGCAGTTCGTTACGGATGGGCCGACAACCCGGTCGTCAATCTTTACAACAGCGCCGGATTGCCGGCCTCGCCTTTCCGCACCGACGACTGGCCGGGAATCACCGCAACGCGCCGCTAATCCTTAACAAAACTTAACAATTTTCTTTGGCCGAAACTCGCAGAAGGGTCTAAACTGGCCGCCATCATGCTGAACGAATTCGCCTACGCATTTCGCACGCTGCGCAAGAGTCCCATATTCACGATCACAGTTGTAGTAACGATTGCCCTCGCGATCGGCGCCAGTACGGCTATCTTCAGCGTCACGAACGGCGTGCTGCTGCGGAAGCTTCCTTACAAAGATCCAGAGCGGCTCGTGCTCGTCCGCGGCGATATGCAGAAGCGGAATGTGAAAGATTTTCCGCTTTCCAATGTCGACTTCCTCGACTTGCGCAACGGCGCGAAGAATAACTTTGAGGATTTCGCTGCTGTCCAAACGTTTCGCTTCACGCTTCCCGGTTTGGACGGTACGCCTGAGCGCGTCCGCTTCGCTTCAGTGTCGACGAACTTCTTTCAGATGATGGGCGGCTCGATGATCGCCGGCCGCGACTTTCAGGAATCTGATGGAGTGGCCCAACCCGATCCGCCGGCGGGCCAGGCCGGCAATGCTGCCGGTGCGAATGCGCCACCGCCGTTGCCGACGATGGTTATTCTGAGCAACGACTACTTCCAACAGCGCTTTGGTGGCGATCGATCGATCATCGGCAAGTCTCTTCCCGTGTCCGCTGCGTTTGGACCACCGCCAACGGTCGTGGGCGTTCTCGCTCCGGGTTTTGAGTTGCTGTTTCCACCGAAAGCGAACCTTGAACAGTTTCCGAGTGTCTGGATTGCGGCGCGCATTCCGTATGACGTTGCCAATCGCAACAACGTTCAGTGGCGTGTTCTCGGCCGACTCAAGCCCGGTGCTGTGATCACGCCGGCCCAGGCGGAAGTTGAAACGATCTGTCAAAAGATTCGCGACGAAAACACGATCTCGCGGACTGCCGGTAAATTTTTTCAACTCGTGCCGATGAAGCAGCACCTTGTTGATGAAGTTCGGCCCACGATTCTGGCGCTCATGGGCGCAGTCATTTTCCTGTTACTGATCGCATGTGCGAACGTCGCAAACCTGATGCTCGTGCGAGCTGCGTCGCGTGAACGAGAACTGGCTGTTCGGGCCGCGCTCGGTGCTGGTTGGTGGCAGTTAGTTCGACAAACAATTACGGAAGCGATCGTGCTGGCGGCTGTCGGGACGATTCTCGGAATTGGGCTTGCCTATTTAGGTATTCGCCAACTGCTTCACATCGCGCCGGAGAACCTGCCGCGCCTGAATGCGATCCATATTGACATGCAGGTGCTGGCGTTCTCGGTGTTGGCTGGACTGTTGTCTGCTGTGCTCTTCGGGATGGTCCCCGCACTCCGCACGGCGAAGCCGAACCTCATGGACACGTTGCGCGCTGCCGGACGAACTGGCGCACTCGGCGCTGCCTCGTTGCGTAATGCCGTGGTCGTCGTGGAAGTTGCACTTGCATTTGTACTGCTGATTGGATCGGGGTTGATGTTTCGCACGTTCCTTAATATTCAACGTGTGAACATGGGATTTGATCCGCGCGGGTTGCTGACGTTTCAACTGCTCGGCAACGTCGGCGCCACGCCGCAGGAGCGAGAGACGTACAAGCGCCAGCTTCGCGAGCAACTCGACGCGCTGCCGGGTGTGAACAGTGTTACAGCATCGTTTCCGTTGCCGCTCGCGGGTGGGTTTAGTCCGGTGCGTTGGGGTGGCGCTGAGGCGGAAAACGATCCGGGCAAGTTTCAGGCAGCAGATCTCCAGATTGTTTTGCCCGGCTATTTCGAAGCGATGGGAACGACGCTGCTCGCCGGACGCACGTTTACGCAGGAAGACAGCTCGCCTGACCGCAACCTTCTGATTGTTGATTCTCTGCTCGCGGCGAAGGCATTTCCAAACGAGTCTGCGGTAGGCAAGCGAATCCTTTTTCGTGTTCGCACTCCTGAGGCGCAGTGGGGCGAGATCATTGGTGTGGTGGCCCACCAGCGCAACGAGTCTTTGGTCGAAGCGGGGCGCGAGCAGATCTACGTGACGGACGGATATGTGAACCACGGAGCCGCTTCGTGGTGGGCATTGCGGACGGATGGAGATCCGGCGGCGCTGGCCGGCTCGGCGCGCGAAGTCGTTCGCAAAATGGGTAAAGAGACTTTCATCAATCAAATGCAACCGATGGACGCACTCGTGACCCAGGCCCAGGCCCAAACACGCTTTTCACTCCTCCTGATCGGAGTCTTCTCGACGATCGCAGCGCTGCTTGCTGGCGTTGGTCTATACGGCGTCCTTGCGACTTCGGTCCGCCAGCGCACTGCAGAGATCGGTGTACGCATGGCCCTGGGCGCGGCGCCCTCGCGGATCTTCCGGTTGATGGTAGGGAAGGGACTGTTCCTGAGCGTGATCGGCATCGTGATCGGTCTGGTCGCCTCTTTTGGATTCACACGCGTGTTGGCGAGCATGCTCGTGGAGGTCAAACCGACGGATCCCGTGACGTTCGCATCCGTAGCGGTCCTATTCCTGGTCATCGCCTTCCTCGCCTCCTGGCTCCCGGCACTCCGCGCCGCTGGCTTGGATCCTACGACCGCGTTGCGGAATGAGTAGTGGGGCCACAAAAATTCTCTATACGCGATTTGCGTATAAAAGCCGACGTGCGTAGTATGGGAGCGTGAAGGCTGTTTTCGTCGAGCTACCTCCGTTCGAGCGCTATCGGGCCGATTATCTTGACGATGACGCTTTCCTGCGACTTCAGCGATTACTAATGCTAAATCCGCAAGCTGGCGCTTTAATTTCCGGTGCCGGTGGTTTGCGGAAATTGCGCTTTGGTGATGAACGGCGTGGGAAAGGCAAGCGCGGCGGTTTACGAGTGATTTATTATTGGTGGGATGCCGGCTTGCAGTTTTGGCTATTCACACTTTACGACAAAGACCAAATGTCTGATCTGACCAAGGCCCAACGCGAGGTGCTGAAAGAAATGATCAAGAACGAACTCGAGGGAAGGAGGAAACAATGAAGCGCTCGGTAAAACCCACTCGAAAGCGTAGTGCCAAACGTGATCTCTTTGCGGAACTGAGCGAAGGGATGGATGCTCTGGCTGATGCACGACGCGGCAAGCGAACGCTTCGAACTCACTCGATGGAAGTCAAGCCGGCGCCCACCGTCACACCGAAAGAACTGATCCGTGTTCGCAAGAACCTGAAACTCTCACGCGCACTCTTCGCAATCTATCTGCGAACAAACGTGCGGACTCTGGAAAACTGGGAACAGGGCCGGGCTAAGCCCAACGCGCAAGCTGCCCTCTTGATTAATCTCGTCAAGCACTACCCAGACACGGTCCAGAGACTTGCCAGCATTTAACGGAACTATTACTCGCCTTCAACGCTCACAACGGTTGAGTACTAACATCGAAGAATAAGTGAACTGAAACCGCAGGCACTCGTGTAAGCGAGCGAGGGAAGCGTGAATGTATCACTTGGTTCCGGTCACTTGTTTAGTTCTACTGGCTTTTGGTGTTTTGGTCTTGCGGTATCCGGTAGAGGTCGCATTTGTGCTCGTTGCCGGGTTTCCAGTCTGCACTTTTCTGATTGCCATTGCTCACGAGTTTGCACGCGGGATACAGCAATTCAACCATCAACTGCTTCATGTCGCTTACGATAGCAGTTACATCTTGTCGCTGCTGGGAATCTGTCTCATCCTGCGCGCAGTGATAAGGCGGAAGCGAAGGATTCTCGTGTTAGCAGCAACCCTGGTCGCTGCAATCCCGTTAGGCTATATCTTCACCACGCAACCATGATAGTGTGCTCGCATGTCCGACATTTCAGAACGTGGTGAATACATAATCAGCACCGACCGTTCCCGCCTTGACATAGGCCTTATTCAAGACTTCATCAGCAATCATTCTTATTGGGGAAAGGGTCGGGCGCGCGACGTTGTCGAACGGTCGATCGAAAACTCAATGGCGTTTGGTATCTACCACGGCGACCAGCAGGTGGGATTCGCGCGAATCGTAACTGACTACGCCACCTTCGCGTGGGTGGCGGATGTCTTCATCGTACCGGAACACCGCGGACGCGGATTATCGAAATGGTTGATGGAAGTCATCATCGCGCATCCTAAGCTACAGGGATTTCGCCGGTGGGTTTTGGCGACCAAAGACGCACAGGGCTTGTATGAGCAATTTGGTTTTATCAAATTGCTTCGTCCCGAACGTTGGATGGAGCGACCCGATCCGAACATGAAAGAGAGTCCGGATTACTGGCAGCGATAGTGCTCGCTGCCACAACAAACTGAATCCGAAAGGCTGGAGATTCCGACATGATGAAGATTCTTTCTCTACTCGCCGTTGTTCTTTTCTCTTGTAACGCCACCATCAACGCGAGTGAGTCGGCCCGCGATAAAGTTGTCGCCGCAGTGCAGCGGCTTGGAGGCACGGTCGAGTTTGATGAAACGAAAAAAGATCGGCCTATCGTCAAAGTTGACTTACACGGAACCAAAGTCACCGATGCAGACCTCACCATCCTGAAGAATCTCAAAGAGCTTCGCATTCTCGATCTACGACTCACACATATTGGCGACACAGGCTTCGCCAACCTGAAGAACCTAACGAAGCTCGAGACTCTTAATCTGTTTCGCTCCGAGTTGACGGATAGAGGACTCGCTTACCTTCGCAATCTAACGCGCCTGCAAACTTTGCTGATCGGCGGGACTAAAGTGACTGACGTGGGACTCGCAAATCTCAGGGGCATGAAAGATCTCAAGAAGCTCAGTCTGTTTCAAACGCAAGTCACGGACGCCGGCGTACCTCACCTCAAGCGGCTATCAAACTTAGAAACGCTCTTAATCTCCGGCTCGAAGATCACCGAAGCCGGTACTCGCGAATTGCAAGCTGCTCTACCGAAACTTCGCTTCTCTGAATCGACTTAGAGGACACCTAAGTTTCTCATCTGGCCCACAATCATTATGAGAAGGCACGTCACTCCTTCCAGTGCACCGTAGTCCAGAATTGCGGATCGAAGAGTTTCGGATCCAGCGTGACGTCGCTACGCATTTCAGAATACTCTTCAGTCGTCAACACCTTGCCGTCGACCATGAAGATCACTTCAGGCGCCATCCAGCCACCGCCGAGTTTCTGATACTTATTGAACTGCGTCTCCGACGTTTGCGCGCCCTCCTTCCCGGCCGGACGAAGCATTCTGACAAAGTAAAGATTCTGTTGATCGATCCAGAATTGCGGCGAGTGCAGGTCGCCGGCCTTCGCGCCAACCACGTAGACCGGCTTTCCTTGCCACGTGTCTTCCCGGAATTGCGATAGATCAAACTTCAGCGCCTGCAATTTCGCGGTCACCTCGCTGGCAGGCGCGCGATAGATGTCGAATCCCAGAATGAGCAGCGGGTGCTCGAAAGCTCGCGTCGAATCAACCTTGCCGTCTTTAAAGATATAGATCTTGCCACCAGTAAACAGGATGCCGTTGCCTTCCTTTGTTGGGGTGAAGTCGATGCGCAAACTACCGGGCACTGACATCGCCTCATACCACGTCTCAACCTTCGACGTTCCATCGGCTTCAATATTCGTTGTTTTCTGAACGAACGTGGCTGTCTTGTACCACGACTTTCCATACTTCTTCTGCATCGCCGAGATCAGTTCATTCGTGTTTGAGATCTTCGGATCCGCTGCGGCCAGCAACGGCAGCAAAGAGAGTGCGACTAGCAAAAATATATATTTCATCATTATCCTCGTTGACTGTTCAGTTCGAGCGCGCGTTCGCGAAACAGCAGAAACAGCGGCAGCGCTAAAGAAACTCCGACTACCAGATTGCATATAACATAGAGCCAAAGACGTCTCATTCCAAGTCGTCGGCCCTCTGAGAAAACGAATATCCAGAGCACAAGGGAAGTCACGATAACATCCATGCCGAAGAATCCGGACACACTGTTGCTGAATAACAAGGTGAAGAAGAGCGTTAGATCCAACCCGTGCGTCTTGAGGAATGGAATGAGTTGTGAAAGCGGGAGAACCGCGCCGAGAATGGCTGCGAGCAGGTAAAGTGGCTTCATCGTAGTGGTCGTCCAGGAAGGGTTGTTGATTTTACCGTTGAGAGAATAGCGGATCAGCCGTTAAAGGAGAATGATTATGAGTCAGCCGGAACTGGCTAAACCAACTGCCACAATCGACCGCGCCTGGGCCATTCTGTTCGCGCGCCTGGTGCTCGGTTTAATTTTCTTCATGGCCGGAGTGATGAAGGTTTTTCAGCTTGGACCACTCAATCACGCCCGCAAATATTTTCTGCCCTTCGCTGACACTTTTCTGCCAGTCTGGTCGCTTTGGGCGATGGGTGTGGTGATTCCATTCGTCGAGCTCATTGCTGGCGCCCTCGTGATACTCGGGCTTCGTGTTCGCGAGGCATTAGTGGCGCTGGGTTTCGTGCTTGCCGTCGTCACTTTCGGACATCTCCTGCACGAGCCGCTTTACGAGTTTCACACGCACGTGATACCGCGGCTGGCGTTGCTGTTGTTTGTTTTCCTACTGCCACGCGCAGACGATTATTTTTCGCTGGACTACTTTTTAGCGAGACGTCGATTTTGAGCTACGCCAAACGACTAGTGGATAAGAAGGAGATAAAAGATGTCGAATAAAGGCTCGCTCTGGGCTGGACGAATCATTAGCGCACTGCCGGTATTGTTTCTACTTCTCGACGGCGTCATGAAACTGGTGAAGCCGGCGTTTGTCGTCGAGGCTACGGTAAAGCTCGGATATCCCGAGAGTGTGATTGTCGGTCTCGGCGTCGTGTTGGTCGCGTGCACGATCCTTTACGTAATTCCGCGGACAGCGGTGCTCGGCGCGATTCTCTTGACCGGCTATCTGGGCGGCGCGGTCGCGACACATGTTCGCGTTGGTGGCCCATTGTTTTCCATCATCATGCCTGTGATCCTCGGCGCGATGCTGTGGCTCGGTCTTTACTTGCGCGACGAGCGCGTCCGATCACTGCTATAAGTATTTGCATGATTAAAACTTCTCTGCAGATCCTTATACTCCTGGCGTGCTGCGTGGCAAACACGTTGGCCCAAACCGGCAAGCGAGAGCTTACGCTGGAGTGGATCTTTGGATCAGAAGGCCGGACGGTGGCGAGTGTTCCCGCGACAGCGTGGCTCGATGATGGAACTCTCGTAATACTCGACGATCGCCGCCCGCCAGCCGCGCGAACCTTTGAAAAGTTGAATCCATCCACCGGTGAACGACAGTCGCTCGTTGATTCAGCGCGCGCCCTGGCAGATCTAAAACGTGCCGGAACGAATGTAGATGCTTTACCGTGGCCACTCGCTTTCGATGGACCAGGACGGCAAGCGTTGTACATTTTCAAAGGCGATGTGTTTGTGCTCGAGCTGCCGACTGCACATCTCCGACAGCTCACTGCAACACCGGCGGAAGAAACATCAGCGAGCTTTTCTCCAAACGGTCGTCGCGTCGCTTACGTGCGCGCTAACAATCTCTATTTCTTCGACCTCGACACTAGTCGTGAGACTGCGATCACGCGCGATGGCTCAGAAACGCTGCTGAACGGAACGCTCTCATGGGTCTATTGGGAAGAAGTTTTTGGCCGCCGCGACATTGGCTACTGGTGGGCGCCCGACTCACAGGCAATCGCGTATCTTCAGTCAGATGAATCAGCGGTGGACCTCAGCTATTTCACCGATATTGCTCCTTTCTCACCGCGTGTTATTCGACAACGCTACGCGCGAGCCGGCCGCACGAATCCTCGCGTGCGACTCGGAATAAACGAGCTCGGACGCGACAACACCACCTGGGTTCAGATCACAGACAAACCATTCGAATACCTTGTGCGCGCGAAGTGGCTGCCTGATGGTCGTCGTTTGAGTTTGGAGACCATGCCGCGTCTGCAGACCGAGTTGTCGCTGTATTTCGCCGATCGCAAGACCGGGAAAACCACACATGTACTCACAGAGACAGATCCCGGTTGGGTAAACATGGCGGACGATCTCTACTTCTTCAGTGACGGTCAGCACTTTCTTTGGCCATCGGAACGAGATGGCTACCTGCATCTTTATCGCTACCGGATGGATGGCGCGCTCGAGAACCAGGTAACGAAAGGGCAATGGGCGCTCGCGAGCGCGGGTGGCATTGCGTTTTGGGTGCGCCAGGCGCTCGTCGGCGTGGATGAAAAGAATGGCTGGATCTATTTCACGGCGCTCGAGCAGTCGTCGATAGAAAGACAGTTGTATCGTGTCAGGCCAGACGGATCCGGGTTCATGCCTGTTTCGAAAGAGCCGGGTACCCATCGCATCTCGATGTCGCCCGACGCGCGATACTTTATCGACAGATATTCTGACGTTCATACGCTCCCAACACTGCGACTGCATGCGAGTGACGGCGCAGTTATCCAGCTGCTCGCGGCTCCGCGCACAGACGTGCTGGCGGCGTACGACGTTCAGTTTCCTGAGTTGATAACGATTCCGGCGGACGATGGTTTTCCGATGCCTGCTGAAGTTCTGAAGCCTAAGAATTTCAGCGCCGATCGAAAGTATCCGGTGGTGATGTTTATCTACGGTGGACCATCAGCGCCGCAAGTCATAAACGGCTGGCAGGGAGACACGCTGTGGAACCAGATGTTGCTCGACGCCGGCTATGTCGTCGTCAAGGTTGATAATCGTTCAGCGACAGGTATTAGCAAGAAGTTGGAAAACGCGGTCGTTAGTCGTCTGGGCGAAGCGGAGACGCCTGATCTGGTTGCGGCTGCGCGTTGGTTGAAAAAGCAGAGTTGGGTGGATCCGGCGCGCGTGGGTGTGTGGGGTTGGAGCTACGGCGGTTACATGACGCTAAACCTGATGACTCGATCGCAGGAGTTTAAAGCCGGCATATCTGTCGCGCCAGTTGTCGACTGGCGCTACTACGACTCAAAGTGGACCGAAGGCGCCATGCGCACGCCGCAGGAGAATCCGCAAGGGTACGAAAGCATATCGTTACTCCCGCTTGCAAAACAATTGCATGGTCGTGTCTTGATCGTTTTCGGAACCTACGACGACAACGTACATCCTTATAACGAGTTGGCATTCATTGATGCCCTGATCGCTGCGGGAAAGAAGTTTGACATGATGGCCTACCCGATGCGCAAGCACGGCATCTCAGACGAGGCCGCGCAACTTCATTTGTATCGCCTGATGCTCGACTTCTGGAAAGAAAATCTTTAGCCACAGCACAGAACCGAGCGCGGTAGCGCCGAGTCAACTTCCAATCATGAGACCTTTGATGAGATTGACCCGGCGCTACCGCGCTCGGTTCTGTGTTGTGGCTCCTCTTGTTTTCCCATATGAGCCGGTGTATTCTCCTATGGCCACGCCATAGGAGAACCGTCAGTGTCAAACAAAACTGAGATCTGGCAGGGGACGCTTGCCCTGATGATCCTGAAGACGCTCGATACGCTTGGGCCGCTTCATGGATATGGAATTGCCCGTCGCATCGAGCAGATCAGCGGAGATCGGCTGTCTCCGAATTACGGGACGCTTTATCCATCCCTGTTGAAGTTGGAACAGGAAGGCTGGATCGTCGCTGAATGGGGCGTTTCTGAAAACAACCGCAAGGCGAAGTACTACAAGCTCACACGCTCAGGACGAAAACAACTCGAAAGAGAAGCCAAAGAGTGGAACCAGACCACCGCGATCGTCGCGCGGTTCTTCGAACCCGTGGAGGACCAGTCATGAAACTTCGCGCCTGGCTGTTGAGATGCAAAGGACTGTTTTCGAAACAAGCTCGCGAACGTGAGCTCACCGATGAGCTCGAGAGCCACCTGCAACTGCATATCGACGACAACATCCGAGCCGGGATGTCGCCGCAGGAAGCGAGGCGCGTCGCTGTGATGAAGCTCGGTGGCGTCGATCAAACAAAAGAAGCTTACCGCGATCGCGCGGGGATTCCATTCCTCGAAAATGCGGTCCAGGATCTACGCTTCACGTTCAGACAACTCCGGAAAAACCCGGCGTTCACGATCACTGCGACAACGATGGTCGCGCTCGGGATCGGCGCAAGCGTCGCGATCTTTGCCTTCGTCGATGCCGCGCTCATCAAGCCATTGCCATACAAAAATCCTTCGCGTCTTCTCTTCGTCACGCAAACAACGCCAGACATTCCGCGCGCCAACCTTTCATATCCAGACTATCTCGACTGGAAGAAACAGAACAGAGTTTTTGCATCACTAGAGGCCTATTGGCCACAGGAGCACGTGATAAGCACGCCTGCAGGGATGGAAATGGTCACTGGCGCCCAGGTGACGGCCAGTTTCTTTCGTACGCTCGGTGTTGGCCCTTTGCTTGGTCGTGATTTTCATGCAGGAGAGGACCTGCCCGAAGCACCTCGTACTTTGATACTCAGTTACGCGTCATGGCAGAAACGTTTTGGTGGCAGGCAGGAGATCATCGGCCAGCCAATAACTTTGGATCAGGAGCCTTTCACTATCATCGGAGTGCTGCCGCAAAACTTTCATTTTGCGCCCGTCGAGAATGCAGAGTTTTGGAGCACCGTGGCTACTAGCTGGGGCTGTTTTAAAACACGGCATTGTCACAATCTGGACGGAATTGCACGTCTCAAAGACGGTGTGTCAGAACAGGCAGCCCTCGCCGATGTCACGCGTATTGCGAAAGATCTCGAGACGCAGTATCCGGATACTAATCGGAACGTGGGTGCAACCGTCGCACCGCTATCCGAAATAATTGTCGGAGACGTTAAGCCGATTCTGTTGCTACTGCTCGGCGGCGCTGCGTTACTACTCTTAATAGCGTGCATCAACGTCGCCAGTCTTTTGCTCGTACGTTCTGAAACGCGTCGCCGCGAGTTGTCTGTTCGACGCGCGCTTGGGGCGACAAGAGCGCGATTGATTCGTCAGTTTGTGATTGAAGGTCTCGTGATCGTTGTTATCGGCAGTGTCGCGGGTCTCACCGGCTCGCATTGGGCCATGCAGATCTTAAAAGGACTCATTCCCACTGACATGATGTCCGGCATGCCATATCTCAACGAGCTGGGATTGAATTCACGTGTGCTCATCTTTGCCGGCGCGCTTGCTGGATTTGCAGCAGCACTATTTTCACTTACGCCGGCGTTTCGTCTTTCGAGCCTGGACGTCAGGGAAGGCATGGCTGAAGGTGGCCGTGGCAGTGCCGGTAAAGTCTGGACGCGAATCGGCTCGAAGCTTGTGGTCCTGGAATTAACAACGGCGATGGTGTTATTGGTCGGAGCTGGTCTGCTCGGTAAGAGTTTGTATCGTTTGCTGCAAGTTGGTTTGGGTTTCGAACCAAAGCATCTGATCACGATGAGAGTTGGAGCACCATATTCGACTTACGGAGAAGATGAGAAAGCGGCGGTAGCGCTCGGGCGAAAAGTGGTGGCCGAGATCAAGAGTCTGCCGGGTGTAACATCAGTTGCTCTGGCTCAGACTCTGCCGTTGAACTTAAATGGAAACACCAACTGGATCAGGTTTGTTGGTCGTGCTTATAACGGAGAGCGCAACGAAGTATTGCAGCGCGGCGTCAGCTCAGACTATTTCAACACACTACAGGCGAATCTTTTACGAGGCCGAACATTCACGGACGCGGATGATTTGACCAAACCGAACGTCGTCGTCATCAATCAAACGTTGGCGAAGAAGTTTTTTCCTGGCGAGGATCCAATCGGCCAGCGCATTGCCAACAATGATCTGAATCCGAGATCGATAAAGGAAATCATCGGCGTTGTCGACGACATCAGGGAAGGGCCGCTGGATGCAGAGATCTGGCCCGCCTATTACTACGCCTTCAATCAATTTCCTAACAACAGCTTTGCCGTGGTGGTCCGGACTTCTCAGGCAGGCGAGTCGCTCATGCCGGTGGTTGCGGATGCAATACGCCGGATTGATTCGAGGATAAATATTTCAGGTGAGACAACGATGACGGCCAGAGTCAACAATGCGCAGACGGTTTATCTGCGACGCTCATCGACGTGGCTGGTGGGAGGCTTCGCGGCGGTGGCGTTGCTGCTCGGAGTCGTCGGGCTTTACGGCGTGGTCGCTTACTCAGTGAGTCAACGTACTCGCGAGATCGGAGTGCGAATCGCACTCGGTGCACAACGAACAACTGTCTATCGACTCATCATGAAAGAAGCAGGCGCATTGGCGCTGGCAGGAATCGTGATCGGCACGGGCTGCGCGATCATCGCCGCTTCATTAATGCGCAAACTACTCTTCGGAACTCCACCGTGGGATCTGACAACGCTTGTTTGCGTAGCCGCCGTGTTGGGAACATCGGCGTTGTTGGCGAGCTTTCTTCCCGCGCGACGCGCAGCTTCAGTCGATCCGATTTCTGCATTGCGCGCTGAATAAGAGGACCAGTCATGAAACTTCGTACCTGGTTGTTGAGATTTAAAGGACTGTTTCTGAAAGACGCTCGCGAGCGCGAACTCGCCGAGGAGCTCGAGAGTCACCTGCAAATGCACATCGACGACAACATCCGCGCCGGGATGTCACCACACGAAGCAAAGCGGGTCGCCGTGATGAAGCTGGGCGGCGTCGATCAGACGAAAGAAGCGTACCGCGATCGGTCCACGATTCCATTCCTCGAAAGCGCGATGCAGGATCTACGCTTCACGTTCAGACAGCTACGCAAGAACCCCGCTTTCACCCTCACTGCAACAACAATGGTCGCGCTCGGGATCGGCGCCAGCGTCGCGATCTTTGCTTTCGTCGACGCGGCGCTCATCAAACCGTTACCCTATCAGGATCCCTCGCATCTCCTCTATGTAACGGAGACGACGCCGGAAATACCGCGCGCCAACCTCTCATACCCTGACTATCTCGACTGGAAAAAGCTCAACCGGGTTTTCGACTCGCTCGAGGTCTACAATCAACAAGGCAACATAGTGAACACGTCGGCGGGTACGGAAAGAGCCGAAGGCGCGCGCGTGTCTGCCGGTTTCTTTCGCACGCTTGGTGTTAGCCCATTGCTCGGTCGAGATTTTTCTCCCGGCGAAGACTTACCCGGCGCACATCGCACTCTGATCCTCAGCTATGCGTCATGGCAAAAGCGTTTTGGCGGTAAACAGGAAATTAT
>Ga0134121_10001458_pt1 | contig 22247 bp, 20 predicted proteins | sample KB301_FD_96463 | JGI IMG/M metagenome (GOLD analysis project Ga0134121, IMG submission 96463) | Terrestrial soil microbial communities without Nitrogen fertilizer from Kellogg Biological Station, Michigan, USA - KB3-0-1 | ecosystem: Environmental > Terrestrial > Soil > Unclassified ... | reverse complement strand
TGCAGACTCTCGAGCAGCAAAATCACGACGTCTCGTGTCGACCCATGCTCGCGCCCAGCTCCATACGGTAGACGCCGCGCTCCGGTTCGACGATATTGATGTTGTCGTCGTGAAAGCTCGCGAGGTCGATCTGCTCGCCGGTCGTGCTCGCGATCTCGATCAGGTTGCCCGACGGATCACGCACGAACAACTGCATCTTCCCGTTCGGAAGCTGGCGCACCTTGCCCCAGGGCGCAATGTCGATCGCATTGCCGGCCTTCGCGCGCGCGAATACGCCCATGAAGTCGGGCACGACGAGACAGAAGTGGCCGCGGAACTGCCGCTCGTCCCGCATCTCGTTCATGTGGATCTGCTGCGTCGCCCCGACCCTGAAGAACTGCGAGCGAAAGCCCTGCTCGGGCGTTTCATCGAGTGGGAGGCCGAGGACGTCGCGATAGAAGGGAATGGCCGCGTCGAGATCATCGACGTTGACGTTGACGTGTTGTATGAGAAAGTCGTCCGACATGGTTTATCTCCGGGTTTGCGCGAATCGCTTCAGAAAATCCGGATCCGGCTCGACGCCCCAGCCAGGACCCGCCGGCGGCGCGAGCGTGCCATCCTTCAACTCGAGGTCGATCGCCGCCATTTCGTGCAGCAGCGGATCGGCGCCCATCGGCACTTCCATGTAAACACCGGCGCTGCTCGCGAAAGCGAGAGTGAGTGCGGCGCGGAACGAGATCGCGGAACCCCAGCAGTGCGGCGCGAGCTCGAGCCGATGCGCCTCGCAGAGCGCCGCGATCTTGAGGCCCTCGGAAAAGCCGCCTGCGATTGCCAGATCGGGCTGCAGCACGTCGACCGCGCGGCGATCGATCAACTCGGCAAAGTCGAAGCGGGTGAATTCGCTCTCACCGGCAGCGATCGGCAGCGAACTCGAGGCGCGCACTTCGGCGAGTCCCGCTCGATCGTCCGACATCACGGGCTCCTCGACGAATCGCAGGTCGAGGTCGGCTGCGGCCGCGCAAAATCGCCTGGCCTGAGCGACGTTCATCGTGCCGTGGGCGTCGACCATGAGATCGATCTCACGGCCGATTGCTTCGCGCGCAGCGCGTACGCGCGCGAGGCTCGCGTCGATCCGGCCGTCCATCGCGCCGAAGCGCATCTTTACGGCCTTGAAACCCTGTGCCACGTAACCCTTCAGCTCGGCTCCAATCTTCGACGGGTCGCCCCAGCCGCCACTGCCGTACGCTTTCACTCGATCGCGGCAGGCGCCGCCGACGAGATCGAGCACGGGGCAGCCGCGAGCCTTGCCTGCGATGTCCCACAGCGCGAGATCGACACCGGCGATCGCGGCAGCATGGATGCCGCGCCGCCCAAGGATCGGCATGGGCCGCCCGGAGCGCTCGGCATGTCCCGCCCGGGAACCATTCATCATCCGGTTCCACAACCGTGTGATGCTGCGGGCATCCTCTCCGACGAGCAGCGGACGAAGTTCGTTCTCGATGATCGCGACGAGTGCGGCGCCGTTACCCAGGCTGCCGACCCCGGCCTTTGCCTCGCCATAACCGACGAGTCCATCGTCCGTCCTGATGGTGACGACGACGCCGTCGAACGCCGTCATGCGGCCGAAATCGGAAGTGTGTTGCCCGGCCTCCGGAAGCGGGCAATGCAGCCAGACACCTTCGACGTCGCGGATCTTCATCGACACTTATCGAATGAGAGGAAGCAGCGTCTTCGACGCCGTTTCATACAGCATCGTGTAGAACTCTTCCGACAGCAGGCTGCTGCCGTGGTCCTGAATGAATTTGAGCTGTTCGGCGGAGATATCGACGGGCTTCGTCTCGACCTGATTCTTCCACGGCGTGACCGGCGTTCGGTCGACTCCGGCAACCGCTTCCATCGTGAGCGCGCCGTCATAGCCGACCTCCCGCAGGGTCGCGACGAGCTTGCCCCAATCGACGTTGCCCATGCCGGGCGCGAGGCGATTGTTCTCGGCGACATGGACGTCGTACAGCTTCTTGCCCACCTGCCTGATCGCCGCGAACATGTCGACCTCCTCGATGTTCATATGGAACAGGTCGAGGCAAACGCCGCATTCCGGCCCAACTTCCTTGGCGAGCGCCAAAGCCTGATCGCCGCGGTTCAGGAAATACGTCTCGTAGCGATTGAGCGGCTCGATCGCCATTTTCACCCCGCATTGCGTCGCATGACCGTAGACTTCTCTCAGCGCGTCGACGACCCATTTCCACTCCTGCTCAGGTGTGCCGTCGGGCGTGATCTTGCCGACCGTTGCGGGCACGATCGTGATCTCGGTGCCCTCGAGCTCCTTCACCATCGTGACAACCGATTTCACGTAGTCGATCGACGCTGCGCGCTGCGCTTCGTCCCTGGCGGCAAGGTTGCGCTGGCCAAGCGTGAGAGTGACCGCACCCCAACAGCGAATGCCATATTGCTTCAAGAGCGGGCGCGAGACCTTGGTTGTGTACTGCTCCGGTTCGCCGCTAATCTCAATGCTCTCGAAGCCGAGACGTTTGATTCGCTTCAGCGTAACTTCGAGTGGCTCAGCGCGCATCCAGTTGTGAGTGGAAAGATGCATGGCTGGTCTTTTATCACAAAACGCATATGCCGGACGATGGCCAGTAATCCTCCGGCATCCGCTAACTCAACGGCGGATAAGCGTACCCCACGGCATGCAACTCTTCATGTGGGTGTCGCTCAGGGCCAATTCGATCGTTCGACGCGACAACTGTGCGTGCTCGAGCGACAGATTCCGCTCGAGTGCCCTGCCGGTTCGAGAGCCTCGCCACCAGCGAGAGTTCCGAAAGTCGCTCGCCAGGCTGAAACTCTCCTCTCAGAATCATCTCGCGAAGCAAAAGCAGGGCTCGTCCCCTCTGGGAGCCGTCGTCTCCACGCGCCGTCCTTTGAGAGTCCGTATTCACCTGCCCTCCTCTTCCAGCTGCATGCAGAATGTCCGAAATCATCGTCGTCATTGCATTCAGGTTTTGATCAAATCTGCGATTTTCTTGACTTAAGTCCTTCAACTAAATATCGTCCTCGCAATTACTGCATACAGAAAATCGATTAGGGCAGATGGTTTCTGACCACGGCGGCTCAAAAGAGACACCACCGCTGGCCCGCTACTCGTAGTTGGCGCAAGCACAATTTGGTCGGGGGAATGTACACATGAAGAAGATAGCGACAGTATTCGTTCTGGCGTTGCTCCTTTGCGGGGGAATCCTGCTGGGGCAAAGCAGCAACGCCACAATCACCGGATTCGTTCAGGACGCTTCGCAGGCAATTGTGCCGGGAGTTACGGTTACCGCGACGAACACACAGACAGGAATCATCACGTCGACAATCTCCAACGAGTCGGGCAGCTACACGATTCAGAGCCTTCTTCCAGGCACTTATAAATTGAGCGCAACACTCCCTGGGTTTCGGACTCAGACGATCAGTGATGTCCGGTTGGGCGCGGGCATAACAGCGCGGTACAACTTTAAACTCGAGGTCGGTCAGGTTTCGTCAACTATCGACGTCACTGCGTCTAGTGCAAATCTGATCACGGAGTCGTCATCGAGCATCGGCCAGGTTCTGAATCAACAGCAAGTGCAGGATCTTCCTCTTGTAAGCAACAACGTCCTCGATCTGATGAAGACCATGGCGGGTGTCCGCGGTCAGGGCCTTGGTGAAGGGACGACGTTCGCCGGAATCACCACCGGCATGGTGAACACCTCCAGGGATGGCCTGAGCGTTCAGGAGGGACGCTACGCAGCGGGCGTGGGGTCCACGACTTTGATGAATCCGGATATGGTTGGCGAAATAAAGGTCATTCTCTCTCCGGTAGACGCGGAGATGGGCCGCGGTAATGGGCAGGTCCAGATTCTCACGAGATCCGGCACCAACAAGCTGCACGGTAGCGCGGTGTGGTCGGTGCGCAACTCGGCGCTCGACGCGAACACGTGGTCCAACAACCGTCAGGTCGTTAACGGCGTGTGGAAGCCGACGCAGCCCACGTGGATCAATCGCCACCAGGCGACTGTAAGTGCCGGCGGTCCGATCCTTCACAACAAGACGTTCTTCTTTGCGCTGTACGACCAGCAATTTGAACGACAGCGGGGGACCGCGAGGCCTGTGGTTCTTACGGACTGCGCCAGAAATGGCATTTTCCGCTATTGGGAAGGCTGGGGCAATGGGAACTACCTGACGCCGACAAATACAGGCGTGGCGGCCCCCGCGATTGCGTCGGTAGATTCTTTCGGAAATCCCGTTCGGCCTGCAACGAATCCAAACGGAACCCCGTATACCGGGCAGTTGCGCTACTTCAGCGTTTTCGGCCCCGTGACCAACACGCCGACGAAGCCGGATTGCTCAGATGCTCAAATTTCGGGAACGCCATTTGACGCCAACCGTACCAAGCAGGACCCGGCGGGTGTCACTCAGAAGTACCTCACTTTGATGCCGCATGCGAATGTGTTTGACGCTGGAGATGGATTGAACACCGCGGTCTATCAGTGGCTTCGTGGTGGACATAACAGCGCCGCGTTCGCGTTAGCGAATGGAACCGAAACCGATACCGATCGCAAACAGATCAACGTCAAGATCGATCACAACTTCAATTCGCGGCATAAGGTCGCAGCGAACTACAGTTACGAATGGCTCGACGCTGACAATCTGAGTGGTGGCGCCGCCAGTGCCTGGCCCGGATACTACGCGGCGCAAGTACTCCGGCGTCCGAGGGTTTTCACCATCAACGGGACCTCGACGATCCTGGGCCACATCCTCAACGAGGCCCGTTTCGGATATCGTGCGAACAAGCACGTGATCTGGGCTCCCTGGGAAGTGACGGATGAAAGCAAGACTGAAGTTCCGAAGTCGCTGTTGCTGCAAGGAGGACAAGGGTTCCCCATTGCCTACGCGCCCGCAGCTGTCGGAGCCATGTCCACAAACAATCTCGTCTGCATGAGTAATTGCTTTCAACAAGGCAACATTACCCCCCTGTACGACTACGCCGATACCGTGAGTTGGACCATGGGAAGGCATGCCTTTAAGGGAGGTGCGGATATCCGATATGCCTATTCGAGCGGCTCGGAAACACCGACGGCTCCGATTCCTCGCGCGACCGGAGGTGCAGGCCAGAATCCCAATCAAACGTTCGCGAACAACCCCCTCCTGCCGGGACTGGTGCCCGCGAACCAGACCACCGCGAACTCCCTGCTCTACTTTCAGGCTGGATCCGTCAATAATGCGTTCCAGTATTACTTCCTCCAGCAGTCGAAGGATTTGAAGTGGGATAACTACAACACGGTCCCGGGCCACCGGAAGATCACCGAGCCTCACCAAAATGACTGGGATCTGTTCTTCAAGGATGACTGGAAAGTGACGCCGTCGCTGACGCTGAATCTCGGCGTGCGTTACGAATACTACGGTGTGCCGTATGAAGGGAATGGCTTGACCGTGGCGCCCGTCGGCGGAGCACATGCGTTGTTTGGGATTTCTGGCCGAAGCTTCGATCAATGGTTACGGCCGCCCACCACGGCACCCGACCTGAATCTCTTAACTCAGGTCGAGTTTGTAGGACCGAAGACGGTCAACGAAGGCCGCTCCATTTATAAGAAGGACTGGAACAATTTCGGTCCCGCAATCGGCTTTTCATGGGTCGTTCCGTGGTTTGGAGGCAAACCGACAAGTATCCGTGGCGGCTACCAGATCACCTACGCAGGCTCCGGACGACTGGGGAACTACAGCAACTACCTGTTCTCCAATCCAGGTTTCCTGAATCAGGCTCCAACTAACGGGCCTCTGAACGGTGCGTACTTCAGCACCCAAAATCTTCCGTCGCTGATTCCCATTACGCCGACTGCCGACCCCATGAAGCCCGTTCCACTTCTCAAGACGGGCCCGGCCATCTACGCTTACGAGTACGATTTCAAGACTCCCTACATCCAGAACTTCACGCTGTCCGCCAACAGAGATCTGACCCGGAAGATCAACTTCGATCTACGGTACGTTGGCACGAAGGGAGTGGGCCTGTTGGGAACAGTCAACATCAACGCGCCCAATGTGTTCTACAACCCGGCCTTGTTTGACGCCTTCGAAAAAACGCGCCGGGGAGAGAACGTCGAACTCTTCGATCAGATCTTCATGGGGCTGGCCTTGACCGGGACAACGCCGGTCAATGGAACCACGCAGCGGGGCTCCGAGCAAATGCGCCAAAACACGACGTTCCGGGCCGATCTTGCCAACGGAAACTTCGTCAACCTGGCGAACTCGCTCAACACGTACAACGGAATTGCGCCTTTCGCTGTGGCGGCAACCGTGAACGGGGAAAACGGCACTGTACTTCGCCGAGCCAATCGCGGTTTCAACGTGCCCGGTGGGACACCGACTGCGAGCGGCATCGTAATCCCCGCCGGTCTGTTCCCTGAAAACTGGATAGTTGCGAATCCGCAGTATGGCGCGGCGCGCTACTGGATGAACTCGGGTTACTCCAATTACCATTCGCTACAAGCTCAAGTCACGCTCAGGCCCGTGAGCGGATTCAGTCTGCAGTCGACCTACGTGTGGTCGAAGGCGCTGGAAGTTGCGGGCGTCAACGGAAACGGTGGAGGTCTGACGAGCGGCGATCCGGTTTATACGAATCCTGCGGATCGGGCCGCGGATTATGCGCTCGCTCCAAATCATGTAAGCCATGATTTCCGTTCGTTCGGGACAATCGAATTGCCCATTGGACCCAACAAACTGCTTCTCGGGAACAGTTCCGGTGTGCTCGCGCGCGCCCTCGAACGCTGGCAAGCGAGCTTCATCGTCAATGCCAGCACGGGTCAGCCGGCGAGTATTGCCGCGGCGAACATGATGTACGGAAATGGCGTCGCGGATATCGTGAATCCGATTGACCTGCACGACGGTAAGGTGCATTGGGGCGACCCGGGTCCGAGCGGTTCGCTGCTTGGCAGCTACTTCCCGGCAGGAGCCTTAGGGAGGACGTCCGATCCGCAGTGCCTGGCAGTCGCCACCTCGCTTCGCGCGTTCTGTACCTTGCAGGCCGTTACCGACGCGCGGACAGGAAATATCCTGTTCCAGAACCCCAAGCCGGGAACACGGGGTACCGTCGGCCGTCAAACGATAACCCTCCCGGGCCAGTGGAGCTTCGACGCCGCGATGAGCAAGGTGCTTCGCGTGTCGGAAGCCAAGAGCTTCCAGATTCGCCTGGATGCCACGAACATCCTGAACCATCCCGGTGTGGGAAGTCCGACCCTGGATATCAACGGCGCCAACCCCTTCGGGCAGATCACCGCCAAGGATGGCTCGACACGGCAGTTCAGGGGTTCCCTGCGTCTGAACTTCTAACGTCACTGCGGACTACGCGGATTCAATCCGCGTAGTCCGCGCCGACCCTCAATTGACGATTCCCCTTTCAGATGCGATTGACAAGGTCATCACTATATGTTCATACTTGGAGAACATATGGCAAAACAAACCCGATCAGCAATTTCGAAATGATCGTGATGCTGGCACCGATGCGGCTTGGAGACGACGCCTATGGTGTTTCCATCTCCGAAGAGATAACCGAACAGAGCGGTCACGGCGTCGCACTGGGAAGTATCTATGCCGCGCTGGAACGTCTGGAGGAGGCAAGCTCGTGATTTCGAGCTTTGGAGGTCCGACGCCGGAACGTGGAGGGCGGGCTATGGGGGCGAAGTGATCATCCACGACGCTTCGGGCCCAGAGGTGATGGTAATTATCCTGATATTCTTGGGAACTATCGGGGGCTTGCTGGCGTCGGTGGTCCTTTTGCTGGCAATGAAGGCCCGGCTGGCAAGGAGAGTCTTCCTGGCGACGCTGGGCCTGCACTCGGCATACCTGGTGATTACCATTGCGGCGTTTTTCTTTGTGCCGCGGACGATCGTTAAAGCCGGGGACAGCTATTGCTACGACAGCTGGTGTCTCGGCGTCACAAAGGTAACTTCGGCGCCGCGCGCGGAGGATTCGATCTATAAGGTCGATGTCCGGGTTTTCAGCGACGCCGGCCGGGGAAAACAAAGCGGAGCCGGAGCAAGTCTTTACCTTGTCGATGAGGAGGACCGCCGTTTCCCATTGATTCACGATCCCAGCGTGATTCCCTTCGACCGCTCACTCGATCCCGGTGAGGCGATAGAGACGACCCTGACATTTGCCGTGCCTGGGAATACCCGGCAGCTCTTCCTGATGAAGGAGCAGAAAACGGGGCTTCCCTTTATCGTGAAGTGCCTCAGCGGATTGTGGGTCGGCGATGTCGGCGAGAAGTACGTGCACAAATACACGCTGCTGCGGGTTCTCTAGCGGAAAGACGACGAACTCTTTCAGGTAACCCTACAAAACCGGCGCTCGCCACTCGTACCGCAGATCTCGTGCGGTAGCCGCGCGTGTTAAGCTTCCCGGGATGGCTGAGATCCTCGATATTGGAATGACGCGTGCCCTTCGGCGTCTTTGAACCCTGACTGTGGCCAACTCCACGCCTCATGACGCGTATGCCGCGTTTCGTATTCCTGCCTATCGGCGTTATTTTTTCGGGAACATGGTCTTCATTCTCGGCCTGCAGATGCTGAAGGTGGCTGTGGGATGGGAAATGTACGAGCGCACCGGCTCGGCATTGAATCTCGGGTATGTCGGGCTCGTGCAATACCTGCCGCAGCTGGCGCTGGTAGCGGTCGCCGGGCACGTCACCGACGTCTACAACCGCAAGCGCGTGCTCATGGGAGCGGTCATGCTGGTGGCGGCCGCAGCCATCGCCCTGGCAATCAATTCGGCGCTAAAGGGTCCGACCTTCGTGATGTACGTCTGTTTGTTTGCGTCGGGTACGGCCCGAGCCTTCTGGATGCCCGCGCGAAGCGCTTTCCTTCCCCGCATCGTTCCCATGTCGATCTTCAGCAATGCTGTGTCGTGGAATACCAGCGGATTTGAGATCTCGTCCTTTATCGGCCCCGCATTGGGAGGCATGCTGATCGGCTACGGCGGGGGCGTTACGACCGTTTACGTTCTGAACTCCATTCTGGTGACTTCCTTCGCTGTACTCCTCGCGCGGATCTCCTACAAACACGAACCGCCTGCAGTCCGGGCCCCGATTAGCCTGAGATCTCTATCGGCAGGGTTTCGGTTCATCTGGAAAACAAAGGTTATCCTGTCGGTGATGATGCTCGACATGTTCGGTGTGCTGCTCGGCGGCGCGACAGCACTGATGCCCATCTACGCGAAAGACATCTTGAAGGTCGGAGCCAAGGGACTCGGATGGCTGCTGGCCGCGCCTTCGGTAGGCGCCTTCAGCTCCGCACTTCTCCAGGCCCACATGGGACCGCTTCGCAAGGCGGGACGCACAATCCTGCTGGCCGTCACGGGCTTTGGCCTGGCAACGGTTGTGTTTGGACTCTCACGATCCTTTCTGCTCTCGCTGGCCATGCTGTTCGTGTCCGGAGTCTGTGACAACATCAGCGTCGTCGTCCGTTCGACTCTCGTTCAAACGTCCACGCCGGATAATATGCGGGGCCGCGTCTCGGCGCTCAACGGCCTGTTCATCGGCACGTCCAACGAACTCGGCGCCTTCGAATCGGGCGCCGTTGCCGATCTCTTCGGGCCCGTAGTCTCCGTGGTGATCGGAGGCGTCGGCACCGTGGTCGTCGCGGGCATAACGGCGTGGTTCTCCCCTGGTCTTCGCAAGTACGGCCGACTTGGCGATCACGACTCTGGATGAAAACGGCTTCCTCGGCTACCATGGAGCCATGAAGCCCAAAATGACCAGACAGGCCGTCGATATTCTGAACCGCATCCTCGAGATGGAGCTTGCCGGCACCATTCACTACACCCACTACTCGTTCATGGTGTACGGCTACGCGCGAATTCCGATTGTGAAGTGGCTCGAGGAACAGGCCACCGAATCCATGGCTCACGCGAGGGCAGCGGGTGAGATGGTCACGCAACTCGGCGCGCATCCTTCGTTGGGGATCGGCCCGTTGCTCGAAACCCAGAAACACGATATCGGCGACATCCTTCGCGAATCGCTGGGCCACGAGAAAGCGACTCTCAAGTTCTACGAAAAACTGCTCGACCTTGTCCTGGGACAAAACGTGATGCTCGAAGAGTACGCGCGCGAGCACATATACCTGGAGATGCAGCACATCGGTGAAGTCGACAAGATGTTGCGCAAGCCGGGCGACATCGCATCTTTTGAGCGGGAGTGAATATGGCAAATTCGCCTGATGAAGCAAGGCTGAAGGAACTCGTCAAAGCCTCCGTGGTCGAGGCGCTCGACGAGCGCGAGTTAAAGAAGAACTCTGAGATCAAAGTGGGAAGAGGGATACCTTCCGTACATTCCAGGTCCGCACTGAAGCTCATATTGCTCTGGGTCCTGATATTGGTTGTCGCAGTCGGGCTGTATAACGTTGTGCAGCGGGTGCCGGCGAGGTGAGGTCAGCCGATTCGGGACGCGCACCAAATTTGCGCGACAGAAACTACCTGGAATTCCCTACTTATAGCGGACGGATTCAAGAAACAGGCCAGACGCGGGGGCAGTCCAGGCGGGAACGTCGATGGCCGGGTTGGGATGGCCATCGATGAGGCGCCGGAAAACGTCCTCACTCAATTGCCCCTTCCCTACCTCCACCAGGCATCCCACGACGCGCCGTACCATGCGCCAGAGGAAGTGTGACGCTTCGATGCGAAACTGAATGATGTCGTCTTCGGCTTCGATCTGGGCGCTCTCTACGACCACCACGGTCGATTCGTCAGGCCGCGCGGCATCTTCCGCGCGAAAGCAGATGAAGTCATGACGGCCGACAAGCATCGCGGCGGCGCGGCTCATCGCTTTGAGGTCCAACGGCTCCTTGATCCACCACACGGTCTTTTTCGTGAACGCCTGCTTGCGCGTCGATATCTGGTAAATATAGCTGCGGGCAACGGCGTCGTGCCGCGCATGAAAATTTCGCGCTGCCGGTTCGAGACTCAAAACCACAATGTCCGCCGGCAGGAGATCGTTCATCCGGCGCATTAGAAGTGCGGGTGCTTCCTTCACCTGTTGGACGACCTTAAGGTGCGCAACCTGCCCGAGAGCGTGAACGCCGGCATCCGTGCGTCCTGCCCCATGCAATTCAACATTCCCGTGCAAGACGCTGACGGCAGCCTTACGCAGTTCTCCCACCACGGTGCGGGCATTCTTCTGCTCCTGCCAGCCGCTGTAGCGTGAGCCGTCGTATTCGAGAACAAGCTTGAAAACGTTCAAAAGGTGGACATCGAGAGAACGTCCTGCTGACTGTTGATCTGGCCCGCCTTGAAAGCCCGGACCACATCCATCATGGAGCTCATCATCGGCGTGAGACCGCCGCGTCCTCCGCCTCCACCCCCGCCATTCCCCGAACGGATGAACATGCTCGACTCATCCAGGGGTAGAGTTCCCACACTCTCGTAGAACTGCCGGTCGATGCGGGGGCCGCGATCCGGGGGATTGAAGAGGTATTGCTCAACGTTCGACAGGTAGAACGCCCCCACAATCGCGCCATGATCCTTGAGATACTGCCCGACGGCGCGGATTGCTTTGGGTCCGCCGAAGTTTCCGACGACGGGAATGAGCAGGTTCTTCTTCTCCAGGTCCTTCATGAAGCGAAAGGAGTCCTCTGAAGCCAGGTAGCTGCGGTTCATTCCGTTCTGATCGGAAAGGATCATCAGTTCCGCATAATTGACATTGTTCCCGCCCCCGCGCCCCCCACGAACCTGGCCCGTGCCATCGATGTTCGAGGAATAGTTGATTGTCGCGCCGTATGCGGCAAAGACATCGAACACGTGGTCCATCGTCACCAGATCGTCTTCTGTCAGCCTGAATTTGTGATCCATGATCAGCAGATCTTTGATCGCTTTGCGGTTGGTTTCGGCCAGGGCTGCATCCCTGTTCGCACCCAGGTACGCAGCGAACAACTGGTCCGTCGAAGAACTCTCACTCAATCCGGCCGGACGCTTGCGTGAAAAGACCACGGAAAGAAAATCGGCACGGTTTGCCGACATTTCAAATGCGGCTTTGTACATGAGGTGCTGGATCATATTCTGGCGGCGGATATCGACGATGAACGCAATCTTCGGCTTGAGGCTCGCGATGTATTGGAAATTCTGCTCCGGGCCGACCCCCATGTAGGCATTGCCGGCTTGCCATTTCGCCATCAGCCTGGGAATCAGCGTCTGGTAGCCGCGCTCGTTCGAGGAGAAATTCTCAGACGTGAAATAGCCGTTGTCCTCCGAAAAGTCTTCGATCATCTTCCAGAACGCTTCGTCGCTGATCTGCGATGGCAGCGTCTCGGCAGCCCTGAACGGCGGGACCGCGAGCAGCAAAGTGCTGAATGACAGGGCCAGCACGACGGTCCAGGCCGCCGGTCTGCGATATCGAAAATGTCCGATGACTCCCACTCCTACCTCCACTTTTTTATGGCTGCGCCCTATTGCTTGAGGTTTCGCGCTATCAAGCTCACGCTCCCCCGGGCCTGCATTCGCTGCCGCTCATGCTCCACTACTGCGAAAGATTTCGCACGTCCCCATATTGGGGGACATGTCCGGCCTTGAACTCCTGAAGCAACTCTGTCATCGATGACAACATCGATACAAACCGAAACGCGCCGCCTCCGCCGCCACCGAAGCCTCCGAAACCTCCGCTGAACGCCCGAATGAAAGTGCTGGAGGCGTCGAGAGGCAGCGTGGCCACGTTGTTGTAAAAACCGGCGGACTTAAAATCGTTGAACAGATACTGCTCGACGTTCGAAAGATAGAACGCCGACACCACTGCATCGTGATCCTTCACGTACTGTCCCACGGAACGGATGGTTTTGGGTCCCGCGAAGTCGCCGACGAGCGGGATGATGAGATTCTTTTTCTCCAGATCCCGCATGAAGCGGTAGTTCTCTTCCGTTGCCAGGTAGCTGCGCATCTGCCCCATGCCGTCGTCGATTTCCATCAGATCCGCATAGGTTGGATTATTGGCGCCGGCCCCGCGGCCACCTGTCGTGTAATCCAGATACGGACCGGCCTGCGCGAACGTCGAGTACACGTGCTGGATGCTTTGCTCACCTTCCAGATCTTCCGGCCGCAATCCGAACTTGTGTGTCCTCACGAGCAGATCCTTCATGGCCTGCAGATTCTGCCTGTAAAGTTCGTTATCGGATCTGACGTTGCTGTATGCGCTGAACAACTCGGACGCTGTCGATTTTTCGCTCAGTCCAGCAGGACGTCTTCGGGAAAACAGCTTCGACAGAAAATCCGCGCGCGTGTCGGCCATCTCAAAGGATGCCTTGTACATCAGGAGTTCGATCATGTTCTGGCGCCGGATATCGATAATGAAAGCCAGCTTCGGCCTGAGCGCAACGATGTACGTAAAATTCTGCTCTGGAGCCACGCCCAGGTAAACGCCACCAGGCTTTGTCTTTTGCAGAAGCCTCGGGATCACATACTGGTAGCCCAGTTCATTCGAAAGAAAATTCTCGAACTGGAAATATCCGTCCGGCTCCGACATGTCCGTAACCATCTTCCAGAACGCTTCATCGGAAATCTGATCCGGGAGCGATGCCGCAGCGGAGACCGCCGGCGCCGAAGTACAGAGGAAACTGCAAATAATGGCGCAAACGACGATAAGTTTTGCCAGGGCGCGGCGCTCCGAAACGCGCATCAAAACGTTCCTCCAAATCCGGACCCAAAATCGGGGTCCTTAAGTATGTACCCAAACCAAACGATCATAGCCCTTAAAACATTAAGTTTTAATGGGATTGAGTTTTGATTTATGCGATAAATATGCGTTCTCACAGGACAGGAGGATTGATACCAAATGAGCACTACAGAGTCACCTAAAGAAGCAGCACCTGCCTTTCGTATCGATGTCGGCCTTCACGAAATGTTGAAGGAAAGCCAGGGCCATCACGATATCGAAGACCCCGTTGGCTACGTTGAAGGCGGCCTGCCTGAACCAATTTTTCCTCAACATCCGGAGCCCGCAATCCGCTGGAAGACGGAAAGGGCTCTCAACAACTGGAAACGCCTGCGTGTATGGAAAGCTCTGGGCACTCCATATTTCAAATCGAGGATGATGCCCTGGGAGCTGCGTCCGTTGATTTCGTATTTATTCACCGAATGGAAATGCAATCTCGACTGCCACTACTGCTGGTCTTACGACAACAGCATCAAGGGTATGACGGAACCGGTCGCGAAGCGTTCCATCGACTGGCTGCATGAAACGGGCAACCGTTTCCTGGCATTGATGGGCGGAGAGCCCTTACTCCGGCCCCATTTCATCCACAAAATCGTCGACTACGCAACAAAGAAGGATTTCCTCGTGTACCTTCCGACGAACGGCCGGCTGATGAAGCCGGACGTCATCGATCGGCTCGGCGACGCAGGTCTTGCAACCATCAATCTGGCCGTGGATTGCATCAAAGAGAAGCCGGGGCTGGCGAAGGCGCTGGCGCCTATTCGTCCCTATTTCGATCACGCGATAAAGGTCGGAAAGAAATATCAGATGTCCACGTTCTTCAACGTCTGCATCTGCCGGACGAACATGGACGACGTGAAGGAACTCACAAATATGGCCCGGGATCTCGATATCGGCATCGACTTCCATATCGTGGAATCGCCGTTGATCGATTCGCCGCACTTCAAACACTTGAACGAGAACAGTACGTTCCTGACCCCTGCGGATTATCCGGCCGTGGATGATCTGATCGACTGGATCGTCGAACAGCAGCGGCAGGATGTGAAGGTGGTGAACCAGCGAGACCGCCTCCTGCAGATGAAGACATTCCTGCGCGGGCACACTGAACCGTGGGGATGCAAAGCAGGAGTCAACACCCTGATCGTCCGCACCGATGGCACGCTTGCCCCGTGCTTCCCGATGTATTCGGCCAGCTACGACTGGGGCACTGCCGGCAATCCGAAGTTCGACCGTCAGCAGCTTGCGACCATGAAGAAGGAGTGCGAACTCCACTGCTTCTCCACGCTGAACCACATCGTCAGCTACGTCTATAAGAACGGCAACGTGATCAAGTGGATCATCAAGACCGCCATGAAGAACGGGCTCACGAAGATGGAAAACACCGTCGAGTAGAGGAAAGGAAAAACCGCCAAGATCGCCAAGACTAGGAATGTAAGGAGCATCACCCCCACCCTTGACGATCTTGGCGCCTTGGCGGTTTTCTTTCCCGCTACGTCAGCCTGCGAGCGCCCTCGTAAAAGCACCAGAACCCGGCGATCTGAATGACATGAAAGAGGTCGTTGTGGTTGAAGTTGTGATGGATGTCCCAGCCGGCCTTCTGAATCACGAAACCTGCCGCACTGATCGCGATCCCCCATTTCAGCCAGCTTACGTATTCCAGTTCCCCGTGGCGCAACCCTGACGCAATCGTCGCGGCGGCCAGAAAGGCTGTGCTCGCGCCGATACTGATCATGGTGAAATCCCACAGCCCTTTGCCCGCGCCGGTTCCAAAGTTCGTTTTGAATCCGTGATGAGTCCCGCCAAGCAGGGCCGCAATCGCTCCAAACGTGAACGCCAGTATCCAAAACACCGTCGCGGGATGAGAACTATGCAGCCGAAAGATCATGACGGCAAACAGGGCGCAAGCCAACGCCAGCAGGTAGTCCGTAATCATCGTCATGGGTTCTGTGACCGTCATGCCGGAGGGAGCATACATCATTGCTATTTCGTTGGGGACACCCTGTCGGAGTTCTTCGAACCACGGAGGACAAGGCTCACTTCTTGACGGAACAGTGGGAACGTCCGAAGCATCTGTTCACTTGCACAACGTTCGGCGGGCAGCCGGCTCGGGTATAATCCGTCGTCGACAAATCTGACTCACGATCCATGGAAAATCTGAAATCCGGCACACAGCTTGGCCCGTATGGAATCCTCGAACCCATTGGCCAGGGAGGCATGGGGCAGGTTTACAAAGCGCGCGATTCGCGGCTGGACCGGACGGTGGCCATCAAGGTTGCGCACGAACAATTCTCTGAACGCTTCGACCGGGAAGCTCGGGCGGTCGCGGCGCTGAACCATCCGAATATCTGCACGGTCCACGATGTCGGCCCGAACTACCTTGTCATGGAATTGGTCGAGGGTCCAACGCTGGCCGAGCATCTGAAGGCCGGATCCATCCCCGTAGAAGAAGCTCTCCGGATCGCCCGGCAGATCGCCGACGCCCTCGAGGCGGCGCACGAAAAGGAGATTGTTCATCGGGATCTGAAGCCGGCCAACGTGAAGGTCAAACCAGACGGCACGGTAAAGGTCCTCGACTTTGGGTTAGCCAAGATCGGCTCATCTTCGACATCGGCAGACCAGTTGCCAACCATGGGAGGTGGCGCCACGCAGACCGGAATGATCCTGGGCACAGCCGGTTACATGTCTCCGGAGCAGGCGCGCGGCCAAGGCGCGGACCATCGAGCCGACATCTGGGCCTTTGGCGTGATCCTCTATGAAATGCTCACGGGCGAAAGGTTGTTCGATGGAGAGACTCCTTCCGACAGCCTTGCACAGGTGCTGACGAAGGAGCCGGATTTCAATCGCGTTCCGGCCAGGGCCCGCCGGTTGGTGCAAGCTTGTCTCGAGAAAGATGCCAGGAAACGATTGCGCGATATCGGTGATGCCTGGCGGTTGCTCGATGAAACTCCCGCCGCGACTGCCCCGACCCACCCGCGTTCCCTCCTCCGGAAGCTTTCCCTCGTCGCTGCCGCTGCGCTCTTTCTACTTGGCGGCGCCACAAGCTATTACTACTTTCGAAACTCGCTTGAACCCGCCGCGACGATTCGTTTCCAGATCGCGGAGCCCGGCGCGACACAGCCTATGATTTCGCCCGACGGCCGATGGATTGTGTTTATCGGGGCGGACACCGCCATGTACCTCCGTCCGCTGGAGTCCGTGGCGGCGCGGAGACTGGAGGGCACCGACGGCGCGGCCGGCCCGTTCTGGTCGCCGGACAATCGATCCATTGCATTCCTTTCGAAAGGCAAACTTCAGCGCGTGGATGTGGCCGGCGGAGCTCCGCAGATCCTGTGCAACCTGCCGGCCTTCCGTGGCGGCACCTGGAACAAGAATGGCGTCATCCTCGTTGGCGGCGCCCAGAGTGGCCTATACCGAGTTCCCGACCGGGGCGGCGAACCGATACTCGCTGCAACTCCGGACCCATCGCAGAAAGAAGCGAGCTATTCCTCGCCCTATTTCCTGCCGGATCAGCAGCACTACCTCTACTCCATAGCATTTTCAGGCGCCCCAAGCGCGGTCTTCCTGGGGTCGCTCGACTCGAAGGAACACACCCAATTACTGACTCCATCATCCCGGGTTGCGCTCACCGCCTCTGGTTACCTCTTTTTCACGCGCGGCCAAACCTTGTTCGCCCGACCCTTTGACGCGAAGAACTTCAATCTCGCCGGTACCGTCCTCCGCGTTGTTGACGATGTCGCAAACTCAGCCGGAAGCAATGGGGAATTCTCAGTCTCCAGTCATGGCGTGCTCGCCTACAGGCAGGGCGTGGGGCTGACGGAATCGCAGCTTGTGTGGCTCGACCGAAAAGGAGCCCCGCCAGAAATTGTCGGAATGCCCAACAGCTACGGCAACTTCGACCTCTCGGATGATGGGAAGTCTCTTGTCGTCGACGTCCGTGACCGAGCCGGCGCACAAAACATTTTCCTCATGGATCTCGTCACGGGGGTGAACGAACAGATCACGAGCAATGGGAGATTGAACAACAACACACCCGTGCTGTCTCCTGATGAACAAGTAGCCTTTAGCTCCGGAAATGGGCAGGGTGCCGACATTTACGTGCAAAAGATTGGAGGTCTCAAGAAAGAAGCGGTGCTTATCTCCACGCCATCTCTCAGTATTATTCAGGATTGGTCCCCGGACGGGCAGTACGTAGCCTACATCGACGGAGCTGACACGGAGAGGCGAACTCTTTCAGCAATGCCGCTTTTCGGAGAGCGGAAGGCTATCCCTATCGTGAAGATCCCCGGCGCCGCGAACTTCGGGCAGGCGCATTTCTCCTTCGATGGAAAGTGGGTCGCGTACGTTTCCAGTGAATCGGGCACACCGCAGATTTACGTCGTTTCGTTTCCCGGAGGAGACAAGAAGCGACAGATCTCTGCCAACGGAGGCGGGCAGCCGCGATGGAGACGCGACGGCAAGGAACTCTACTATCTCAACATGGACGGAAAGATGATGGCCGTGGACGTGAATCTCGGAGCCACGATCGAATTCAAAACCGCGCGTGAACTCTTCGATGGGAAGGTGAAGCTGACGCCGTTTGCCACTCAATATCAGGTGATGCCTGACGGCCAGCGTTTTCTGGTCAAGCAGCGGGCCAGTGAAGCATTCTCCCCCATCAATGTGGTTGTGAATTGGGCGGCGAGCCCGCAGAAGTGAACAGCGCTATGGAACTCACACCCGGAACGCGCATCGGACCTTGACGATGTGACTTGGCCGCCGAAAACCAAGTCTCTATTTCTTCACAAATCGCGAGGCTCAAGAAACAAGTGCCTCCCACAGAAGCTGAGTGCCTTTATCGCAGGGGCCGTCCGCGCCAGGCTTCGTCCCGATGCACCTGGGCTGAATGCGGCCGACAAAGCCGCTGACAAGGAACGATGGAGGGCGCGCCTGGCTGAGGACTGGAAACACACGGATAGTGAAGGCTGGCCCGAATGAAGCGTCCCCAGGCGTGGGGATGTGCACTTGGTCGGCTTCTTCGGCAGCGCAAACACCATATATTGACCTGGCCCTGCCATCAGCAGATCCAGCCACTCGATGTGGCCGGTGTGTTGCCATAGAATCGTGGCAGAGAGAAAGCCATGAAACAAGCCAGACAACGCAACTTCCACGTCCCCATTTCGGAAAACCTTTATCAGGCGTTGCGCAGGGAAGCGGAACGGCAGGGACAACCGGCGACCCGACTCGTCCGCGGGTTACTCGAACAATGGGAGCAGCGGCTGCGAGCCCAAGTGCTGCATTCCGAGATTACTGATTATGCCGTCAGCCAAGCCGGGACCGCCGCCGACCTCGATCCTGCGCTGGAAGCCGCTGGCATTGAAGCACTGAATGCCGACCCCGGGGGATCGCGCCGGCGGAAAGCGAAACACAAATGAGACGCGGAGAAATATACATGGCGCAGTTGGCGCCACGCTCCGGCAGCCAACAGCAGGGTCGCCGCCCGGTGATCGTCGTTTCGCATGACGGTTTCAATGAGACGCAAGGCTGGCGTTCAGTGATCGTTGTTCCGGTTTCAACCTCCGCCGCTCAGTCCCGGCGCGGGCCTACTGCCGTCGGCTTGTCTGCGGGTACCGCCGGCCTCACGAAGGACAGCGCCGCCATATGCCATCAGGTAACCACGCTCGACAGAACCAAACTCGTTCAATGCCTGGGGATGCTCGACAGCCAGTCACTGGCGCGCGTAAATAGCGGTCTCAAAGCCGCGTTTGAATTGTTTTAAGCGACTCCTCTGATAGACTCTGCGCGCCTATGCCCCTGGAAGCCGGCACACGACTTGGCACCTACGAGATTCAATCCGCAATCGGCGCGGGTGGGATGGGCGAGGTCTACAAAGCTCGAGACACACGGCTGAATCGGACCGTCGCGGTTAAGGTTCTGCCGCCGCACATTTCGGGCAATCCGGAAGCAAGCAGCGATTCGAGCGGGAGGCGCGCGCGGTTGCCAGCCTGAATCATCCTCATGTTTGCACACTTTTCGATGTCGGAACTCAGAACGGCGTCGACTTCCTCGTCATGGAATACCTGGAGCGCGCGACGCTGGCAGAGCGTCTTCGCAAAGGGCCGCTGTCGCTTACCGAGGCCGTGAAGATTGGGCTAAAGATTACAGACGCGATGGACAAGGCGCACCGGGTTGGCGTCGTGAATCGCGACTTGAAACCGGCCAACGTCTTCAGACCCGGAACCGCCCTCTCGGGTATTGAACACGGTGCCGAGTGTCTCGCAAAAGATCCGGTGGACCGATGGCATTCCGCGCACGACGTCGGGTTGCAGCTGAAATGGGCGTCGGCCCCGTCGACTGTCCCTGCCGATGCCGTAGCGACCAAACCGAACCGGCGCGCAACGCTTGCGATTGGCGCATTGTCGGTGGCGCTCTTGCTCGCTCTCATTCCCGCCGCCCCTTACTGGAGGTCCATCGGATCGACGACGACTGCCCTGGAACCATCGGTTCCTGATGGTCGAGCGCGCAAGCCAGCCGGCCCAGTCTCCCATCACCGTCGTCCTGAATTGGGGGGCCGCGCGGAAACACCCCTGAAACCCCGCTGAAGCAAGCGCCTTGAACCGAAGGCGCAGAATCGATACTCTGTTTCGGGCGTTTTTTCCAGAAACTCGCCTTGAGGAGAACAGATGCCGCCAGTGTCCCCCGCAATTGAAAGATGGGTTAGAGAAATCGCAGCGCTAACGACTCCGGATCAGATCGTCTACTGTGACGGATCAGCGGAGGAAGGTAAGCGCATTACCGAGGAATGTGTTGCAACCGCAGAATTAATTCCTCTCAACCAGGAAAAGATGCCCGGCTGCTACCTTCACCGCAGCGCATCGCACGATGTTGCACGCACCGAACATCTCACATTCATCAGCACGGAAAAGCCGGAGGACGCCGGCCCCAACAACAATTGGATGTCTCCGGCGGACGCGCGGGCGAAGCTGACTCCGTTGTTCAAGGGGGCGATGAAGGGACGCACGTTGTACGTGGTTCCCTTCCTGATGGGTCCGCCGGGATCGCGCTTCTCGAAGGTTGGCGTCGAGATCACCGACAGCAAATATGTCGTCCTGAACATGCGAATCATGACGCGCGTGGGCAACGTTGCGCTGGATCATCTCGGCGACAGCGACGATTTCACACGCTGCCTTCACTCCCTCGGCGACCTCAGTCCGGACCGCCGCTTCATCGTCCACTACCCTGAAGCCAACACCGTGTGGTCCATTGGTTCAGGTTACGGGGGCAACGCACTGCTCGGCAAGAAGTGCATGGCGTTGCGTCTGGCGAGCTGGCTTGGCCGCAAGGAAGGCTGGCTGGCCGAACACATGCTGATTCTGGGACTGAAGAGTCCGCAGGGCGAGATGCACTACGTCACCGGGGCCTTCCCGTCGGCGTGTGGCAAGACCAATCTCGCCATGCTTGTTCCTCCCAAGTCGATGCCGGGCTGGCAAGCGTGGACCGTGGGCGACGACATCGCGTGGTTGCGGCCCGGGTCCGACGGGCGCCTTTGGGCGGTCAACCCGGAATCCGGATTCTTCGGCGTCGTCCCGGGAACAAGCCATGCCACTAATGCCAATGCCTTCGACATGATCCAGGCGAACACCATCTACACCAATGTGGCCTTGCGTCCGGACGGCACACCCTGGTGGGAAGGCCACGACGATCCCGCGCCGGCAGAGGCGCTCGATTGGCAAGGTCGCCCCTGGACACCGATTTCCGGCGAAAAGGCCGCGCATCCCAACAGCCGCTTCACCGTCCCGGCCGCTCAGTGCGCTTCAATCTCGTCCGAGTTTGAAAATCCCAACGGTGTCCCTATCGACGCCATGCTGTTCGGCGCACGCCGCCAGCGTCGGGTGCCGCTCGTCTACGAAGCGCGCAACTGGCAGCACGGAACGTTTCTCGCCTCCACCCTTTCGTCGGAAACCACGGCCGCCGCAACCGGAAAGGTAGGCGTGTTACGACGCGATCCGATGGCCATGCTTCCCTTCTGCGGCTACAACATGGGCGACTACTTCGGTCACTGGCTCGAAGTCGGCAAGACGCTCAAATCGCCGCCGCGAATCTTCCGCGTGAACTGGTTCCGTACGGATGACAAAGGCAAGTTCATCTGGCCGGGATTCGGAGACAATCTTCGGGTATTGCAGTGGATCCTCGAACGCTGCGAAGGGCGCGGCGAAGCCGTCGAAACGCCGATTGGTTTTACCCCGGCACCGGGTGCCATCAACCATCAAGGCCTGAATCTGTCCGATGAGGCTCTGCAAACCCTTCTCAACGTCGATCCGGCGGAATGGGTAGACGCGGTCGTCGGCCAGGAAGACTTCATGAAGACGTACGGAAACCACATGCCGCATTCCATGTGGGATGAGCATGACGATCTGGCGCGAAGAATCGACGACCAGATGACGACGGAGGCCTAGCAGCGAGTCTCGTAACTGCGACAGCGCATTCGAGCGGGGGTAATTCGGGGCCGTGCTACTCGAACCCCGAATTCGCATTTCAGAATTCGGGGTTCGAGTAGCACGGCCCCGAATTACCCCCGCTCGAATGCGCT
>Ga0134121_10001457_pt1 | contig 22247 bp, 16 predicted proteins | sample KB301_FD_96463 | JGI IMG/M metagenome (GOLD analysis project Ga0134121, IMG submission 96463) | Terrestrial soil microbial communities without Nitrogen fertilizer from Kellogg Biological Station, Michigan, USA - KB3-0-1 | ecosystem: Environmental > Terrestrial > Soil > Unclassified ... | reverse complement strand
GTTCTCGCTCGGCGAGCCGAACTACGGCAAGGCGCTGCGCCGGGGCATCCTCGAGGCGCGCGGCGCGATCGTGATCTGCGAAGAGATCGACCTGTGCGATCTCGACTTCCATCGCCGCGCGCTGGAGCACCTGCGCCACCACGATTGCGACATGGTGATCGGCAGCAAGGCGATGAAGGGCGCGAGCGACGAACGGCCGGTGTTCCGCCGCGCCGCCACCAAGGTGATGAGCGGCATGCTGCGCGTCGCGCTCGACTTCCGCGGCACCGATACGCACGGGCTCAAGGCGTTCGATCGCCGGGCGCTGTTGCCGATCGTCGAGGCGTGCGTGATCGATCGCGATCTGTTCGCGAGCGAGCTGGTGATCCGCGCGGCCCGGGCAGGCCTCCATGTGCTCGAGATCCCGGTCCACCTGCACGAGAAGCGGCCACCCGCGATCAACCTGGTGAAGCGCGTCCCGCACGTGCTGCGCGGCCTGGCGAAGCTGACCTACGTGATCCGGTTCGGCGGCAAGCCATGACCTCGCCCGCCGGCGCTCCCGGCAGGCACCCGCCGGCGTGCGCCATCTCGATCGATCTCGATGGCATCGCCTGCTACTACCGGATCCACGGCCTCGGCACGCCGCCGATCGAGCTCGAGCACGTGATCCTCGAGCGTGCCTTGCCGCGTGCGGCGCGGCTATTCGCGGCCCGCGGGATCCACGTCACCTGGTTCGTGGTCGGGCGCGATGCCGATGGCGAGCTCGCGCTGCCGGATCGCGCTGCGCGGGCGGCCAACGCCGCGCGCCTGGGGGCGCTCGCCGAGCGTGGTGACGAGCTCGGCAATCACTCGTACTCGCACCCCTACGAGCTCGCGCGGTTGTCGCCGGCCGAGGTCCTTGCCGAGATCGACGGCTGCGATCGCGTGCTGCGCGCGATCGCGGCCAGGCCGCCGCGGGGCTTTCGCGCCCCGGGGTACGACCTGTCACCGGCGATGCTCGACGGCCTGGCTCGCCGAGGCTATCGCTACGACTCGTCGGTGTTTCCGGCGCCGGGCTACTACGCGGCGAAGGCCGCGGTGATGGCGATGCTCGCGCTCGTGGGGCGGCCGAGCGGCGCCGTGATGACCAACCCGCGCGCGCTTGCCGCACCCGCCGAGCCATATCGCCCGGCGATGGCCTGGCCGTGGCGCCGCGGGCAAGCCCCGGTCGTCGAGTTGCCGGTCGCGGTGACGCCGTGGACGCGGCTGCCGGCGATCGGGACCTCGCTGATCGTCGCGCCGGCGGTGATCCGCGGCCGGCTCGTCCGCGCGATGGCGCGCCGGAGCTTCTTCAACTTCGAGCTTCACGGTATCGACTTCGCCGATGCCGAGAAGGATGGCATTCCCGGCGAGCTCGTCGCGCGGCAACCCGATCTGCGGGTCCCGATCGGCGAGAAGCTTGCGCGGCTCGAGCAGCTGCTCGATCAGCTGGCCGCCGGCTGGCGGTTCGCGACCCTGGCCGAGGTTGCGACTGATGTGCAGCGCATCGTATGAGCGAACAGGGCGCCGATCGCTACACGCGGCGATCGCTGTTGCCGCGCCGGCTGATCGCGGCGACCGCGAGCTGATCGACCCGCTCGTTGAGCGAGATCCCGGAGTGCGCGAGGACCTTGACGAACCGGAGATCCGGAAACTGCCGGCACACCGCGCGTAGCTCCTGCACCAGCTCGACGTTCTTCTTGGCCTTCCAGTTCTGGCTCAGGAGGCCGATCGAGTATGCGGAGTCCGAGTACACGATCACCGGGCGCGTCTTGTCGGTGACCGCTTGAAGGCCGCGCAGGATCGCGGTGAGCTCGGCGATGTTGTTCGTGGCTTCGCCCAGGTATTCGCTGATCTCGCGCTGCCCCGTGCCATCGCCGACGACCACCACGCCGAGTCCGGCCGGTCCGGGGTTGCCGCTGCACGCGCCGTCGGTCCACACGTGGATCGCGTTGGCCGGCACATCGGTCGCCCGGTGCGAGGCCTTGCCAGACGGTCTGGTGGCCGCCTCGCGCGGGGCGGCGGGACGCGCCTCGGCGGGCGGACCGGCCTCGATCTCGACCGGCTCGCTGCCGGGGGCGGGTGTGAGGTTGCGCGCGCCGGCACGGTAAACCTTGGCACCGGGTGCCGGTTTGTAGACAATCTCGACGCGACCGTCGGAGTCCTTGATGAGTGACGCGTTCGCATCGACCTTTGCCCACACGTCAGCGTCGCGGAGGCGATGGCGTAACCAGGCCATGGCGGACCCTATCACATGATGTTATAAGCCCCGGCGGCGTCCAGCCTGGATGCTACAGGAGATACCCGATGGTTCGCATTCGCCATGCTTGGCTTGTTGTTGCGCTTGGGGTTGCGCTGGCGCCGATCGCCGCGTGCAAGAAGGACACGTCCGGAGGAGACAACGCCGGCGGAGGTAAGGGTGGGAAGTCGGGCAACGCAATCGGCGACGAAGATCTCGCGCTGCTCCCGCGCGATTCCGAGGTCGTGCTCGGCATCAATGTCGCCCAGGTTCAGCAGAGCGCGCTGTGGAAGCAGTTCGTCGAGCCGAAGCTGATGAGCGGCGATGCGATGAGCAAGATCGCCGAGTTCAAGACCAAGTGCGGCATCGATCCGATGTCCGCCGTCAAGTCGGTCTCGCTCGGCATGAAGGGCGCCGGCGGCAACAAGCCGGATGGCGTCGCCGTGGTCCACGGGATGGACAAGACCAAGGCGATGGCCTGCCTCGATGCCATGAAGGACGAGATGGCCAAGGACGGAACCGAGCTCTCGCATGAGGGCGACGTGGTCGTGCTCAAGAACGACAAGACCGGCATGCATGCCGCGTTGACGTACATCAATGACACCACGGCCCTCGCGGTGTTCGGCGAGCAGGCGAGCGCGGCGAGCCTGAAGGCCGCCCAGGCCGGCGGCCAGGCGCTCAAGAGCTCGCAGCCGTTCCTCGACATGTACAAGAAGATCAACACAGGGGATTCGCTGTGGATTCTCCTCAGCGGCAAGGCCCTGGAGAAGGGCGCGGCGCTCGGCCTCAAGGCCAACGCGGTGTACGGCTCGTTCAACGTGACCGATGGCCTTGCGCTCGACTTGCGCATGCGGTTCGAATCGCCCGACGAGGCGACGAAGTTCGCGCAACTGGGTCAGTCGCAGGCCAAGCAAGCGGCGAAGATGTTCGACAAGATCGACATCACCCCCGACGGCTCCGAGGTCAAGTTCTCGATCGCGCTGTCGAACCAGAAGCTGAAGGATCTCATCGCGCAGTTCGCCGGCCTGGCCGGCGCGTTCGGGGGAATGGGCGGACCGTAGCTCGCGCTACGAGGCAAGTGCATGACGAGCAGGCTGGGTAGCGCGCTTTGCTTGGTCGGTATGCTCGGGGCGCTCTGCCTGGGAGGATGGGGCTGCGGGAAGAAGGTGAGCATGCCGAGTGGGCCACCGCCGGAGATCACCGGGCTCTCGGCGGTCCCGGCGACGGTGGAAGCCGTGCTCGGCGCGGACGTCGCCAAGCTGGCAGGTTCACCGGTGATCGATCGCGCGGTCGAGCAGCTCTTGCTGCATGATCGGGTGCTGTCCGAGCGCTGGCAGCACCTCAAGGACGACTGCAAGATCGATCTCGGCAAGCAGATCAAGCGGGTGATGCTCGCGATCGGTCCGCATCCTGGCCCCGAGCCGGGTACCGGGCCGGTCCTCATGGTCGTGGTCGGTTCGATCGCCGAGGCCGATCTCAAGGATTGCGTGGCCAAGCTCGTGGGGCAGGGCGGTGGGACGGTCACCGGCAAGGCCGTGTTCGGCCGCACGCTGTACCTCGCGAAGGACGGCAACCGCACGATGTACTTCGGCTACGGCAGGCCCGACACGATCGTGCTTGGCTCGAACGAGGCATACGTCACCGAGGCGCTGGGCACGGGCAAGAAGGCGCCTGATAACCCCGATCTCACGAGGTGGCTCCGGCTCGTGAATCAGAATTCATCGCTCTGGGCGGTCGGTCGCACCGATGCGCGTGTTCGCGATGGGCTGGTGCAACTCACGGACGGCAAGCTCAGCAGCGGACCTGTAGCGTTCACCGCGATGGCCGACCTGTCCGAGGGCGCGAACCTTCAGCTCGGCGCCGTGATGGGCAAGCCCGAAGATGCCAAGAGTTTGGAATCATATGTGAAGGGCGAGCTGGCGCTGCTCACCGCGGCGGCGCAATGGAAGTCGCTCGGCTCGGTGGTCGGCAAGATCACGGTGACCGTCGACAACGACGTGGTGAACTTCCGTGCGCCGCTCACCATCGAGGATCTGAATCTGCTGTTGTCAGCGCTTGACGGAGGGACCATGCCCGCGCAGGATTCTGCGCCCCCGACCCCGGGGTCCGGTTCCGGATCTAAGTAACGAAATCGAGACGATCATGGCGAGCAACAAGACCCAGTCCGCGAAGAAGGTAGCTCCGAAGGCAAAACCGACTGCCAAGGCGAAGGCATCGCCCAAGGCGAAGGCCGCCCCGACGAAAGCCGGTCCGCGTCATCCCAAGGCGCGCGTCGCCGAAGCGCATGGCTCGAAGGCAGCGCTCGCAAAGGCCATCGCAGGGGCGATCGCCCGCGCCGACCAGGATACCGGGGCCCTCGAGTCGCAGCTTGCGACAGCGTCGAATGCCCAGCTGCTCCGGCTGCATCGCGCGACCCAGACGATGAAAGAAAAGTACGGCAACCGCGACAAGTTGATCGCGGCGATCGGTGCCGCGACCAAGAAGAGCAAGGACAAGGATTACCTCGCCAAGCTCGATTCGTACTCGCTGCCGCAGTTACTCGACCTCGCCGCTGCCTCACAGCGCGCCGCGCGCACCTGATCCGCGCTAGTTTGCTCGCTTGAACACGACGTGAAGCGAGAGCGCGAAGCACGCCGGCGACGGCTGGCCCGTGCTGTTGACGTAGGGCTTGTAGCGCCAGCCCATGAGGGCGTGCTGGAGCTCGTCCTTGATCTCCGGGATCGTCTTGATCGTCACCGATGTGACCTGGCCGTGGTCGTCGATGCACACCTTGCCGGTCACGTCCGCGGCGTTGTCCGAGATACCGTTGACCTTCATCGTCGGAATCTCTCCCGATAGCCTGGTCACGGCGGTCGCGGCCACGAACGGCGTCGGCTTGTTTGGCGGGGGGGGGACCGCAGCGGGCTTCGACACGTTCGGCTTCGGCGGTTCCGGGACGACCGGCGGCGCCACGCCAGCGTCGATCGCCTTGGGTGGCAGTGGTGGCGGCGTCTGCTCGACTTCAGGCTCGGGGGCGCGCGTCTCGGTCTCCGGAGTTTGGTCCTTGGTGGTGACCGCCCGCGATGTAGTACCGTTGCCAGCACGTTTGGTGCCGCGATCCTTCTCCGGGGACGCTGGCGTGCGTGATGGATTGCCTGTTGCGGGGTGCGCGGTGCTGCCGGCCACCGTCTTGGTTGGCATGAGCGGCGCGTTGTACGCGTACTTGCCATCGACCTCGGCGGTGAAGTCCTGGGACCACGTCATGCCCGCGGCGTCGGTCACGACGATTCGATGGGGTCCCGCCGTGGTCTGGAGCTCCACCGGCGTGACCTGGTCGAGCGGCTTACCATCGAGCGCCGCGGCGAGGCCAGCAGGCTGCGAGGTGATGCTGAGGTGGGCCATCCCGACCTCGAGGGCGACGCGAACGGTCTGCTTCTCGGCTTCCTTGAGCGTGATCTCGGTGGTCCAGCGCTTGTACCCCTCTCGCCGAACAGAGACCGAATAGACGCCGGGTTCGATCTGGGTCTCGAACGGAGAGCTGTGTCCAGCCTCTTTGCCACCGATCTCGACGATCGCGTCGGCTGGTTGCACCATGAACTTGATCGAGGCGAGCGGGACCGAAGCGACCACGGCCGGCTTCTTCGATCGCAACAGGAACTGGTACACCGCGAGCCCGGCGGCGATGGCGAACAGGATGCCGAGCGCGACACGAGCCCCCGAATTGCGACGCGACGCCCGGATCGACGCGCCGATCGTGGGCATCGTGACCGGGGGCTGTGGCGGCTGCGGTAGGAACGCGACCTGGGAATCCTGGGATCGTTGGTTTCCGGTCCCGAAGGATACGTGAGCAGCCCGGTCGCCCTGGTCAGGTAGCTGGTGGACCGGAGACTGGGGCATATCGGATCCCCAGGTCAGATCCGCCACTGCCTTTTCGTCGTCGCCCGGCATCTCGTCGACCGAGCTCGTGATCCGGCGAGGTCGTGGCTCCTGCTGCAACGCGCGCAGGGGGCCGCTCTGGGCCTCGGGCGGCTGCGGGCGCTGGTGAGGGCCCGACAGCGAGTTGCGCGACTCCTGAAACGGAAACGCGCGCGAGGCCATGCTCGACGAGACATTTGGTAGCGATGTCCGCGACCCCCAGGGGTCTTCGGTGGTCGCGATCTTCGCTCGCCACTCGGCGACATCGCGTGCCGAGAACCGCACCCCCGCCTGCTCGGCGACGTACTCGAGCGCTTCCCGGAAGGCCCCGGCGGTCTGCAGCCGGCGCTCCGGGTCACGCGACAGCGCCGCGAGCACGACCTCGTCGAGCGCCGCGGGAACGCCGGGGTTTCGTCGCGACGGCGGGGGGATCTCGGCCTCGTGGATCCGGATCAGCGTATCGTAGTCGGTCTTGGCGGAGAACAGGGGGTGCGCGGTGAGGAGCTCGTGGGCGACGACACCCGCAGAGAACACGTCGGACACCGGCAGGAACGCCCGCCCGGTGACCGCCTCGGGGGACATGTAGCCGAGCTTTCCCTTGACCCGCCCGCTCTCGGTGTGAAGCTGGCGGACGTTCGCCTTGGCGATGCCGAAGTCGATCACCTTGAGGTGACCGCTCTGCGCGACGATCAGGTTGGACGGCGATACGTCGCGGTGGACGATGCCCTGCGGCTGGCCGTGCTCGTCGACGAAGGTGTGTGCGTACTCGAGCGCATCGCACAGCTCGCACAGGACCGACAGCACCACGTTGAGCGGCAGCGGCTCCTTGTGGCGGTTGCTGTACCGGAGCATCTTGCGCACGTCGAAGCCATCGACGTGCTCCATCGCGATGTAGTAGATGGCGCCGACCCGACCAAAGTCGTAGATCTGCGCGATGTTAGGGTGGACGAGGAGCGAGGCGAGCTTGGCCTCACGGACGAACGAGTTGATGAACTCCGCGTCCTCGGCGAGGTGCGGCAGCATGCGCTTGAGCGCCACGCCGCGCTCGAAGCCCGCGATCCCGCGCTTCTTTGCGCGGTGGACCGTGGCCATTCCACCCACCCCGAGGCGTTCGTACACGATGTACGGCCCGAACTCCTCGGGAGCAGCTGGGTCAGCGGTCTTCACGGAACCATCTTGCCGGGGAGGCATCGAGCCGACATGATATCAGAAGAACGTCAGCTCAAGCTTGGCGTAGTAGAAGCCGCCGTTCAATTTGAACTGGGTTACGTTGCGGTTGTAGATGAAGCGATCGGTGCTGATGTTGGGGGCCTTCTCGTTCTTGTCGGGGAACGTGTTGAGCAGGTTGTCGCCGCCGATCGTGAACATCAGATTTTTTGTGAACTGATAGCCCAGGTCAGCGTCGTAGATCACCTTGGCTCCGAAATCCTCGTCGTTCGCGGGCAGCGCCGGCTTGTAGCGTACCCGGCCGTAGTAGTTCGCGCGAACGAGCGCGCTCAGCCCCTTGAAATTGTAGCGTAGGGCAAGGTTGCCCTTCTGATGTGGCACCGAGTCTTCGAAGCGGTTCTTTTGCAGGCGGTCGAAGAACAGGTTGTCGAGCGTTGGGTCACCGGCGAACTTCATCCTCAGTCTGTCCGGGACGTTGACGTTCTTGACCTCGGTCTTCGTGAAGTTGGCCACGCCGCTCACGGTGACCGTGCCTTTGCCGGTATCGATCGCGTAATCGGCCACGATATCGAGGCCGGTGGTGTCGGTATCGACCGCATTGGCGAAGAACTGCGTCTGGGTGATGGCCGTGAAGTTAAACTCCGAGAGAATTGCGGCGACGGTGGGGTTGGCCGTGGAGAACTGGTTGGTCAGCGTGATCCGGTCCTTCAGCCGGATGAAGTAGCCGTCGGCGGTGACCGAGAGGTTGTCGAGCGGCCGCAGCGTCACGCCGCCGCTCACGTTCTGTGAGGTCTCCTGCCTGAGCTTCGGGATTCCGAAGGCCGTGGTGATCGGGTTATTGTTGTTGCTGGTCAGCACCTGGTTTGGCACGAGCATCCCGCCCTGGTTGGGGTCGGCAATGAACTGCGTCGAGACGTTGCTGAACCACAGCTGCTGGAGCGAGGGCGCGCGGAAGCCGGTGCTGCCGGCGGCGCGAAACGCCACTATCTTCCCGATCGGAACACGTGCGGCGAGCTTGCCGGTCCACGCGTTGCCGAAGTCGCTGTAGTTCTCGTAGCGACCGCCGAGGTCGACGTTGAGCCCCTTGATGATCTCGCTTTCGAGGCCAGCGTAGATGCCGACGTTGTTTCGACTGCGATCGACCTCGTTGCTCGGCTGAAAGCCCGGAAACACCTGCGCGCCGGGAATCCTCTGCACCGTGGCTCCCGGGAAGTACGTCTTGTTACCATCGTCGTAGGACGCGAGATCACCCGCATGGATCTGGTAGTTCTCGTTTCGCACTTCGGTCCCGGTCACGAACGCGAGTGCCTTCACCACGCCGCCGGTGTCGATCTTGCGGAGCAGGTCGAGGTCTGCGAGCGTCTGCTGGGCGCTCAGCGTTCCGGCATCGAAGGTCGTCGGGCTCGCCGTGCCATACGATGCATTGACGCTGTGCTCGACATTGAACTGAAATGAGTTCTGCCCATGGGTCAGGCTGGCGTCGACGGTCCAGTCGCCCTTCCGGCGTACACCGATCGTGACGCCGAGATCGTTGATATTGCTGTGGATCTCAGGCAGGAATCCGTCTGGATAAAAATCCAGCACGCTCTGGCTGACCGCGACCGGGTAGCGGAAAAAACCAGCCGCTCGGCCATTGCGATGACCCAGGTCGCCGAAGCTGTAGAACGTCGCGTTGTCGTCGATGGGGATCTCCAGATTGTACGAGCCCACCGCATCCTCCGAGGCAGCCTCCCCGATCTTCATCTTGAAGTCGTCACGCGTCTTTTGGCGCGCCGCGATGATCGCTTCGTCCATCGCCGGGTCGTTGGAGTACACGGCGCCCGTATACTGACCGGCGCGATTGGTCGGGTTTTTCTTCAGAAACTCGCCGGTGATGTTGAGGAAACCCTTCTTGCCGATCTTGAAGCCATAGTTCGCCGAGGTCTTGATCTGACCGCCATCCTTGCTGCCGGTGATGCCGGTCATCGAGTTGACGTCCAGGAGGTCGGTATAGTCCTTGGTGACGATATTGATGACACCGGCGATCGCATCGGAGCCGTATTGCGAGGCGGCGCCATCGCGAAGGATCTCGATGCGCTTGATGGAGCCCACGGGAATCGCGTTCAGGTCGGTACCGACCGTGCCGCGGCCGAACGTGCCGTTGATATTCATCAGCGCGCTCTTGTGGCGTCGCTTGCCGTTGATCAGGACGAGGGCCTGATCGGGCCCGAGGCCACGCAAGCTCGCCGGGTCGACGTGATCGGTGCCGTCGGCGATCGTCTGTGGCGTGGAGATGAAGGACGGCGCCAAGGTGGACAGGATGCGTCCGGTCTCGGTCTTCCCGACATGGGAGATATCCTCGGCCGTCACGATGTCGACCGGGGCGGTCGTCTCGATGTTGGTACGCGGCGTGCGCGAGCCGACGATGACGACCACCTCGGTGAGCAGCTGGTCGAGCGAGAGCGGAAAGTCGACGTCGGCGGATTTGCCCGGGGTGACCGTGAGTTGCTTCTGGGCCGAGCGGAATCCGCTGAAGTCGGCGCGGAGCGTGATGCGCCCCGGAGGCACGTTGAGCGTGAAATGGCCGGTTTCGTCGCTCGTCGCGGTGATGGTGGTGCCTTCGACCGTCACCGTCGCGCCGGACAGCGGTGCTTCGAGGTCGGGGGATCGAATCGTGCCCGAGACGGTGGTGGTCTCGGCCGCCGCAGGGGGGGGATTCGCGGGCGGCGTGTCAGGGGGGGGGGGTGGGGTTGTCGGACTGTCAGTTGGAGTGTCCGTGGCTTTATCCGGCGGAGGTGCAGACTGAGCCGACGCTGCCTGTTCGCCGACGGAGATGATCGAGATACTCAGCAAGAGAGATTGCAATCTGGAATGCACAGGACCCTCCCGAAGGGGGCATGACATTATCACAGCGATCTGTAATGCAAGCAGGAACGGGCTAAGAAGATGCGCCCGGTTTGGGTCAGTCTCGGCGTCTGACAGCTCACGTCAGAAGCCGACAGATTGCTTGTTAGTCGACGACGCCGCTCGAACCATGACCCTGTAGGGGTCGATAGGCAGCTGTGCGACATCTTCGATGCGGCCAGATCCCGAATACCCCGACATCACGATATACTGAACAACTACCTAGTGCGGATATCGATCTCCGCAGGCCTAGGCCAGCGCACGCTCCGGCATCCCCGGGAACAGCATCGACGCGGCAACATAGGTGGCGACCGTCGTGATGGTGAGCGTGGGGTTGAAGCCGGATGACGTCGGAAACAGGGAAGCCCCCGTTCCGTAGAGGTTACCGATATCGTGGAACCTGCCGTCGGGCCGGCACACGCTGCTCGCCGGATCGGCTCCGAACCGCAAGGTGCCCATGAGGTGACCCGAACTGGGCGGATCCCCGTTCGGAGCTTGTGCGCCGAACCGCGCCCCGGATGCACCGACGATGTCGATCATCTTGGGGACAAAGAACTTCTCGGCGGCCACCTCGTAGCTGTCGAGCGGCCGATAGGTCAGGCGCGCGACCGGGATGCCGTCGATGTCTCGTACCGCCGGGTCGAGGTCGACGGTGTTGGTCGGTTGGGGAGCGTCCTCGCCGTACATCGACAGGCTGAGCAGGCGATCGCGCGGGCGGGCCTGGCGCAGCATCTTCTTGAGCAAGGCGCCCTTCACGCCGAGCGGACCAAACTGGCCCAGGTAGGTCAAGGCCTGCTGGATGAGGTAGGGGACGGTCGTGACCACCACGATCCCGCCGATGGGCTGGCTGCGGTCACTCGGTTTGCGGAAGTCGGTGAATGCATGGGTCGAGCCGCGACCGCGGTGTCCGTGGAGCTGGTCCTCGAACACGCCGAGCACGTTGACCCCGTGGTGGAGCATGAGGTTCCTGCCGACGAGCCCGCTCGAATTCCCCAGCGGGCGGCCGGACCCGGACAGATACAGCAGGCGAACGTCCTCGACCGGGTTCGCGGCGAGGACGTAGCGATCGGCGGTGAACGTCCCGCGGGTACCATCGGGAAGGATAGCCTCGACGCCGGTGATGGTGGTGCCGGCGCCATCGACCAGCAAGCGCACCGCGCGGGTCTCCGGCCGGAGCTGACAGTTGCCGGTGAGTAGCGCCTTACGCAGGGTCGTGACCCCTGGCGTTCCCTTGGCGTTGATCACGCATGGATGGCTCTGGCAGAAGCCACAATCGTTGCACGCCGGCCGGTCGTCGTACGGCACCGAGTTGATGGCTGTCGGGCACGGAAACATCGTGTAACCGAACTTCGCGATCCCGGCGGCCACGCGCGGGGCGACGTACATCGCAGCGCCGGGCGGCATCGGATAAGGACCGCTGCGCGGCCCTGCCTGCGGATCGACACCCACGGCGCCCTGCACGCCCATCAGCCGCTCGGTGTAGAGAAAGAATGGCTCGAGCGCGTCGTACTGCACGGGCCAGTCGACGAAGCTGGCTCCGCCGGCGGTGGCAGTCGCGCCGAGGATCGTGCCCAGCCGGAAATCATCGGGCATGAACCGCGGGGTCTTGAGATCGGCATGCGTCGCGCCGCCACCGACGGTCTTGGCAAAGGTGGCGTAGTCGCCGACCGCGAGCCGATCGCCATCGGAGATCGAATGGCGGAACGTGCGCGGCTCGGCGATCGGATCGGGCTGGATCTGAAAGCGGTGCAGGAGCTTCAGCTCGTCGTTGCCAAATTGCGGGTACGGCTGAGGCGCGGCCTGATCGATGCCGGGGAAATAGTTCGAGCCGGCCTCGAGCACGAGCACCTTCTGGCCGTGGCGCGACAGCATCGCCGCGACCGCGCCCCCGCTCGCACCGCTGCCGATCACGAGCACGTCGAAGCGATCGAGGGACGAATTTCCAAGGACCGTGGTGGTCAATAGAATTGCTTTCCGCCGAGCACCGCTGAAGCAGCGGCGAACAGCCCGATGATCTGGTCATCCATCGGCTCGGGATCGGGGGTGGTCTCGGGGCCGATCACCGGGGCCACGGGACGATCGAGGATGTTCCCGGTCGCCGGGTCGATGTAGCTGTAGCCAAACGGCATGCTGTCGCCTTCGTAGTGATGGAGGGCCTTCCAGCCGCCGAGGTCGCGATTGCCGCCGTACTCGGGGAGCGAGAACAACGATTGCAGGACAAGGAGCTGGATCTGCGATTGTGCCTCGTCGGGCAAGTAATCGTAGATCCCTCGCAGGAACGTATCGTCGACATCGTCGATCTTCATCGGAAACGCGGCGATCGCGGTCGCGATGCCGTCGCGCAGGAGATCGCGCAGGCCGATCACCGGACCGAGCACGTCATCGTTGGGCCCACCCCCCGGGGTGCCGCTCGAGCCGTACAGCCGGAGTTGCCAGCCGGCCCGCTGCACGCGGGACAGCGGGAGGAACTCGAGGAACTGATCCGGCGGGTAGCGCTTCGAGGCGCTGCCGTCGTCCGCGGGATACGGGTTGCGATCGGAGAACGGGCCGGCGGCGTGGAGGTGCGGCGGATCGTGTTCGAACGCGGTCAGCAGGTTGTCGATGAAGTCGACCGCGCCGAGATCGGCGGCGCCAGGACCGCTGTCGTCGGGCGGAAACACGGCGTTCGCACACGCCCCCAGCACCCGTCGCTCGGTGTCGGTCAGGTAGCGCGGACCGCTCGAGCCGCAGCCATGGCTGAGGAACGCCGCCGCGGGCAATGTGCCGGCGAGTTGCAAGAACACCCGCCGGCTGGGGCGCCAGCTCGGGCGAATATCAGGGATAGGCCGAACCGGCCCAACAGGAACGCCGTCTCGTGTCACGGTGCGCACCCCATGGATCGCCCGCGACTGTAGACGCAGCCGCGTGCCGGATCAAGCAGCGCTACTTCACGACGAACGTCGTGGAGGTCGAGCCGACGTTGCCCGCGGCATCGGCGACCCGGACCGCGAGCGTGTGCGTGCCGCGCGAAAGCCCGGTGGCGATCTCGATCCGTAAGTCTTCGGTGAGGTCGTCGAACAGCCCGTCGGTGGAGGCGCCGAGCTGCCATGGCCCGTCATCGACGGAGAATGCCATCTCTCCGATCGTGCTGAGCGCATCGCTCGCCCGCGCCTGGGCGCGAGGATAGGTCACGGTCAGCGCATCGATCACCGGGCGCGTGTTGTCGATCGCGAACATCGTGGCGGTCTGGCTCGAGGTCAGGGCGCGATCAGGAGAATTCGCAGCGGCGTCGGAGGAGGTGACCCGCACCCGGTACCAGCCGTCGGGGTAGGTCTCGGTGTTCCATTCCCACGAGGTCTGCGTCAGGGGCGCCTTGGCGGTCTGGATCGGGCGCCAGTTGGCTTCGCCGTCGCGGCGCGCTTCGAGGGTATAGGTGGTGTCGTCGCTGTCGGGGTTCTCGACCTTCCACTTGACCTTCAGGATCGGGCTGCGCGGCTTGGCGGCCGAATCCTTGAGCGTGGGGAGCGACTCCTTGGTCGCGAGCTCGACGGAGACGTCCTGCACGGTGGTCGGCTGGTTCTGCGGGACGTAGTAGCTCGTGACGCGCCGGACGCGGGCGGCGTCGTCCTCGAGCGCGATGCGGAACTGGAGGTAGCGGCCGACCGGGCTTGCGATCTTGCCGCCTTCGTTGCCGCCGCCGAGCTTGCCGAGCTGGGCGGGCGCCTGCCAGTCGCTCCAGCCGACGCCTGGCTTGGCGGTGTTGCCGCTGCGGGTCTCGAGCTTGAGCTTGCCGGTCCCGGCCCAGCTCAGCTTGCCGAACCGCGACACCGCCTTGGCGTCGAACACGTCGCTCTGGTAGCGCGCCTGCGAGGCGCGGCCGGTCGAGCGGTACGCGGCGGCCGCGTCGTCGGTGGTGAACGACAGGAGGTTCGTTTCGAACCACAGCTGCGAGACGGCGCGCTCGTCGACGTCGAACGCCGTGGCCACCGAGTCGTCGGTGTCGACCATGTAGATCCGGCCCTTGTCGGCGGCGCCGGCGTAGATCGCACCGTCGGGGCCGATCGCGACCGACGTGATGTACGTCTGGGTCAGCGCGTGCAGCTGATCGAGGCGGCCGTCCTGGGCGATCCTGAACAGGGCGCCCTTGCCCTTCTTGGCGCCCTTGCGGCCCAGATCGGTCACCGGGACCGGGTCCTTGTCGGCGCCGGGCTTGGTCCCGACCTCGGGGGCCTTGGCTGCCTGGCCCTTGGCGGCATTCGGCTTCTCGGCGGCCTCGACCTGGGCCGGCGTCTTGCCGGTCGGCGGCGGCTGCTCGACGAGGTCGTTGGCGGCGGCGACGACGCCATCGCGGAACGCCGCGAGCGCGGAGACCTCGTTGCCCGCGAAGTCGGCCATCGCGCGTGCCTTGCCGAGCTTCGGATCGAACCGGAACACCAGCGCCCGGTCGCTCGTGCCGAGCCAGATCGCACCGTCGGTGGTGACGGCGAGCGCGGTGATCCGCTTGTCGTCGGTGTCAAACACCTCCTTCGCGGTGCCGCCCGTGACGGCGAACAGCTTGCCCGACGGGCCGGTGCCGGCATAGACGGTGTTGCCGGCCGCGGCCAGCGACCACACGGTCTCGACGTCCTTATCCTTGCCGAGCTGCGTGGTCGGCGTCGCCTTGCCGGCGGCGACGTCGATCTTCCATAGCTTGTTGCCCGGCATCGCGCCGGCCCACACGCTGCCATCGCTGGTCTGCGTGAGCGCGACGACGGCGATCGCGCCGGGCAGGCTGACGAGCTTCTGCGACGCATCGCCCGAGAGCCGGTAGATCGTGCCACCGGCGTCGGAGCCGAGCAGCACGCTGCCGTCGGTGAGCCGCAGCGAACTCCACACGGCGTCGCCTTCGAGCGCGATGCGCTTGGTGTCCCAGCCGGGACGCAGCTCACCGGCCGACGTGATGAACGCGGAGGTCGCGTCACCGGCGTCCCATTGCTGGTAGGTCTCGACGCCCCAGGTCGCGGTGACCACGGCGTCCGCGGGCAGGGCGACAAGGCCCAGCGCCAGGCTAGAAACAGCGAGCCACAAACGGAAGTCCTTCACGGGTCCCCCAGAGTTACGTGCCATGACTACCCTAGCGAGCGCGAACGTGGACCAGCGTCAACGAACTTCCGTTGACGACGCGCTTCGCGGGCGATTTGGTGCGCGAGATCGGTTTGTAGAGCTGCGCGCGCTGCGTGTGGCTCTGTGGATGCAGCTTGTCGAGCGCGCTCTGCGGCAGGTCTCTCACCAGCTTGCCGTCGAGCGCGACACCTTCATCGGCGGGATACAGCGTCACCGACCAGATGTTGCCCGGCAGGAGCGAGCGGAACGCGTGGAGTAGCGAAGGCAGATCGACCGGTGGTGGAGCATCGAGCTTCGCCGCGTCGCCGGCGCACACCTCGAGCGAGACGATGCCGCCGGCCAGGCTCTCGGGGACCTCGACCGGCACGTCCTCGACGATATCCTTGCCGTCCCACGTGCTCATCAGGACCTTGATCAGGTTGTGACCGACCACGAGATCCGAGGTCGGGATCTTCACTTCCTTGATCTCGCCGTAGTTGGCCTCGAAGCGTAGATCGACCTTGATCTCGACGCGCTCGATCGTGACCGGCGCGTAGGGGTTCAAGAGCAGCGGGACCAGCACGCGGAGGCCGCGCACGGCGCCCATCACGCTCGCCGCGCCGTCGTTGGCGTACACGTAATCGACGAAGTTGATCGGGTCTCCGCCCTTGATCCGGACCTGTGACTCGACCCGCGCGGTGATGTCCTCGCGATCCGGCAGATAGTAGTTGATCGAGTTCATGACCGCGGCGCCGGCGAGCGACGGCGTCAGGAACTTGTTGTTCAGGATCTCGACGTGGAACGTGCCTTTCTCGAGGTGCTTATCGGTCCCGCTCGTGATCGAGATGTCGACAGGAATCGTCGGCGTGCGCAGGCCGGTGTCGGCGACGATCGCGGCCTGGCGATCTTGCACGAGCGAGCCGATCTCGTTGATCGCGTTTCCCATCAGGAACGCGCTCTGCGCGGACGGCACCACGGTGTGGATGCTCGCCGTTGCGACCGGCGCGTAGGTCTCGCCGGTCTGGAAGATCGGATGGCCGCACGACAGCACCTTGTCGCCTTCGACGAACGACACGGTGCAGATGCCGGCGACGCTCATGTCGCCACGGATCATCTCGACGGCGAGCGGCGCCCCGGGCAGGAACTGCGTCGGACCACCTTCGATCTTGCCACCGCTGGAGCCACCGGCGCGCATCGGGACGATGTTGGTGTCGGTGAACAGCTTCTCCAGCTGACCGAACGCGGGCGCCGAGAACCCCGAGATCGATAGCGGCACTGACGCCGTCATTACCTGATCGTCGATCGGCGCCGGCTTTTGCACCGGTGCCGGCAGCGGTGCCGACATGAGCCAGCTCTTACGCGTGGGGCCGAGCGCGGCCATCGCCGCCGCGGCGTCGACGGTCGGGGTGAGCCGCCGCCAATCGTCGAGCGAAGCCGCCATCGGCTGGACCGTCTTGTAGGTGCCCCCCGCCGCCTGCACGACCTTGCCGCGCCGGACCGCCTCGCCCTCGCGCTTCATGTACTCGATCGGCGTGCAGCCACCGAGCGCCACCTTGTTGAATCGAAAGCCATACGAGAACGCGCACACGAGCTTGTCGTCGAGGTACAGCGGGCTCCCCGACATGCCTTGCCAGAAGCCCGAGATCGCGAGCTTCGGATCGTCCGACTTGACCAGGATGATGTCCTGCTTGGGGAGAAAGTTCTTCACCACCGAGACGACCTCGAAGGTGAAGCGTTCGGGCTTGGTCCCTGCGAAGGTGGTCAGGCCGTACCCGGTCTGTCCCCGCTGAACCTTGGACACGGGAAAGATCTCGGTCGGTTGGGCATGCGCGACCGCTGCGCACGCAAAAACCCCGATAGCGGCGCAACACCGCACAAGTCCGCGCATGTGCACCAAGGATACTGGTCCGGCGCGGATGCCGCCACCCGTTCGCGCTGTGACACCCGCTTCGCGGTCACCTCCGCTTCGCGGTATCGGTCCGGGGAGTTCATCAGGTGCCGCCTGAAGGCTCTCGCTTCACCAGTTAACTTCCATAGTTCGACACGGTTCGGCGGCGGTTCGGCGATTGCCCGAAACGTCCTCGCCCTACCCAGGATTGCCCTGTTTGCCGGAGCAGTGCGGCAACTTCGCGACAACTGTGTCAGGTTTTGCGTCGGTCCCTGACGAGGGGTGGTGGGAGTCCATCAATCGAAAAACCACCCTCCAACCTGCAGGGGTTAATAGATTCAATTAGTTAGAGGAAAGGTCGGACCTCGGCACAGGCTCTGCAACGGTCGCGGACTCGGAGGATACGGTATGTCGAATTTTGTCGAAACCTGGAAGGGAATCGCCATGGCCCTTGGTCGCTCGGAGCGCTGGTGTCGGTACATGGCACGCCGCGCCGGTGATCCGCTCCCGGTCTTCAAGGTCGGCGGTATCGTTCGGCTCAACAGCAACGATCTCGAGGACTGGCTCACGCGCCAGCGAGATCGGTCGATGCGCATGCCCGTGCATGCAGTGGTCGGCGGCGGTAGCGACGATGTCGCGCTTCGCTTGATCGCTTGAGCGCCCGTGGGGTGGACACGGCGCATGGTTCGCACTAAGAACCGGCCGAGATGAGTCGTCCTCTGTCTGACCTGCGGGGCCCGGTGCGTGCGCTGTTCTCCGACGTCGATGGAACGATGACGACGGGGGAGCGGATCGAGGCCTCCACCTACGAGGCGATCGAGCGGCTCAGCGCCTCGGGAACGCCGGTCATCATGGTGACCGGGCGACCTGCGGGTTGGGGGCAGGCCTTCATGAAGATGCTGCCCGTGGTCGCGGTCGTGACCGAGAACGGCGGGCTCACGTTCGTGCGCGAGGGTCGCCATCAGCACAAGCTGTACGGCGTCCCGCGGGCGAGCCTGCCGGAGTGGAGGCGGCGGATGAACGACGCCGCCGTCGAGGTAATGACCAAGGTGCCGGGTGCGCGGCTGTCGAGCGATTCGAAGTATCGCGAGGTCGATCTCGCGATCGACTGGAACGAAGAGGTCTCGTTGACCCAGCACGACGCCGACGTGGCCGTCCACATGCTGCGCAAGGCGGGGTTCACCGCCGTGCGCTCGAGCGTGCACGTCAACTTCGGTCCGCCGCAGTTCGACAAGCTCTCGGCGTGCATGACGGTGGTGCGCCAGGTGCTGGGCGGGGATGGCAGCGATCTGTCGTCGTACGTGTTCGTCGGTGATGCGCTCAACGACGCGCCGATGTTCGGCGGGTTCCCAGCTTCGGTTGGCGTCGCGAACATCAAGGCGTGGTGGGACGAGCTGCCGTCGAAGCCCGCGTACCTGACCGAGTTGCCCGAGGGGGCCGGCCTGCGCGAGCTGATCGCACACTTGATGAGCTTGCCCAGGGCATAGCCGGAACGGCTGGGGCATAGTAGCCGCGATGGGTAAGCCCGACGTGTTCACCCAGGCGCTGCGCGCTCTCGATGGTGGACGTGGTGTCGCGATCGCGTGCGTGATCGGCGCGCACGGATCGACGCCGCGCCACCTCGGCGCGCGCATGGCGGTCGCCGAGGATGGCGAGCAATGGGGCACCGTCGGGGGCGGCCGGATCGAGCAGCTCGTGGTGACCGCGGCGCGCGAGGTTGCAGCGGGCTCGGCGCCGCGCGTCGTGCGCCAGCACCTCGTGCGCGATCTCGCGATGTGCTGCGGCGGATCGATGGAGGTCGTGCTGACGCCGGCGGCCGGTTCGCGCGAGGCGATCGCGATGGTGACCGGCAACCGTGCGCCGAAGATCCTCGCGACGCCGATCGATGGGTCGCCGCTCTCGGTTCGTGCACCGGGGCCGGGCGATCCGAGGCCGCACCACCCGGTCGTCCGGGACGGCGTGTTGCTCGAGCGGCTGGGCGCCGCGGAGCGCGCGATCGTGATCGGCCTCGGGCACGTGGCGCGGAACCTCGGGCCGCTGCTCGCCGGCCTCGGGTTCAGCGTGATCGTGTGCGATGACGGCGAGACCGGCGCGACCGACAGCGGTGTGCCGTGGGCCACCGATACGATCGAGTCGTTCGATGCCGCCGAGATCGAGCGGCGCGCCGGTGGGTTCTCGGTCGACGACTTCGTGTTGATCGTGACGCGCGATCACGCGATCGATCAGCGACTGCTCGAGCAGCTGATCGTGCGCGATGACCTCGGCTACCTCGGGATGATCGGCAGCCGCGGCAAGGTCGGCCGGTTTCACAAGCGGCTCGCCGCGCGCGGTCTGCTCGACGGTGAGCTCGGTGCGGCGCGCTGGGCGCGGTTGCGCGCGCCGATCGGCCTCAACATCGGTGCCGAGACGCCGGAGGAGATCGCGGTCGCGATTGCGGCGGAGCTCGTCGCGGTTCGCCGGCGCGGCGTGCCGGCCGCGGCCGAGTGGACGCCGGTGACGCCGGTGACGCCGGTGACGCCGGTGACCCCGGTGACCCCGGTGACCCCGGTGACTGATGACCATCGGGCCGACGAGGGGGAGCCGTGACCGACCTGCGTCATCTGCCCCAGGTGACCCAAGCCGTGGGGACCGCCGCGGTGATCGTTGCCGCGGGGGCGGGGCGCCGGCTCGGCGGGGTGGCCAAGGCGCTGTTGCCGTACCGCGGTACCACCTACCTCGCGACGATCGCGGCCACGGCGCGCGCGGTCGGGCTCGTCGATGCCGTGGTCGTCGTCGGTGAGCCGTTCGGGGACGACGTCGCGGCGCATGCGCGGCAGCTCGGGCTGCGTGTCCGGGTCAATCCGGCCCCCGGTCGCGGCATGGCGAGCTCGGTTGCGCTCGGGTTTGCCGCGATCGCGAACAATCCGGCGCAAACGGCCTGGCTGTGGCCGGTCGATCATCCGGCCGTGATGGAGTCGACGCTGCGCCAGCTGGTGGATGCATTTGCAGCGTCTGGTGCCCTCGAGGACTTGCCGTCCGGCGGGCCCATCGTCGTGCAGCCGCGCCACGCGGGCCGCGGCGGGCATCCACCGCTGTGCAGCCGCGCGCTGTGGCCGAAGCTGGCCCTGTGTGCCGGCGAGCCCGACGGGGCGCGCGGTGTGCTCCGTGCGGCGCGGCTCGTCGCGGTCGACGTCGATGATCCGGGCGTGGTGCACGACATCGACACACCGGCCGATCTCGAGGCGCGCGCGTGAACCGGCTCGTCATCGTGCTCTTGTGCCTGACAGCTGGCTGTCCGGGTGGTTCGAGCAAGCCGGCGGCGCTGCCGAAGGACTCCACGTCCGGAAGCGAGGACGCGGCGACCCTCGCGCACATGCTCAGCGAGCTGGAGGACGACATCCTCACGTCGTACGAGCGCGACGAGCCACCCGATCTCGACACGGGGATGATCGATCCCAGGATCGGGACCGCGCGGATCGGCGCTGGACCGGACGACGTGTACATCGCCGGCGATCTCGCGCGTGCGCCGAGCCGCTGGCCGCTCGAGCTCGATCCGTCGACGCCGACCCGTGTGCGGTCGAAGCGACTCGAGATCCACATCGCCGCTGATCAAACCGCGGCGTGGATGGCCGACGAGCTGTCCTGGCGGATCGAGATGTGTGGCCGCACCGCGGTGATCCCGCTGCGCATCACCGCGCTATACGCGCACGACGGCGATCGCTGGGTTCCGGTGTTCGAGCATCTGTCGTTCGGGTTTCCGCCGGCGCCGATCGATACCCCGTCCCCCAAGCCGATCAAGACCGCGGTGTTATCCGGAGACTTCAGGGACGAGCTGTCGGGCATCCTGTGGCGCGGTTTGTTTCGCACACCACACGATCCGCTGGTCGCGGCGCAGGATCCCTCCGCGCTGGTGCTCGGTCCCGATGCCGGCGATGAGTGGCACGGCGCGCAGGTGCAGAAAGCGCGAATGCCGGCGGGCAAGCTCGAAGATCGCCGCGTCGGCACGGTCGGGCGTATCCCCAGCGATGCGACCATCGCGTACTGGGTCGGTACCTACATCGCGGACATTCCGGCGCAGCCAGGAGTTCCCGCTGGCAAGGTGCGGATGCGGGTCACCCACGTGTTCGAGAAGCGCCGGCCCGCCACCGGAAATGCCGCGTCCCCCGATACCAGGAGCTGCGCGGTGGACAGCAAGGACAAGGCAGACAAGCCGAACAAGCCGAACAAGTCGGACAAGTCAGACAGATCGGACAAGGAGAACGGCAAGGCGGCCGATTGCCGGTGGATGCTCGTGCAAAGTCACATGTCACAACCGATCACGGACGACGAGCTCACCAAGCAGGTGTTCGGCACGGCGTTGATCTCGTCCAAGCCGCTCGAGCTCGACTGCTCGGAAGGAGCGCGCGTCAGGGCTCCTGCGGTTGCGCCTCGTCGGGGAGTCCTCCCGCCGGCAGCGCAAACCCCGTGATGTGAGCGTCGCGCAGGTACGTATCGGTCAGCCGCTTCTTCTTGGGCCAGAACGGCAAGACGCGCAGCGGTAGCGTCACCAGCGAGACGAGGCCACCGAGCAGCTTCCCGCCGTAGGCTTCGGCGACGAGCAGCGCGCGCCTTCTGGCCGAGATCTCGCCGAGCGGTCGATCGAGCACGCCGATCCGGCGCAGCCGCAGCTCGGCGCACACGTTCGCGTGCTCGAGGAACGCCGGCAGGTACTTCATCACGGGGTGGTCCTTGGGCAGCCGGCTCTCCATGTAGCGCGCAAGCCGGCGGACGCCCCACATCGACACGAGCGAGAGCCCGAGCAGCCGGCGGCGCAGCCAGCCCTTGCCCTCGATCGCCTTGGCGGTCTGCTGCTCACCGAACTCGACGTGGCGCTCCTCCTGCTTCACCGCGCGGCGCAGGATATCGACCGACGGCTTGTGATCGAGCGTGTCGATCACGGCGTAAAACGCCTGGAGCACGAAGCCCTCGCCCTGCGCCATCTCGAGCGCGACGTGCTCGGCCCACGAGCTGCCCATCATGCCGGTGGCGAGGAACCGGACCGCGGCGTGCGCGGGCCGCGGCCGGCAGCCCAGCATCGCCATGATCCGGAGGAAGTTGTCGATGTGCTGCATCTCCTCGAGCGACTGGCGGGCGAGGAAC
>Ga0134121_10001456_pt1 | contig 22252 bp, 20 predicted proteins | sample KB301_FD_96463 | JGI IMG/M metagenome (GOLD analysis project Ga0134121, IMG submission 96463) | Terrestrial soil microbial communities without Nitrogen fertilizer from Kellogg Biological Station, Michigan, USA - KB3-0-1 | ecosystem: Environmental > Terrestrial > Soil > Unclassified ... | reverse complement strand
TTGCGCTGTGGGCACTGCCGACCGCGATCGCCGCGTTCGTGATCCACGCCGTACGCATCGCGGTGTTCCAGGTTCGCCTCGAACGCCGGCTGACGCGCGCACACGCCACCGAGGCTCCCCCAAAGGCTCCCCCCGAGGACCGCCCGTAGCGGCCGCGCCATGCTGACCCTGTCGCATATCCTCGACCTGCTCGGCGTGCTGCTCCTGGGCACCGCGGTGCTCAACGCGCGCGACCGCCGGTGGTCCGCCGCCGCGTTCTGGGCGCTGCTCGCCACGCCGTTCCTGTTCGGCGATGCGATCATCGCGGCGAACAAGGCGGGCACGCGCTGGCCGGCGCAAGCCATGGGCATCGGCGTGATCGCGCTCGCGCTGGTGGCCTCGCGCATGCGAGCGCGCCCGCCGGCCAACGAGGATGAGGCGGCGACCGCGCGCGCCGCCTCGGCCGCGCGGCTCGGCAACCGGCTGTTCATTCCCGCGCTCGCGATCCCCGCGTTCACGATCGCGCTCGTGCTCGGCGTGCCACACCTCCCATGGGGGGCGGCGGCGCTGATCGAGCCGTCCCAGCTCACGTTGATCTCGCTCGGGGTCGCCGCGATGCTCGCGCTGGTCGTGGCGTTGCTGGTCACCCGAGCGCACCCGATCCACGGCCTCGGCGAAGGCCGGCGGCTGCTCGATACGATCGGCTGGGCCGCGGTGTTACCGATGATGCTCGCGACGCTCGGCACCGTGTTCGACAAGACCGGCGTCGGCAACGCGATCGCGACGGTGGTTCACGCGGTGATTCCAACCGACAGCCGGCTCGCCTGTCTGTTCGTGTTCGGCCTCGGCATGGTCGCGTTCACGGCGATCATGGGCAACGCGTTCGCCGCGTTTCCGGTGATGATGGGCGGCATCGGCCTGCCGCTGCTCGTCAAGCTGCACGGCGCCGATCCGGCGGCGCTTGGCTCGATCGGCATGCTGACTGGCTACTGCGGCACCCTGCTAACGCCGATGGCGGCGAACTTCAACATCGTGCCGGCGGTCCTGCTCGAGCTCACCGACGAATACGGCGTGATCCGCGCACAGTGGCCGACCGCGCTCGTCCTGCTCGCCGCCAACCTGATCCTGATGGCCGCGCTCGTGTTCCGCTGAGCGCGATGGCATGCCGCGGGATGTACCTCGGGACGCTGAGCGCCACCGCTCGGTGAGCGGATTCGCATGGCAGTTTTCTCGATCATCATTGGCATTCACGAGGTTACGCGACCGATCCGAGAATGCATGACGGCACGCCTGATGCCTGGGTAGCGATCATGCTCGATTCAATCAATGCCAAGAGTCTCATCAAGCCCAATATGCCAGTCGTTTGCTCGGACGAGGGCCTGCTCGCCGTCGTCGATCACCTGGAGGGCAGCGAAGTCATCAAGCTCGCCAAGGACAGCGCCGGCCAGCACCACTACATCCCGCTGACGTGGGTGGACTCCGTGGATGACAAGGTCCACATCGATCGGACGGGCGTCCAGGCCATGAAGGAATGGTCAAGGACGCCTCCCCTTCCCAAGGCCAGGCGCCCGGCTCCGCATCACGTCAACAGCGTCGACGCGACGACCGGCCAACCGATCGTCACCCGCGTCCTGACTCGCAAGCGCGAGCTCGAAGCGGCACGCGCGTGCCTGCCCGAGGACGATGTGCGCACGCGCCTCGATCTCGACCTCGCACTCAGCACGGTCAGCGAGCTGCTCACCGGCGACCTCAACAACGTGCCGGCGGCGGTCGCCGCCGACATGAACCGCTGGCTCGAGCACAACAAGCACCTCGCCGAGAGCGCGGTCTCGCCCGTGAGCGATCCCGCGAGCGGGCCCGTGAGCGGGCCCATGAGCGGGTCCATGACCGGGCCCATGAGCGGGCCGGTGACCGAACCCGTGATCGAGGCCGTGAGCGATCTCGGGAGCGGCCCCGTGACCGCGCCGTGGACCAAGAACGCGCCCCAGTCAGGGCCGACCACGAAGCACTGAGCCCGCTGGCAGCGGCTCGCTCCCCGAGCACGGCTCACGCGAACAGCTCGGCGATCTCGTGGCGCACCGCCTTGTCCTTGTGCAGCTTCGCAGCGGCAAGCACTCGTTCGGCCACCGCCGTGTCGTCCTTGAAGGTCGACAGCGCGCGCGCCGCGGCGACCGCGTCGAGCCTGCCGTGCGACGCGATCGCCTCGAGGAGATACTCGGTCGCCGGGTCGCTGCGGAGCAGCGCCAGCGCGAGGTAGCCGATGCGGTGCCGCTGCTCGGGGGATGCGCCGATGCACCACGCGGCGAGATCGTCGAACGCCGCGGCGAACCGCCCGCCGCCGAGCGCGAGCGCCGCGACCTCGGCCCGCTCGTCGTGCGCCGCGAGCAGCCGGACGACGAAGCCGTACGAGGCGTCGCGCGCGAGCGCGAACAGCGACTCGATGCACGCCGCGAGCACGTCCGGCTCGCTGTCTCCGGTCAGGAGCTTGAAGCGCAACAGCGCGCTGGCATCAGGGCGCCCGGCATCGCCGAGCCCCTGGGCGGCGGCGATGCGAGCCGTCCGCTCGCGATCGCAGAGCAACGCGGCGAGCACGTCGAGCGCATCCGCGCGGGCGAAGTGCGCGTGCGCGAGGCCGCACACCCCGCGTAGCTCGGCGGCGGTGTCCTCCGGTCCCCAACCTTCGGGCTGCACGTAGGTCAGCCCCGCGACGAACACGCGATCGTCCCAGTGGTCGAGCGCATGGAGCGCGCGGGCGATCGCGAGCTTGCCGCGGCACCCCGGATCGCGCTTCACCGGCTGCTCGCACAGCCGCTCGAACGCGGGCGCGAGCTCGGGCACGATGGGCTCGAGGCGGTGCTCCTCGACGAGGCTCGCGGCTGCCGCGACCAAGAACCCGGTCAGCGACGCGACCGCCGCGCGGAGCTTGGCGAGCGATGCGGGCGCGTGAACGTCGAGCGCCCGCAGATCGGCGACCTGTTGCTGGAGCGTGCGCGCCACGGCCGGCTAGCTCTTCGTCATGTCGGGCGCGCTGTGGCGTGACGTGGCGAGCCGCTGCTCGAGCGCGGTCAGCCGCTGCAAGACCTCGTTCTGGCTGCGCAGGATCCTGTCGATCGACACCTCGTTCTTGAGGTTTACCTGGAAGTCGTTGACCGCGAGCGCCTTGTCCTTCGTCGATTGCCGGTTCTGGCTCATCATGATGATCGGCGCCTGGAGCGCGGCGAGCGTCGACAGGAACAGGTTCAGGAACATGAACGGCAGTGGATCGAACGCCAGCGGCTCGTGCGCGATCGAGTTCCACAGCATCCAGGCCGCCATGAAGCCGCCGAAGATGAAGATGAACGGCCAGCTGCCGCCGAACGCGGCGACCATGTCGGCGACCCGCTCGCCCATCGTGAGCTTCTGGTCCTCTTCTTCGAGCACGTTCCGCGTCACCGTCCGGGTCATCAGCTCGTTGGTCGCGCGCATCCGCTCGCCAACCTCGTGCATGATCGAGAGCGCCGCGTCGGGCCGCTTCTTGATGAACTCGACGAAGTCGTCGCGCTCGAGTGCGAGCAGGTGGGTGTCGCGGTTGGCCACCGCGGTCGCCGAGCGCGGCGCACCGTCGAGCAGCGACAGCTCGCCGAAGTACTGCCGCTTCGACAGCGCCGTCAGGATGACCTTCTGCTTTCCGGAGCCGGCGACGATGTCGACCGCGCCGTCCTCGATCAGGTACATCGCGTCACCCTCGTCGCCCTGAGCAAACACGGCCTGACCACTCGCGACGTTCACCTCGCGGAGCTTGTGGGCAAGCGCGCTGAGATCGTCATTCTCGAGCGACTCGAACAGCGGAATGGTTTTCAGGAGCTCGATGCGATCCATCGTGCGGCGACCGTATCACGCTGCCGGTAGGCACCCACATCGACGCCGATCGTGTGCAGCAACATTCCCTCGCGTTTGCTATGTTCGAGGCAGTCGCCCCTCACGGTACGGTGCCCCGAGCGCGATCACGAGCAACACCGCGATGCGCATCGCTGTTGGCATCCGCTTGCAGCGTGATGTCCAGCTATCGCGAGCACGTTGCCTCAGGGTCCTCATTCGACCGCAGCGCTGCCGTGGCGATCGCGCATGTCGCATTTTGCGTCGACACCAACCCGGGCATTTTGGGGCAATATGTATCGATGGAGCACGAGATCCTTTCCGTGTTTGCTCCGGTAAGGTCGAGGGTCACCGCGGTCCGGCTAAGGGGCGTGGCGTGATGCAGGGCCGCCGGATCTTGATTGTCGAAGACGGCCGCACGATCGCACGCGATCTCGCGCTGCGGCTGATTCGCCTGGGCTTCCTGGTCGCGGGCTCGACGCCGTCGGGCGAAGAGGCCATCATGCTCGCCGAGCGCGAGCGGCCCGATCTCGTGCTGATGGACATCCGCCTGGAGGGCGAGATGGATGGCATCGCGGCCGCCGACCACATCCGCACGCGGCTCCGGCTCCCGGTCGTGTTCCTGACCGCGGCCGTCGACGACGCGACGCTGCGAGCCGCGAGCGTCACCGAGGCGTTCGGCTACATCGTCAAGCCGGCCCAGGATCGCGAGCTACGCATCGTGATCGAGATGGCGCTGTACAAGCACGCCGCGGAGCAGCAGCGCCGGCGCCTCGAGCAGCAGCTGCGGCGCTCGGAGAAGATGGACGCGATCGGCCAGCTCGCCGGAGGCATCGCCCACGACTTCAGCAACGTCCTCATGGCGATCCTCAGCAACTGCCGATCGCTGCTCGAGCAGCTGCCATCCGGCCAGCGCCCGTACGAGCAGGTGACCTTGATCCAGGCCGCCGCCGAGCACGGCGCACGGATGACGCGCCAGCTGCTCACCTTCGGCCGCGATGACCAGGAGCAGCCGGTGGCGCTCGATCTCGCCGCCTACGTCCACCGCACGATCGCGATGCTCACCCCGCTGATCGGCGACAACGTCGCGATCGTCACCTCGGTCGCGCCCGACCTGCGCGCGGTGCTCGCGCGGTCCTCGGAGATCGAGCAGGTGATCATGAACCTGGTGGTCAACGCGCGCGACGCGATGCCGGGCGGCGGCACGGTGACGATCGCCGCACACAACGTGCCGGGCGCCGACGAGGTGCTCTTGACCGTGGCCGACACCGGCACGGGCATGGACACGACCACCCGCGAGCACATCTTCGAGCCGTTCTTCACGACCAAGGACGCCGGCGCCGGCACCGGCCTGGGCCTGGCCACGGTTTACGCCATCGTCACCCGCTCGAACGGCCGGATCCACGTCAAGAGCGAGCTCGGCAAGGGCACGACGTTCGCGATCTGGCTGCCGGCGACCATCACCGTGCCGGCCGACGTGTCCAATTCGAACGCGGAGCCGGACGACGAGTCGGCCTCGACGATCGAGGGCACGATCGTCCTGGTCGAGGATGACAAGCAAGTACGCACGGTGATCCGCGACATCCTGGAACAAGCCGGGCTCCGCGTCATCGAAGCGTGCGATGGCATCGAGGCGCTGGGCGTGTGCCGCGCCAACCCCGGGCAGGTCGATCTGGTGCTGAGCGATATCGTGATGCCCAAGCTCGGCGGCGCCGAGCTGGCGCGCAGCCTGGCGATCGACGCGCCCAGCACGCGGATCATCTACATGTCCGGGTGCCCGAATCGCATGCTGCCGACCGGCCGGCCCCACGAGCTCGGTGCCGTGCTGCAGAAGCCGTTCACACCGGCGCAGCTGCTCGACTGGATCCGCGACGCGCTGCGATCGCCAAAGGCGGCGTGACTCAGCGCTGTGCCGGCGCTGCGCCGGCGGGGCCAGCCCTGCCGGCGGCCGGCGCGCGCAAGTAGATGCCATCGACGTGCTTGCCATCGTGAGCCCGGGGAGCCGCTCGTGCCGGCGCGGGCGCCGATGCACCGGTGCGCGAGGCATCGGGCGGCAGCCCGAGATCGGTGAACACCATGAGCACGAGGATCAGGAGCACGATCGCGCCGAAGCCGATCGTGACCACGAGGCGCTCGCGCAGCCGGTTCGGCCGCTGGTTGCGCGCGATGATGTTCTCGAGCCGACCCACCAGCAATGATTGTAACCGCAAACCGCGGTCGCGCCTCGTCCCACATGACCGCACGAGCGCTCCGACCGCCCTGTGCCCTGGTGCCCATCCTCCCCTCTGTCAGCCCGGTTTCACCGAGCGCTCCCGGCCCCCCCGATCTGTCAGGCGCGATGCGCTTGACCAGCGGCCTCACCAGGCGGAACGTAGGCGACACGAAAAGGTAACCCCATGAAGCTCGACATCAACGGCACAGTTCGCGACGTCGACGCCACCCCGGAGATGCCACTCCTGTGGGTGCTCCGTGACATCCTCGGGTTCACCGGGACCAAGTTCGGTTGTGGCATGGCCCAGTGCGGCGCGTGCACCGTGCACCTCGACGGTCAGCCGGTGCGCTCGTGCATCACGCCGGTCTCGACGGTCGGCGCCCGCAAGGTCCGCACGATCGAAGGGCTGTCGACCGATGGATCACACCCGGTACAGCGCGCGTGGGCCGAGACCGACGTCGTGCAGTGCGGCTACTGCCAGTCGGGGCAGATCATGACCACCGTGGCGCTCCTCGCGCAGAAGCCCGATCCGAGCGACGCGGACATCGACGCGGCGCTGTCGGGCAACATCTGCCGGTGCGGCACGTACGCCCGGATTCGCGAGGCCGTCCACCTCGCCGCCAAGCTGTCGCGCGGAGGTGCCAAGTGAAGATCTCTCGCCGCGAACTGTTGCGAACTGGTGCAATGTCGGCCGCCGGGCTGGTCGTCGCGTTTCACGTGCCGCAGGGGCGCGCCGCCCCGGCCCCCGCCCCCGCCCCGGCGCCCGCCGCGCCGCCGTTGCCGCCGCCCAACGCGTTCCTGCGGATCGGTACCGACGACTCGGTGACCGTGATGATCGCGCACTCCGAGATGGGCCAGGGCATCTGGACCGGCCTCGCGATGCTGATCGCCGAGGAGCTCGAGTGCGACTGGTCGAAGGTGCGCAGCGAGCACGCGCCTGCGGCACCCGTCTACAAGCACACGGCATTCCCCGTCCAGATGACCGGCGGCTCGACGACGACGTGGAGCGAGTTCGAGCGCTATCGCACCGTCGGTGCGACGGCGAAGGACATGCTGGTGCGGGCCGCCGCGGCGCGCTGGAAGGTCAAGCCGGAGACCTGTAAGGTCGCCAATGGCGTCGTGAGCCACGGCAAAGACCAGCTGTCGTTCGGCAAGCTCGCCGAGGCAGCGATGGCGCTGCCCCCGCCCAAGACCGTCAAGCTCAAGGACCCGAAGGACTGGAAGCTGATCGGCACGCCGGTCCGCCGGCTCGATACGCCCGAGAAGATCACGGGCAAGGCGCAGTTCGGGATCGACGTCCAGTTCCCCGGCCTGCGCGTCGCCGTCGTTGCGCGGCCACCGGCGTTCGGCGCCAAGCTCGCCAAGTTCGACGCCAGCGCCGCGCTCAAGGTGCCCGGCGTCGAGAAGGTCGTGCCCACCGCCAACGGCGTGGCCGTGGTCGCCAAGCACTTCTGGGCCGCCAAGCTCGGCCGCGACGCGCTCCACATCGACTGGACGCCGCCCGCAGGCGGCGGCGTCGACACCACCAAGCTCATGGCCGAGTTCCGGGCGACCGCGAAGAAGCCCGGCACGATCGTCACCAAGAAGGGCGAGATCGACGCCGGGCTTGCTGGCGCCAAGACCAAGCTCACGGCCGAGTACGAGGTGCCGTACCTCGCGCACGCACCGATGGAGCCGCTCAACTGCACCGTGAAGATCGACGGCGATCGCTGCGAGATCTGGACTGGCACGCAGTTCCAGACCGGCGATCAGATGGCCGCCGCCATGATCCTCGGCATTCCGCCCGAAAAGGCCGTGGAGAAGGTCACGATCCACACCATGTTCCTCGGCGGCGGGTTTGGTCGGCGCGGGAACCCGGCCGCGGACTTCGTGTCCGAAGCGGTGATCGTCGCCAAAGCCGCTGGCGTTCCGGTCAAGGTCGTGTGGACCCGCGAGGACGACATGCACGGCGGCTACTACCGCCCGGCATATGTCCACCGCATCCAGACCGGGCTCGACGAGCACGGCCGCCCCACGGCGTGGGATCACGTCGTGGTCGGGCAGTCGATCATCGCTGGCACCCCGTTCGAGCCGATGATGATGCAGCACGGCACCGACCCGACCTCGGTAGAGGGCCTGGCGGAATCGCCCTACCTGGAGGGCACCGGCGCGCTCCGTGTCTCGTTGCACTCGCCGAAGACGGCGATTCCCGTGCTGTGGTGGCGCTCGGTCGGCAACACGCACACCGCGTTCGCGATGGAGAGCATGATCGACGAGGTCGCGCATGCGGCGAACCAGGATCCGCTCGCGTATCGCCTCGCGCTCCTGAAAGACAAGCCCCGCCACGCCGCGGCGCTGTCGCTCGCGGCCGACAAGGCCGGATGGAGCACGCCGCCTGCGGCCGGCCGCGCGCGCGGCCTCGCGGTCCACGAGTCGTTCGGCAGCATCGTCGCCCAGGTCGCCGAGGTGTCGATCGAGAACGGTCAGATCCGCGTGCATTCGGTCACCTGCGCGGTCGACTGCGGCATAGCGGTGAACCCACTCGGCATCGAGGCGCAGATCCAGGGCGCGGTCGTGTTCGGCCTGTCCGCTGTGCTGCATGGCAAGCTCACGCTCACCGGCGGCGCGGTGAACGAGAGCAACTTCCACGACTATCCCGTGCTCCGCATGTACGAGATGCCGCGCGTCGCGGTGCACATCATCCAGAGCAAGGCCCGGATGGGCGGCATCGGCGAACCGGCGACCGCGCCGATCGCCCCGGCCGTCGCGAACGCCGTGTTCGCGCTCACCAAGCAACGGCTGCGCACGCTGCCGCTGCGGCTCGCCTGAAGGCCTGTCAGGCATGTCAGGCATGAGGATCAAGGACTCATGAAGCGATCAGGGATTTGTTTCGTCGTCATGGCCATCGGCATGCTCGGAGCGTGTGGTTCCGCGCCGCCGACAACCACGGGACCTGGTACAGGCTCACCGCCGCCGGCGGATCCGGGCCTGGTTGCGTTCGAGACCGTGCGGAGCGTGCTGCAACACCCGCGCTGTCAGAACTGCCACCCGCGAGGCAACACGCCCCTCATGGGCGACGATAGCCACCCGCACCCGCAGAACGTGCAGCGCGGCCCCGACGGCCACGGCATGGTCGGCGAGCTATGCACCACCTGCCACGGGCCGATGAACCCGCCCGACAGCTACGGCGCCCACGTACCACCGGGCATTGCAACCGGCTGGCGCATGCCCAAGCCCGAGCAGCCCCTGGTGTTCGTCGGCGTCGCGCCGGGCGCCTTGTGCGAGCAGATCAAGGATCCGGCGCGCAACGGCGGCAAGGACATGGCCGCGCTGCGCGCCCACCTCGACGATCCGCTCGTGGCCTGGGGCTGGTCGCCGGGCTTTGGCCGCACGCCGATTCCGGTCGCCCGCCAGGCCTTCCTCGATGCATGGACGGCGTGGGCAAACGCCGGCGCGCCCTGCCCCAAGTGATCGCGCGCTGTCGCTGCGACTCACCTGATCCCTCAGCTCGCGGCGCGACGTAGCTCGCTCGCGAAGGTGTCCCCGCTGGTGGTGCTCGTCGCCCGATCCTGGGGCACGATGCGGCCGATCATGCAGACGATCCGGATCGCCGTTTCCTTCGTCCTCCTGTGCGCCGCCACTGCCACCGCGGCGGCCGATCCGATCTCCGCCACGATCCCGACTGCGGCGTACCAGGATCTGCGATGGCGCATGATCGGGCCGTTTCGCGGCGGACGCACGCGCGCCGTGTCCGGCGTGGCGTCGCAGCCGAGCGTGTTCTAGATCGCGCAGGTCAACGGTGGCGTGTGGAAGACCGACGACTATGGCCAGACCTGGCGGCCGATCTTCGACGATCAGCCCACCCAGTCGATCGGCGCGATCGCCGTGGCGCCCTCGGATCCGAACATCATCTATGTTGGCAGCGGAGAGGGCCTGCACCGCCCCGATCTGTCGATCGGCGACGGCATCTACAAGTCGATCGACGCCGGCAAGACGCGTACGGGACCGGCAAGGGCGCCGGCATGTATCGCTCCGACGATGCCGGGGCGAGCTGGACCCGGATCACGAGCGACGAGCGGCCGATCAGCCCCGCTGCGCTCGCGCAGCAGCACCAGCTCGAGCAGCGCCTCGCCGAGCTCATCACCCGCAGCTCGCAGCTCGTGACGCAGGCGCAGTCGTCGACCGACCAGATGGCAAAGCTCGCGCCCAACCAGGACGCGCTCAAGGCGCAGCTCGCGGCCGCCGCGGCCAAGGTCAAGATCGTGCTGTCGGGCCCCAAAGCCACCCCCATGCCCCGGGTCCCGCCGGGCCCCCCACCCGCGACGCTGAGCGGCGTGAACGGTAACCTGCTCGCGCTCTACAAGATGACCGCGGTCGATGCCGCACCGACGGCGATCCAGCTGACCGAGACCGACAAGGCCGAGCGCGAGCTCAACGAACTGGCGGCAACCTGGGATGCGCTCAAGACGGCCGAGCTGGCGCCGCTCGGCGTCGCGCTCACGGCCGCCGGGTTCCCCGCGATCCGGCCCGAGCTGGTGGACGAGCCCCGGCAGGGCCAGAGCGACGAGGAATAGCCGCGGACTGGCGCGCGAATCCTCGATCAGCTCGGGAGCGTCGCGGTGAGGCCGTAGCGCGCGGGGTCGAAGCGCGGAGACCCCATCATGAACGAGTGAAACGCCGACACCGCGCCGCCATCGATCTCGAGCACGGTCACCGCCGTCAGCATCATCGCATCACCGCCCGACGCCAGGTACACCGCGAACGCCGGCGCGTCGTTCACCGCGCACGGAACCAGCCGGAACCGGCCGCGCGGCCACACCTTGCTGACCATGAACGCGCTGATGTCATCGGGCCCCTGCAGCCACAGCGTCGCCGGCGGCATCGAGGTGATCGCGTCGCGCGTGAGCAGCGCGATCAGCTCCTGGGGGTTGCCGCGCTCCCACGCCCCGACGAACCCCGCGAGCAACTCGCGCAACAGCCCGGGATCCGTCGGCGCGGGACGCCGGCGCGGCTGCTCCTCGAGCGTCGCCCGCGCGCGCTGCAGGAGGCTGTTGGCCGTGGCGACCGAGATCTCGAGCGCCGCGGCGGCCTCTTCCGCCGACAGTGCGACGACATCACGCAGGATCAAGATCGCCCGCTGGCGCGCCGGCAAGCGCTGCAACGCGGCGATGAACGCCAGCCGGGTCGCCTCGCGCCGCTCGTAGACCGCGTCGGGCCGCGTCTCCGGGTCATCCTCGAGCAATGCATCGGGGAATGGCTCGAGCCACACCGGCTCGAGATCCGCCGGCACCGGATCATCGGGCGCGCCGCGCGGATGAACCAGCTCCGGCAGCGAACGCCCTCGCCGGTCGGCGACCAGATCGAGGCAGGCGTTCGTCGTCACGCGATACAGCCAGGTGCGCAGCGACGCGCGCCCTTCGAAGCTCGCCAGCCCGCGCCACGCCCGCACGAGGCTGTCCTGCATTGCATCCTCGGCATCGCTGAGTGACCCCGTCATGCGGTAGCAGTGGGCCAGGAGTTCTTTGCGAAACGGGGCGACCTGGTGCTCGAACTCAGCGCTCGCGGTCGACATTTTCCCGTGCAGCATAGCGCATTTATACGATTTGCGATTTTCACCGATGAACTCTCGCCCGGTCCGCAGTCGGTCCTAGCAACGAAAGGATCTGCGATGACCCATCACGCCCGCACCCTCCTCCTGGTGACCCTCTTGACCTACGCCGTGCCCGCCGCGGCCGATGACACGGCGCCCTTGCGCGTCGAGGCGGCGCCCCTCCGCGTGTCGATCGACAGCGACCCGTCGACGTTCGTGTTCGGCGGGTTCTCGGGCTGGGCGATGGCCAAGCTGCCCGGCGTTCATCATGTCCGGATCGGCGCGGGCGGGTTCGGGCTCGACTTCCCCTCGGTGCTCGTCCCGCACCTGAACCGCACCGGCGAGGACGGCTGGAACCTCAGCGTCCGCGCGGCGATGGGCTTCGTGGGCTACCAGGCCGGCGATCGCAAGGGCTTCTACGTCGGCACCTACACGGGGTACCTCGAGTCACGGCATCGCCGCAGCGACACGATGGGAACCGCCGACAGCCACAACATCACGGTCCTGCCCTGCGTCGGCTACCAGTGGTTCCCGTTCGACTCCGGCGCGCTCAAGGGCGCCTATCTGCAGCCGTGGGCTGGCGCGACGATCTGGATCCCCGTCGGCGGCACGACCACGCTCGGCACCCACACGTTCAAGGACCCCTACGTCATTCCGATCGCCGCCGCCCACGTGGGCTACGAGTTCTGACCCCGCCCGAACACGCGCTTCTGGAGACCGCGCACACGCTTGCTAGCGAGGCCGGGCAGAGTCCTTCGCTGCCATGAAAATACTCCCGCGCCTGGAGCTTCGGGAGACCGCAGGCACGCTTGCTGCGCTACCGCGGTTCTGGGTCCACTCGCTCGGGAGACAGCGAACCACCGGCGAGAAAACGATACTCCAGCCCCAACACTCAACCCGGCCTGCCCTCGAACAATCACCTGTGGAAGCTACCTCGCTCGGGACCCAGCCCGCGTCGCTCCGCTGCGCGTTGCGCCCCGCATCAACTACGTGCTCCCGGGAACTACTTGGCTTCGTCTGGCTTCTTCTTCGCGCTGACCAGCACCTCGTCGATGAGCCCGTACTCCTTCGCCTGCGACGGCGACATGAAGTTGTCGCGCTCGGTATCGTTCCGGATCTTGTCGACGCTCTGTCCCGTGTGCTTCGCGAGCAGCGCGTTGAGCGTGTCGCGCGCGTTCAAGATTTCGCGGGCATGAATGTCGATGTCGGTCGCTTGCCCCTGAAAGCCCGCGAGCGGCTGGTGGATCATCACGCGCGCATGCGGCAACGCATAGCGCTTGCCTTTGGTGCCCGCGGCCAGCAGAAAACTGCCCATCGACGCCGCCTGCCCCATGCAATAGGTCGCGACATCACAATGCAGGAACTGCATCGTGTCGTAGATCGCGAGCCCCGCCGAGACGTGACCGCCCGGCGAGTTGATGTAGAGCATGATGTCCTTCTCGGGCCCCTCGGAGTCGAGGAACAGGAGCTGCGAGATCACCACGTTCGCGACGTCATCGTCGATCTCGCTGCCCAGGAAGATCACGCGGTCCTTGAGCAGACGGGAGAAGATGTCCCAGCCGCGCTCACCGCGGTGCGTCTGCTCGATCACGGTGGGGATGAGAAGGTTCGTCATCGCATATCTCCGTATATTCGCAAATATATGATCACGGCGCCTCGGGGGCTCCTAGCCATGCGATGATGGCGGCGCGAGAAAATCGCCAAACATTCCCAAGCTTTCGTCCCGGTAGCTTACCCGCCTCTGCCAGCTCGAGCACGATCTTTTCCTCGAGTTGCAGGAGCTGCCCGGCCTGCTCCGCGTTCATCACCTCGGGGGGGTCGGGCGGGTCATATGACTGAAACGAGTACGAGCCGAGCGTCGGTCCAGCGTCGCCGAGGTCGACGGACACGCGGCGAGGTTGCGAGAGCGCCCCGAGCGCACTGAGCCCGCGCCGGCTGTCGGGATCGACATATTTCGTCACGAGGCCCGCGATGAGATCCTTCTTGTGAACGCCCAGCGCCTCGGCCGCGCGGTCGAGCTTGTCGACCGCCTTTGCGGGGAGCCGAACGTACAACGCGCCCTCGGGTGCAAGGGGAAGCCGTTTCGCCATATTCGATATATATCCTTAAATATCTCGAGGGTCAACCCTCGATCTAGCGCCAGGTTGGAGGACGCGCCCTGCTGGAGCCGCCGTTGCTCTATCCCGACGATGCCTGTTTGCTGGTGCTCTCCATGCGAGAGCTATGGTGCGCATAATTCATCGTATCGATGAATTACGCGCTCTTGACAGCTGCCCTAGATGGTTGTATACAACGCATTACTCATCAGATCGGTGATGTATGCACCTCCAGGAACGAGACGTAGGTTTGAAATTGCTGGATGAGCTCGTTGCCGAGGGGCAGATGCAGTTCACCGCGAAGCAAGCGGCAGCTCGCGCGGCGCGCTCGCCTACGTCGACATCGAACCTCCTACGGCGTCTCCTGCAAGCAGGCCTTGTCGACCGGGTACGACGCGGTCGTTACGCTATCCGTCCTCTTGGATCGCTCGGAACCACCGTGGCAGCAGAAAGCATCCTTCTTGCCGTTGCCGCAGGGTTCCCCGGGTTAGCTCATCGCGTCGCCTATCGAAGCGCGCTCGACCACCACGAGTTACTGGTACATCCATCCCGCTCGATCCAGGTGGCGTTGGCGAAACCGACGCGGTCCGAAATCCTGTCCGGTCGACCACTCATCACCGTGCTCGAACCCAAGGCTGTGCTTTCGATCGGCGCCGAACGACATGGCGATGCGTCCGTATCGGATCTGGAGAGAGCGCTGCTCGACGCGGCTGCACGACCAGAGCTCGTCGGCGGGATCGCGATCCTCGCCGAGGCACTCTCCGCCGCGGCCACGCAGGTCGATCCAGAGCGGCTGAGGATCTATGCCGAAGGTCTTCGGTGGGGAGCCGCGTTCCGCCGGATCGGCTCGATCGCGGATGCCCTCGTGCTTCATGGTCTTGCCGGGAAGCTGAGCCCGCTGGTCGAGCCCACGAGCGACATCGACCTCGAACCCGGACGGCATGAGTCAACCTGGCGTGACTCGAAGTGGCGGATCCGATGGGATCAGGCCCCCGAGCAGCTGGCGAACGTCGTGCATGCATGATCACGCGCGCCCAGATCACGAAGCTGGCAAGTACCGGTGGGGTAGACGCGAAGACCGTCGAACGAGATTACGTCCTGACGCACCTGGTTGCGCTCATTGCTCGTCACGACCTCGCTGGATCTCTCGTACTCAAGGGCGGAACGTCGCTTCGCCTGCTTCACTTCGAGAACCATCGCTACTCTGCAGACCTCGACTACTCGATCATCGATACCACGTACGAACAAGCACTCGCTCTCATCCGCAGCGCCCTCGAGAGCGCAAAGCTCGACTCGATCACCAAGCTTCACCTCGTAGACAGAAGCGGCACCTGGTGGATCTCCTACGAAGGCCCACTGCAGGCCGAACGTTCGATCAAGCTAGACCTGTCGGACGACGAGCTCGTCGTGAACACGCAACCTGTTCGGCTTCTCGAACGATTTCCAGACGTTCCAGACGTTCCCGTCCGCGCCTACACGCTGCTGGAGGTCACCGCAGAGAAGTTGCGCTGCATCATCCAAAGGTTCCAATGCCGCGACCTGCTGGATCTCGATCTCTTGCTCGAGAGTGGTGTCGATCTCGTCGACACCGCCGCGCTGTTCGCCCGAAAAGCAGTGCACAAGAGCATTGATCCGAGCACATTCGAGGCTGCGTTCGAGGGCAAGCTCGCTCGCTACAGAAAAGCCTGGAATACTGAGTTACTACAATACCTTTCAGACATACCGCACTTCGACGAGATCGAACGCCGCGTTCGTCGAGTACTCCGACGAGCGAAGCTGATCACATGAGCGGTGGGCCGCGGTCGCGTCTCAATGTTAGGGACGCCAAAGCCAGCGCAGGAAGTCAGTCGCTAGAAGCATGTCATCTATGCATCGCTGGGCGGGTGTGCGCTCTCCACGACCTTCGCGACAGGCGGCTTGTTGCCGCCCACCCGATCGCGCAACCCCTCGACCAGCGAGAACACGACCGGAACCACCACCAGGGTCAATATCGTCGACGTGATGAGGCCGCCGATCACCACCACGGCCATCGGCGCACGCCCCTCCCCGCCTTCGCCCAGCGCCAGCGCCACCGGCAACATGCCGAGGATCATCGCCGCGGTCGTCATCAAGATCGGTCGCAACCGAATCGGCCCGGCGACGAGCAGGGCGTCCATGGTCGATACGCCTTGCGCCTTTTGCTTCAGCGCGAAGTCGAGGAGCAAGATCGCGTTCTTGGTGACCAGGCCCATCAACATGATGAAGCCGATCCAGCCGAAGATGCTGAAGGTCTGGCCGGCCAGGAAGAGGGCACCGAACGCACCGACGACCGCCAGCGGCAGCGACACCATGATCGTGAACGGATGGATCAAGCTCTCGAACTGTGCTGCTAGGATCATGTAGACGAGCACGAGCGCGAGGAGCAGTGACACGATCATGTAGCCGGAGGATTCGTCCATCAGCTGGCTGGTTCCAGACATCTCGGTCTCGATCGAAGAGGGCACCACGCGCTTGGCGATCTCCTCCGTCTTCACCGAGGCTTCGCCTAGGACCAGCCCGTCGAGACCGGCGAACACCGTGATCTGCCGCATGCGCGCCTCGCGCGTGATCTGGGTGGGGCCAAAGCCTCGCTCGAGGTGAACCAGCGACGACAGCGGCACCAACTCGCCGGTGTTCGACCGCACAGTCAGGTTCGACAGCGCCGGGAAGTCGGTCTGCACCTGATCGGGCAGGATCAGGCGAACGTCGTAGAGATCGGCGTCTTCCTTGTAATCGGTGACCTTGTCGCGCGACACCAGGGCACGCACCGTGCGAGCGATGGTCGCCACCGGTACCCCGAGCCCGGTCGAGGCCGCTCGATCGGGCGTCACCTCGATCTGTGGCTTGCCGCCGCGATAGCTGGAATCGACGTCGACGAACCCCTTGGTCTTCTTCAACTCCGCCACCAGGGCCTCGGAGGCCTTGATGAGCTCCTCCATGTTCTTGGCGCGTAGGTTGAACTGGATCGGGCGGCTGTCGCCTCCACCAACGCCGCCGACCTCGCCGAGCGTGAGCTTGACCCCGCCCTGCGTGAGCGGTGCGTAGTGATCGCGGACCCAGCTCATCACCCGTTGCTGGCTGAACGCGCGCTGGCGCACCGGGGAAAGGTTCACCTGGATGTGCCCGATGTTGACCGTGCCATTACCGCGGCCGATCGTCACGAACGTCGACCTCACGCCTGGGCAACGGGTGCGCAGATCGCCGGCCAGAAGCTCGGTGATCTCCTGGGTCGTGGCCAGCGCGGTGCTGGGCGGCAACTCGAGAGACACCGAGAACGAGGAGTGATCTTCCTCGGGAAGGAACTCGGACTTGACCTGGCTCTTCAGCGCGCATGAACCGATGAGCACGCAGAACGCCAGGATCACCGTCACCGCGCGATGCCGGAGCGCCGCGCCGAGCAGTCGCTTGTAGGTGCGCTCCAGGGTGGTCAGCAGGCGTTCGATGAGACGCGACACCAGGCCGGGCCTGCCGTGACTCACCTTGAGGAGCCGCGCCGACAGCATCGGCGTGAGCGTGAACGACACGAACATCGAGAGCAGCACGGCGACGCTGACCGTGATGCCGAACTGAAAGAAGAACCGGCCGATGATGCCCTGCATCATCGCGACCGGGATGAACACCGCGATGATCGAGAACGTGGTCGCGAGCACCGCCAGGCCGATCTCGGAGGTGGCCTCGGCGGCCGCGCGCATCGGCGACTTGCCCTGCTCAAGGTGGCGATGGATGTTCTCGATCACCACGATCGCGTCGTCGATGAGCAGGCCGATCGAGAGGCTGAGCGCCAGCATCGTCATCTGATTGAACGTGAAGCCTAGCAGCTTGAGAAACCACACTGTCGCGATTACCGATGTCGGCAAGGCGAGAGCGCTGATGAACGTAGCGCGCCCGTCGCGCAAGAATCCCAGGATGATCACGATCGCCAGGAATGCGCCCAGTATGAGATCGAACTGGACGTCGCGGAACGCCTGCTGAATGTACGGTGACTGATCATCGGTGATGGTCAGCGTGGCGCCCTTGTCGGTGAGTGGGTGCTCCATCGCAGCGATCTCGGCGCGCACGGCCTTGGCGACTCCGACTAGGTTGGCCCCCGACTCCTTCTGGATCACCAGCCCGAGCGCGGCCTTGCCATTGACCGAGGCGTGCGATCGCTGCTCCAGCATGTTGTCTTGCACCGAGGCGACGTCGCCGACCCGCACCACCGCCGCGCCCCATGCGCCCGGCACGATGATCGGCGCATCGGCGATCTCCTGCAGGCTGGTGAACGCCCCCTTGGTCGTCACCACGACTTCCTGAGCATTCTCGGTGATCCGGCCCGCTGGCAACTCGAGGTTCTGGCCCTCGAGCGCTGCGCTGACATCTCCCGGTGTGAGGCCACGCGCCGAGAGCCGCGCCGGATCGATCACCACGTGGATCTCGCGCGGCCGGCCGCCCACGATCTCGATGTTGCCGACGCCCTTGATCTGGCCGAGCCGCTGCTTGACCACGTCTTCCGCTAGCTTGGTGAGATCGCGCGGCGATAGGCTGCCCGACAGCGCCAGCGACATGATCGGCTCCGCGCCGAAATCGAACTTCTGGACCTTGGGTGTCTCGAGCTCCTTCGGCAGATTGGGAATCACCGCCAGGCGATCGCGCACGCCCTGCGCGGCCTTGTCGGCGTCGACGTCGAGCTGGAACTCGATCACGATCTGCGTCAGCGACTCGAGGTTGAACGACTGCAGCCGCTTGATGCCGCCCATCGAGCTGAGCGCATCCTCGATCGGCTTGGCGACCTTGGTCTCCATCGACGATGGGTCGGCCCCCGGATAGATCGCGCTCACGGTCACGACCGGAAACTCGACGCTAGGAAACTGCTCGACGCCGATACTCGGATAGGCAATGACCCCGAACACGATCGGAACCGCGATGACCATGAACGCAAAGACCGGGCGCCTGATGGCGATTTCGGCGATCTTCACGAGCGCTTCTCGGTGCCGGAGGTTGCAGAAGTAGAAGACGACGCGGGGGCCGGCGCTGCATCGGCCTTGACGGCAGGGCGAGGAGCCTCTCCGGTGGTATCGAGCTCGACATCGGCCATGAGCCCGGGCCGGAGCGCGCCGTCACGGTTGTCCAGCACCGCGGTCAGCTCGACGGTGCGCGTCCGCGCATCGACGCTCGGCGCCACGATCGAGATGTGCGCCTTGCGCGAGATCGCCAGCGCCGACAGCGCAACCGTGATCGCGTCGCCGACCTTCACGCTCACCAGGGCCCGCTCGGGCAGGTGGAACTTGAGGTCGAGCGTGGCCTGATCTTGCAACACCAGCACGTGCGTCGGGGGCATCTCGCTGACGTAGTCGCCGAGCGCGACCGGGCGTGACACCACGACGCCATCGATCGGCGCGTGCGCGGTCGCATCAGCCACGGCCTTGCTCGCCATGGCGACGCTGTTCTGCGCCTGCGCGACCCCGACCTTGGCGGCGTCGACCTGGGCGGAGATCTGATCCCACTGCTGCGAGGAGGCCGCCTGCTGCTCGAATAGGAGCTTGGTCCGGTTGTACTCGACCTGCGTGCTCTTCAGCTGCTGCTCTGCCGCGGCGAGCTGGGTCTGCGCTTGCGCCAGCCGCAGCGCGGCCGCTCGCTCGTCAACGCGGAACAGCACCTGGCCTTTCTTGACGCGGGCGCCGACCTCGACGGACATCGCGACCAGCACGCCGCTGGCCTGCGCCACCACTGCCACTTCGGAGTGCGGCAGCAAGGTTCCGGTCGCCTTGCGATCGGAGGCGGTCGCGCTGTTCGGATTACTCGCTGGCTTGGTGAATTGCGGGAGCTGTGGGAGCGGCGGCGAGCCAGAGCCCGTCGCCGGTGGCAATGCGTTCTTGCCATCACTCGCCTTCCCGCACCCGGCAAACGCCAGGGCCACCACCACGACCAAGCTCGACATACGGGTCAACATGAAGCCTCCTGTCACGATCTAGCGTACTTGAAGGGGAAGCCGCCCGGTGAATCCCCGTCCGGTGCACCCCGGTGAATCATCGATCTCGAGCCTGCGGTTGCTCCGGCAGGCTTCCCACGGCCCGACTCAGCGCCATCCAGGCCACGAGGTACTGATACCGCGCAATCGTTGCTTGCGACTGCGCATTGGCCAGCGCCGTCTCGGCGTCGACCACCTCGACGGTGGTCGCGGCACCTTGCGCGAACCGCGCGGCTTGCAGGCGCTGCGCCTCGACGGCGGCAGCCAGCCCGCGGGCCGTGACATCCAGCGTGGCCAGGGCGGTTCGCGCCGCCTGCCAGGTGGCACGCGTGTCGACGGCAATCTGGTCGCCGAGCGCCACCTGGCTCAGGTGAGCTTGCCGGCTGAGCGCCTGCGAGCCCTCGACCTCCGCCGCGCGCTTGCCCCAGTCCCACAAGTTCCAGTCGAGGGATACTCCCAGGTATGCGCTATCAGTGGCGGCACCGAACGTCGCAGTGATGGCATGGCTATAAACGCCAACCAGGGAGACGGTTGGATAATAGTTGGCGCGGGTCACCGCGACCCCCAGCTCGGCCGCATGACTGTTGGCCTCGGCGGCCCTGGCATCGGCGCGATCGCGCCGCGCCCGCGCCACCGCTTCGTCTTCGGCCCACGCCAGCGCTGGCGGCGTGGTGTCGATATCGACGAGCGTGAGCTCGGTGCCATCCGGCAAGCCGAGCAGCATCGCGAGCCTGCGCCGCGCACCGAGCGCCGTGGTGTCCTCCTGCAGGACCTGCTGCTCGACCCGCGCGCGCTCGGCCTCGAGCCGCAGCACATCGACCCGCTGCAGCGTGCCAGCTTGCAACAAGATCTTGGCATGTTGCAGATCTGCATCCAGCTGCTGCAGCGTGGCTTGCGCGACTTGCCCCAAGGTCTTGGCCTGCAGCGCGCCGAGGTAGGCCTCGGCCGTCAGGTACGCGATGTCGATGCGGCGGCCGTCGCGCTGCGCCCGGCTGGCCTCGCTAGCGGCGCGATCACGGGCCACCAGCTTGCCGATGACCAGCGCTCCGCTCAGCGGCTGTGCCACCGAAACATCGAGGGTGCCGGTCACCCGATCGCGAATCGTGATCTTGCCGATGTCGGGGCCGAGGTCGGCCACGATGGGTCGGTCCCAGACGAGCACGTTGGCCTTCACGTTCAGGAGCGGCAGGCGCAGCTTCGAATCGGCCGTGGCCTTGGCGTCCGCCGCGACGATGTTCTCGGCCTCGATCGCCAGCTGCGGATTGTGCGACAGCGCGAGGTCGATCGCTGCCTCCATCGTGAGCTGCCGGGCCGATGCTGCCGGCGATGCCGGCGCGGCGGGCGGCTGCGCGGCTGCCTCCTGGGCGCGTGCCGGGTGTGCCCCGACGAGCGATGCAGCCGCGACGGCGACAAGATGCAGAACGGATCGAACGCGGCTCTTCATGCGAATCTCCCGTGCTTCCCCTTCAGATGAACAGCTCGGCCCGGAGGTATGACATACCGGTGTCGAAGCCGTGACTGCAACAAGTAGTCCATGAGCTTGCACGACTCGAGGAGCCGCGGCGAGTCCTCGCCACCACAAGCGCCGAACGTCCCGGGCACCATCGACGAGGTGCTCGACGGCAGAGAAGGAAACGACGACCCGTCGCGCCGAGCCTCCCATGCGTGCGACCGCGACTGCGACTGCGACCGCGACCCGGCAGCGGATTTTTCTTAAGGGTGCGCGGTATTTGCCACGCCATGCCGGCCAAGCGCGGCGCGTTCGACCGTCCATGCGAACGCTTGCTGGGTGGCCATGCTCACCGGTAGAGAGGATCCTTGGCGCTCATGACACCGCACTTTGGTTCGACCTCCTCCTGGATGCGCGCTGCTGCGATCAGCGTGCTCGCGATCGCCACGCTCGCGGGCTGCCCAGCACCGCGCGGCCCGGTAGCCACGCCGTCACCATCGTCACCGTCGTCGCCAGCGAGCCTCGACGTGTTCGATGAGCTGCAGTCGAACGTCTGGTATCTGCCGACGGCCGACGGCAAGGCCGACCTCTACGTCACGGAGCTCGGCCGCGGGCCCACAGTGATCGTGCTCCACGGCGGCCCTGGTAACGACTTCAACTACCTCGTCGATGCCCTGCGGCCCTACCTGAACCGCTATCACTTCGTGCTGTTCGATCAACGCGGCAGCCTGCTGTCGCCGGTCGCGCCGGACCAGGTCGCGACCATCACGGTCACCACGCTCGTCGATGACCTGGAGTCCTTGCGGGAGGCCCTGGGCGAGTCGCGCGTCGTCTTGTTCGGTCATTCCTGGGGGACCTTCCTCGCTGCCGCGTACTATCGCGCCCATCCCGAGCGCGTCGCGGGCATCGTGCTGGCGGCGAGCGCGCCGCCCCAGAGCCGCGAGGGCGCGAGCTTCCTCGACGAGATCAAGGCCGCGCATGCGCGCATGGCCGAGCTGCGCCGGCGCAGCGAGGTGACCTTTGCGCTCGAGGCCGCCGGGGTTGGTGGCGACGCGGCGACGCGAAGCCCGAAGGCGCGCCGGACCGCGGTTCGCATCCGCGAGATGGCGTCGACCAACCTCTGGCA
>Ga0134121_10001455_pt1 | contig 22256 bp, 20 predicted proteins | sample KB301_FD_96463 | JGI IMG/M metagenome (GOLD analysis project Ga0134121, IMG submission 96463) | Terrestrial soil microbial communities without Nitrogen fertilizer from Kellogg Biological Station, Michigan, USA - KB3-0-1 | ecosystem: Environmental > Terrestrial > Soil > Unclassified ... | reverse complement strand
GCACCACCGCCTGAAGGAAGCGATCATCGAGGATTGCATCAAGCCGGTGCTGCCGAAGAACCTGGTCAAGGGCAAGGTGAACTACCTGGTCAACCCGACCGGCGCGTTCGAGATCGGCGGGCCGAAGGGCGACTGCGGCGTCACCGGACGCAAGATCATCGTCGACACCTATGGCGGCTCGGCGCCGCACGGCGGCGGCGCATTCTCGGGCAAGGATCCGTCGAAGGTCGACCGCTCGGCCGCCTATGCCGCGCGCTACGTCGCGAAGAACATCGTGGCCGCCGGCCTCGCCTCGAAATGCCTGGTGCAGGTTTCGTATGCCATCGGCGTGGCGCGGCCGACGAGCGTGATGGTCACGACGCAAGGCACGGGCAAGATGTCGGACGACGCGCTCTCCGCGCTCGTCACGCAGCATTTCGACCTGCGGCCGCGCGGCATCATCCAGATGCTCGATCTCTTGCGCCCGATCTACGAGAAGACCGCCGCCTACGGCCACTTCGGCCGCGAGGACCGCGACTTCACCTGGGAAGCAACCGATAAAGCCCTGGCTCTGAAGCAAGCAGCCTAAGGAGGAATCGATGGCCCATAAGAACCTTGAGGAAGTGCTCAAGGCGGCAGGCAATCCCGTCAGCATGCTGCGCAACTCGCAGATCGGGGCCTACGTCTACCCGGTGGTGCCCGGCGAGTTCTCCAACTGGCGCGACGAGCAGGCCGCGTGGGCCAAGACCGCGGTGCTCTTCGACCAGACGCACCACATGGTCGAGCAGTACGTGAAGGGCAAGGACGCGCTCAAGCTCTTCACCTATCTCGGCATGAACAGCTTCGCCAACTTCCCGGTGAACCGCGCGAAGCAGCTCGCGCCCTGCAATTACGACGGCTACGTCATCGGCGACGGGATTCTCTTCCACTTGGAAAAGGACCACCTGGTGTTCGTCGGCCGCGCGCCGGCGGCGAACTGGATCGAGTTCCACGCCAAGACGGGCGGGTTCAGGGTGAAGACGGTAAAAGACGACCGCTCCCCCGGCAACACCAAGGGCTTCGCGGTGAAGCGGCGCAACTATCGCTTCCAGATCCAGGGGCCGAACGCCTGGAAGGTGATCGAGAAGCTGAACGGCGGCCCGCTCGCCGAGCTCAAGTTCTTCCATATGTCGACGATGAAGATCGGCGGCCGCAAGGTGCGCACGCTGCGCCACGGCATGGCGGGCGCGCCCGGACTCGAGATCTGGGGACCGTACGCCGATCGCGAGAAGATCCGCGCCCTCATCGTCGCCGCCGGCAAGGAGTTCGGCCTGAAGGAAGTCGGCGCGCGCGCCTATGCGACCAACACCTGCGAGTCCGGCTGGATCCCCTCGCCGCTGCCGGCGGTATACACCGGCGAGAAGATGAGGAAGTACCGCGAGTGGCTGCCGGCGTCGAGCTACGAGGCGACCGGCTCGATCGGCGGCAGCATGAACTCGACCAGGATCGAGGATTACTACGTCACGCCCTACGAGATGGGCTACGGCTCGTTCATCAAGTTCGACCACGACTTCGTCGGCCGGCAGGCGCTCGAGAAAATGGCCGGGAAACCGCACCGGAAAAAAGTGACCTTCGCGTGGAACCCGGACGACGTGCTGAAGGTCTGGCGCTCGATGCTCGAGCAAGGCGAGCCCTACAAGTACATCGATCTGCCGCTATCGAACTACACCTCGGCCTCCTACGACCAGGTGCTCCTCGGCGGCAAGCAGGTCGGCCTCAACATGTTCACCGGCTACAGCTATAACGAGCGCTCGATGCTCTCTCTCGGCATCGTCGACCCGGAGGTCGCCCTCGGCACCGAAGTGAAGATCCTGTGGGGCGAGGAAAGCGGCGGCACGAAGAAGCCCACCGTCGAGCGCCACAAGCAACTCGAGATCCGCGCCATCGTCAGCCCGGCGCCTTACAGCAAGCAGGCGCAAACCACGTACCACGAAGGCTGGCGCACCAAGGCCGCCGCGACGGTCTAGACATGCGCGCTCCTTTTCGCGCCGACCATGTCGGCAGCCTGCTGCGGCCGCACGAGCTGCACGACCTGCGCGAGCAGGTGCGCCTCGGCAAGGCGTCCGCTGCGCAGCTGAAGGAAGCCGAAGACCGCCTGATCCGCGAGGTGGTCAAGCTGCAGGAGGATCTCGGCCTGCAGGCGGTCACCGACGGCGAGTTCCGTCGCGACTGGTGGCACATCGACTTCATCGCCGGCTTCGACGGCATCGAGCTCGTGCGCGAAGGCGATTCCTACCACGGCGTGCAGTTCAAGGGGGTCGAGGCGAAGCCGCCGACGATGTTCGTCAGGCGCAAGCTCCGGCGCACGAAGCCGAGCATGGTGCCGCACTTCGCATTCCTGAAATCGGTGGTGAAGGAGGGCACGCCGAAGTTCACCATGCCCTCGCCCGCGATGCTGCACGCGCGCGGCGACCGCGAGTCGATCAGGAAGACCTACCCGGATATCGACGACTTCTGGGCCGATCTCACGCAGTGCTATCGCGAGGAGATCGCCGAGCTGTACAAGGCGGGCTGCCGGTATCTGCAGATCGACGACACCACCATCGCCATGTTCGGCGACCCGAAGGTGCAGGAAACCTTCCGCAAGCTGGGCGACGACCCGAAGAAGGACGTGGCCGTCTACGCGCAGGCGGTCAACGACGCGATCCGCGACGTGCCCGACGACATGACGGTGGCCATCCACATCTGCCGCGGCAACTTCCGCAGCACCTGGCTCGCCGCGGGCGGCTACGACTACGTCGCCGAGACCGCCTTCTCCAAGCTCGACGTCGACGGCTTCTTCCTCGAGTACGACGACGAGCGCTCCGGCAGCTTCGAGCCGCTGCGCCACATCCCGAAAGGCAAGCGCGTGGTGCTCGGCCTGGTGAGCTCCAAAGTGCCCGAGCTCGAGAGGAAGGACGAGCTCAAGCGGCGCATCGAGCAGGCGTCGAAGGCAATCCCGCTGGAAAATCTCTGCCTCTCGCCGCAGTGCGGCTTCTCGAGCACGCACCACGGCAACAACCTCTCGGTCGAGCAGGAAAAAGCGAAGCTCAGGCTCTGCATCGACACCGCCCGCGAAGTATGGGGCGACAAGTAAGCGGTCCGATTCCGGACACCTCGGTTTTCGACCTGCGGCTCTCGCGCCGCGGCCGGCGGCTGAACAAGCTGTGCGAGGCGCTCTGCTCGCCTCAGGAGCGCGACGCCTTCAAGCGCGATGAGGAGGCTTTCATGTCTCGCTTCGGCTTGACCGAGGGGGAGAAGCGGCTGATCCGCGAGCGCAACTTCCAGGGCCTGATCGACGCCGGCATGAACATCTACTCGATGCTGAAAGTAGGCTCCGCCACCGGCAACGGCCTCTACAAGATGGGCGCGCAGATGCGCGGCGAGACCTACGAGCAGTTCCTCTCCACCCGCAACATCAGCGGCGCAACCTAGTGGGCCGGATCGTCGGCGGCATCGGTTTGTCGCACGTGCCGTCGGTCGGCCCGGTGGTCGACCGCAAGCGCACGCAGGAGCCGGCGTGGAAGCCGCTCTTCGACGGGTACGTCCCGGTGCGAGAGTGGCTCGCGAGCCTCAAGCCCGACGTGGCAATCGTCGTCTACAACGACCACGTCGCCGACTTCACCTTCGACAAGTACCCCACCTTCGCGCTCGGCGTCGCCGAGAGCTACGCCATCGGCGACGAGGGCTTCGGCACGCGCCCGCTTCCCGCCGTGGCGGGCGACGTCGAGCTCTCCACGCACCTCGCCGAATCGCTCGTCTACGAGCACGAGTTCGACCTCACGCTCTGCCAGGAGCTTGCGGTCGAGCACGGTTTCCTCGTGCCGATGAACCTTTGCTTCCCCCACGCCGGTGATCGCTGGCCGGTGAAGGCCATCCCGCTCCAGGTGAACGTGATCCAGCACCCGCTGCCGACCGCCCGGCGCTGCTATCGGTTGGGCGAGGCGCTGCGCGCGGCGGTGGAGAGCTTTCCCGGTGACAGCCGCGTCGTCGTGATGGGCACCGGCGGCATGTCGCACCAGCTGCAGGGCAAGCGCTTCGGCTTCATGAACGAAAGCTTCGACCAGTGGTTCCTCGACCAGCTCGAGCGCGATGCGCCGGGACTTGCGGATATCACGCACCAGCGGATCATGGAGGAAGCCGGCGCCGAGGCGGTCGAGCTCATCATGTGGCTCACCATGCGCGGCGCGGCGCATGGCAAACGGGTCCACCGGCACTACTACGCGCCCATGACGACCGGCATGGGCCTCATCGCCTTCGAAGGCTAGAAGAAGCCGACGAAGAGGCCGGTGACGGCGGCAAAGAGCCCCATCACGAAGAGCTGGCGCACCGGCGCATCGCGCTGGATCCGGCGCAGCACCCCGACCGGCCGCGGCGCTCGCGTCGACGCGTCCTTCAGGCCGCGCAGCGCCGCCGACGGGTCGAACAGGCGCGACACGGGCAGGCGCGTGTCGACCGCGATCATGCGCGCCGCCGGCGCGTCGATCTTCTCCGGCACGGACTCGAGCTTCACCGTCTTGGTCTCGCTCGCCTCGGACACGACGCGCGAGCGCAGCTCCGCGGCGCAGGTGGCAAGGTCGGCGGCGAGCTCGCGCGCGTCCTGGTAGCGCACCGCCGGATCCTTCTTCAGCGCACGGGCGACGACGAAATCGACCATCGGCGGCAGGCCCGGCACCTGGCGCGTCGGCGGCACGTGCTCGGTCTCGGTGATCTGGTGCTGCACCTGGTGGATGTCCTCGCCGGAGAAAAGGCGCGTGCCGGTGAGCATCTCGTAGAGCACGATGCCGAGCGAGAAGACATCCGAGCGCTGGTCGACCGGCTGGCCGGAGATCTGCTCGGGCGACATGTAGCGCGGCGTGCCGAGCACCATGCCGGTGGTGGTCTTGTGGTCTGCCATGCGCATCCGCGCAAGGCCGAAGTCCATGATCTTCGCCTGTCCGGCGCCGTCCAGCATGATGTTGCCCGGCTTGATATCGCGATGCACGACGCCGCGCGCATGCGCGTAGGCGAGGCCTTCGGCGACCTGGCGGGCGATCTCGACCGCTTCGGCCGCGGGGATGGCTGCCTTCTGCACGCGCGCGCGCAGGTCGATCCCCTCGACGAGCTCCATCGCAAGGTACGCCATGCCCTCGTGCTCGCCGCAGTCGAAAGTCGTGACGATGTTCGGGTGGTGCAGCTTGCCCGCGGCCTTGGCCTCGAGCATGAAGCGCTTCTGGTATTCCTTGCGCCCCTCGCTGTCCTCCTCGAGGATGATGGTCTTCAGCGCCACCAGGCGATCGAGGTTCGGGTCCTCGGCCTTGTAGACGATGCCCATCGCGCCGCGGCCGAGCTCGCCGAGGATCTTGTAGCGGCCGACTTTCTTCTTCGCCGCCATCAGAAGCTCATCCGCTGGACGAGCGCGCGCACGGCCGGATACTTGTTCATCACCGCCGTGGCGAACGGCTTGTCGCTTTCGGCGCTGATGCGCGCGAAGAAGCCGCCGCCGACGCAGGCGATCACCAGCATCATCGCCGCGGCCGTGTAGCGCAGCTCGCGCCGCCGCACCGCCCTTTCGTCCATCGCGAAAACCTCGTGGTCGCGAAGGCCGGCGTCCTTGAAGGAGCCGGTGGCGACCAGGGAAACCTCGCGTCCCGGCGCGGCCTCGGCGAGCGCTTCGCGGAACGAGCGCGAGGCGAAAAGTCGCGCGGCCGGCGCGAAGTCGGCGATGCTCGCGGCCACCGCGATGCCGTCGCCGGTCATCGCTTCGGCGCCCTTGCGTCCCGAGAGCTGCAGCGCGCCGTGGTTGAGCCCGGCGGAAAGCGGCAGGCCGGCGGCCGACGCGGTCAACGCGCGCTGCGCGAGGCGCAGCGCGCCGACCGGATCGGCGAGCAGCACGAGCGCGGCGCCATCGGATGCCTCGAGCACGATGCGTCCCGCGGGATCGAGGTCCGCGGCCGTGACGGCGATCACCGCCTCGAGTTGCGCGCGCAGGCGCGCCTGCTCGCTCGCCGGACGGCGGGCAAAGTCCTGGATGCGCAGGAAAACAACGCTGGCGACAACCGACGCGGGCATGAACCGAGGATGCAGAGTTTACGCCGGTAGAAAAAGGAAATAGGACCGGTTAGAATGCGCCCGCTGAGGAGCGTTGCGTTCCCCGCCCGCGCGGGGATCAGGCTCAGCTAAACACAACGGCGCTCGCATTGGAAACGATGCGGGCGCTTCGCTTTTGGGGGCCCCGCCTACATAGGAGCTCTTGCATGAAAGCAGCCGACTCGAAGTTCCATGATTTCCGCGTCGCCGACCTCGGGCTCGCCGACTGGGGCCGCAAGGAAATCGCCATCGCCGAGTCCGAGATGCCGGCGCTGATGGCGATCCGCGCCGAGTACGCCGCAAGACAGCCGCTGAAAGGTGCGCGCATCGCCGGATCGCTCCACATGACGATCCAGACCGCGGTGCTGATCGAGACGCTGAAGGCGCTCGGCGCCGACGTGCGCTGGGCGTCGTGCAACATCTTCTCGACCCAGGACCACGCCGCTGCGGCGATTGCCGCCTCCGGCACGCCGGTCTTCGCCTACAAGGGCGAGTCGCTCGAGGAATACTGGGAGTTCACCCACAAGATCTTCGAGTTCGCAGGTAAGGGCAATGAGGCATTAGGCCCGAACATGATCCTCGACGACGGCGGCGACGCCACGCTTCTCGTCCACCTCGGCCAGCGCGCGCGGAAGGATCCGTCGCTCATCGCCAATCCGAAGAGCGAGGAGGAGGAGTACCTCTTCGCCGCGATCAAGAAGCGCAATCCGAGCTGGTACGCCGAGATGGCGAAGGACATCAAAGGCGTCACCGAGGAGACCACTACCGGCGTGCATCGCCTCTACCAGATGGCGAAGGAGAAGCGGCTCCTCTTCCCGGCAATCAACGTCAACGACTCGGTGACGAAGTCCAAGTTCGACAACATCTATGGCTGCCGCGAGTCGCTGGTCGACGGCATCAAGCGCGCGACCGACGTGATGGTGGCAGGCAAGGTCGCGGTCATCGCCGGCTTCGGCGAGGTGGGCAAAGGCTCGGCGCAGGCGCTGCGCGGCCTGCAGGCGCAGGTCTGGGTGACCGAGATCGATCCGATCTGCGCGCTGCAGGCGGCGATGGAAGGCTACCGCGTCGTGACGATGGACTACGCCGCCGACAAGGCCGACATCTTCGTCACCGCCACCGGCAACTTCCAGGTGATCACGCACGAGCACATGAAGCGGATGAAGAACAACGCCATCGTCTGCAACATCGGCCACTTCGACAACGAGATCGACATTGCCGGCCTGAAGAAGTACAAGTGGGAGAACATCAAGCCGCAGGTCGACCACATCATCTTCCCCGACGGCAAGCGCATCATCATGCTGGCCGAGGGTCGCCTGGTGAACCTCGGCTGCGCCACCGGCCATCCGTCGTATGTCATGAGCTCGTCGTTCGCCAACCAGACGCTCGCGCAGATCGAGCTCTTTACCAACAACAAGAACTACCCGATCGGCGTGTACATCCTGCCGAAGCAGCTCGACGAGAAGGTGGCGCGCCTGCAGCTGAAGACGCTGAACGCGCAGCTGACCGAGCTCAGCGACGAGCAGGCGAGCTACATCGGCGTGCCGAAGCAGGGTCCGTACAAGTCCGACCACTACAGGTACTGAGATGCGAATTGCCGCCATGGGCGCCGGCGGCGTCGGCGGCTACTTCGGCGCCCGGCTGCAGCAGGCCGGGCACGACGTGGTCTTCTTCGCTCGCGGCAAGCACCTCGCGGCGTTGCGCGAGAAGGGCCTCACTCTGAAGAGCACGCACGGCGATGCGCAGCTCAAGGTCGCCGTGCTGGAGGAGCCCGCGCAAACCGCGCCGGTCGACGTCGTCATCTTCGCCGTCAAGCTGTGGGACACCGAGGGCGCGGCCGAGCGCCTGCGGCCGATCATCGGCCGGCACACCGCAGTGATCCCGTTCCAGAACGGCGTCGAGTCGGTCGCGCGACTGCAGAAGGTCCTGCCGAAGGAAACCGTGATGGGCGGCTCGGCGTACATCGCCACGCGCATCGCCGCGCCCGGCGTGATCGAGCACATCGGGCAGATGGCACGCCTGCAGTTCGGCCCGGTGCTGCCGGCGCAGCGCCCGGCGGCGGCGGCCTTCCTCGCCGCCTGCCAGGCGGCCCGCATCGACGCCGCGGTGCCCGATGACGTCGTGCGCGCGATCTGGGAGAAGTTCGTGTTCCTCGTCGCCGTGTCGAGCGCCACCGCCGTCTCGCGCGCGCCGCTCGGCGTGGTGCGCGCCGATCCCGACTTGCGCCGGCTGTTCGAAAGCGCGCTGCGCGAGACCTGGGCGCTGGGACGCGCGCGCGGCGTGCCGCTCGCCGACGACCTCGTCGAAGACCGCCTGAAGTACCTCGACACCATGCCGCACGAGATGAAGGCCTCGATGGCGCACGACCTGGAGGCCGGCGGCCGGCTGGAGGCGCCGTGGCTGTGCGGCGCCGTGGCGCGCATGAGCGCCGAGCTGGGGCTCGACGCGCCCGTGAACCGCACGGTCTACGCTGCGCTCAAGCCGTACCTCAATGGACGCTAGGGCCTTCAGCTTCGAGTTCTTCCCGCCGAAGACCGCGGAAGGCAAGGCGAAGCTCCGCGCCACCTGGCAGGAGCTCGCGAAGCTCACGCCGCGCTTCTTCTCCTGCACCTACGGCGCCGGCGGCTCGACGCGCGAAGGCACCCTCGAGACCGTGCTCGACATCCGGGCCGCGGGACACGCGGCGGCACCCCACATTTCCTGCGTCGCGTCGACGCGCGAGGACGTCGCAACGCAGCTCGAGCGCTATCGCAGCCACGGCATCCGCCACATCGTCGCGCTGCGCGGCGACTTGCCCTCGGGCCTCGGCGCCTCGGGCGAATTCAGATACGCCAACGAGCTCGTCACCTTCATCCGCGAGCGCACCGGCGACTGGTTCCACGTCGAAGTGGCCTGCTATCCCGAATACCACCCGCAGACGCGTTGGGCGCGCGACGAGCTCGTCGCCTTCAAACGCAAGGTCGATGCGGGCGCGAACGCCGCCATCACGCAATACTTCTACAACGTCGACGCGTACTTCCGCTTCGTCGACGAGGCACGCAAGGCGGGCGTCGGCGTGCCGATCGTCCCGGGCGTCATGCCCATCAACAACTTCTCGCAGCTCGCGCGATTCTCGGAGGCCTGCGGCGCCGAGATCCCGCGCTGGATGCGCATCAAGCTCGAGGGCTATCACGACGATAGCGCCGCGATCCGCGCCTTCGGCCTCGACTGCGTGACCGATCTCTGCCGGCGGCTGCTCGAAGGCGGCGCGCCGGGGCTTCATTTCTACACGCTCAACCAATCCGCGCTGTCGGCAGAAATCTGGAAACGCCTCGGCCTCTGAAGCTCACGCTCCCGGCGCTCGCGCTCGCCGCGCTTGCCCTCGCCGCAGTCGAGCTCTTTGCGCTGCACGTGCTGCACCCTCTCGAGAACCGCCTGCTCGACAGCTTCGTGCGCTCGCAGGCGTCGAAGCTCGCGCCCGATCCGGACATCGTGCTCGCCGACATCGACGAGAAAAGCCTGGCGCGCATGGAGCAGGAAGCCGGGCGCTGGCCGTGGGCGCGCGCCGTGTATGCCGACGTCGTGGCAGGCCTGGCGGCGCAAAAGGCGCGCGCCATCATCTTCGATATCGTGTTCACGGAGAAGGACAGCTTTCGCCCGGAAAGCGACGCCGCTTTCGCCGAATCGGTGGCCGGGCATCGCAACACCTACTTTCCCCTGCTCAACATCCCGACGAAGAATCCCGTGCTGATCGCGGACTACGCCGCGCGCCTCGGCATCGCAAAGCGCGCCAACGCCGATCCGAACGCGCGGGCGGGGCTCATCCCGCCGCAAGTCCTTCCGCCCGAGGACTGGCGCGTAGGGCTGATCGGGTTCACCGAGGACTTCGACGGCGTCGGGCGCCGCTATGTACTGCACGAAAGCGTAGGCGGCTGGCTCATCCCTTCGCTTCCGGCGCGCGTGGCGTTCGACCTCGGCCTGCCGGTTCCGGACCAGGCCGATCTCGTGCTGGCGTGGCGCGGCGCCGCCGGCAGTTTTCCGCACGTGTCGTTCAGCGACCTGTATGAGGACTTCAACCGGAAAGCACGCTCGCGGCCGGCGGACGAGTTCAAGGACAAGATCGTCATCATCGGCACCGCGGCAAGCGCGCTCCAGGACTTGCGCGTCACTCCGCTGAGCAACCTTCATCCCGGCGCCGAGATCCTGGGAACGGCGCTCGAGAATCTGAAGAACGGCCGCTCGATGCGATACGCGCCCGGATGGTGGGCAGCACTCGCCGCGGCGGGCCTGATCGGACTGCTCTATCTCGGATTCCAGCGGGCGCTCGATCTGCGATTGCTCGCCGGCGCGCTCGCGCTCGCCTCGGGCATGCTGATCGGATCGTCCTACGCCGCGGCGGGGAAGCTCGTGCTCTTCCCCGTGCTGACGCCGCTCGTCGCGGCGTGGAGTTTCTATGCCGCCGCGGCGCTTGCCGACTATCTGACCCAGCGCAATGCGCGGCGCGAGGCCGTGGCGCAGTTCTCGCGCTTCGTCAACCCGCACGTGGTGAAGCAGCTGATCGAGCGCGGCGGCATCGAGGGCGCCGGACAGACGCGCGAGGTGACGCTGCTCTTCTCCGACATTCGCGGCTTCACCACGCTTTCCGAAACGCGCCAGCCGGAAGAGGTGATCGCGCTGCTCAATCGCTACTTCTCCCTTCAGGTCGACGTCGTGTTTCGCCACGGCGGGTCGCTCGACAAGTTCATCGGCGATTGCATCATGGCGCTTTGGGGCGCGCCGCTCGACGATGCCGAGCATGCGCGCCATGCCGTGGCCTGCGCGCTCGATATGGCCGATACCCTCCAGGCATTCAAGCGGGAGCTCGGCGCCGAAGACAGCGGCTTCGACGTCGGCATCGGGATCCATTCCGGGCCGGCGGTGGTCGGCTTGATGGGCTCGCAGAAGCGCCTCGAGTACACGGCGATCGGCGATACCGTGAACCTCGCGAGCCGCATCGAAGGCCTGACGAAAGACGCGAAGCGGCGGATTCTGGTCTCGCGCGACACCGCCGAGCGCTGCGGCGGCGCCTTCGATTTCGTGTCCTGCGGTACATTCCCTGTCAAAGGCCGCGCCCGGCCTGTAGAGTTGCTCGAACCCAGAAGAAAGACGTGAAGGCACTCCTTTTCCTGCTCTGCGTTCCGCTCGTCGCGTGGGCCGACCCGGCGACCGTGCTGCGCGCCACCGAGCTCAAGGCCGAGCCGGCGAGCGATGCCGCCACCGTCGCGCAGCTATCCGAGAGCACGCGCGTCGACGCGTTGGAGCGCAAGGGCGGCTGGACGCGCGTCAAGAGCGGCAGCGCGCAGGGCTGGGTGAAGATGCTCGCGCTGCGCTACGACGGCCCGGGCGAGACCAAGCGCGGCGATACCGGCATCGCGCAGGCGTTCAACGTCGCGCGCACCGGCGCGAGCGGCACCCAGGTGACGACCGGCGTGCGCGGGCTCGACGAAGACCAGCTTGCCAAGGCTCAGCCCAATGCGGCCGAGCTGGCGAAGCTCGGCCGCTTCGCAGCCGATCGCGCGGCGGCGACCGACTATGCCGCGCAAGGCAAGCTCTCGGCGGTGAGCGTGCCTTATCCGAAGCCGTGACACGCGCCTTCATCCTCTTCGCATCACTCGCCGTCGCCGTGCCGGCGCACGCGCAGTTCAAGCTCCCCGACCTGAACGTGAATCGGCTCCTCGACACGGCGAAGAACCTGGGCAAGGCCGTCCACGAGCCGACCGAGAGCGAGGAAATCGCCATCGGCAACGACGTCGCCGCACGGCTGCTCGGCGCCGCGCCCCTCGTGGCAGACGCACGCGTGCAGCAGTACGTGAACCGCGTCGGACGGTGGCTGGCGCTTCAGTCGGAGCGGCCCGACCTGCCGTGGCACTTCGGCGTGCTCGAGGCGCCGCAGGTCAACGCGTTCGCCGTGCCGGGCGGCACCATCTTCATCACCCGCGGGCTCCTCGCCCGCATGACGAGCGAGGCCGAGCTCGCCGGCGCGCTGTCCCACGAGATCGCGCACGTGGTGAAGAAGCACCACCTCAAGGCGATCCAGAAAGGCGCCCTGGCCAGCCTCTCCGCGGACGCCGCCGGTTCCGCGCTCAACAACGTGAATCCCCAGGCGCGCGCCAAGCTCATCTCCTTCGGCACCGAGTTGTACTCCCGCGGCCTCGACAAGGGCGACGAGTTCGAGGCCGATCGCCTCGGCGTGGTCATCGCCGCTCGAGGCGGCTACGACGCCTACGGCTTGCCGGGCGTGCTGCAGACCCTGCAGGCGATGAACGCCAGCGATTCCGCGCTCGCCCTGATGTTCAAGACGCACCCGAGCCCGGCTGAGCGCCTGGATGCGCTCGGCCGCATGCAGGCGGTGCTCGACGCCTATTCGGGGCAACCGCAGCTTGCCGAGCGTTTCGTCGCCGAAACCAAACCCGCGCGTTAGCAAGAAGAAAGAAGAGCTCATGGCGTACACGGTGCAGCAGCACATCGCGCTGAAGCGCGTCTCGGACATTGCCGCCTCGCCCGATGGCAGGTGGCTCGCCGTGGCCGTGCAGCGTCTCGACCGCGAGGGCGCGAAATACGTGAGCGACCTCTGGAAGGTGCCGACGAACGGCGCGCCCGCGGCGCAGCTGACGCGGGGTGAATCGAAGGATGCCGCGCCCTGGTTCCGCCACGACGGCGCGCTCGCTTTCCTCTCCAACCGCCAGCCGAACGAGGTGAAGCCCGACGAGGAAGCCGAGAAGCGCATGCAGATCTGGCTGCTGCCGGCCGATGGCGGCGAGCCGCGCCAGCTCACCGACGAGCCGCTCGGCGTCGAGTCGTTCCGCTTCGCCAGGCGCGCCGACCGCCTGTGCTACTACGCGCCGATGATTCCCGGCGTCGAGCTCGACAAGCAGCGCGAAACGGCCGCCAAGCGCGGCAAGCACGGCCCGAGCGCGCGGCGCTACACGGTGCAGCCAGTACGGCACTGGGACCACTGGCTGCACGAGAACCCGGACCTCGCCAACACGCATCTCATCGCCTGCGACGCTTCCGGCAAGAACCGCGTCGATCTCACCCCTGACGCGAAGCGCGAATTCGCCATCGAGCCGGCACTCGACATCTCGGAGGACGGCCGGCAGGTCGCTGTGACGATGCAGAGCATTGCGAGCGACCGCGAGCTCGACTCGACCGTCGTGGTGATCGATCTTGCGACGCGCAAGCAGCGCGTGCTCGGCAAGGCCGACTGCGTCGACTATTCGGCGCCGGTTTTCTCGCCGAACGGAAAGTCGATCGCCACCACGCGCTCCAGGCGCAGCGCCAAGCGCGCGCCGGCTCCGACCATTACCCTCTTCGATGTTGCGAGCGGCAAGGCGCGGCGCATCGCGGAGAAATGGGAACGCTGGATGAGCATCGCCGCCTGGACCGGCGACGGCCGCCGGCTGATCGCGACCGCCGACGACGGCGGGCATACGCCGGTGTTCTCCATCGCGGTCGGCTCGGGGGCGGTGGTGCGCGTCTCAGCGCGCGACGCCGGTGGCGCGCATTCGCACCCGCTGGTGCTGGCCGATGGTCGCATCGCCGCGATCCGCTCTTCCCTCACCGATGCGCCCGAATGCTGGACGATGGCTTCGGAGCGCAACTCGAAACCCAAGGCGCTCGCGCGCCTGTCCGGTTTTGAGGAAGCGAGCAACTGGGCCGAGGTGCAGAGCTTCAACGTGCGCTCGACCGATGGAAAGCCGGTGCAGACGTTCCTGGTGAAGCCGAAGGGCGCCAAGGGTGCGCTGCCGCTCGCTTTCTGGATCCACGGCGGTCCGATGGCGTGCAATCTCGACGGCTGGCACTGGCGCTGGAATCCGTTGCTGCTCGTCGCGCAGGGCTATGCGGTCGCGCTGCCCAATCCGCGCGGCTCGACCGGCTTCGGCCAGGAATTCATCCAGGGCATCTGGGGCAACGTCTGGGGCGCGCAGTGCTACAAGGACCTGATGGCCGTGGCCGACGCGCTCTGCAAGCGGCCCGACATCGACGCCAGGCGCACGATGGCGATGGGCGGCTCCTTCGGCGGCTACATGACGAACTGGATCGGCACGCAGACGACGCGCTTCCGCTGCCTGATCACGCACGCGAGCGTGTTCACCATGGCGCAGTTCACCGGCACGACCGATCACCCGGCGTGGTGGTACCTCGAGATGGGCGGCGAGAACCCATACAAGGACCCCGAGCGCTTCGACCGCTATGCGCCGGCGCGCCACGTGAACAAGTGGCGCACGCCGTGCCTCGTGATCCACGGCGAGAAGGACTACCGCTGCCCGATCAACGAAGGCCTCAACCTTTTCGAGGCGCTGCAGTACCACAAGGTGCCGAGCGAGCTGCTCGTATTCCCCGACGAGAACCACTGGATCCTCAAGCCGCGCAACGTCGTCGCCTGGTACGACTCGGTGCTCGGCTTCATCGGGAAATATCTCGGTGCGCCGAGCGCTCGTACGCGCGCCAAGGGGCACCCGGCCGCTCCCGGCAAGCGCCGAACTGGAACGGCAGCCCGTCGCGCCCGGGCGTAGCGAAGCGCAGGTCCACGAACCAGACGCAGCGCCGGCCGTCCGAGTCGCCGTCGAACGCGGGCTCGACGGCGAACCAGCGGAAGAAGGCGAGCCCCCGGGCGTTCCACGCTTCCTTGCCGCGCTCCGCATTCACCTCGCCGTAACGCGTGCGCCGCACCCAGATTGCCTGGTCGAGCGGCAGGTAAGGTGAATCGATGCGCGCGATGAAGCCGTCGCCCGGCCGATAGGCACGCGGCTCGGTGCGCACGAGATTGACGTGCGCGAACTCGTGCGCGTCGTCGTCGCTCGCGAACACCGTCCAGTTGAACGGCGACACCGGCCGCGCCTGTGCATCGATCTTCATGCCCGGCCGCGCGTGCTTCGCCGCGAACTCGAGCGCACGCTCTTTTTGCGTGTACTGAAACCCGACGTACGCCAGCAGCACGGCGAGCGCCGCCACGGCCGGCCAGCGCGAGCGGTAGGCGATCGCCGAAGCGATCAGGCCGGCGACGATGATGCCGCTGAACCAGAGATCGATGATGAAGGTGGTGCCGAGGCCCGGACGCCAGTCGGAGAACGGCGCAAGGATCATCGTGCCGTAGCTCGTGATGAGATCGCCGGCGATGTGCAGCCCGATCGCCATCGCCGTGATGCCATACAGCTCGCGCCATCCGCCGGGTGCTCGCACAATCTTGGCGAGGAGCCACGATAGGCCGAGCGCCCACAGCGGCAGCAGGATGAGCGAGTGCGTGACGCCGCGGTGGTTGAGGATATATGCCACCGGCCCGCCGTAGCCCGTGACAAAGTCGAGATCGGGCGCGGCGCAGGCGAAGAACCCGGCGGCGATGCGCCGCAGGGTCGAATTCGGCGCCGGTTGCGCGCGCGCCGTGGCGCGCGCGAGCAGCGCGCCCGACAGCGCGTGCGTCAGCGTGTCCAAGTCGAAATCAGGGACAGACCACGTTTTCCATGCGGCGGAAAAACGTGGTCTGTCCCTGTTTCTGGGCTCTTATGCCGCGCGCTTCTTGCGCTGCGCGTCCTTCACGTGCATCTGGGCGTAGGCGCCATGCGCCGCGGCTTCGGCATCGCCGACGTGCACGGGCAGGCCCATGTCGGAGAGCACCGAGCCGAGCGCCGAGAGGCAGAGCATCACGTTGTCCGGACGGCAGCTGTAGCCCATCAGGCCGATGCGCCATACCTTGCCGGCGAGCGGCCCGAGTCCGGCGCCGATCTCGATGCCGAATTCGTTCAAGAGGGTCTTGCGCACCTCGGCTTCGTTCACGCCCTGCGGACAGAGCACCGCGTTCATCTGCGGCAGCTGGTACTTCTCGTTGACCAGGAACTTGATGCCCATCGCATCGAGGCCCGCCTTCAGGGCCAGGTGATGGCGCATGGCCCGTGCCCAGGCGTTCTCGAGGCCTTCCTCGCGGATGAGGAGCAGCGCCTCGTGCAGCGCGAAGAGCGAGTTGGTCGGCGCGGTGTGGTGGTACGTGCGCTGGCCCGCGTTCCAGTAGTTGAAGAGCAGGTTCATATCCATGAACCAGCTGTGGATCTTGTCCTTCCTCTTCTTCACGTGCTCGACGACGCGCTCGTTGAACGACACCGGCGAAAGGCCGGGCGTGCACGACAGGCATTTCTGGCTCGCCGAGTAGATGGCGTCGATCTCCCACTCGTCCACCTTCACCGGCGTGCCGCCGAGCGTGGTGACGGCGTCGACGATCACCATTGCGCCGTATTTGTGCGCGATCTGCGTCAGCGTCTTCGCATCGGACTGGCAGCCGGTGGAAGTCTCGCCGTGCACGAACGCGACCACCGAGACGCCCTTGTTTTTCTTCAGCGCATCCTCGACCTTCTGCGGGTCGACCGGCTCGCCCCATTTATCCTCGACCACGACCGGCGTGCCTCCGCAGCGGATCGCGTTCTCGAGCATGCGCCCGCCGAACACGCCGTTCTGGCACACGAGCACCTTGTCGCCCGGCGCGACCATGTTGACGAAGCAGTACTCCATGCCGACCGAGCCCGGCCCGGAGAGCGGGAACGTGAGGTTGTTCTTCGTCTGGTAGACGTAGCGCAAGAGCGACTTCAGCTCCTCCATCATCTCGACGAAGATCGGGTCGAGATAGCCGATGGCGGGCTGGCTCATGGTGGTGAGCACGCGCGGATGGATCTCCGTCGGCCCCGGGCCCATCAGCGTCCTCTGCGGCGGATGGAAGGATTGGATGCGCTTTGCGGGAGCGTACTGGCTCATGGGATCACTCTCTGAAAGACCGAAGGGAAGATGCTCGGGGCGCGACTTCACGCGCACCGGATTCTTGGCGCTCGCCTCGTTGATGATGTCGAGCGCGTTGATGCGGCCCTGCGTGATGCGCTCGACCTCGCCCGCCCAGCGCGCGGGCACGTAGCCGGTTTTCACCCAGTTATGCACCACGGCGCGGTCGAGCTGGAACGCGCGCGCAACGTCGGCCTGACTGCCAAAAATCTGGACGAGTTGCTCGGCGCAGTTCATATCCTGAAGTCTAGGCTGTCAAACTGGGGTTGACAAGGGCGCCTTGTGGATAACTCGCTGTTCTGGGAAGTTTTCCGCATGGAGGTCAGCGCTCGGCCGGGCTAGCATCCGCCGCATGGACTTCAACAAGACGATGCCGATCAGGCCGCCGAAGCCGGCGGCGGCCAAGGAAAAGGCCAAGCAAGAGCTTCCGGTAGAGCCAACCCTTCCCATAACCAAGGAACAACCCGCGCCCGCACCGGCGGCGAAGCCCGCTGCTCCGGCGGCCAAAGAACAACCTAAGGCATCGGCTCCGACGCCGGCTGCAAAGCCCGCTGTTCCCGCGGCAAGAGAACAAGCGAAGGCGCCAGCTGCCGCCGCGAAGGAACAACCCGCACCGGCGCCCGCGAGCTTCGAGCCGGAAACCGCAGCGGATGCGTGGCTTGGCTTGCTCGCTTCGCGTGGCGTCGAATACCTCTTCGCGAACGGCGGCACCGACTTCGCGCCGGTCGTCGAGGCATACGCCAAAGGGCAGAAGCTCGGCTGGAAGCTGCCGCAGGTCGTGATCGTGCCGCACGAGAACATGGGCGTGGCGATGGCGCACGGCTACACGATGGTCACGGGCCGGCCGCAGGCGATGATGGTCCACGTCGGCGTCGGCACCGCGAACTCGATCAACGGCCTGATCAACGCTTCGCGGCAGAACGTGCCGATCTTCTTCACCGCCGGCCGCACGCCGCTCACCGAATCGGGCACGCTGCCCGCCGCGCGCAACAACTACATCCACTGGGCGCAGGAGCACTTCGACCAGGGCGGGATGCTGCGCGAGTTCATGAAGTGGGACTACGAGCTGCGCCATGCCGAGCAGGTGGAGACGGTGATCGACCGCGGCCTGGCGATCGCGAGGAGCGAACCGCAAGGACCCGTCTACGTCACGCTGCCGCGCGAGATCCTCGCCTCGCCCTTCATCAAGGATTTCTCGACCGCGCCGACGATGGTGGCGGCGACGCCGCCCGCCGCGGACTCCGCGGCGCTCGAGGTGGCGGCCAAGCTCCTCGGCAACGCGCAGCATCCGCTCCTCATCACCGCGAATGGCGGCCGCACCGCCGAGTCCTCGTACGCCATCGAGCGCCTTGCGCACGCGCTCGCCGTGCCCGTGGTGCACTATCGGCCGCGCTACCTCGCGCTCTCGACCGAGCACCCGATGCATTGCGGCTGGGATCCGCATGCGCTGCTGAAAGAGGCCGACGTGGTTCTGGTCGTCGACTGCGACGTGCCGTGGATCCCGAAGGAAGGCGGACCAAGAGCCGACGCCAAGGTGATTCACATCGGCCCCGACCCGCTCTTCGCGCGCTATCCGCTGCGCGGCTTCCGCACCGACATCGCCCTTACCGGCGCGCTCGCGCCGACGCTCGAGACCCTGTGGCGCAGCGCGCAGAAGCAGGCGCCCTCGACCCGGGCCATCGAGGAACGGCGCAAAGCCGTCACCGCGCTGTCCGCCGAGACCAGAAGCAAAGCGCGTGGCGGCTTCGAGCCGCTGCCGAAGACGATCACCGGCAAGTGGCTCTCCGCGTGCATGAACAAGCTGCTCGACGAGCGCACCATCCTCGTCAACGAGTACCCGACCGTGCTCGAGGAGATGGTCATCAAGGAGCCCGGCCGGTACTTCGGCAATGCGTCCGCCGGCGGCCTCGGCTGGGGGCTCGGCGCCGCGCTCGGCGCGAAGCTCGCGTCGCCCGACAAGACGGTGATCTGTGCGCTGGGCGACGGTGCGTACATGTTCGGCAACCCCACCGCCGGCCACTACGTCTCGGAGGCGATGCACCTGCCGGTGCTCTTCGTCATCGCCAACAACGCGCGCTGGGCCGCGGTGCATCGCTCGACGCTCGCCACCTACCCGAAGGGGCACGCCGCGGCGACCAAGCAGCCACCGTTCGCGACGCTCGAGCCCTCGCCGCGCTTCGAGCACGTCATCCAGGCGAGCGGCGGACACGGCGAGCGCGTGATGGAGCCGAAGGACCTGATGCCGGCCCTCGAACGCGCGCTCAAAGTGGTGAAGGAGGAGAAGCGCCAGGCACTCGTCAACGTGTGCCTGGAAGTGAGCTACGTCAAGACGAGCTAGCCCGCGGCGCCGCCGGTGGCGGGCTTCGACACCTTGATCGGGTCGGTGAGCATCTTGGAGTTCGGCACCAGCACCCGTTCCTTCTCCGCGTCGAGCTCGGTGTAGCGAAGGTCGACGTGCGTGACGCGGCCCGAAAGGCCGCCGATGTCGATGCGATCGCCGACCTCGAAGGGGCGGTAGAGGAGGATCAGCACGCCGGCGAGCAGGTTGGCGATCGAGTCCTTCAGCGCGAAGCCGAGCGCGAAGCCGGTGAGACCGAGGCCGGCGACGATGCCCATGATGTTCACGCCGAGCGTGCCGAGCGCCGTGATGACGCCGAGCACCACCAGGCCGACGCGGGCGACGCTCGCCAGCAGCTCGCCGAGCGGGCCGTGCGCGCGCGTGCGCTGCACGAGGCGCAACACGCCGAAATGCGCGAGGCGCGAGAGGATCAGGAAGAAGATGAGGAGCGAGAGCGCCACGGCGAACGCGGGCACCCAGACGATGGCCTGCGCGAGCGCCTCGCGGCGCAGCTCTTCCACGGGTTATTGCTTCGCGGCGGCGGTTTCGAAGACGTGCGGCAGGCCGATGCGTCCCACCATGGGGAGCTTCAGGCCCGAGCCGCTCGCGCCGAAGTTCAGGCCGAGGAGATTCAGCTCGAAGCCGTCGACGGGGCTCGCGACCACGCCGAAGAGACCCGCGACGGTGAACTGGAAGCCCGAGCCGCTGGGAGCCGTGGAAACGAAATTCGTCGCGCCGATGTAGTCCTTGCCGATCGCGGTCGGCGGCAGATCGACCTTGAGCTCGGGCACCGCGCGCGCGATCCAGGCCGTGAAAGTGTTCGAATTCGGCCCGGGCCAAAGGGTGTAGGTGTTGGCATAGGGGTACTCGCGCGCCGACTTGTCGATGCGAGCGATGAGTTCCTCGACTCCCGGGCCGCGCTTGTCGGCGTATAGCTCGACTTCGGCGCCGAACCACGGGGCATCGGGCTGCCGTTGGCGAATCACCAGCGCGCTGTCGGACCAGCGCAGGCGCCAGCCGATGATCTCGTAGACGGTCCACGACAGGGCGTTGGCCGGCTTTACAGCAACCCAGGTATGCACGCCGAAGAAGCCCTTCACCCCGAGGGTGCGAGCGCCGTAGACCTGAACCACGGCCTCGGGCGTCGTCGCCGGATCGGGTGCGAGCCCCGCGCTCGCGCGCGAGGCGACGATGCTGGAAAAAGCCGCCAAGGTCACCACACTCAACACTCGGGCGAGGCGCCGCGCGCTCATGTGAAGCATTCTAGGCGTCGTCTGTGACGTGACCACCCGACAATCCCGGCTGCGACATGAGCCGTCAGCGTCACTTCAACGCAGAAAAGTCGTAAAGCTTCCGATCGAGGAGATGCGACGGCCGGACTTCTGACAGCGCCCTGACAATCGACTCGATCCGGCCGGGATGGCGCTTTTCCCATTCGGCCAGCATTTCGCCCACCACCTTGCGCTGCAGGTTGTCCTGCGAGCCGCACAGGGTGCACGGGATGATCGGAAACGCCTTCTGCCCGGCGTAAACGCCGAGATCGGCTTCGGCCACATAGGCGAGCGGGCGGATGACGACGTGGTTGCCGTCATCCGAGCGCAGCTTCGCCGGCATCGCCTTCATCTGGCCGCCGTGGAAAAGATTCAGGAAGAAGGTCGCGAGGATATCGTCGCGATGGTGGCCGAGCGCGATCTTGGTGGCGCCCACCTCGTCGGCCGCCTTGTACAGCGCGCCGCGCCGCAGGCGCGAGCAGAGCGAGCACATCGTCTTGCCTTCCGGGATCACGCGCTTCACGACCGAATAGGTGTCTTGCTCGACGATGCGGTAGGGAACTGCCCTGCTTTCGAGGTAACGCGGCAGCACGTCGGCCGGAAAACCCGGCTGCTTCTGGTCGAGGTTTACGGCGATCAGCTCGAATCGCAGCGGCGCCTTCTCGCGCAAAGAGAGAAGCACATCGAGCAGCGCGTGGCTGTCCTTGCCGCCCGAGACGCAGACCATGACCTTGTCGCCGTCTTCGATCATGCCAAAGTCGGCGATCGCCTCGCCGACCTGCCGGCGGATGCGCTTCGCGAGCTTGCCGGCTTCGTAGTCCGACTTGCGGCGGTCGATGCGGACAGCGTGGACTGCCATGCGCGAAATCCTAGATGAAGATGGAGCGCCCGCCGTCCACCGCGACGATCTGGCCGGTGACGTACGGCGCGCAGGCGAGGAAGTGTACCGCCTGCGCGATGTCCTCCGGCCGACCGACGCGGCCGAGCGGCGTGGTCTCGACGATGCGGCCGCGTTCCGCGGAATCGAACTGACCGTCGTCGGGCCAGGCGATCGCCCCCGGCGCGACGCCGTTCACGCGCACCTGGGGCGCGAGCTCCACGGCGAGCGAGCGGGTCATGGCGGCAAGCCCGGACTTGGCGATGCTGTAGAGCGGGTAGCCCCTGAGCGGCCGCTCGGCATGGATATCGACGATGTTGACGATCGCGCCGGACTGCTTCGCGAGCTCCGGGGCCGCTTCCTGGCTGATGAACAGCGGTGCGCGCAGGTTCGAGCCGATCAGCTCTTCCCAGTGCGAAATCTCGATCTGCCCCATGGCGACCGGGAAGAAAGCCGACGCATTGTTGACGAGCACGTCGAGGCGTCCGAACGCATCGATCGCCGCCCCGACGATGGCGCGCGGTGCTATGGGCGCGAGAAGCTCGGCCTTCACCTTTGCCGCGCTTTTCGGGCGAGCGGCATTCAGCTCGCCGATCAGCTTCGCCGCATCGGCTTCCGAATCGCGGTAGTGCACGAGCACCGAAGCGCCGGCGCCGTGCAGGCGCCGCGCGATCGCCGCACCGAGGCGGCGAGCGCCGCCGGTGACAAGCACCGCTTTCCCGGTGAGCGATTCTTCCATAAGTGCTTTAGATTCTAGGGCATGCAAGCGCGTGCCCGAATCGAAGCGCAGATCGCCGCGGCCGGCGGCTGGATCTCGTTCGCGCGCTACATGCACCTCGCGCTGCATGAGCCGGGCGTGGGCTACTACGCGAGCGGCGCGCGCAAGTTCGGCGCGCACGGCGACTTCGTCACCGCGCCCGAGCTCGGG
>Ga0134121_10001454_pt1 | contig 22271 bp, 23 predicted proteins | sample KB301_FD_96463 | JGI IMG/M metagenome (GOLD analysis project Ga0134121, IMG submission 96463) | Terrestrial soil microbial communities without Nitrogen fertilizer from Kellogg Biological Station, Michigan, USA - KB3-0-1 | ecosystem: Environmental > Terrestrial > Soil > Unclassified ... | reverse complement strand
CCTGGGCGGCAACTACCACTTCTACATCGCGAGCGAAGGCGGGATCGAGTCGCTCGACGTCGACGGCCGGCAGCGGTACTTCATCCGCAACTGGACCGTCCTGCGGGGTCCCCTGGGCGAGGCTTGGGGATCGAGCGGCGCCGTGCAGCTTCCGGAACGGCTGGTCGCCGGTTTCGACGGCGCCCAGATCCCCTTCGCCGTTCCCGGCACCCGCCGCGCCGGCGGCATCACCAGCTCGCTGACCGGCGGTCTCGAGACCCGGCGCCGGACGATCGCCCTGTCCACCTTTCATGCCTTGTCAACACTCTTCTACGGGGTGTTGGAAAATCGTCCCGTCCGTTGACCCGATTTGCTAACATTCCGGTCCAGGTCCCTAAGCTCGGCCCCCGAGCTCCGGCAGTTCCCAAACCGGCCCAAGCGTTGCGAAGCTCATACTAGAGGTGCGAACGATGAACGAACGAGATATCCACCTGTTCACGTCGGAGTCGGTGACGGAGGGCCACCCGGACAAGGTGGCCGACCAGATTTCCGATGCCGTCCTGGACGAGGTCCTGCGGCAGGACCCGACGAGCCGTGTGGCCTGTGAGACCCTGGTCACCACCGGCATGATCCTGCTGGCCGGCGAGATCACCACCCACGCCTACGTGGATTTTGCCGCCGTGGCCCGCCGGGTGGTCAAGGAAATCGGCTACACCCAGGCCAGCTTCGGCTTCGACAGCCAGACCTGCGCCGTGCTGTCGGCCATCGACCCGCAGTCGCCCGACATCGCTCAGGGCGTGGATACCGGCGGCGCCGGCGACCAGGGGCTGATGTTCGGCTTCGCCTGCCGCGAGACGCCGGAGATGATGCCGCTGCCCATCGCCCTCGCGCACCGGCTGACGCGGCGCCTTGCCGCCGCCCGGCACTCGGGCGAGATCCCCTGGCTGCGGCCGGACGGCAAGAGCCAGGTGACCGTCGAGTACGAGGGCAACAAGCCGGTGCGGGTGCATACGGTGGTCATCTCGACCCAGCACGACGCCGCCGTCTCGCACGAGGAGATCAAGCGGACGGTGATCGAGAAGATCGTCAAGCCGGTGATCGAGCCCGAGCTGCTGGACGAGAGGACCGTCTACCACGTCAATCCCACGGGACGGTTCGTCGTCGGCGGTCCGCAGGGGGACTGCGGGCTGACCGGCCGCAAGATCATCGTCGACACCTACGGCGGTTACGGTCGTCACGGCGGCGGCGCCTTTTCGGGGAAGGACCCGACGAAGGTCGACCGCTCGGCCTGTTACATGGCCCGCCACGTGGCCAAGAATCTGGTCGCCGCCGGTCTCGCCGAACGCGTCGAGGTCCAACTCGCCTACGCCATCGGCGTTGCCGACCCGGTTTCGGTGCGGGTGGACAGCTTCGGGACGGGGACTCTCGGCGACCGCGGCGATCGATTGATGGAGCGCCTGGTGCGCGAGACCTTCCCTCTCGCGCCGCGGGCCATCATCGAGGATCTCGACCTGCGGCGCCCGATCTATCAGAAGACGGCGTCGTACGGCCACTTTGGCCGCGACGACCAGGACTTCCGCTGGGAAAGCACTCACCGGGCCGCCGGCCTGCGCGCCGCGGCGGGGCTCGAAGTGGCCGTTTCAGTCTGAGATCACGCCCCCTCGGGGCTGTCGGAGTGATGAGGGTCTTTCGCCGACGGCCCCTGCGTGGGCTCCCAGGTCTTCCCGTACTTCAGCACGTCGTGCTTCAGCAGGTCGACCTCGCCCTGGCGGGGTCCCGGCCGCGCATCGCGATAGACCGTGTCGCATTGGTAGCAGACGACGGCGTCCTTGAGCCGGCGGTAGAGCCAGAGGTCGATCAAGGCACAGACGCCAAGCGAGAGCCCGAAGGTCCACGGCACCAGGACGGCCCCCAGGACGACGAGGCCGCAGCCGAGGGCGCGATTGAAATCCCGCTGGCGATAGAAGTGGCGGCAGCCGCACAGGGGACAGACCTCGACCCGGCCGTCCGGGCCATCGCACCAACCCTGACTGGAAACGGCCCTGACCTTGCCGCAGTTGGGACAGGCAAGCTCGGATGTCGCGGGTGTGAGAACGGCGGGGAAGGGGAGGCCGCAGTCGCGGCACTGGGTGCGGACGCGCATCCGGTCATCCAGGCATCTTGGGGATCAAACCGGGACGCCCGTAGTGACACTCAGGTAGGCGCCCGTGATCTCGCCGATGAAGGCTCCCACCACGAGCACGTAAAGGATGCCGGTCGCGGACTGGTTCGAGCGCTGGCGAGCACACTGCAGGGCCATGACAGCCAGGGCGAGGGGGATCGCCAGCCCCCAGAGCAGGCGGAACCAGAAAAAGATCCCTTGGCCCCCCAGGCCGGTGAGCACGCGCAGCGGATGAGGCTCCACGAGCTCGCCGACGCTGGCCGCCACCGCCACGCTGGCTCCCACGGCGGCCAGGCGGGCGATCACGATGGCCAGCAACACCCAGCAGAAGATCGTGAGATGCTTGAAGGCGAGCTTCGGAGCCACCAGGTACCAGTGACCGAGGAGCATGGCGATCAACGACCAGCCGAGCAGCAGAGCGGAGGCGAGGAGACTCGTAGCCAACAGGGCTCCGCGGTACGGTAAGGGGGTAAAGGATGGGACCAGGTGCGGACCGGCGAGCAGGAGCGCGGCCGCGCACCCTGCCAGCGACAGGGTCAGCGGCCAGCGACAGAGATCCCAGCGCTGGCGCCAGATGGCGGCGTAGTAGAGGAATCCGCCCACCAGCGCCGCAGCAAGGGCTGTAACGCCGGCTGCCGGTCGCTCGCCAAAGGGACGGAAGGGGTGGAGAAGCTCCACCGCCAAGGCGAGCGACAAGAGGCCGAGGACGACCAGGGCGTTCATCTGGAAGTAGCCGCGGCCGAGGTTTTCCTCGGGAATCCAGTAGAGCGTGGAGAGCGCTCCCAGGCTGGTGGCGAGCAGAAAAAGGAAGAATACGCTCATCGCCGCGGCATCTTAGCAGCCCGGCGGCTCGAGGCCGGGTTTGCCGCACGTTCCGGGTGGGCGCGCTTCGGAACCGGCGGCCGCTGCGCTATCCTAGGCGGCCGGAGCTCGGGCGAGCGGCGTGCAGCCGCTGGCGGCGCTTCGAGGAGGACCTCGCTTCTGGACAGGGCGCTAAGGGGGTGTTAGCCTAGCGCCTGTCGACGGTAGACATTCTTGTTATGGCAACTCTCGATCATCCTGAACTGCGGGAATCGCTCAACATTCTGCTGAAAAGCTCTCGGCCACGGCTGGAGCGCGTGCTCCGGAACTTCGAGATCCCGCCCGAAGACGCCGAGGACATCCTGCAGGACGCCCAGCTCACCCTGCTATACAAGTGGGACAAAATTCGCAGCCCGGAGAGCTGGCTCATCGGTACGGTCAAGAAGAAGTGCATCATGTACTGGCGCAAGCGGCGAGGCAGCCTGTGCGAGGCGGTCGACACGGCGATTCTCGACCTGCTGGCCGTTCCCCAGCCCCCGGAACAAGAGAAGGCGGAGCTGACGTGCGATCTCAACCGGGTCCTCTCCCGCCTTTCGACCCGCTGCCGGTCGCTGCTCAAGCTTCGCTACGGCCTTGGCTACGGACCCACCGAGGTCGCGGAGCAGATGGGCTACCGGATTTCCAGCATCCGCAAGGTCACCAACCGCTGTCTCGCCGCCCTCACGCGCCAGCTTCTGGCGGTGGGCTTTGAACGGCAGCCCCAAGGCGAGCCCCAGGATGGATAAGCATCTGAATCCAGGCCTGCTCACGGACCTTGGACAGGGGCGCCTGTCACGCCAGCGCAGTCGCCGGGTCGTTCGCCATCTGCTCACCGACTGCGCGATCTGCTGCCGGGCTGCGGCGGAGGTGATCCCCTCCTACCGCGAGGCTTTCGCCCGCTCGTGGCAAGAGGTCGAGAAACGCGAGGCGGAGCTGACCGTGGAGCGCGAGCTGGCTCCCGCGTTGCTCCAGGAGCTGCTGTCCCTGCCCCTTGAACGCCAGGCGGAGAGGGTGGCGAGGGACGCCCGGTTTCAAACCTGGTCGCTTTGCGAGCTGCTTCTGGATCTGTTGCGGGACTGGGGCTTTCAGAGCCCCAGCCGTGCGCTGGAGCTGGCGCAGCTCGGAGTCGACGTCGCGATGCGGTTGAACCCCACGGTTTACGGCGAGTCCAGGGTCAACGACCTCGCCGCCCGAGCCTGGGTGATGCTGGCCAATGCTCAGCGGATCTGTGCCAGCTCTCAGGAAGCCGACGAGAGCTTTTCCCGGGCGGAAGGGCTGCTCAAGAAGGGGACGGGGGATCCGCTGGAAAAGGCGCATCTGTTGCTTCACAAGGCGTCGTTGCTCGGCAGCCGGCACCGTTTCGGCGAGGCCTTCCGGTTGCTTGGGCGGGTCACCGCCATCGCTCGCCGTTGCGAGGATCCTCAGCTCCAGGGACGTGTCCTGATCGCCAGCGCCTCCCTGCTCCAGAGGGCGGCCGAGCTGGAGTGCGTGACCCTGGGCCTGATCCGCGAGGTCGGCACCTACCTCAGGGAGAACGGGGCGCCGGCGGGACTCCTCCGTTCGCGCGAAACGCGCTGACCCACCGTACCCGGGATGCCGCTTCCTGCGGTCTCGCTGCCAGACTGGACAAAACGACGTCAGGTTGATTGAATATCGTCCAAGCAAACTTCTATGAATCCCTCGGTACAACTCGATCCGGCGGAGCCGTCCCTCGAGGAGATCCTCGCCCGGACCGAGACGAAGCTGAAGCGAGTTCTCAGCCGTTACAGGATTCCCGCGCAGGACGCCGAAGACATCCTCCAGGACACGTTCCTCATCCTGGTCTCCAAGCTGGGGACCATCCGCAACCCGGAGGCCTGGCTGGTAGGGACCCTTGCCAACCGCTGCATCATCTACTGGCGTCGGCATCGCACCCGTCTCTTCGAGCTGGTCGACTCCACCATCCTCGAGCTGCTGTCGGAAGGGGAGGCGCCGGCACAGGAGCAGTCGGACATCCGCTCCGACCTCGAGGCCATGCTGTCCTGCCTGCCCAACCGCTGCCGCTCCGTGCTGCGGCTGCGCTACGGCTTCGGCTGCAGCACGGCCGAGGTCGCCGAGCAGACGGGCTACTGCAAGTCGAGCATACGCAAGGTCACCCGCCGCTGCCTCGCGGCTCTCACCGAGCAGCTCGTGAGCTCCGGCTTTCGGTCCGGGGCATGAGGGGATTCGCACCGCCCGTTCGTCTGGACACGGGGACGGGATGGTGCTACTGTCCTCGGCAGTTTCGAAGAGGCCCTTTCCAGGGAAGATGAGTGCACTGGACCAGCCGCAGGTTGAGGCGTCGCTTGAGAATTTGCTGAGAGACGTTCAGCCTCGTCTCAAGGTTCTGTTTGCACGGTACAGGATTCCTCCACAGGATACGGAGGATATCGTGCAACAGGCTTTGCTTGCTCTCATCTACCAGCGCCAGGAGATCCGCGATCCGGCGGCCTGGATGCTGGGGACGATTCGCAACAAGTGTTTGCTGTACTGGAGGGATCAGAGGCGCAAGCTCTATGATGCTGTCGACGCCGCAGTCCTGGAATTCATGGCGGAGCCCACGCTTCCCGATCAGGAGGAGAGTGATTTCCGTCGCGACCTTACCCACGCCATCGAGCAGTTGCCGGAGCGTTGCCGCTCGTTGCTGTCCCTGCGGTACCGGCATGGGTACGAGCCCCCGGAGCTCGCGGAACGAATGGGCTATAGCCCCTCCAGCATCAACAAGATTACGACTCGGTGCCTCGCCGCGCTGACACGCCATCTGGTTGCCAGCGGCATTCTGTGTGAAGAAAACCGATCATGACGGATCATCCGACTCCAGACGCTCTCGAACAGTTCATCCTTGGCCAACTCTCCACGGCCGAGATGCGGGAGATCGCCTGGCATCTGCTCAATGGCTGTACGCACTGCCAGCAAGCCACCTCAACACTCTGGGAGCCCGCCGACTCGTTCGAGGACCCCGCGATCTTCGAGCTGGCCGGCGGTGGGGACGGGTCCGAATCCGATGACTACGACGCGGTGCTGGATCGCGTCCTCGAGACCGTGGCGGCGACGGAAGAGGTCTTCGCCGCGCAGCGGCTTCAGGCTCGCGGCCTGCTCGCGGAGCTGATGCAGGTGCCCGTCGAGCGGCAGCACCTGCTGGTCACCAACAGCCAGCGATTCCGCACCCGCGCGCTCTGCGACCTGCTAGTCGAAGAGAGCCATGAAACCGGTTTTCAAGACCCCCGGCGCGCCGTCGATCTGGCCCGCTTGGCCGTGCTGGTGGCGGACCGGTTGACTCCTGACACGTGCGGGGGAGAAGAGGTCCATGAGAGCCTTCGTGCCCGGGTCTGGGCGCAGCTCGGCAACGTCCACCGCATCCATTCAAATCTGGAGGAGGCTGAAGCGGCCCTGGCTGTGGCCGAGGAGTTGCTCGCCGCCGGCCGCGTCGGTCTCTTCGACCGGGCTCGGGTGCTGGCCTTGCTGGCGACATTGCGCCGGGCCCAAGAGAGATTCGCCGAAGCCCTCCAGCTGTTCGATCGTGTTGCCGTCATCTACAAGAAGCTCGGCCAATGGAATCTCCTGGGCCGCACCATGCTTCAGAAGTCCCTGGTCTGCGGCGAGGCTGGCGATCTCGAGGCCGAAATGTCGCTGCTGCGCCGCGCGCTCGACCTCATCGATCCGCAGAACGACGCTCGCCTGTTTCTCACCGCTCGTCACAACCTGATCCATGCCTTGAACGAGAGCGGCCAGTCGCGCGAGGCCTTCGCCCTCCTGTTCCACAGCCGGCCGTTGTACCTCAAGATGGGCGACCGCATGAACCTCTTGAAGCTGCGCTGGGTGGAGGGACTCGTGGCGGCCGGCCTGCAACGGCATGATCAAGCGGAAGCGGCGTTTCGGGAGGTGCGGGAGGCCTACGCTGGAATCGGGCTCGACTATGACGCGGCGCTGGCCTCGCTCGACCTCGCCGGCGTCTACGTCGCCCAGGGCCGGGCAGCCGACCTGCTACAGACCGCCGAGGAGATCCTGGCAGTCTTCCAGTCCCGCAACACCCACCGGGCTGCCCTGGCCGCGGTCCTGGTCCTCTGTAGCGCCGCGCGCCAGGAGCAGGCCGGAGTCGGCCTCGTCCGCGAGGTTTCGATGTTCCTGAAGCGAGCCCGCAACAACCCCAACCTGCAGTTCTCCCCAAACTCCTGAAGCAGTACGCGGCAGCTCCGCCGCGGTCAGGGCAGCTTCACGTCCGGACGCCGAGGAAGAGATAGCCCGAGAGCAGGGCGAAGACCGCGCCCGGGCTCCAGACGGCCACGATGGGGGGAAGAGCGCCGGCTTCTCCCATCTTGATGAAGAAGGCAAAGATCGCCATGAAGATCATGCCCAGCACGACCGAGATCCCGATGCCGTAGAGCGCTCCCTGACGCCCCAGGCGGAAGGAGAAGGGGAGCGCGACGAGGGCCATGATCAGGGAGACGATCGGAAACGCGATCTTGTTCTCCAACTCAACCTGCAGCTCGGGAACCGGCTGGCCGCTCTCCTTGAGCTCCTGGATGTAGTCTTTGAGCTCGCCGTAACGCATCTGATCCGGAGGGCGGATCTCGGAGTCGAAATAGTCCGGGGTCTCGAAGTGCTCTTCGACCATCGGTTTCTGGAAGCGCTTGTAGGTGGTCACCTCGACGCCTTCGAAGGCGCGGACCCAGCCGTCGGTGAACAGCCAGGCACCGCCGATGTACCGCGCGTCGTCGGTGTAGAGCCGGCGGGTCAGCCGGTGGCGCGCGTCGAAGTCGAAGACCTGCAGCCGCTGCAGACTTGGCTGCTGCGGGTCGTAGTGGAGATAGTTGTAGATGTAGCGGCCCTGGCCGAAAAGCCACTGGTGGTCGGCACGCCGATAGGTCCTTGCCGTCGGCTTGCCGCGGATCTGGTCCTTGAGCTTCGCCACTTTCTCGTTGGAGGCTGGCAGTACCGAGGACTCCAGGTAGCCGGAGAACGAGGTTACCAATAGCGCCGTGGCCAGGGCCGGCAGTGCCAACCGGTAGAGGCTCAGTCCCAAGGCTTTGCAGGCGGTGATCTCGTTGGTGCGGGCAAGCAGGCTGAAGGTCATCAGCGTCGTCACCAGCACGATGATGGGCGCGATGTCGTAGAACATCTGGAGCGACAGGTATTTGTAGTAGCTGAGGACGATGCCGGCGCCGACCTTGTTCTTCAGGATGTCGTCGATGTTCTCGCTGAGGTCGAAGATCGCGAAGAGCGAGATGCCGGACATCACGACCAGCAGGAAGATCTTGGTGAACAGGCGGACCACCAGGCGGTCCAGGATGTTGGGGAAGACGATCCGTGGGCGGGGGAGGAGGAGCACCACCCGCCGTCCGCGGTTCTCCCGCCGCGTCAGCACCGCGGCCTCGCGCTGGCGCGCCCGCTCCGCACGCTTCTCCTGGCGCTCCTTGCGCCGCGCCACGCTGAGACCCCGCAGGCGCTGGATCGCGCTCCAAAGGTCCTGGCGCACCCAACGGTCGATGCGGCTCACCAGCAGGCTCTTGTCGCGGTTGCGCCGCACCAGCAGGAAAAAGCCGGCGACCGCCAGGAGGATGTTCGGCAGCCACATGCCGAGCCAGGGAGGCATGCGGCCGAAGCGCGCGTACTCCTCGCCGTTGTTGATCAGGACGTAGTAGACGATCAATACGACGAGCGAGAGGACGAAGCCCGAGGCCTTGCCGCCGCGCCGGTTGTTGATACCCAAAGGCAACGCGAACAGACCGAAGACCAGGCAGGCGACCGGAATGGAGAATTTCTTGTGGATCTCCACCTTGGCGAGGTTGTGCTGTTCGTCCGAGCCTGTGGGATCGTCCCGCTGTTCGATGAGCTCCTTGAGGGTCATCTCCCGGATCCCCTTGGAGATCGAGATCTTGGCCCTCTCCTCGGTGGCGAACTGGTCCTTGAGGATCAGGTCGAGCCGCTTGTGGCGGCTGAACTCATAGCGGTCCGGTGCGTTCAGGTCGACCTTGTGGCGGATGGCGTTGTAGAGGCGGAGGACAACCCGCTCGCCGGCCTTGTCGACGAGGATCTCGCCCCAATCGGCCGTGGTGATCTGGTTGTTGGCGCTGGAGGGGATGGACTCGGCGAGGAACACCCCCTTCCAGCGCTTGCTCCCCTGGGGCACCTCGAAGACGTACATCACCTTGCCTGCCCATTCCTCATAGAAGACCCGCGGCTCGATCTGCTGTGCCACGCTCTGGGTGGTGATCTCGAGCCGCAGCTCCTGGAGGGCATGATTGCCCCAGGGCAGCACGTAGATCATCAAGGCCATGTTGAGTAGCGTGGCGAGGCCGGAAAGCAGGAAGATGGGGCGATAGAGCGTCAGCAGGCTGACACCACAGGCCCGCATGGCGATCAGCTCGCTGTCGGACGACAGCCGGCCGACGGCGATCAGGGTGCCGAAGAGAAGCGACATCGGCAGCGTGAGGACGACGATGTTGGGCAGGGTCAGCAGCAGCAAACGACCGACGATCGAAACCGGCAGCCCGCGGCGGATGATCATCTCCGCCGACTGGAACAGGAAGCGGATGAGCAGTATGAAGGTGTAGACCAGGAAGCCCAGACCCAGCGGGCCCAGGATCTCGGTGAAGATGTATTGGTTCAGACGGCGGCGCACGGGCGCATTATATGGGTCCGGGCCGACGTCCGCCGAGGTGGGAGGAAAGAGCATGAAGATCGTTCTCGAACGCCGGTACCGTTTCAGCGCCAGCCACCTGTACCGGCGTCTCGATTGGAGCGAGGAAGAGAACCGGGCGCGGTTCGGCAAGTGCGCCAACCTGCCCGGCCATGGCCACAACTACAGGCTGTGGCTTGGCGTTCAAGGAGAGATCGATCCCGAGACCGGGTTCGTCGTCGATCTCGGCCAGCTCGACAAGCTCGTCGAGGAGAGGGTAGTCGGGCGGCTGGACCACCAGCACCTCAACTCGGCGCTCCCGGAGTTCGCGTCAGGCGGATCGATCCCGACCAGCGAAAACCTCATCGCCTGGATCCACGCGCAGCTCGCCGGTCATCTGCCGGAAGGAGCACGGCTCGTCAAAGTGCGCCTGGCGGAGGACGAGGATCTGGCCGCCGAGTGGACAGCCGAGTAACCGTGCAAACCGAGGCAACGGCAGCCCCGTCGCACAGGCAAGCAACATAATCTGTCTTACCAGACCCCGTGGACCGACCGGACCGATTCGACCGATCCGTCTGATCGTGCTGGGAAAATACGGGGTTTACTTCGGTTTACTTCTCGTTGCCCTGCCGGAGATCCGCGAGGATCTGCTCGAGGGCGTGGATGAGGTCGTGCTTGTCGACCTCGCTCTGGCGGAACGCCAGGGACAGGCTGAAGCTGCGGTCCGGGGATTTGAAACGGAAGACGTAAGGCTTCCGGCGGCTGGACTTGCCGCCCTTTTCGCTGCGGCGCAGGCGCTGGCGCAAGTCGTCGCGGTTGAGCCCGCGCCGAGCCACCTCTTCGAGGAGCTCGATCATCTCCGCCTCAGAGCCTGCTTTGAGCACCTCCAGCAGCAGCGACTTGGAGGTGATGCCCAGCGCTTGAACCGTGTCGCGCACCCGGGCTGGGATCTGCAGTAAGGAAAAGCTCTCGGTGATCACGGTGCGCGACTTGCCGACCGCTTCGGCGATCTCTTCGTGGGTGTATTGATGAGCCTCGGCCAGCATGCGGTAGCCTTCGGCCTCTTCGAAGGGCGTCAGATCCTTGCGCTGGAGGTTCTCGATCAGCGCGATCTCGAGAGCCTCTTCGCTGGTGACGTCCATCTCGATGGCTGGCACCTCATATAGCCCGGCCTCCTGGGCTGCGCGATAGCGCCGCTCGCCAGAGATGATCCGGTAGAGAACACCGGAGGGACCGACCTCGTCTTCCCCGCCGGGCCAGGGCCGCACGAGGATCGGCTCCAGCACTCCCTTGTCGCGGATCGATAGCACCAGGTCGTCGAGATCCCCCATGGTCGAGCGCGGCTGGCCCGGATCGGGCTCGATGGCCGACAGGGGAATCATCTTGCCTACGGGGGTCTCGTGCCGGGCCGAGAGCTCTTCGACGAAGTGATTGTCGTGACGCATCTTCACACGCACCGGGAGGCCACGTTTGCGGGCAATGGGATCAGACACGGCTCAGCACCTCCTCCGACAGCCGATAGTACTCGTAGGCGCCGGTGGACCGCGGCGCGAAGGTGAAAATCGACTCCCGGTACGCCGGGCTCTCCTCGAGCCGGACGCTCTTGGTGATGACTGTTTCGAAGACCTTCGCCCCGAAGACCCGCTGAATCTGCTCGTAGATGTCCTTGGCCAGGGTGGTCCGCTTGTCGTACATGGTGATCAGGGCTCCCAGGATCTGAAGCTGCGGATTGGCCCGGACCTTGATCTTGTCGATCGTCTCCAAGAGATCGTCTGTCCCCTCCAGGGCGAAGTAACTCGCCTGGATGGGAATCAGGACGTGGGACGCCGCCACCAGGGCGTTGACGGTGATGATTCCCAAGGTGGGCGGCGTGTCGATGATGACGTAGGCGTAGTCGTCCTGGACGCGTTGCACCTCGTCCTTGAGCCGGTAGTGACTGTCGAGCTCGCCGATGAGCTTGGCTTCGATTTTCGCCAGGGCGATGGTCGACGGGGCGATGAACAGATTGTCGATCTTGGCCGCAGGACGGATGATGTCCGGAATGTGGACGTTGTCTTCCGTGAGGGCGTCGTAGATCGAGGTGCCCAACTCGTGGATGTCGAGGAAGGACATGGAGCTGTTCGCCTGCGGATCGAGGTCCACCAGCAAGGTCTTCATCCCTTTGCTGGCCAGGGCCGCGGCGAGGTTGATGGCGGTCGTCGTTTTCCCGACCCCACCCTTCTGATTGGCGATGGCGATGATCATAGGCGGCGCGCAGTCTAAGCAAAGGCCTGGAACAGGTCAAGGTGAGAAAAAGTGATGTCGGCGCGCCGACATCGCGGGCAAATGACTGATCTACCGATACTTGCGCCGTACCACAAAGCCCGACACGAGGTCACATCGTCCACTTTCCCAGCTCGTCCGGGCTGATCTCCTCCAGCCATTTCTTGAGCTTCTCCTCGTCGCTGGCGTCGGTCGCCAAATCGACCGCCTGCGCCTTGTCGAGGACGGTGCGCAGGACGAAGATCGGCGACTCGGTGCGCAGCGCCAAGGCGATGGCATCGCTCGGCCGGGCATCGATGGTCAGGTCGGCGTTCTGGTTGCGGACATGGATGACGGCAAAGAAGGTGCTCTCCCGCAGGTCGGAGATGACGATCTTCTCCACCTTCCCCCCCAGTTGCTCCAGGAAAGACCGCAGCAGATCGTGGGTCATGGGGCGCGGCGGATCGACGCCCTCCAGACGGAGGGCGATGGCGTTCGCCTCGAAGACCCCGATCCAGATCGGCAGGAACATCTGGCTCTGGATGTCACGCAGGATGACGATGGGGACGTTGGACGAGGGATCCAACATCAGGCCCTTGATTTCGACCTGGAGCTCTTCGTCGGGGGTGCTCATGCCGCTATTGTGGGCGCGCGGCGAAGCCAGGTCAAGGTAAAAAGCGGAGAGGCAAAAGCGGAGACGAAAGAGAGAGATTTTAGCTCGCGGAAACCGCGGCTGGACTCTTTAAGGGACTATTGGGGGAGATATCGAGACGAACCCCGCGGAGGCCATAGGCGAAGGTCTCCCCCACCTGGACGCGGGTGACGCCGCCCAGGGCGATCGGCTCGGGGCCGGTCGCGAACTGGATCACGCGGTGGCAGGTGGTGCGCCCCACTTGAGTGCCGGGCTGCTTCCCCCATCCGGTGACGATCACCTCGAGCTCCCGTCCCAACAAGGAGGCATTGATCTCCCCCTGGATCGTCTCCTGGGCCGCGAAGAGGCGTTGCAGGCGCTCCGAGGCCAAGCTGGGATCCACAGCACCTCCCAGGCGGGGAGCCGCCGTCCCGGGACGAGGCGAGTAGGCGAAGGCATAGAGCGCCGAGAACCGAACCTCCTCCACCAACTTCACGGTGAGGTCGAATTCCTCGTCCGTCTCGCCAGGGAAGCCGACGATCACGTCGGTGGAAAGCGAGAGATCCGGACGCGCCCGGCGGAGCTGCGACACGAGATCCAGATAGTTGTGCCTCGTGTACCCGCGGCCCATGCGGCGTAAAACTGTGTCGGATCCCGACTGTACGGGCAGGTGGAGATAGGGGCAGATGTTGGCGTGCTTCCCCATCTGCTCCACCATTCTGGGAGTGAAGTCCCGCGGATAGGAAGTGACGAAGCGCAGGCGCTCCAGTCCCGGTAGCGCGGCCACCTCGGCCAGCAGATCGGCAAAGTCGAGATCCTCCCGCCCGGGCTCGCGCCAGTGGTTCACTGTCTGCCCGAGCAGCTCGATCTCCTGGAAGCCGTAATCGAGAAGGTGGCGAACCTCGCGTACGATGTCCGCCAACGGCCGGCTGCGCTCGGGACCCCGCGTCTGGGGCACGATGCAGAAGGTGCAGACCTTGTTGCACCCCTCGATGATCGTTACCATCCCCTTGTACTCGCCGTGGCGCGACACCGCGTCGAGGTCGTAGGTCCGTTGCTCGGGAAAGCCGGTGGCCACCACGCGCTCGCCGGCGCGCCGGCGCGCCAGCACGTCCTGAAGCTCGCTAACGCGGGCCGGCCCCAGCACGAAGTCGAGGTCCGGGACGCGCGCCAAGGCCCGCTCCCCCTCCTGCTGGGCGACGCAGCCACAGAGGCCGATGAGGAGCTCCCGGCCATCCCGCTTGAGCTGCCGGTACTCCCCCAACCTTGAGTAGACCTTCTGCTCGGCTTTCTCCCGCACGCTGCAGGAGTTGAGGAGAATGACGTCCGCCTCTTCGGGCTCGCGGGTGGGGAGGATGCCCTGCTGCATGAGCTGGCCGGCCATGCGCTGGCTGTCCAGCTCATTCATCTGGCAGCCCCACGTCTCGATGAAAAATCTGCGGGGGCGGGGACCGCCGCGCGCTGCCTCCATCAGCCGTGCCCGCCGTTGTCGTTCAGGATCGGCGGCTCGATGGACTGAGGCGGGGGCAGCCCCTTTTTCTTCACCGGCACCGGTGGCGGCTCCTGATCCTCACCCTCCCGCAGCCAGCCTGGAAGGGCGTCGGCACGCCTCCCCTCTTCCAGGAAGGCGGCGAGCTCCAGGCTGGCCGTCTCGGCGTCGGTGCGGGCCTTTTGCAGCCGGTCCGTCACGCGGTCCCACTCCGGCTTGATCTGATTGTCGCGCACGAAGGAGTCGTTCTCGGAGTAGAAGCGCTGCCGCAACTCGGTGGACCGCTGATCCAGCTTCTTGATCTCGTCGGCCGCCGCTCGCCAGCGCAGCCGGATCTCCAGTGCACGGCTACGCCAGTACTGCTCGTCATGGAGCGGCTGGGCTGCCGCGCCCGGTGCTGCGGGTGGAGCGACAGACCCTTTCTTCTTTTCCTTTTCTCTCGGGTCCGCGACCGTGATCTGCCCCTTGGCGGCGTACTGGTGAAGGTTCTTGTCGGTGATGACGATGGTGGCGGGCGTTCCCACCCGCGCCCGGCGCTCGCGCTCGGCCTTGGCGGCTTCGACGAGAGTCTTGGGCGAGCTGCTGTCGTCCACGCCCGGATCGACCACGACCGGCGCGTCGTCGCGGGTGGGATCCTTGAGCGCAGGCAAGTCCGGAGCGGGGATTGGGGTGGCGGCGGGAGGGGTTTGCGGGGTCTGCTCGGCGCGGACGACCGGCGGCGGCGTGCCGCGGCAACCCGCGACGGTGAGCAAGAGGCTCCCGGTCAGCAGCAACAAGCGCTCTCTAGGCGCGGCCATAACGGTCCTCCAATCTCACGACGTCGTCGAGCTCGGGGGTGGAGACCTCGATGATGTCGCAGCCATTCGCACCCGCCACCATGCGGTGCCGGGTGCCGGGAGTGATGTGGTAGGAGTCGCCCCCCCGCAGAGCCCGGCGCACCAGGGCGCCATCCTCCTCGACGACCAGCTCGACCTCGCCTTCGGCCATGTAGAGCGTCTCGTCCTTGACCTCATGATACTGGAGCGACAGGGCGTGGCCGGCGTCGACGTGCAGGATCTTCCCCACGTAGCGGTCGGTGTGGGCGAAGATCAGCTCGTAACCCCAGGGCTTGTCGACTCGGCGAATAGGAAAATGCATCCAAACGTCCCCTTATGGCACTTCAGGAATGGTCCTCAGTCCCGCGCCGGCGTTGCCGGAGCTACGGCCGGCGACGCACAAGCGAAATGGCGGTCGATATGCTCCTGCACCTCCGCCGCCGTGCTGTAACCCATGCAGCTGGCCGCCAGGTCCGCGAGATCCGCCGCGGCCGCCTCGCGCAGCCAGGTCTTGACCTCGGGAATCTGCCGTGGGCTCATCGAGAGCCGCCGCAGGCCCAGGCCGACCAGCAGCATGGCATACCGGGGATCCGCGGCCATCTCGCCGCAGAGGCTGACCTCGATTCCTGATGCCCGGGCGCTGTCGATGACGAAGCGTAGCATGCGCAGAATGGCGGGATGAAGGGGCTGGTAGAGGCTCGCGACGTGCTCGTTGTTGCGATCCACCGCAATCGAGTACTGGATCAGGTCGTTGGTTCCAATCGAGAAGAAGTCGACCTCGCGCGCCAGCAGGTCGGCGATCATGGCGGCGGCGGGTACCTCGATCATGACTCCCAGACGGACGTCGTGACGGAAGGGGACGCCCTCGCGCGTCATGTCCGCCATCACCTCTCCGGCGAAGGCGCGAAAGCGGCGCAGCTCCTCCACCGTGCTCACCATCGGCAGCATCACCCAGAGGTCGCCGTACAGGCCGGCGCGGTAGAGGGCGCGGATCTGACTGCGGAAGATCTCGGTGCGGGCGAGGGTCAGGCGGATGCCGCGCAGCCCCAGCACCGGGTTCTCCTCCGCGGTCGCCATCATCTCCCGGGCCAGCTTGCGCCCTCCCAGGTCGTAGGTGCGGATGATGGCCGGGTGAGGCGCGGCCAGCTCGATCAGCCGGCGGTAGATCTGAACGTGCTCCTCCTCGGTGGGCAGGCGCGGGCTCTTCTCGATGTAGAGAAACTCGCTGCGGTAAAGGCCGACGCCGGCGGCGCCGAAGAGGGCCACTTCGTCCACCTCTTCCGGCAGGTCGATGTTCGCCATCAAGGCAATCTCGACGCCGTCGCGGGTCACCGCCGCGAGCTCGCGGGTGGCCAGCAGGTCGCGGTCGCGGCGCACGATCTCTGCCTTGCGGGCCCGGTAGAGCTGCAGCGTTTGTGGATCGGGATGGAGGATGACCTTGCCGGTTTCGCCGTCCACGATGATGGGAGCGTCATCGCACAGCCGGCCCATCACCCCCTGCAGGCCGGCGACCGCCGGGATATTGAGCGAGCGGGCGATGATCGTGGTGTGCGAGGTGCGGCCGCCGCTCTCGATGGCGAAGCCGATGACCCGCTCGCGCCCCAGCCGGACGGCGTCGGAGGGGGTGAGGTCGTCAGCCACGATGACGATGTCGTCCGGCAGCTGGGAGAGGTCGTGGTGGGCGATGCCCTGGAGGCTGCGCAGCAGGTGGCGGCTGACGTCCGTCAGGTCCTCGCTGCGCTCGCGCAGATAGGTGTCGTCCATGTGGGCGAAGCGGTCGTCGAGCTCCTCGGCGGTCTTGTGCACGGCCCACTCGGCGTTGACGTGGTGGGTGCGGATGCGCTCCTCCACCCGGCCGAGGAAATGACGGTCGGAGAGCAGCAGGACGTGGGCGTCGAAGATCGCCGCGAGGTCGTTGCCGAGATCCTCCTCCGCCCGCGCACGGACTCGCTTGAGCTCGGTCTTGGCAAGGCTCGCCCCCTCGTGCAGGCGGGCGACCTCGGTCTCCACCTGCTCTTCGGTGATGTGGAAACGGAACACGTCCGGGCCGCGGGTCTCGATGCACACGGCGCGGCCGATGGCGATGCCCGAGGACACCCCCATGCCTTGCAGGATCAGCATTTCGGCAGCTGGCATCGGCTCTCCCAAGGTTCAGCTCTCTTCGTCGAATCGGTTGGCGATCAGCTCCGTTACCGCTCGCATGGCGTTCTCTTCGTCCTCGCCGTCACAGCGGATCGTGACCTGGGTTCCCTGGCTGGCGGCCAGCAGCAGGATACCGAGGATGCTCTTGGCGTCAACCTCCTCGCCGTCCTTCTCCACCGTCACCCGGGATTGGAAATCTCCCGCGGTGTGCACCAGCTTGGCCGCCGCTCGTGCGTGCAGGCCGAGCCGGTTGACGATCTCCGTCTGGCGCTCGATCATGCCTTCTTCGTCCCCACCACCACCACCGGGAGCGCCCCTGTATCCATGCACTTTCCCTTCTGAATGAGATCTCCCGCCAGACAGATGCTCTTCTGCCCCTTGGCCTGCAGAGCCCGGGCAAGGTCGGAGACCGTCCCCTCTGCTCCCCCGGCCTGGCAGGCCAGGCGCAGGACCATCGGCAGGTTGACGCCCGTCAGGACCTCGACCTTCCCCGGCTGGTAGAAGGTCATGGCGATGTTGTTGGGCGTCCCGCCGTACATGTCGGTCAGGATCAGGACGCCTTGCCCGTGCTCGAGCCGCTCCAAGGCGGCGGCGACCTTGGCGCGGGCATCCTCGAAGCCGTCGCTCCAGTTGAGAGACAGGGCCTCGAAGCTCGCCAGATGGCCGGAGATGATGTCGGCTGCCGCCAAGAGCTCCCGCGCCAGCCCTCCATGGGTCAATATCAGTCTGCCGATCATTCGCTTCCCTGCGCTGATGGTAACGTGGCTTCTACGTCGCCGATTCCATGGCAGCAGTCATCGGGCCGGTTTATCTCGCGATATCGCGGTGGATGACCCGCGCCGGCCAGCCCCGTTCCTCGAGCGCGCACCGTAACCGCTCTGCGATCGCCACCGACCGGTGGTGGCCGCCGGTGCAACCGATCGCCACCGAGAGGTAGCTCCGGTTCTCGCGTCGATAGCGCGGCAGGAGGTAGGCCAGCAAGTCGGTCAACCGTATCACCAGTTCCTGGAAGTCCGGCTGTCGTTCCAGATAGTCCAGCACCTCGGCGTCCTGGCCGGTGCGCTCGCGCAGCCCCGGCACGAAGTGCGGGTTGGGCAGGAAGCGGACGTCGAACAGCAGATCGGTGCCCTTGGGGATGCCGTGCTTGAAGCCGAAGGAGACCAGCGAGACCACCATCCCCGGCTCCTCGCCGGGATTGGCGGCGAACTCGCGGTAGACCTGGTTGCGGATCTCGTGGATCGACCACTCGCTGGTGTCGAAAACCCGGTCCGCCCGCGACCGCAGCTCGGCCAGCATCTCCCGCTCGCGCTGGATGCCTTCGACGACATGACGGTCCGGCGCCAGGGGGTGAGGCCGGCGGGTCTCGGAAAAGCGCCGCACCAGGACTTCGTCCGAGGCTTCGAGGAAGAGCAGGGTCGGCTCGATCCGCTCGCGGTCGATCTCGGCGAAGAGCCGCGGGAATTCCTCGGCGAAACCGGGGGCCCGCACATCGGTGACCACGGCGATGCGGTCGTGCCCGCGCACCAGCTCCAGCGGGTTGTCCAGGAACAGGCGCAACAACGGCAGCGGCAGGTTGTCGACCGTGTAGTAGGAGAGGTCCTCGAAGCACTTGGCGACGATGCTCTTGCCCGAGCCCGAAAGACCCGTGATGACGGCGAGGCGGGCCTTACCGGAAGGGGGACTTTCGGGTGCGCTCAAGCTGGGCCTCGAGTTTGCGCGCGAACTCCCGGGCAGAGTGATGGCCCTGAAGCTTCAACACGTGATTGCGTGCCGCGATCTCCACCAGGATGCTGATGTTGCGTCCCAAGGCGACCGGCATGCGGATGTAGGGGCAGGGTGTTTCCAGAATATGGTAAAGGGACTCGTCGAGACCCAACCGGTCATAGGCCTGTCCGTCGCGCCAGTGCTCGAGCTCGATGACGAGGTCGATGGTCGTCCGCTCGCGTACCGAGGCGAGGCCGAAGAGGTCCTGAACGTTGATGATGCCGATTCCCCTCAGCTCCATATGGTGCCGCAGGGGACCCTCGCTGTAGCCCACCAGCTCGCCGTTGGGGTAGCGCTTGGCCATCACCTTGTCGTCGGCCACCAGGCTGTGGCCGCGAGTGATGAGGTCGAGGGCCGACTCGCTCTTCCCCACTCCGCTCTCGCCGATCAGCAGCACGCCGAGGCCGTAGATCTCCAGCAACACGCCGTGCAACGAGGTCGAGGGGACCAGGTGGTCCTCCAGGAAGTAGCTGACTCCCTTGATCACCGTCGAGGACAGGGCCGGCGAGGAGAGCACCGGCAGCTCGCGGCTCTGGCAGAGAGTGAGGAAGCCGGGGAGCGGCTCGATCCCCTTGGTGATGACGAACACCGGCACGGGCAGCGAGGTGATCTGCTGCAGGCGTTGCTCGCGCTCTTCCTCGCCCAGGGTTTTCAGGTACTCGGTCTCGCTCTCGCCGATGATCTGGACGCGGCCGGGTTTGATGTAGGCGTAATAGCCGGCGAAGGCGAGCCCCGGTTTCTGCACCCGCGGGTGGGTGATGAGGTTGTCCAGGTGCTTTTCGCCGGACAGCACCTTGAGGCGCAGGTAGGCCAACTCCTCGCCCAAAAGCTCGGCGACGGCCACCGTGCCCGCTGTTTGCTCGGTTCGTTCGGGTATCATCAGCCCCCCTCGTCCTGGAGGAAGTCGTAGACCGCGTCCGCGTCGCCCAGCGTGAGAAGCCGCTCAGCTCGGCGATCCGCCTTGACCCAGCGCGAGATCGCCGAGAGCACCTGGAGGTGCTCGGATGGCGACTCGCTGGGCGAGACGATCAGAAAGAAGACCTTGACCGCCTTGCCGTCAACGGCGCCGAAGTCCACTCCCTGCGGCACCAGCCCGATCGCCAGCACTCCCCGCTTCAGCCCGCTGAGCTTGCAGTGCGGGATGGCGATACCGCCGCCGATTCCCGTCGAGCCCAGCTGCTCCCGCTCCAGCAGCTTCTGGTACAGGTCGACGGCATTCGGCGTCAGACCCTGCCCGGCGATGCGCTCCGCGAAGGCGTGCAACACCCCCGCGCGGTCCGTCCCAGGGAGGTCGGGAAAGATCAGCTCCGGCCGTGCCAGCGATCCGAGGCGCATCCCGCCCTCAGAAGATCTGCTTGCGGTCGGTGGACGAAGGGATGCTCAGCTCGTCGCGGTACTTCGCCACCGTCCGGCGGGCGATCTGGATCCCCTCGCGGTTCAGGATTCGCATCAGCTCGCTGTCGGACAGCGGCCGCTTGGGATCCTCGGACTGGATGAGCTGCTCGATCTTGCGCTTGACGGTCAGCGAGGAGATGTTGTCGCCATACTCCCGGTCGATACCGCTGTGGAAGAAGAACTTCATCGGGAACAGGCCGCGGTGGGTGTGGATGTACTTGTTGGAGACCACCCGGCTGACCGTCGACTCGTGCATGCCGATGTCCTCGGCCACGTCGCGCAACACCATCGGCCGCAGGTTCTCGATGCCCTTGTCCAGGAACTCGTTCTGCTGGCGGACGATCGACGCCGCCACCTTGTAGATTGTGCGCTGACGCTGATCGAGGCTCTTGATCAGCCATACCGCCGAGCGGATCTTGTCCTTGATGAAGGCCTGGGCCTCGCTCTGCCGCCCCTCGCTACGCATGGTCTGCAGCATCCGCCGGTAGGCGCGGCTCACCCGCAGCCGGGGGAGGCCGTCGTCGTTGAGCTGGATGACGTACTCGTCGCCCACCCGGCGGACGAAGACGTCCGGCTCGATGTAGTGGGGACGGTCGGTGCTGAACCGCCGGCCGGGTTTCGTCTCGAGCGTCTTGATCAGCTCGAGCGCCTCCTCGAGCTCGGCCAGCTCGACGCCCAGCTTCTTGGCCACCGCCGGGAACTGCCGCCGCAGGAACAGGTCCCAGGCCTCGAAGATCATGCGCCGGGCGAGGTTGTCCTCCGGCACCCCTTGGAGGTCCATTTGCAGCAGCAGGCTCTCCTGGAGGTTGGCGCAGGCGATGCCCGGCGGATCGAGACTGCGGATGAGAGCCAGCGCCGCCAGCACCTCCTCAAGGGTGTAGACGCGGTCCTCCTCCACCTGGTCGCTCTGATCGCCCATGGCCCGGATCTCCTCCGGGGTGGCGACCAGGAAACCGTCGGGATCGAGGTTGCCGATGATCAGCTCGGCGATCTCTCGCTGGCGCGGCGCGACCTCGGCCATATGGAGCTGCCAGAGGAGATGATCGTAGAGATCGGGCTCGCGGGAGAGGCTGTTCTCGATGGGCGGCTCGTCGCGCTCCTCCATCATCGACGAGGTGCCCGAGCCCTCCCAGTAGTCGCCGAAGTAGGCGTCGAGATCGATGTTCTCCATCGACTCGGCGTGGTCCAGGGTCTCGCCGTTGGCCGGCGGCTCCGGGGGCGGCTCCTCGCGCGGCGCCTCTTCCTCGGCGCTCTCCGCTTCCGCCGCCTCTTCGAGGACGGGGTTTTCCACCAACTCCTGGGTGAGGAGCGTGTCGAGCTCCATACGAGTCATCTGCAGCAGCTTGATCGCCTGCTGCAGAGAAGGCGTCATCACCAGCTTCTGGGACAGCCTCAGGGAAAGTTTTTGCTCTAACGCCATTCAGGAACCAGTCCTACAGAGTGAAGTCTTCTCCAAGATAGATTTTCCGGACCTGCGGATCGGTGGAGAGCTCCAGCGGTGTGCCGGAGCGCAGGATTTCGCCATTGTTGATGATATAGGCCCGATCCGTTATTTTCAATGTTTCCCGCACGTTATGGTCGGTGATGAGGATTCCGATGCCCATCGACTTGAGGTGCCGGACGATGCCCTGGATGTCGAGCACGGCGATGGGATCGATCCCCGCGAACGGCTCGTCCAGGAGGATATACCACGGGTTGATGACCAGCGCGCGGGCGATCTCGACCCGCCGCCGCTCGCCGCCCGACAGCAGGGAGCCCTTGGTCTTGCGGACTTTGACCAGGCCGAGGTCGGTGATGAGCTGGTCGATGCGCCGCTCCTGCTCGGCGTGCGAGAGATCGAGGGTCTCGAAGATGGCCCGCAGGTTGTCCTCCACGGACAGGCGGCGGAACACCGACGGCTCCTGGGGAAGATAGCTGATGCCGCGTTGCGCCCGCAGGTACATGGGCAGGTCGGTGATGTCCTCCTCGCCCAGCACCACCGTTCCGGAGTCCGGGGGGGTCAGCCCCACCACCATGTAGAAGGTGGTCGTTTTGCCGGCGCCATTGGGACCCAGCAGGCCCACGATCTCTCCCGGGCCGACCTCGATGGAGACGTTCTGCACCACCGCCCGCCCGCGATAGACCTTGCGCAGGTTGTGGGTCGAAAGCCTCTGCGCCTCCTCCAGGTCCTGCGGCTT
>Ga0134121_10001453_pt1 | contig 22276 bp, 17 predicted proteins | sample KB301_FD_96463 | JGI IMG/M metagenome (GOLD analysis project Ga0134121, IMG submission 96463) | Terrestrial soil microbial communities without Nitrogen fertilizer from Kellogg Biological Station, Michigan, USA - KB3-0-1 | ecosystem: Environmental > Terrestrial > Soil > Unclassified ... | reverse complement strand
TTCTCGGGGGCAAGGACGAAGTACGTAAACCTGTGATCGTGAAAATCGTGTTCGCGCATCAGTATCGAGAGCGTGTCGACGCTGAAGAATTTAATGTGGCCGCCGTCGTGCAATGCTGAGAAGTGCGCGTCCATCTTGCCCGTTGCGGCAAGCACGAGGTTCTTGAGATACCCGTGATAAGGCGTGCCTAACAGAATTTGTCCGCCCGGTTTCAGTTGAGTTACCGCAGCTTCGAGTAGATCCGACGGACGGTAGAGATGCTCGATCACGTCGCTAGATATGACGAGATCAAATTCTCCGACACTGAGATGACGATCGATCAGCGCGTGTACAAACTCGACGCCGGGATACGTGCGTTGAGCGATCTGAATACCACTCGCTGACGCATCGACTCCGGTGACGTGATAACCAAGTGCAGCAAGCCGTCCGCTGATGTGGCCGTTACCGCATCCCAGATCGCAGATCGATTGCACGCCGTCGAGCTTCTTCACGAGCTCGACAAACACGCGCGTCAGCTTCTCGCCTGACTCGCCGTTACCTGCAGCTTCAGTCTGCCAATCAAACTCCGTGTAAGCTGGTGCGGTCATAAGAAGATTCTCCCGCAGCGGCGCGACGGCGCGGCGGATAAATCTTAGGCTTTCCTTTCTTCCGCTGCGCCGTTGGGGCGCTGCGGGAGAATATCTCTATAAAGGTCGATCAACTCCTTTGCTGCGTTTTCCCACGAATAGTTTTGCGAGAGTTGTTTGCCCGCGCGGCCGCGGTTCCTGAGTTCTTCTTCATCACTCAGCGCCTCGGCCAGTCTTGTGACGAGCGCATCTTTATCAATCGCCGAGATCCAACCAGCATTCGCAGACACGATCTCCGTGGCCAGGTTCACGTTTGGACTGACGAGCACAGGCACGGAGTGAGCGAGTGCTTCCATCACACATAACCCGAAGTTTTCCTGGTGCGACGGCAGGGCCAACAGCGATGCGCCGTCAAGCACAGCATGTTTCTTGTCATCGTCGAGCCAGCCCGTAAACGTGATTCGATCCGTGGCTGCAACCTGCGCCTTGAGCTTCGAGACGTAATCCGGTGGACCATCGCCCGCAATAACCAGCCGCCAGCGCGCAAACTTCTCCGCCTTGATGATGGATTGAAACGCATCAATCAAAACATCCACGGCTTTTTTTGGATGAAGGCGCGACAACACGAGCACGTAAGGTTCGGAAAACATGCGCCCATTCGAGTTTGCATTATTCGCGTCGATGCCGAGAGAAATCACTTTGCCGTGATTCAAGCCGAGATGTCGTTCGGTCGAGAGTTTCTCGACTTCGCTCGTGTAATGCACGGCCGCGGCATGATGCAGCATCGCTTTGCCGGATAACTGCCAGAACAAACGTTTGCGCAGAGACTTCTGTGTCATGCTCCACGGATCGAGCGTTCCGAGCGGTCGGATGATGTACGGCACGCCAGACTTACGACATGCTTGTGATGCCGATACAGAAGAGTGATTGAAAACTGCGTGGATATGAGCGAGATCGAAGTTCTTGACGTTCGAGCTGAGCCAGGTTGCGAGTGGACGCGAGTATTTAAATGAGGCGCCCAGTTGTGGTGGAAAGAATATTGCCGGCACGCCCTTGTATTCAGCAATGTCTGATATTTCAGGCAATCCGTCGGTGGTTGAAAGTAGAAACACCTCGGTTCCCTGCTGCATCAGCGCCCGACACATCGGAACAATCGCTGTCGCTGGTCCACCTGACCGCTCAGAGACTGACGGGATGACGTGAAGAACTTTCATTGTCTAACAATGTTATTGACTTCACACCACTTCACCAGCACATAAATCGCCCACGGCCTCGACCAGCCAACCGCCTTTGGCTTCTCCAGAAATCTGCGCCAAACCTTTCCAACCATTTCCGAACTCAATCCGACCAGCGACAGTCTTTTCTCATCCTCCAACACAGCCGAAATCTCCGCTCGCATCTTCCCCTGCATCCACTTCTCGAACGGCAACGTGAACCCCATCTTGGGCCGGCTCATGAACTCACGCGGTAACAGATCGCTCATTACGTCCGCCAACAAAGGCTTTGGACCACTCGCGTCACGAACCTTCCATTCACCCGGAAGCGACAGCACATAATCTATAAGCTTCAGGTCAACAAACGGCACGCGCACCTCGAGCGAGTGAGCCATGCTCATCACATCCGTGTCACGCAGCAACGTGTTCGTCATGTAACCGCACATCTCGAGCCGCGAGATCGCATTGACGATATCGCTGTCGTGCCGGTGACCGTTGCTTGAATGATTATTAACTGCGCGTGCAGTCATTCCGGTAATTGCAGCTTTCGAAAAAAGCTGTCGCGATATGCGGTAGACGTCCTCTGGCAAGCCGGGGCTATTCATCAACTGCCAGAACTTCTGTCGCTGCACTGATCCATTTAACGCAAACTTCCCGACACCTGACGCAGCGCGCAAGAAACGCTTCGACGCGGGGGACATCGCCCCAAATTTTAACGCGCGTCGAAAGCTCGGATACCCGGCAAACAGTTCATCGCCACCGAGACCGGACAGCGCCACCGTGATGCCTTCTCGTTTCACGGCACTGGAGACTACGAACGTGTTTATGCCGTCCATCGTTGGCTGATCGATCGCCGCGATAGCCGTGGGTAGAATCTCGAGTAAACGATCTTCGCTGAGCCGTATCTCTGAATGATCGGTGTTGAAGCGTTCTGCGATGGCACGCGAGAACGGTGCTTCAGTGTACGCTGCTTCGTCAAACACGACGCTAAACGTCTTCGGACGCTGATCACTGACGCGACTGAGTAAACCGACGAGCGCGCTCGAATCCATCCCGCCGGAGAGAAACACACCGAGCGGCACATCGCTCACGAGATGAAGTCGAACCGACTCTTCGAGCTCGGATCGTAAACGTGCGACAGCTTCGTCACGATTGCCATCGATGCTTTCGGGCGTTGGAATCGTAAACTCAATCTCGCGCAACTCGAGACGTTCATTCACTTGTAGACAGTGACCGGGCATGAGTTGTTTGACGTTGTCGATGATCGTAAGTGGCGCTTCAACTGAGCCATTCGCGAGGTACGAATCAACACCGGCAGCACTGAGCTTACGCGGCACAAGTTCGCTCGCCAGCAGCGCCCGCAACTCAGACGCGAAGATGAACTGCTCATGATCAGCGTAGTAGTAAAGCGGTTTTATCCCGAGCGGATCGCGCGCGAGCACCAACGTCTGTTTTTGATTGTCCCAGATAGCGAGTGCAAACATGCCACGCAGCCTGGCAAACGCGTCGAGGCCCCATTTCCCGTAAGCCTGAAGAACAACTTCCGTGTCTGTGTTCGAAGCCCGCGTTTCCTGGTCCAGTTCGCGACGGAGATCTTTGAAGTTGTACGTTTCGCCGTTGTACGTGATCCAGTTGCCGGTTTGTGGATCGCTCATCGGTTGATGACCGGCAGTCGACGTATCGATGATCGCGAGCCTCGTATTGCCGAGGATTACTCCGCCGCAGCTTGCGACGCCGCAATCATCAGGACCGCGGTGTTGCTGCGCGCGATTCATCCGCACAACCGCATCACGCGACACCCGGCCCAAAATTCCGGAAATGCTACACATAAACCGATATCAGGTTTCTGTTGGACACAGTCAGTACCACCTGCGGTAGCGGGTGGGTGCGCCAGCCTTTCTGCACGTCGTCGCACCGCTACGCACCCACCCGCTACCGCAGGTGGTACTGACTGTGTCCAACAATCCTGTCAAAAAGCTACCATCGACTAACAACCTGTCGCGCATAATCACAAAACCGCGTCGCCCCATTTCGCAAAGTATGCGCGCTCACACTCTCACGTGCCCTACAACCCATCTCACGAAGCTCATCCGCGGGCATCAGCGCCGCGTCGCGCATCGCCGCAAGCAACGCCTCCTCATCGCCTGCACTAATCAACCACCCATTCCGCCCAGTCTCCACAAACTCCAGCGCCGCTCCCATTCGATCAGTTCCAATCACCGACAATCCCGAGGCCAACCCCTCCGGCACAACAAGCCCCCAACCGTCATACCGCGACGGCACACACAACACATCCGCCGCCGCATACTCCGCCGGCAATTCCTTCCAATCTTTAAACCCAACAAACTCAACTCGCTCACTCACCGTCTGCAGCATTCGCCCAAGCGACTCCCGCAACTCCCCTTCACCAACTATCTTCAACTTCACGTTCGGGACTTCCTGCGCGAGCCGCACAAACGCAGCCGCAACCAAGTCCACACCCTTACGTTCGATCAACGAACCCGAAAACAAAAACGTGCGCTCGCGCTTCTCCTCACGCGCCGCAACATTGAACCGCTGCAGATCCGAGAAGTAGGGCAAGTTGAAATACGCGCGCTCCACACCAAACTCTCCTCGATACCCATCAACGGCAAATTGACCAATCCCCCAGATCGGCACCGCCGACGCATGCAGCTTCGCGAGTTTCCAACGGCGCAACAACCTTCCCGCCCACGCAGGTTGCCGAAAGCCCGGCCGCTCACCCCAGAAACACCATGGCCCACCAGATGCAGCACGCTCCTCAATCAGCCGCTCCGCACTCGCATGCCTGTAATAATTGAACACCACCAGGTCAGCCCCACGCGCACGATTCAACTCGATCGACGCATGTCGAATCTCCGGCGACGACCATTGGCGATCCGGATCGCGGTCACGAAGATAACCAACCTCGAGCTCGCACTCGCCCTGCGCTGCGATCTCATTGAACAGCTCGACCTGATACGGCGACGGACAATCTGTCAGCACAAAAACTCTCACCGCGTGCTTACGTGTCTCAACTTCATGAACAGGTGCGACATGCCCACCCACGCGAGCACCACGTAGCTCACCAGGATCAGTTCGAGGATCGATCGCATTCCCGAGAACAGCGCCATCACGACGATGCTGTAGATCACAAGCGCGCCCTGTGTGTTACAGCGCGCCAGCAGTCCGCTCGCCGTCGACGCAACGCGCCCGTAAAACCAACCGCCCAACGCGATGCCAATGAAGCCGAGCGACATGTAAAGCTCGCCGATCACGGAGTAAGAGAGTGAAAGGCCTCGGACCCCGAGCGCGGTCGGCAAGTCAAATCCCGGATCGATTGGCTTGTCCGGCCAGAACACACGCGGCACCGGCCGCACTATCACGTAAAGCAGGTACTGGTGATAGACAAACGGGTACGACTCAGGAATGAGCTGGATGATCTGGCAGAGTCGATAGAAATTGTCGTCGACGCGCAGGTGTTGCTCTTCGAGTATTCCTATCTTTTCGAAGCGGGCGCTCGGCACCTCTCCTTTGCCGACAAGCACGCTGAGGCCAACGTTTCTGTATTCAAGCATCACCTGAAGCGTAAGCAACAGAGCGAGGATTGCGACAGTGGTCAGCACGAAATGTTTGACGCGCAAACGGTGCTGGTCCAGGATCCAGAGGATCAGCGCCATGCCCACCACGACACCAATGACCCGGCGGCTTCCGCTTTGCGCGAGGAAAAGCGCAACGATCACCGACATAACCATACAGATGATCGTCCGTGTGTTTCGCACACCCGCGCGACGGCCGACGACCACAGTAAGAACCGGAAGCAGATAGCCAAAGTACTGTAAGTGATCGAGAAACGCGTCCCAACCGCCAAGCTGACCGCGTCCCCACGGTGCGGCCCAACGCTCCTGGCCCAGGTAGTGAATCATCTCGAAGACGTTGAAGTTGCACGGAATCGCAAAGTTCAACATGCCGAGTACGAAGCAGGCGACGGCAAGCGCGAAATAAGTGTTGATCGAGAACTCCTGCGAGGCGGAGCTAATCAACACGTTGGGAATCTTCCACGAGCGACGCAACGCGCCGAGCCACACCATCGCGATGAATAGACCGATTGCGAGAAACGCCTGGCGCACTTGATCGGCGGTGACGTCCTCCATACCGTAAACGCCTTGCAGAAGATCTAGCAGCAACCAGTAGATCGGTGCGAGTGACAGTAGACATTCGCCACGCAGAAGAGCTTTGGGATAGCGAAGCGCAGTGAAAAGCGGCGCCGTTGCGAGCCCCGCAGACATCACGAGCGCCGGATAGAACAACGCACCTTCGGTGGATGGATCGTCGGGGATCAAAAGCACGGCCAGAGTGGTCGCGATGGTCGTGCTGAGCAGTGCGAGCAGCGTCGAGCGCAACGTCGTACTCGGCGTCGCAGCGATGCCGAACGCTGGTAGATGTATTAGCCGGCTCTGTTGCACGTGATGTCTTTTAAGCTTCTAGCGAGCATTGCCAGACTGAAGCGCTCATCAACTCCGGATCGTACTGACATCGCGCTCAATCTCTCCGGCGATCTCAATAACCCGCGTATCACCTCCGCGATCGCTGCGCCACTAACCTCTTCAAGCATGACGCCATTAAACCCATCACGCACCACCTCACCACAGTAGCGCGATGCGATCACCGGAAGCTTCCACGCCTGCGCCTCTAGCTGCGTCAACCCAAATCCATCAGATAAAGTCGGAAGAATAAACACGTCCGCGTCGCGGTAATAACTCTCCACCGAGACGCGCGGCGCCACGCCAAACCAACGCACCTGAGGATGCAGTTTCAAATCCTGCGGCACGCGGATCTGCATTGGACCAACAAACCAGAACTCGACGTGTTCACCTGTTAACAACTTCACCGCCTCGAGCAACTGCGCGACGCCTTTTCGCAGGTTCACCTGGCCGAGAAATAACACTCGCAGCGGCCGCTCAGCACTGAACGCACGCGGGTAATGACGTCGAAACGAGCTCGTATCGTTCGCTGCTTCATACGCTAGCGGAATCATACGTATCTTCTCCGCCGCGACGCCTTCAGCGATCAGCGCCTCTTTGGACCAGTTGGAGTTCACGAGGATCTGATCCGCGAGCGAACACTCGTCGCGCCAGTTTTCCCAGTAGGATTTTGGTGCTGGCTCCCAGTGTGTGTGCGATATCGGAGACTGTAAGCCGGCGACGATTCGTTCTTCCGCGGGACCGGGATCGATCTGGCCGAGCACTGTGCGCCAGCCACGCTCACGCGCAAACTCGAAGATTGCTTTCGCGGCATAGCTGTAGGCAAAGACAGTGTGGTTGCCGTTATGATTATGTGCGAGTTGGCCCACCGCCTGTTTTTGAAACCACTCGTTGCGACGATTGATCAGCGTCCAACCGTTTTCGCGCGCGAGTGATGCTTTCAACTCGAAAGTCAGCGCCGGAATATTTGGAGCGATGACGCGCGCGCCGGCGAGGCCCGGATGGAAACGGCCGATCATACGAATCCACAGATCGGTAATGAATTCGTCGAGCAGTCCACCAAGCTTCAGCGCCCGCGGTACGGCGTAATGCTCACGCGCGCCGAGTTGACAGCAGATCCAGGATTCCATTGGTTTCAAAGAAGATTCTCACGCAGCGGCGCAGCGGCGCAACGAGATCCTGCGCTGCGCCGCTGCCCCGCTGCGTGAGAAATCTTTCTTCAAAGCTCCGTCGGTACAGGCGCACGTCGCAACGCCAGGTACGATCGCACCACTTTGCTGCTTACGGGCAATCGATACCGATGATTGGCCCACAAATGCGCCGGAATCATCGTCACGCCCTTGACGATCCCCCGGCGTCTGCCGTGCTTTAGCAACCACAACAAACGGTTCGCGCACTGCCCCGCGCCGATGCCCCAGAGTGAGACCGGATATCGCAGGTACGCGAGTAGCGCGAGGTTTGCGATGCTCCCCGCCGTCACACGCGGATCGCCATGTCGCTTCAAATCAGTGTTGTGAAACACGCGCAGCCACGGTGTGGTCAAGATCTTTCCACCCTGCGAGTGAAGGCGAATAGCGAGATCCACTTCTTCCATCCCGTACGCCATGGGCAGTGGCACGTAGCCTCCGGCATCGAGAAACGCTTGCCGCCGGAAAATGCACGCGCCTCCCGAAAAATCTGCGGTCCAGTGAGCGCTTCTCTCATCGAGACCGATCGACTCGCCGGCGTGATAAAGAGCCGCGCAGATCAACGAAGCCTCGGGAAACTTCTCGAAGATTTGCAGCGCGCGCGCAAAGTAATCTGAGTCGATCGGATAAGAGTCATCATCGAAGCTCGCGATAAACTCACACTGCGCCGCCCCGACCAGCTTGTTTCGTCCACCACCCGGACCAACCTGCTCATCGCTGCGAAGAATACGGACATTCGGGAAAGCGTCGCGAACGGCGTTCTCACATGCGAGCTGATTGGCGTCAACATGGACCAGGATTTCGTCCGGTGGTGGAACACAGTTTTGGATCACGCGCAGCGTCGCGAGTGCCTGCTCAACGCGTTCATAAGCTGTGACAATGGCCGAGATCATGAGATTTGTTCGCGAAGAATTTTGGCGAGTGCAGCGGCGCCCGCGGCGTTCGGATGGAAACCGTCGCGATAGAAAAGATCTCCACCATTCAACGACGACGCCCAGTCAACAAACTCCACGCCTTCAGCTTCTGCAGTCTGTTTGAGTTGCGCATTCACTGTGTTGAAATGCTCACGCGAACCAGGAAACTGCGTCCCGTCGACCGGCAGTAAACCAAGCACAATCACGCGCGTGCCCAACGCTCGCAGCCGCTTCAGTAGTTCCGTTTGATACGACGCAAACTCTTCAAGATCGAAGAGCGGTTTTCCGGGTCGGAGTTTCAGCAGCTTCAAGCGCGCTCGTTGCTTCAAAGCATCAACTGAGCTCTGTTTGGCTTTGCGCCACCACGTCGTGCTGAAATAACAACGCGGATCCATCGCCGCATAACCACGCCACGCACGCGGCACCCACCACGGCCAGTCTCCATCGACGACCATCGCCGGGCGAATAATGCTTTCCAGACTCCCGCGAAAGATCACGACCAGCTCAGGACGCAGTGCCGCAATCAAAGGCAACCAACGGGGATCAGAATCGATCGTTTGCCCCTCACAAGCGAGATTCCAGAGCCAGAGATCTGCTGGATTTTGATCCCCGTCGACATTCATCAAACCGGCGACGTTGAAATCGATCTGACTACTGAAATCAGCACCGATCTGCCGCAGACGAAACTCATGCACATTCGTACCGGCGGCAGCGCGCATCTGCTTCACAAACTCCGTAACATGACTGATCCGTTTCGATCCGACGCCTTCCGTAAGACTGTCACCAAGAAAAACCCAGTTTCGAACCATGTTTTTATCCGTGAAGATCTGTGGCCGTCACACACGACAGAAATCCACGCAATCGCCCAGCCCACGCGCGGGGCAGATCAGGCCGCAATACCCCACGCCGCAAGCTCGCAAGCTCACTTAAAAATTGGACCAACGCCCATAAACCAATATGACCAAGCGCTGTACAGCGACTCTTCCCCATCGTGATCGTCAGAATCCCAAACCGCGATCGCATCGAAAGATACTGTTGCTGGTCCGATCCCTCGCGGCCGCCCTCCGCCTGATGGTGAATGCATTTCGCCGAAGGCACGTAGTAGACCTTCCAACTCCGGCTGAGCCGGTAACCGAGATCCAGATCTTCACCGGGCGAGCTGCCCGCAAAAAACGATGCGAAGCCTCCGACTGATTCGAATGCCCGGCGCTGCAACGCACTCGCACCACCGCCGATCCACTCACACGGAATGAGCTCACGTGCCGTTGTTGGAAAGCCGTTCGGAAGCGCCGCTCCGACGAGTCGACCTGGTTCAAGGCCTTTTGTTTTACCGTACAGGACTGTGCGATAGATTCGCCAAAAGAAAGTGGGCGTCGCCATCGGTTGATTAACCAGGCTGCCCATCGTTGCGCCTACTTTCGGATCGCTCCAGATCGGTTTGAAGAGCTCTTCGACCCAGTGCGCGTCGACTTCAACATCATCGTCGATCAGAAGGAGGTTGTCGTAACTTGCGCGCGCCACGGCGAAGTTGCGCTGCGCGGCGCAATTTCTCTCCGGATAATGGAAATAGCGCACATTCAACCCCGCATCGCCCCAGCGAGCTTCTTTCACGAGCGCCGGCGTTGCCTCATCGTCGCCGCAATGGACCACAACGGCTTCCGCCACGGGCACGGTTTGCCTGGTGAGACTGTCGAGACACAGCCTCAGAAACTCGGGACGACCGACAGTGGCGATGATCGCGGAGATCGATTGAGGCGTCATGCGATTCGCTTCATCCAAAAACTCGCGCCGCCGTTGGGCCAGAGGCGCGCGGCTTCATCCGCGTGATCGAGACAGAGCCAGTAGTTTGCGAGTGCGACCTGAAATTTTTCGTTGAAGGACAAGAACGCTTCGAGCAGGTACTGCTCGTTCAGCGCCATGCGACGCTCGATCAGCCACTCAGCCGGGTAGTCGTGCGGGAAAAAGATATCGTGTACGTGTATCCAGACGCCGGGCACGAGCCGTGGCAGCAGTTCGAGAAACTCATAACAGACGTCGCTGCCAAACTTCACTGCATGGCTGGAGTCGATAAAGAGAATGTCATTGGCTTCGAGACACGAGAAAAAATCAACGTCGATTTCTTCGACTCGTTTTTGAATCACCTCGACACTCGGACCGACGCCATTGAGTCGTTCCGGGTACGGTTCGATACAGATCAGATGGCCGTTGCCTCTTAATGCTTTAGCCGCGATTTGTGTTGAATAACCACCACCTATCTCGATCACTCGTTGCGGCTTGAAATAACGAATCAGTGAATAGTAAACAGCCGCATCGAAGCCGCTGAAGAAACCGTTATCGAAGTCGAACTCGATCGTGCTCAGCTCATCCCGATACGCAGTCAGTTCGTTGAGAAGCGTTAACTGATCGCCCCACCTGAAATCGATCCCCGGAAACTCTCGACGCCGCGTGATCTGTTCCAGGGTGATCGCGCGAAAATCCGGGATCGGCTCGTAATAATGAATCGGGCGGATGTGATAGCCCCAGCGATCGGTGAGATGCGGATGGCTCTGTGCCCGGAACAATAGATGGTGGGCTACGCGATCGAGCAGAGACATAACCACGGATTACACGGATAAAGACTGATAGAAGATTTGTTTGACGCGTTCGTGACTGAAGTATTCACGGCCGATATTGAGAGCGCGTTTGCCAAGCGAGAGGCGATGGTCGTGGTTGTTTGCTAGTTTAGCGATGGCGCTGGGCAGATCGGTTTCAGCTTCGATAATTTCAGCCACGCCCGGGTTTTCGCGCGCCCACACGACGGCTGAGCAATAACTGGGGCCGTAGATAACGAGCGGCACACCTGTCGCGGTGTAGTCTGCAAACTTACTCGGAAATGCCATTTCCATGTTGGCGCGATCGGTGGGTGCGAAGGACATCGGGACAAATAGCGCATCAGCTTCGTCACGCAAACGTTTTAGCAAGTCAGTGGCGGTTAAAAAACCGCAGATCGTAGTGCTCGGATCGTGTAGGCCGATTTGCTGTGCCTCATCAGGTAATAATGGTCCAAAGATTAGCAATCGTCCCTTGATGGGTTTCAGTGCGTTTTGCAGTGCGATGAGAGCCTTGATGTAACCGTCGGAATTGATCGTGCCTGCGAATGCAATTGTAAAGGGCTTGTCGTTGCTCGCGAGATGCGCAGGTGGCTCGTCGTAATCAGCACAAACTGCCGCGCGACTCGGATAGATCACCTCTGCGGGTGCTCCGTATCTCTGTTCATAAAACCGACTCATCGCAGGCGAAACGCACAAACGAGACTGGGCCTGGCGGTAAACACTCGCGAATAGATCGTCAAGCCAGCGGCGAAACTGCGGCGCGATGTCAGCAACACGCGGCCAGTCGTCATGGACGATGAGGTGCAAAGGCACTCGTCGTTTATTGGCAACCTGCGCGGCCGCAAGCCAGCCAAACCCGTGCGCCACCGTCAACACGCTTTCGCACTCAAAACCGTTCATCGATTGCGAGATGTGCTGCCCCATCCGTTGGGCGGCGTGCGTGAACCACGCGACTGCGTACGGATGAAAGCGTGTGTTCAGCCAGCGCTGTTTACCAATGGGACGAGAAATATAGTTGATGTTTGGCAGTCGTCGTTCCGGTTGCGACGCGGTCGCGGTCTCGATGATCGTCAATCTACCAGGCGGATAATCTGACAACAATCGATGCAGCAATGCCGACCCGTGAAACGACGCCTCCACAGGCACATCACCGACATAAACAATGCCTGGAAACATTAATGCTTGCCGGCAGCGGTCTTTTTGTAAATCTCAATCACACGTGGCCGGATCACCTCTTGACTCAGTTGTTCAGCCGCAATGTCCGCATTAACTCTTGCTGCTTGCTCTACCAATTCGTCATCGGTCAACGCACGTTGTATTGCCCGGGCGATAACCTCCGGCTGTTCCGGCGGAACTAACAGTCCATTCTCACCATCACGAATCCACTCGGCAGTCGAAACGGTATCAGACTGAATTGGAAACGCGCCCATTATCATAGCTTCCAACATGGCTACCGGAGTTCCATCGGCAAGTCCGATTCCGATAGCAATTCGTGCACGTCCCATTAACTTTACGATCTCATGACTGTGACTCTGAGGAAGAACGCTAAGCTTTATACCAATGTCTTGCGCAAGGTTTTCAGCGTGTTGTCTAACGTCTTCAGTGGCCGAGTATACGACCACCTCAAAATCTTCCAGCTGCGCGGCGATCATTCTTAGGGCCTCAAGTGCATTTAATGCCCGCCCTCCCCATTCCTCGCTTTGGTATCCCTTAATGGCAATCACTTTACGATCTGCTATCGGAATGCCGGAGCCGAATTGTTTCATCTGTTGCAGATCAAATCCGCCGCTGACAGGGAAAACTCCTAACACTTCGCCGCGCAGACCAAAATCTCTCGCGAGCTGCACATCCCTTTGACAGTCTGCGATGAAGTAGTCACACAGCGAAAGTACTTCGCGGATTTTTGGTTGATGATCGGGCCGGCGCCCGAAGAAGAAAATATCGCTGCCCCACGAAGAGTAGATCCAAGGTGGCAACTGTTGACCGTTGAGCTGCTTGCGACTCGTAAGGGTCAAGTAGCCGCAACGTTGCATCTCGAGGCTGTGAATCACGTCAGGCCGCAAACTACGAATCAATCGTGCCAAACGCGCTGGTTGTTTGAAGTGATCAAAATTCTGAATCAAGGCCGTCGCACTGCGCCGGCCGCGTGGTAGGGGCCAACTCAAACCAGTTTGCCGTACTGTTGCGGAAACGTTTTGTTTGGGCCGCTGCACAAGATTGTGGACCGTTACATTTTCGAGCTCGGGATGAATTCCCTCATAGGCGCTGTATGGAAACACGTGGATGTCCCAATCCTGACCTTCCAACTGTTTAATCCAACGCGCGACGTGAATGCTTTCGCCTAATGTTACAAAGAGAATTCTCAAACGCTTCGCCTGCTAATGCGCGCCAGTTCGCCAGGCAGAAACAAGTAGATATTGGTCAAACTCGATCTTGCTGGTTGGAGAGCCGGAAGTTTGATGAAGCAGATCAACCCATGGTCCATACGAGCAGACTGATACGTGAAATTTCTGCTCAGCCAAAACCGCTAGTGTGCGTGCCAGATCATGAGGCTTTGAATTGGTCAGGTGAAATTCAATGACGAGGTTATTAACATTACGTAAAGTATGATCGCAGTCGACTATAACTTCAGCCTCAGCGCTTTCGATGTCGAGCTTGACCAGGTCAAACTTTGTTTTTGCAAGGTAATCGGTTAGTCGAACGGTTTCCACATCGTACTGCCTGGCGCCTGGAGCCAGAGCCGTAAGTTGCTTCACTTCCTCACCTTCCACAACGACTCGATTGGCGTCTGCACCTTCAGAGAAAAAATTTACACTTCCATTACTGGTCCACAACGCCTTCTCAACGACTTCGACATCGTGAATTTTATTCGCGATCAAATTCTGTCTTAGTAAACCGCAGGCGCGAGGATCAGGTTCAAAGGCGATAATCGTTGCGTCCGGAAACAGTTGTTTGTAGTGAATCGAACTAATACCAATATTGGCGCCGCCGTCGAGGATTACGGGATTTTTCCTGATGCACGGAAAGTCGTTCCATCGTTTTACGACGACTACATCAAAGGCCGAAAGTAGCGAACATGCGTCAAGATACTTCAACTGCCAGTTGCCGGCGGTCACAAAGCCAGGTTGATATCTCGGTAACCCTGCCAACTTCGCCTGCAACTGCCGGTAGGTGGCGAGATCCTGATTCGATGGCCGCCGAAGTCTGGATTTGACCAGTGATAGTACCCTTCTCATTCTGCTGCAACACTCGTCCTGGTGACCCAGTTCAATGGAGTGGAGATCGCATCTCGCAGCGTTTTGTAGCTATCTGGAGATCCGATCCGATATTGCTTGCTTAAATTTTCACAGCGGATCGCGAGGTCAGGCATTCAAAGCGTATCTAGCCAGATTACCGGGATCAGGTCCCGGCTTCCTTCTCGTAATACTTCTGCCCGTAATAACTCTGGTAGTAATAGTAGTCGTGAGATTGGAGATTCACGTTGTTGAGCACCACGCCGAAGATTTTCGCTCCGACGTCATTCAACAACTGCTTGGAACGGCGCACAATGTGCCTCGAGCTCTTGCCGCCATGGACCACGAGCAACACGCCGTCGACCATCGTCGAGATCAACACACCGTCTGTGAATGAGCTGACCGGCGGTGAATCGACTACAACGTGCGTGTAGTTTGCTTGTAGCGTCGTGATCAATCTCCGCATCTGATCCGAGCCGAGCAACTCGGCTGGGTTCGGCGGTATCGGACCCGACGTCAGAACACTTAGTCCGCTTTCCGGATCTTCCGTGACCATAGACAGCATATCGCCTTCGTTAGCATCACTTGACAGGATCGAGCTGAGACCTAGCTGCCCGTGCATGTCGAAGATCGATTGCAGGCGTGGTCGACGCATGTCGGCGTCAATGATCACGACACTCGCGCCAGTTTGAGCAAGACTGATCGCTGTGTTGACCGCGGTCGTGGTCTTGCCTTCACCCGGCAAACTGGACGTGACGAGCAGAGACTTCGGCGCGCGTCCGGCTGTCGAGAGCAATACTGAGGTGCGCAGGTGTCGATAAGCTTCCGCGAGCGGAGAACGACTGTCGACGTTCATCAACAACTCCGAATTGCCATTGCCGTTTCCGTTGCCGTTGCTCCCCCTTTGCAAAGCCGTCGTCTTCGATTTTCCGGAAAGCACGCGACGACGCGCGGCGCTGCCAACCGACGGAATCACCGCGAGCGCAGGCAAGTGCAGCACGCGCTCGACCTCCTCGGTCGAATGGACGGTGTCGTCGAGGTATTCGAAGAAGAGCGCGAGTCCGAGTCCGAGTCCGATTGATAAGAAAAATGCTGCGATGACAGTGCGCGTGCGGTTTGGACCAACAGGCGTGTCGGGCGTCAAAGCGTAGTCGACGATCGAGATGTTGTTTGGCTTACCGGCAAGCACGACGTCGTTCTCTTTCGCGCCTTGCAGCAGCCCGTTCAGTAGAGACTTATTCGTCTCAATCTCCTGTTGAATGATGCGGTAGTTGATCGCGGCTTCGTTCTGCGAGAGCGTTTGCGCACGTTGTTGCTCGAACGCTTTGCGCAGCGATTGCTCGCGCTCGAGTGCCTGTTGATAACGGGTGTTCAAATTTGTCAGCAGCGTGGCCGACTTGCGACTGCGCTGCTCCTTTAGCTGTTTATCGAGCTCGGTGATCTGCTGATCAACTTCCTTCACCTCCGGCGCTTCTTCCGTAGCATCGACGAGCAACAGCGCACGTTTTTGCCGCAGCTCGATCAATTTCGCTTCGAGATCTGCGTTCTGTTTCCCGCCATCGTCCACGAGCGCATTCGCCGCATCCGGAACCTTCGCCGCGTTGTAAGCAGCCTCCGCAGTCTTCCGCTCGTTTTCTGCCTGCAACAGTTGCTGATTCAGACCGGCGAGACGCTCAACAACCGTGTTCTGGTTCGGATCGAGCGAGATAATCTGATTGTTCTTGGCGTAGTTGACGAGTCGTTCTTCAGACGTGCGAATCTGTTGTTGCAGCTCGGCGATGCGTTTCTGGAGGAAGTCGCCGGTCGTGCTGTTGGCTTCAGTTCGCTTCTCGAGATTCGAGAACACATAAACTTCGGCGATCGCGTTCACGACCTTCTCCGCGACACTCGGATCCGTGTGCGTAAACTTGATATCGATGAGACGTGTCTCTTTGTAGTAACCACGCGTCTCTTTCACGGGGTCGACTTTCAAACCCGCGAGGATCGTATTGACGTACGGCGCGAGTCGCTTCGCTTCGTTTAGATCTTCACGTGCAGTTGCCTGCGCGACACTCGTCGTGAGGGGTAGCTGATCGGGTTGCCTGGGAACTTCCACCGGCTTGCTTCCGAGTCCAACCATTCGCAAGAGTGTCTGCCAGGTTGACTGCCGTTGCGCGCCTTTGAAGAAATCCGGGTTGTGTTCGAGATCGAGGGTGCGAACGACGCGTCGCATCAATCCGGGACTGACGAGGATCTGGAGCTGCGTGTTGAAGTAGATCGGATCGTCAGTTGGACCATAGATCGGGCGCGTGTTGTTGACCAGATTGCCTGACTCTTCGAGATCGACCTGCACGCGTGACTGCGCTTCGAACAAGTCCGGCTTGCGCGCGACGTACACAACCGCAAGCATCGTGACCAGCGCCACGATACCGATGACGAGCCAGAGACGTTTGCGAATCGCTCGCCAGTAGTCGAGCAGATGAACTTCATGTTCGGCGTTGGGATCGACGCCGTAATTGTAAGACTGCGGCGGCTCGATTGGGCGATCGAGAGCCTCGAGTCTGGGCTCAGGCTTTGCGAGCTTCTCAGATGGGTTCATGATAGGTCGAATAAGTCCAATAGATCCTATTACGGCACAACCCGCACGGGCAGTTGGCTCACGCTCGGCACAACACCCTGGACCAGGCTGCGCAGGAAGCTCTTACCTGCAGAGGTTGGAACCTCTACGATGTCATTTGGCGCGAGGGCCAGATCCTCGGAGCTCTTCTTCTCGATCGCGTAGAGATCGACGGTGATCTCTTTTCTGATCGTCGTGCCGGGTTCCTGACGCAGGACGCGGATCTTGTCTTTTTTCGTGTCCTGCCTGAGACCGCCGGCCATCGCGATCGCGCGCGTCAATGTGATCGGCTCTTTCAAAGGAATCGTGAGCGGCATGAAGACGTTGCCGACTACGTAGACTTGATCCGCTTCGGGCAGCGTCACGATGTCGCCGGCTTCGAGATATGGGTTTGATTTCGGATCGCCCTGAAGAACATCACTGAGTTTGTAACTGCTGAATGCTGCGGAAGTGTCAGTCTCGGCAGTCTGTTTGCAAGGTGACGCAGCAGTTGAGTGGACGATGTTGATTGTCTGGCCGGCTTTTGTTGATGGCCCTTTGGCGTAGGTCAGTAGTTCTAACAGACGCACACGTCGCTGTAGCTCGAAGCGGCTCTGCTCGTTGACGGCGCCGATGATCGCGACTTGTTTTGAGTGATATTCCTTGATGAAGACGTCGACTTGCAGGTTCTTGTAGTAACGCGCATAACGAGTTGAGATCTCTTTCGCTAATTCGCCTTCAGTGAGACAGGCTGCTTGTATGTCGTTATCGACCAGCGGCATGCGGATCATTCCGTTGCCTTCGACTCGAACCGCCTCACGCGAGAGCTGCGGACGGTTGTAGACGCGTATGTCGAGAACGTCGCCCGGCCCGATGCGATAACGATCGTCCTGCGCCTGGATAGGTATCAGAAGAAATAGCAGTACAAGGATTGGTTTCATTTAGTGAACCGCGGATTACACGGATAAAAAGCCGGATTGGATCCGTGAAAATCGGCTTTCAAAAATCCGTCTTATCTGTGTCCCGACATTCCGAGACGCCGAGATAGAAGTGCTTCGCGCATGTGATTCGGATGTGCCAGATTCAACACTGTGTTACTCAACAACACCATTAGCTCCTCGTGCTCGCGCCTGAAGAGACCCGTGAGCGGTTGCTCGCCAGTCTTTACGACAATGCCTTCCCTCACCCACTGCCAGAACTGCGTCTGTGTTGTCCAAAACTGTTTCCGGTCGCGGCAGATCACGAGGGCTGTTTTCTTCTTCCGCTTTTTCTTCATTCAGACACACCTCGACCTTTGCGTGTTGTTCTCACACAGAAACCCGTTGGGGAAGCCTCTCTCGCGAGGCAGCATCCAGTTGTCAACTTGTCGGGCGCGAAACAGAATTCATCACGCCCATATAACTGTCAAGTTAGTAAATGACAAAACCAGTTGTTCACGAAATCTGATCGACCATTTCGCACCAGAGGTGTCCGATGGTGATGTGAGCTTCCTGTACGCGTGAGGTGCGGCTTGACGGGACAGCCACAGCGACATCGCACAGGGCTCCGAGCGGCTCGGTAGTCGCGCCGGTTAGTGCGATCGTTTTACATCCCAATTCGCGCGCCTTTTCAGCCGCACGTAGAACGTTTTTTGACTTACCACTCGTGCTGATTGCGATCAGCACGTCGTCTGTTTGCGCGAGTCCGGCGACTTGGCGCGCAAACACCTGATCGTAGCCAAGGTCGTTGCTGACTGCAGTCAGCGCTGAAGTGTCGGTCGTGAGCGCGATGGCCGGCCACGAGCGTCGTTGTTTTTCGTAACAACCAACCAGTTCGGCGGCGATGTGTTGCGCATCCGCAGCGCTGCCGCCATTTCCGCACAACAAAACTTTTCGACCACTCGACAACGCCTCACAGATCATCTGACCGGATTGTTCGATTTTAGGGAGTGCGGCGTCGAGTAACTTTTGAATTGTGGCCAGGTGCTCTTGCAGCGAGTTGGTCAAAAATTGCACGTGTGGAAATTAACACAGTTTTCCGCCGTTGCCCACGGATATCCGTGTATTTTGTGTTACCCTTGGCCGCCACTCACAACATATGAGCAATTCAAATCCAACGCCGATGCTGCGTCAGTACCAGGAACTGAAGCAGCAACATCCCGGGACGCTGCTGTTTTTTCGTCTCGGCGACTTTTATGAACTGTTTTTTGACGACGCGGTAACCGGCTCGCGCGAGCTGCAAATCACACTCACAGCGCGACAAAAAGAGAGTGACAATCCGATTCCCATGTGTGGCGTGCCGCATCATTCGGCGGCGAATTACATCGCGCGCCTCGTGCGCAAAGGATATCGCGTCGCGATCTGCGAACAGACTGAAGAAGCCGGCAAGACGAAGAAACTTGTACGGCGCGAGGTAGTACGTATCGTGACGCCGGGTACGCCGATCGATCCGCAGTTGCTCGAGGCGCGCGAGCCCGTGTTTCTGGCCGCGGTTTGTAGTGCGGGTGAGTCGATAGGCGCGGCGTTTCTGGATATTTCCACAGGTGAGTTTCGTGTGACGCAGGAGGCGGGGCATGATTCGTGGGTGCGCATTCGGGCGGCGCTCGAATCGTATGCGCCGCGTGAGTTGTTGTTTCCGGCGTCGCTCGGTGCGCTTATCAAGGCGAGTCTCACCGGGAAAGTTCAAACTGCGCCGCTGCCGTTGGAAGGATCGAATGGTGTTGGGCATTCTTCTCGGGAAGAGTTCGGATTTGATGTCGCGCTGACGCCGCTCGATGATTGGCAGTGGACGAAAGACGATTGCTTCACGTTCCTGCTCGATCATTTCAGGGTGAAGACGCTTGACGGATATGGCTTAGCGAAAAGAGACGAAGCGATCCGTGCCGCGGGGGCATGTTTGCGTTACGCACGTGAGACTCAACGGGCAGCCGCTGAGCACGTCACGGATCTCGTTTACTTCGAGCCCCAGGATCATCTCGTGCTCGATAGTGTCACGGTTCGAAATCTCGAGCTCGTGGAGTCGCTCGCAGGTGGCAGTGGTCGCTCGTTGTTGCAAGTGATCGATGAAACGGTGACTGGAATGGGAGCGCGCTTGTTACGCGCGTGGTTGCTCCGGCCGTGTGTGAAGCGAGGCGAAGTCGAAGCACGTTTGGCAGCCGTACAGGATCTGCTTGGGTCGCATGTGCGTCGTGACAAGTTGCGCGCGTTGTTGAAGGAGGTGTCGGATCTCGAGCGTGTGGTGGGCCGGATTAGTCTCGGATCTGCGACGCCGCGCGATCTGTGTGCGATGTTGCGCTCGTTGAATCAGGTGCCTGCGATTCGCGAAGTGTTGAGCGGGCTGGACGCGTCGCTGATCGAGGTGCTGGTTGAAAACACAGACGAACTTCCCGACATCCGCGATCTCATTACACGTTCAATCAATGACGATCCACCAATAAAGCTCAGCGACGGCGACACGATTCGCGAAGGCTATTCAGCCGAACTCGACGAGCTGAGGTCTACGAGTCGCAATGCAAAACAGATCATTGCGGCGCTCGAAGCCACTGAACGAACTCGCAGTGGAATTAATAATCTCCGCATCCGTTTCAATGGCGTCTTTGGTTACTACATTGAAGTCTCGAAAGCGAATGCCGCGCGCGTGCCGGCTGAGTATGAGCGACGCCAGACACTCGCGAATGCCGAACGCTTCACTACCGCCGAGCTACGCGACTGGGAAAAGAAAGTGCTCGGCGCCGAAGAACGTATCGTGCAGCTCGAGACGGAGTTGTTCACGGATGTTTGCCGTCAGATCGCGGCAGAGACGAAACGCATTCAGATGACTGCACGCGCGCTCGCGGCGCTCGACGTGCTCGCCTCGTCTGCTGAAGTTGCTGCGCGGCGTCGTTACACGCGGCCGTTGCTTCATGATGGCGACGAGCTCGAGATCATCCAGGGCCGTCACCCAGTCATCGAAGCCTTCATCGATGAGCCGTTCGTGCCGAATAATTTATATCTCAACAACTCGACTGACCGGCTGTTGATCATCACTGGTCCAAACATGGGCGGCAAGAGCACCGTGCTGCGCCAGACCGCGATCATCTGCATACTCGCGCAAACTGGTTGCTTTGTTCCGGCTGAGCGGGCGCGTCTGCCTCTGCTGGATCGGATCTGGACGAGGGTTGGCGCGTCAGACGATCTCACGCGCGGGCGCTCGACGTTCATGGTCGAGATGACTGAGACGGCTGCGATCCTGCACAGCGCGACGCCACGCTCGCTCGTGTTGCTCGATGAGATCGGGCGCGGCACGGCGACGTTTGATGGACTCTCGATCGCGTGGGCTGTAGCTGAGTACCTGCACAACTCAGCGGATCATGCGGCGAAGACTCTATTTGCAACGCACTATCACGAGCTCACTGAATTAGCCGAGCGCTTGCCGGGCGCGCAGAATTACCAGATCACGGCGACGGAGCGTGAAGGCGAGGTAGTGTTTCTGCACCGGCTCGAACGCGGGCGCGCGTCAAAATCTTACGGTATCGAAGTAGCGCGTCTGGCAGGATTACCGCCGGCAGTGATCGCCATAGCCCGCGACGTGCTGACACGCCTGGAACGTTATGAACTGGATGTGTTTGCGGCAGATAATGAGCTCGGCAAGGCGGCGCGTCGCAGAGCTGCCGCGCAGGCCACTCTCTTCGATCTCACAACCACGGATGACACGGATTTAAAATCCGGATTTTGATCCGTGTCATCCGCGGTTACTGTTTTACCCGGAACCAGTCGCCTCTACCATCATTCGTGCGGAGCAGTCGTAGGATTTCATCGTAGTTGAATGGGCGGGCACCGCGCCTTCCGAACACTGAAATCTGGTTGCCGCTCTCGTCGACGGCACGATCGCGGTCCAATGGTTTTGAGATCGCGAGCGCTTCGCCTTTTGTTTTGAAGGTCGCGATCAAAACAGGTTTTGGACGCGGGCTGAAGCCGGCGTACTCGGGCATCGTCTCGGGCGATGTTAGTTGCAGAACGCGCATGCCGTTTTTTCCATCCGCCACGTAAGCAAACAAACTCGCGTTCGTCATCGCCACCTTCACCTGATGCACGTCGTTGAGCTTGCCTTCAGCGTTGTATGTTTGATCGAGCCGTGGATGTTCCGGCTGTTCGACGTCGATGATTGCGATTCCCTCAGACCCATTCGCGACGTACGCATACGTTCGCGCGACGTAAACGTCATGCGCATGTTTTAGAGGAACAAAAGCTCCTTCAACGACGCGCGCCTGCTCGGGCGCTGTTACGTCGACCACCTTCAACCCGTCATCGTCAACCACGAACGCATACCGGAACTGAATCGCCACCGACTTCGGATGCTTGAGGTTTATGCGGCTTACAATGCGCGGGTTCAATGGATCATTAATGCTGATGATTGCGAGTGTCTGAGCGGTCGTGATGTAAGCGTAGTTGCCTGCGATGACGATGTTGTTGGCGTCGTTGAGCGCACCACCAGGATTAAATGTGACCGCGCGTTTCAGGTAGTTGTTCAATGGATCGCCGTCGAGCAGCGTCGCCGC
>Ga0134121_10001452_pt1 | contig 22306 bp, 18 predicted proteins | sample KB301_FD_96463 | JGI IMG/M metagenome (GOLD analysis project Ga0134121, IMG submission 96463) | Terrestrial soil microbial communities without Nitrogen fertilizer from Kellogg Biological Station, Michigan, USA - KB3-0-1 | ecosystem: Environmental > Terrestrial > Soil > Unclassified ... | reverse complement strand
TTGGCGAACACCAGGGTCGTGCGGTGCTCGCGGATCAGCTCGGCCAGCCGGTCGTAATACTCGTCCCACACCTCGTTGGCCATCACCGCTTCGAGCGGCGAAGAGGCTGGCACCTCGACGGCGAGGTCCAGCCGGCGGCCGTGCCCGGCGTCCACGATGACGCAGTCGGGCGTGCCGTCCGGGGCTACGTGGCCGGCGCCCACCAGGAACCGGGCCACCTCTTCGATCGGGCTCTGGGTGGCGGAGAGGCCGATGCGGAGAAGACCCTCACCCCCCACCAACGCCTCCAGCCTCTCCAGCGACAGCGACAGGTGCGAGCCCCGCTTGTCGTCCGCCACGGCGTGGATTTCATCCACGATCGCCGTGCGCACGGTCGAGAGCATGCGGCGCCCGCCGTCGCTGGTGAGGAGGATGAAGAGCGACTCCGGCGTGGTCACCAGGATGTGCGGCGGCTTCTTGACCATTCCCGCGCGTACCGAGGAGGGCGTGTCCCCCGTGCGCACCGCGGTGCGGATCTCCACGTCCGGCAGGCCCAGGGCGGCCAGCTCCTCCCGGATTCCCGCCAGCGGCTCCCAGAGATTCTTCTCGACGTCGTTCGACAGCGCCTTGAGCGGCGAGACGTAGATCACCTCCGTCTCGTCCGGAAGGCCGCCGTTCAGCAGCGCCTGGCGCACCAGGTCGTCGATGGCGGAGAGGAACGCCGCGAGCGTCTTGCCCGAGCCGGTGGGAGCGGCGATCAGCGTGTGACGCCCGGCCCGGATCTCGGGCCACGCCCGGGCTTGCGGCACCGTGGCGGCCCCGAAACGCTTCGAGAACCAGGCGGCGACGGCGGGGTGGAAGTCGGTGAGTGGCATGGCTGGGATCTCCGGCATCCCCGCGGGGGCGCAAGAAGAGCGGAAGACGCCAAGGATAACAGAGAAAATGACGGAAGGATTCCGTGCAACAAACCTCCCAATGACGGAATCCGGCCGGCCAAACGCGCATGGGTACTTCAGAGGCAGTGCGCTAGAATCGCGGTTCCTTTTCTGCAAGGAGAGCCAGTTGCTACGAGAGGGCCTGTGGAGCCTTTTGATTCTGATCCTCGCCGCTGGCAACGCCGCGGCCGCCGCGGGGGGAACCATCGAGCTGATCTCGAAGGCCGATCCCAGCGCGGACACCTTCGGCGCCAGCTTCTTCTCTTCGGCGAGCGCCGACGGGCGCTACGTCGTCTTCGAGAGCGACGCTCCCAACCTCGTCCCCGGGCAGGTGGACACCAACTTCTTCCATGACGTCTTCCTCCGCGACCGGGTCGCCGGCACCACCACCCTGATCTCCCACTCCAGCAGCAATCCAAATATGGCGAGCCCGGTCGAGGGCTCCCTGCTTGCCCTGGACGCCGGGATCAGCGCCGACGGCCGGTACATCGCCTTCATCAGCGTCGGAACCGACCTGGTGCCGGGCGTGACTGACGCCAATCGCGCCAGCGACGTGTTCCTGTACGACCGGGTGACGGGGGCGACCACCCTGATCTCCCACGCCCCCGGCAACTCCGCCACGACGGCCAACGCGAGGATCGAAGGCTGCCGCATCAGCGCCGACGGCAACTACGTCGTCTTCACCAGCAGCGCCACCAACCTCGTGGCCGGCCAGACGGTTCCGCCCCCGGGCGACGAGGTCAGCAACGTCTTCCTCTATCAGCGCTCCTCGGGCGCCCTCACCCTGATCGGCCATGGCAACGGCCCTTCCGTGAGCCCCGAGATCAGCGCCGACGGCGGCTTCGTCGTCTTCCTCAGCTCGGCCACCGATCTCGTCCCCGGCCAGACCGACACCAACGGCGGTCAGGACGTGTTCCTCTACGAGCGCTCCTCCGGCGCCGTCTCCCTGGTCAGCCGGGCGAGCAGCTCCGCGGTGAGGACCGGCAGCCAGTTCTCCGGCGACGCTCACGTCAGCGCCGACGGCCGCTGGATCGCCTTCACCGGTTCGAGCAACAACCTCGTCGCCGGTCAGGTCGACGGGTTCACTCCCGACGCCTTTCTCTTCGACCGCGTCACGGGACAGATGCGGCTCGCGAGCCATGCGGCCGGCTCGCCGCAGACCGCGGCCGGGCTCTTCTCCCTCGGCGGGAGCATCGCGATGAGCGCGGACGGCCGCTACGTGGCCTTCGTCAGCCAGGCCGACAATCTCGTCGCCGGGCAGGTGCGCCTCGGCACGGGGCCGAACGTCTTCGTCTACGACCGGATCGCGGACCAGACCTCCCTGGTGAGCCATGCTCCGGGCTCGCCAGCCACGTCGCCGGCCGGCGCCGACTCCCGGCGCCCGAGCCTCAGCGCGGACGGCCGCTACGTCGCCTTCGAGAGCACAGCGCTGCTCGTGCCCCACCAGAGCAATCCCGCCTCGGCCGCCCTCAACGTCTTCGTCTACGACCAGATCGCCGGCTCCATGGTCCTCGCGAGCCACGGCAAGGGCTCGCTCACCGATGGGGCGAACGCTGTCTCATCCCTGGCAGCCATCAACCCGGACGGCAGCGTGGTCGCCTTCGCCAGCTACGCCACGGACCTCGGCGCCGGACAGCTCGATCCCAACCATTTCCTCGATCTCTTCCTTTTCGACCGGAAGTCGGCGGACCTCGCATCGCTCACCCAGCGGGACCCGGACATTCCGCCCGCCACACCGTACGGCCCGAGCACGGCCGGTGGCATCTCGGCCGACGGCCGGTTCGTCGCCTTCGTCAGCCGGGCCAACGGTCTCGTCCCCGGCCAAATCGACGTGCCCTGGGGGTTCGGGAGCGGCGGTCAGGAGCTGGGCAACTGGGACGTCTTCCTGCGCGACCACACGACCGGCAAGACCACTCTGGTGAGCCGGTCGGCCTCGCCGCTGACGGCCGCGGGCGGCTTCGAGCCCGCCCTCAGCGCCGACGGCCAGTTCCTGGCCTTCGTCTCCCGCCCCAACAGCGAGGGGGCGATCGGTGCGCTCTACCTCTACGACCGGACGGCGGACTCCCTGACCCTCGTCACCCACGCGCCCGGCTCTCCCGCAGTGGCCGAAGGCATTCCCACGGAGACGCCGGCGATCAGCGCCGACGGACGCTACGTCGCGTTCACCTGCTCCCGCTGCCGCTCGGACGCCTCGCAACCGGCGCCGAACCCCAGCTCCGCCGAGGCGATCTTCCTCTACGACCGCGCGATGGGAACCAACACCCTGGTGAGCCACGTGCCCGGCTCGCCCACGACCCCCGGCGACGGCCGCTCGATCCAGCCGCGGATCAGCGCCGACGGCCGCTTCGTCGTCTTCGCCGGCACGGCGTCGAACCTCGTCGCCGGCCAGACCGGCCCGACGTCCCAGAATGTTTTCGTCTTCGATCGGACGACCGGCGCAGTCTCCCTGGTGACCCACACGGCGGGCTCGGCGACGGCCGCCGCCAGCTTCTTCGCGGAGTCGCCGGAGATCAGCGCGGACGGCCGCTGGATCGTCTTCGAGAGCCGCGCGACCGATCTCGTCCCCGGGCAGGCCGCGAGCCCCGCGGTCAACGTCTTCCTCTACGACAGGACCTCCGGCGCGAACCTCCTGGTCAGCCACGCGAGCGCCTCGCCTGTAACCGGCGGCAACGGCGATTCGCACCCCTCCTTCTTCGGGCCTTCCACGATGAGCGCCGACGGCCGCTGGATCGTCTTCCAGAGCACCGCGACCGACCTGGTCTCCGGGGTGACCGACACGAACGACACCGTCGATATCTACCTCTACGACCGCCTCTCCGGCGCGGTCAGCCTGGTCAGCTTCGCGGCCGGTTCCCCAGGTACCACCGCGGACCAGTCGTCCCACACCGCCAGCCTCAGCGCCGACGGCAGCCGGATCGCCTTCCAGAGCGCCGCCACCAACCTGGTGACCGGGCCGGGCGGAGCCCCGAACGTGACGAGGCTCTTCGTGCAGGAGCGGGCCACCGGCGCGCGCACCCTCGTGGGCCGGCAGTACCCGAACGACGGCGGCGTCATCGTCGGAAACTTCCTCAAGCCCGTGATGTCCGCCGGCGGCGGGCGCGTCGCCTTCACCTCCGACACCGGGCTCGTGCCGCGGGACTTCAACTTCAACTGGGACGTCTACCTCTTCGACGGCTCCGGTTCGACCGGCCCACCTCCCGGCCCGACGTTCCCCTGCACCGCCTTCGACAAGACAGGCCTGCGTTCGAACGTCCGCCAGGTCTTCCCGGTCTCCGGCCCCTGTGGCGTACCGGCCACGGCGAAGAAGGTCACCGTCAAGGTCACGGTCTCCGAGGCGACGGGCAAGGGAATCGTGCAGCTCTATCCCGGCAACGTCACCCGCAAGCCGCCGGGCACTCTCGCCTTCCAGCGCCGGCAGACCAAGGCCGCCACCTTCACCCTGCCGCTGGCGACGAACGGCGCGGGCACGCTCGCCGTTCTCCCCACCGTGGCCAGCCATGGCACGGTCCACGTCGTCGTCGAGGTCGAGGGATTCACCCCATAGGGCGAAAACGATCCGTATCCGTATAATCCCCCCGCCATGAAGGGGGAACCCAAGCTCGTCCTCGCATTCCTCGCGACACTCCTGTTGCTGGCGGCGAACGGCTACGTCTCCCAGAGGGCCGTCCGGGTGGTCACCGGCAACGACCGCCTGCTGGCCCATACCGAGGAGGTGCTGGCCGCTCTCGAAGCCCTGCAGGCCACCGTCACGGACGCGGAGACGGGGCAGCGGGGGTACGTGCTCACCGGCAGGGAGTCCTATCTCCTGCCCTACCAGGAGGCGCGGGCCTCGCTGGTGGAACGCCTGACCCGGTTTCGCTCGCTGACGGCCGACAATCCCTCCCATCAGAGCAGGCTCGCCGCCCTCGACGGCAAGATCCAGGCAAAGCTGGCCGAGCTCGGAGAGACCATCGAGCTGCGGAGGCAGGGCGGCCTCGCCGCCGCCCTCTCGGTGATCGAGAGCGACCGGGGCGCCACGCTGATGAACGGCATCCGCGAGGACGTCGCGGGCATGAAGGCCGAAGAGAATCGCCTTCTGGCGTTCCGCGTCCGAGAATCGGCGCGCAGCGCCGCCACGGTTCAAGCCACGATGTGGGTGGCCAACCTGGTGGCGATCGGCCTGCTGGCGGCCTTCACCCTGCTCGCCTTCCGCCGCATCGGCGAGCAGCTACGCGCCTCGCGGCTCCTCGCCGAGCATCGCGACCACTTGCAGGTCACCCTGGCGAGCATCGGCGACGCCGTGCTCTCGACCGACGAGAAGGGCTGCGTGCAGACCCTGAATCCCGTGGCCGGGCAGCTCCTCGGCTGGACGCAGGCCGAGGCCGAGGGCCGACCGCTGGCGGAGGTCTTCCACATCGTCAACGAAGCGACGGGGGAGCCGGCCGAGGACCCGGTGGACAAGGCAATCCGCCTGGGGATGATCGTGGGCCTCGCCAACCACACCATCGTCATCTCGCGCGACGGCCGCAAGACGCCGATCGAGGACAGCGCCGCTCCCATCAAGAACGCGAAAGGGAAAGTTCTGGGCGTCGTGCTGGTCTTTCGCGACGTCAGCGAGCGCAAGGGTTTCGAGCGCGAGCAGGCGCGGCTGGCCGAGGGCGAGCGCATGGCCCGCATCCAGGCCGAGGAGGCCAACCGCTCAAAGGACGAGTTCCTCGCCACCGTCTCCCACGAGCTGCGCAATCCGCTCAACGCCATCGCCGGCTGGACGGTCATCCTGCGCAGCGGCCCGACGGACGCGCAGGCCTGCCAGCATGCCGCCGAGGTCATCGCGCGCAACGCGCGGGCGCTGACCCGGATCGTCGAGGACATCCTCGACGTCTCGCGCATCGTCACCGGCAAGCTGCACATCGAGCCCCGGGAGACCGAGCTGACGCCCGTGGTACAGGCCGCCGTGGATGCCGTACGTCCTGCCGCGGAGGCCAAGCGGATTCGGATCGAGACCGACCTCGCGCCGGCCGGCCCGGTCTGGGGAGACCCCGACCGGCTGCAACAGGTGATCTGGAACCTCGTCTCGAACGCCGTCAAGTTCACGCCCAAGGAGGGCGAGGTCAGCGTGCGGCTCCATCGCACCGGCTCGCAGGTGGAGATCGTCGTCGGCGACAACGGTCCGGGCATCGCCGGAGAGCTCCTCCCCCACGTCTTCGACCGCTTCCGCCAGGCCGACAGCTCCTCCACCCGCCGGCACGGGGGCCTGGGCCTGGGCCTCGCCATCGTCCGCCATCTCGTCGAGCTGCACGGCGGCACCGTGGCGGTGGCCAGCGGCGGCACCGGCCTGGGGACCACGTTCACCGTGTCCCTCCCCGTCCGCACCCTGGGAACGGGCGCCGACCCCGCGGCAGCAGCCACTGCGTCTCCCCTGGCCCCGACCGCCGAAAGCCCCCTCCACGGGCTGCGCACGCTGGTGGTCGAGGACGATCCCGATTCGCTGGAGATGGTCTGCACCCTGCTAACGCAGCGCGGCGCCGACGTGCAGCCAGCGGCTTCCTCGGCGGAAGCGCTGGCCGTGATGGAGCGCTGGACGCCCGACCTTCTGATCTCGGATCTCGGAATGCCGGAGGAGGACGGCTACACCCTCATCCGCCGGGTGCGAGCGCTGCCGGCGGAGCGGGGAGGCCAGGTGCCGGCCGTAGCCTTGAGCGCCCGGATCCGGCCGGAGGACCGCATCGAGGCCCTCTCGGCCGGCTTTCAGATGCACGTGGCTAAGCCGGTCGCTCCCGCCGAGCTGCTGGCCGTGGCCATTGCCCTGGCGGGACCCGGACGGCTGTCTTAGCCTTTCTTATCTCTTATCGCCAATGGCCGCGCATGTACCGCCAATGGCCGCGGCGTCCGCGTTCATACCGCGGCGACACCCAGACCCCGTGGGCATGCGGCGGACGCACCCAGGCGCCCGGCACCCAGGACCACTCGGCGCCTACCCAGTCCCAGTAACCCGGCACCCAGTAATAGCCCTCGCCCGGGCTCGTCACCGCGACCTCCGCCCGTAGCCCTGGCGGGGGTATGCCCACATCGATGCCGACGCCGCCGCTCACGCCATAGCACCCCGCCAGGAAGGCGAGCAGCGAGGTGCCCAGGAGTATCGTCACAACCGTTGATTTTCCTGACATTGGATACCTCCTTGGACCGGAGCTCCTTCGCCGCGGTCTTCCGAAGTTCGGTGCAAGGGTCAGGCCAAACCCAGGCTGCGCTTCATCCTGGGTGCTTCGCCAGGAGCTCCTTGGCCTTCGCCAACGTCGACTCCTGCTCCACGAGGAGACCGGGCTCCGGCTGGCGGCCGAGGAGCTTGCGGCAGAGCTCCCGCGCCTCGGCGGCTTTCGCGGGGAAGTGCTCGAAGAGGGCTTCGGCGAGGAAGAGATCGTTGTCCCAGTTGGCCGGGCCGAGGGCGACGGCGCGACGCAGCTCGGAGACGGCCTTCTCGCGGTCCACCCAGCCGGTGACGAAGGGCACCTTGGGAGCGAGGGTATGGAGACGCCCCAGAACGCGGTGGCCGGCGGCGTCCTCATAGCGCTCGTCGAGGGCGTTGAGGATCTCGGAGTAGGTCCTGACCTTGTCGCCCACGCCCTGGCGGGCCGCGGCGAGACGGCCGAAGGCGTCGCCCCAGAGACCCCAGTCGACGGCCGACCACAGGAAGAGAGGCGCCGCCTCGGGGGCGCCGGCGAGGGCCTTCGCGGCCTGGGCCGGCGTCATGGCGTCGAGCTTCGCCCGTCCCCCGGCCCGCTTGGCCAGCCGGTCGATCGCCGCCTCGGCGACCTCCTTGCCGCGGGCGAAGACCTTCTGCTTCTCGTCGTTGGTCCGGGCCACGAAGTCGCCCTTGAAATGGAGGGCGCGCAGCAGCTTCCAGGAGCCTTCCAAACGGTCCGGCTGCTCCTTGACGGCCCGCTCGAAGTCCGCGATGGCCTCGTTGACGGGCCCAGGCTGAGCCTTGGCCCCCTGATGGCCCTCCGCCCGCCGCGCATAGGCGGCGTCGCCCGCGGCGATCGCGGCGGCAGCGTCCGTCTGGGCGGTGAGGGTCGCAGGGAGGAGAAGGGAGACGAGGGACAAAAACGAGAGGAGTCGGAGAGGATTCATAAACGGAGATTGTAAACCCCCCTTCCTCTCTACTTCAGATCCAACACCTCGAAGCCCTCGAACACGGGATGTCCGGCGAGGGTGCCCTGGGGGGAGCGGGCGTCGCCGTGGGCCTTGCGGAAGGCCTCGGACTCGGTCCAGGCGGCGAAGGCGGCGCGGGACTCCCAGGTGGAGTGGGAGACGAAGAGCGTCGTGCCGTCCGCCGTCTCGCCGCGCAGCAGCCGGAAGGTCTTGAAGCCGGGAACCTGGTCGAGGTAGGAGTCGCGGCGGCGCCACATCTCCTCGAAGCCGTCCTCAAACCCGGCGTTGACGCGAAAGCGGTTCATGGCAATGTACATCGACAATCCTTTCAATCCGCGAGGATTCCCTTGTCCGTCAGCCAGGTCTTGTTCAGCTTGGAGAGATAGCGCTCGCCGGAGTCGGGAAGGAGGGTGACCACCAGGCCGTCCGCGCCCAGCGTCCGGGCGATCTGCCGCGCTCCCGCCGCGGCGGCGCCGCCGGAGGAGCCGGTGAAGACCGATTCGTGGCGGGCGAGCTCCATCGCCGTCCGGTAGGCCGTCTTGTCGTCAATGGAGACGATGCCGTCGATGTAGTCCCACCAGACGGTCGCGGGCATGAAGTCCTCGCCGATGCCGTCGATGAGGTACTGGTGGATCTGATCGGCGGGCGGCAGCTCGCGATGCTCGAAGTAGTACTTGTAGACGCTGCCCACCGTATCGACGCCGAACACCTGCACCGCCGGGTTCTGTTCCTTCAGATACTTGGCGACGCCGCTGATGGTGCCGCCGGTGCCCACGCCGGTCACCCAGTGGGTGACCTTGCCGTCCGTCTGCCGCCAGATCTCGGGGCCGGTGGAGCGGTAGTGGGCCTCGGGGTTGGCCTGGTTGTGGTACTGATTGGGGAGGTAGGCTCCCTCCTCGTCGCGGACGCGCTCGGCGACTTTGTAATAAGAGCGGGGATCGTCCGCCTCGACGTTCGTCGGGCAGAGGTGGACCGTGGCGCCCATGGCTTCGAGCAACGCGACCTTCTCCTTGGGGATCTTGTCGGGCGCCGCGCAGACCAGCTTGTAGCCCATGAGGTTGGCGGCCATCGCGAGGCCCACGCCGGTGTTGCCGGAGGTGGGCTCGACGACGGTGCCGCCGGGCTTGAGCAGCCCCGCCTTCTCGCCGGCCTCGATCAACGCGATGCCGATGCGATCCTTGACGCTGCCGCCGGGGTTGAAGAATTCGAGCTTGGCGGCCAGCGTCGCGGGCCCGGAGTGAAAACGGCCAAGCTTCACCAGGGGAGTGTTCCCCAGGGTTTCCAAAATATTCTCGTAGATTTCCATCGGTTCTCCCCTGAATTCTCCCTGCCTCGGACGGGTCGCGAACGCGGCGCGGATGCTAGCACAACGCAAGTTGGCCCCGGTATTGCACAGAGCGGTTGACAGGCGCTCAAGGCGCGTTTGGTAACCAAATTCAACTCACAGAGGAGAGACATCATGGCGAACGAAATGGGCGACTTCACGGGTAACAAGCCGGTGACCACCACCGGCCACGACAAGGTTCATCCCGTCGGCACGGGCGTTGGCACGGCCGCCGGTGCAGCTACAGGAGCCGCGGTCGGCACGGCGGTGGCCGGTCCGGTCGGAACCCTGGTCGGCGCGGCGGTCGGCGCCGTCGCGGGCGGCCTCGTCGGGCACGGCGTCGCCGAGGGGATCAACCCCACGGTGGAGGACGCCTACTGGCGCGAGAACTACAAGACCCGTCCGTACGTGGACGCGAACCGCGGCTACGACGACTATCAGCCCGCCTACAAGTACGGCTGGGAGTCTCGCGGCCAGTATGCCGGCAAGCGTTTCGAGGACGTGGAGTCCGACCTGGAGCGTGGCTGGGACAAGGCGCGCGGCGCCTCGCGGCAGACCTGGAACGAGGCCCGCAACGCCACCCGTGACGCCTGGCACCGTGTCGAAGACGTCCTTCCGGGCGACGCCGACCACGACGGCCACTAGCACTACGCAACCAAGCTGTGAGGATCGGAAGGGCGGGGACGCGAGTTCCCGCCCTTTTCGTTCATCCTTCCCAATCCCAGAAGTAATCCTTGTTGCTGAGCGGGATCTCCTCTTCCTTCGCGGCCTCCGTGGCCCGCGCCTCGACCTCTTCCGGCGGCGCCTCGCCCCGCAGCACCGCGTGCTGCTCTTCCAGATCCTCGGTCTCCCGCTGCCAATATTCTGGAGTGCCGAAGTGCGGCCAGGCCGCGGGAAACGCCGGATCGTGCCAGCGGCGGGCGAGCCAGGCGGCGTAGTGGACGATACGCAGCGCCCGTAGAGGCTCGATCAGGGAGAGGGTCGCGCGGTCGAACTCGCGGAACCTTGCATACCCTTCGACGAAAATCTCCCGCTGGGCGAGCGCCGTCGCGTCGCGGCCGGGGAGCGCCAGCCAGAGGTCTTGCACCGCGGGGCCGATCACCATGTCGTCGAAGTCCAGCACGTTCAGCAGGCCGTCGCGAAAGAGGACGTTGCCCAGGTGGAGGTCGCCGTGAAGCCGGTGGACGGGCACCCCCTGCATGCGCCGGTCGGCGATGTCGGCGATGGCCAGGGCGGTGTCGAAATAGCGGTCGCGAAGGTAGGGCGGCAGAGTGCCGTGATCGTCGAGCCAGGCCACCGCCTCGCGCACGTAGGTCTCGGCGTCGAGCCGCAGCCGGTGCGGCGCCGGGCGCCGCACGGCGACGTTGTGCATCCGCCCCACCAGCATGCCCAGCCGGCGGACGGTCTCGTCGCTCATCTCGTCGGGCGCGCGCCCGCCCCGGCGGTCGGAGAGGCTGTAGAAAATACCCTCCACCCGGCGCAGAGTGCCGCCGTCCGGGAACGGGCGCACCGTGCAGACCGGGATCTCCTCGGCGGCGAGGTCCGCCACGAACTGGTGCTCTTCCAGAATCTGCTCTTCGCTCCACCGCCCCGGCCGGTAAAACTTCGCCACCACCCGGGTACGGTCCGCCAGCTCCACCTCGTAGACCCGGTTCTCGAACGAGTTGAGGGGATAGCAGACGGGATTGCACTGCAGGCCGCCGGCCTCGACGGCCGCCAGCACTTTCTCGGGCGTGAGGGAGAGGAAAAGGTCGGTTTCGGGCGCGACAGGGTCCGTCATGCGGCCAATGTAGCAAAGAAAAGGAAGACCCTCATCACCCGTAGGTTCTAACTTGACGCCTCGGGAGCGCCCCCACCCAAGACCCTCATCACCCCGGCCCTCTTCTCCCGACCCCCTCCGCCCCCTCACCGGGAGAAGAGGGAGAACAGCCAGAACGCCCCAGGGGTACCCCTCTCCCGGGGCGGGGGATGGGGCGGTCGGGAGAGGGGCAGGGGTGAGGGTCTTGGGCGGGGGGAACTCCCAGACCACGTTAAGTTAGCGCCTATGCCCTCATCACCCCGCCCCTCTTCGGGGCGGGGTGATGAGGTAGGCGTGAGGGCCTACGGCTTGGCGACGATCAACGAGAACCGGAAGTTGTAAGTGTTGGACCGGTTGAAGGTCACGCCGTCCGCCGAGCTGAAGGAGAGTCCGTAGATCGGCACGTCGTTGTTGGGGACGCCGCCGTCGAGGCCGATCAGAGACGGCAGCGCGGAGACTCCCGGGGGCGGCGACGTGGACAGGCGCAGCACGAGGAAGAGGTTCTGGATGTCCCCACGGGCGATCTTGGTGCGCACCAGCTTGCCCAGCAGGTCAGGGAAGGGGAAATAGAAAGGCGCGAAATCGTCGTCCTGGCCGACGAAGCGGGTCTGGCGAGCCAGAGGATGGGCGAGGTCGAGCGTGGCGGTCGAGCCGCTGACCGTGCCGGTGGTCAGTATCGCTTCCCCAAAGGTGGGGGCGACCGAGGCGTCGAACACGAAGGTGTCGAAAGCTCCGGCCTGGATCAGTAGATCGCCTCCCGGGTTCACCGCCGAGATCTGACTGGCGGGAATCTGCACGGCGAAGTAGAAGCCCGGCGGCACGGCGGTGAAGCCGACCTGGTCGCGGCTGCCGAAGTTGTTGAGGTTGACCTGATTGTTGGTGACGAGGTTGATGTTGCCCGTCGTGAGGCTCGGCAGCGAGACCACGGGGAAGGCGAAGCCGGCGTTCACCTCGCGAGCCGACTCGAAGGGCCCGCCCCAGACACCCTCGTTGAAGTTCTGCTGGCCCCAGAAGTCGCCGACCTGCGTCGTCGTGTTGATGCTGCCCGACGCCACCGGATTGCCGTCCACCGCCTCGACGCCGATCTTCCAGACTCCGAGCTTGACGGGCAGCACGTACTTGCCATCGAGGATGTCGTGCGCCGGGCTGACCACGAAGCTGTTCTGGGTCACCGGGTCGAAAGAGACCTGCGTCGTGCCGCTGTAACCGGACGTAAACTCCGATCCCGTCACCAGGTCTCTGGCGGAGACGCTGGCGCCGGCCAGGGGCTGATTCAGCGCGCCGTGGGTGACCGTGCCGGTGATCAGGCCGTAGACCGCCTTGAACGGCACGTCTCCCGGCTGGAGCGCCGCCGGCCCGGAAGCCGCCGAGCCCTCGGGGTAGAAATAGGAGCTCCAGGCGATGTCGTCGCTGTCGAGCGTGCGCTGGGAAAGCTCGGAGGCGGGATCGCCCGTGTCGACGAAGGGGAACATGGTGGCGCCGGTGCCGTCCGTGCCGCTCTTCTGGTTGTTGAGCACGTGGGACAGGCCGTGCGCGTGGCCGATCTCATGGGTGGCCACGGCCTGGAAGTCCACCGAGCGGATGTTGGTGTCGACGGCGGTGTCGGCCACCGTGAGGCGGTAGCCGTTGCTGGCCTTGACGTTGAACTGGATGTCGACGTCCAGCAGGGTGCCCGCTTTGTAGAAGCCCGCCGGGAACACGATGTGGCCGTTCACGTCCTTGCAGGTGGTGATGGCGCTCGAAACGTCGCTGATCCCATCGCCGTCGATGTCGTCGCCGTCCACGAACACCGCATCCTCCAGCAGCGTGATGTTGGGCGTCGAGGCGATGAAGTCGAAGCTGTTCTCGGTGCGGAAAGTGATCTCGTTCCTGAAATCGAAACCCACGAATCCAGGATTGTTGTTGGTGCCGACGATCCGCATGTCGATAAAGGAGGTCGGAATGGAATTCCACGTGTCGAACGACTTCTGGAGAGTAGCGGTGGCGGCCGCCAAAGAAAGGATCGGCGCGCCGAGGGGATTGGGGATTGGGTCCTGCGTATTGTTGACCCGGAATTGAACCGGAATGCAGCGCGAGTCCCAGAATACGGGAACGACCTTGGCGTTGATCTCCCCCGGAACCGGCGAGGGCTGACGCTGGGTGATGTCGAGGGTCTCGAGATTGCCTCCGGCCAACGCCGGAGACGCCGCGGCCAGGGCCGCCAACAAGGTGCTGAGCAGAGTCGTGGTAAATTTTACGCGCATGACGTCATCTCCTCGCCGACGAGCCGATAGCGGCCTGGATCTTTTGCCGAAGCTCGGAGAGCAGCAGCGTCTTGGCTCGACCGCGGCTGACGGTGCCCGAACGGCCTTGCAGATTGAGGGCGCTCAGGTTCTGGCTGGCCACCGCCTGACCCTGGACGTTATTGGCGATCGTGAGCTTGCCCTGGGAAAAACCCACGATGGCGTAGCCGTGCGGCACCCGATCCTCCGGCGTCAGGAAAAGGAGCACGTTCTCCTGTTGGCTGATCTGCGGCGCGGCCGGGAAGCTCATGGCGATCGGAAACCGGCGGTGAACGTCGATCCCGCCCGGCAGGACAACCGTCACCTCGGACCCCGCCTGGCCTTTGAGCACCTCGGAGACCGAGATGGTGGCGATCGTCACCAGGGTGCGGCCGAGCCATTGGCTCTGCAAGTGGGTGCAATGGCCGGTGACGATGATCGCGGCCTCCTGAATCAGATCGGTGTCCGTGCGTTCCACGGCCGTGGTCGCCCACGCCGGCGTCAGTGCCAGCGCGGCGACCAGCAGGCAGAGAACGACTCTTGCTACTCTTCTCATTCTCATCTCTCCTCTTCTTTCTTCTAGATGATGCCGAGGCCACAATGGGATCTGAACCTCGGAATTGGCGCGTATCGCTACAGCCATGGGTGCGCCGAGTCCTGAAAACGTGACAAATTCAAAAAGTTAAATATCGTAATGACTGTTAAGCCAGGAGACCTCACGCCATGCGAATCGTTGATCAGCAGATCATGAATCAACTCTTCTCCGTGACGGACGAGATCCCCGTGGACCGCGAGGCCCTGCAGGTCCCCCTGGCCATGGAAGGGGAAGGCCGGATCGCAAGAACGAAGAAGGGAAAGATCGAGATCACCCTGCCGGACGCCGAGGATCTCGGGCCGTTCCTCGCCGCCCTGCCGGAGCGGCTGCGGGCTCTCGACGAGGGCTAGGAGCAGACTGGGGTACAATCCCCGGTCCGGCAGTTTGTCTTCCGCTGCTGAAATTCTACAAGAGGAACCCTCTCCATGTCCGATCAGTACGTCTACGTCATGAAGGACCTCCGCAAGATCTATCCACCCAACCGGGAGGTCTTGAAGGGCATATGGCTCTCGTTCTTCCCCGGCGCCAAGATCGGCGTCGTGGGCCTGAACGGCGCCGGCAAGAGCACGCTGTTGAAGATCATGGCCGGCCAGATCACCGAGTTCGCCGGCGAGGCCTGGGCCGCCAAAGGAGCCACGGTGGGCTATCTCTCCCAGGAGCCGCAGCTCGATCCCACCAAGGACGTGCTCGGCAACGTCGAGGAAGGCGTGGCCCAGACCCGGGCCCTGCTCCACAAATTCGATGAAATCAACGCCAAATTCGGCGAATCCATGTCCGACGAGGCGATGGACAAGCTGATGGCCGAGCAGGCGCGGGTGCAGGACCAGATCGAGGCGGCCAACGCCTGGGACCTCGACCGCACCCTGGAGATCGCCATGGACGCCCTGCGCCTGCCGCCGCCGGACGCCGACGTGACCCGGCTGTCGGGCGGCGAGCGCCGCCGGGTGGCGCTCTGCCAGCTCCTGCTGAAGCACCCCGACCTTCTCCTCCTCGACGAGCCCACCAACCACCTGGACCCCGAGTCCGTGGCCTGGCTGGAGCGCCATCTCCAGGAGTACACCGGCACCGTGGTGGCCGTCACTCACGACCGCTACTTCCTCGACAACGTGGCGGAGTGGATCCTGGAGCTCGATCGCGGCCAGGGCATCCCCTGGAAGGGCAACTACTCCTCCTGGCTGGAGCAGAAGCAGGAGCGCCTAGCCCTGGAGGAGAAAGAGGTCTCCGGCCGCCAGCGCACCCTCCAGCACGAGCTCGAGTGGATTCGCATGAGCCCCCGCGCCCGCATGGCGAAGGGCAAGGCCCGCATCAACGCCTACGAGAAGCTGCTCGCCGAGGACCGCGAGTACGACAAGAGGGGCGACCAGAACGAGATCCACATCCCTGCCGGCCCCCGCCTGGGCGACTTGGTGGTGGAGGCCAAGGGACTGCGCAAGGGATATGGCGACAACCTCCTGATCGAGGATCTCGCCTTCGCACTGCCGCCCGGCGGCATCGTCGGCGTCATCGGTCCCAACGGCGCCGGCAAGACGACCCTGTTCCGTATGATCGTGGGCCAGGAGAAGCCGGACGCCGGCACCATCCGCGTCGGCGAGACCGTGAAGCTCGCCTACGTCGACCAGAGCCGCGACAGCCTGGACGACGACAAGCTGGTCTGGGAGACCATCTCCGACGGCCGCGACATCGTCACCCTTGGCAGCCGTGAGATCCCGGCCCGCTCCTACGCCGCGTCCTTCAACTTCAAGGGCTCGGACCAGCAGAAGCGGGTGAAGGATCTATCGGGAGGCGAGCGCAACCGCGTCCACCTCGCCCGCACCCTGAAAGCCGGCGGCAACCTCCTGCTGCTCGACGAGCCCACGAACGACCTCGACGTGGACACCCTGCGGGCGCTGGAAGAGGCGCTCCTCAACTTCGCCGGCTGCGCCGTGGTCATCAGCCACGACCGCTGGTTCCTCGACCGCATCGCCACCCACATCCTGGCCTTCGAAGGCGACTCCCACGTCGAATGGTTCGAAGGCAACTACGAAGCCTACGAAGCCGACCGCCACCGCCGCCTCGGAGCCGAAGCCGATCAGCCGCACCGCATCCGCTACAAGAAGCTCACCCAGGCGTAGCCGTCAGCCGCCGCCAATCGCCTGCCCCTAAAAATGTAGAGACGCCCAACGGGTAGCGCCAGCTACCCCGTGGGGCGTCTCCTTCGAAGCGTCGGCCTCGCCGTTACCGGAACGTTATGGAGCGCGTTGACGGCACCGATTAATCTCAGATCACCGCTTCCAGTCCCTTGCGATCCAGCAAATTGAGCAGTTTGAGCGAAGGGCCGCTCGGATGCTTTTCGCCGATTTCCCACTGCCGGACCGTCGACACGCTGGTGTTGAGAATCGACGCCAGGACCGCCTGGCTGATCCTGAATCTCTCACGCAGGGCGCGAATCGTCTCGCTGGAATACTCCGGAACGGGCACCAGACACAATGAGTCGTAGTCCTTCATCCGGCGTTTGGAGATCAACCCGGCCGCGTGTAGATCACGCGCGGTCTCGTGAACCGCGTCCAGGATGCGACTGGTCTTTGGGGTCTTTGTACTCATGGCAAATCTCCTGTAAGAGGGTGTCTCGAAAGTCTGATCTCTGCCTGACCGCCCGGGTTGAAGAACCGATGCCCCGAAGGGGCTAAGGCATGTAGCCCGGGGCTGGCGCTTTTTGCCAGCCCCGGGTCACGCGTCCCCACAAACCTCAAAAGCCCCGAAGGGGCGACGGCGGCGTCTCATCGTCCAATGACATCACGTCGACCCTTACCGGTGATATCGTCGTATTTTCCGGCACGATACGCTTTACCTAATCCTACTCTGCACGCGGAGGGTCTTCTCGATGGCCAGCACGTTTACCAATCTTCTTTTCCATATCGTCTTCTCGACCAAAAACCGGCTTCCAGCGATTCACGGGAGCCTGCGCGAGCCGCTCTACGAATATATGGGCGGCATCATCCGGAGCGAAGGAGGAATACTCCTTGAAATTGGCGGTGTCCCGGATCATGTCCACCTCCTCGCCAGGTCCAAGGCCAGCATTGCGATCTCAGACTTCATCGGTCACATCAAGGCGGGATCCTCGAAATGGCACAACGGGAAGAACACCAAGTCGGATCACTTTGAATGGCAAGCCGGTTATGGGGCTTTTTCGGTCAGCGAGTCGCAGGTGTCGAAGGTCCGAAAGTACATTCAGACTCAGGAAGCTCATCACGCCAAAGTCTCCTTCAAGGACGAGTTGATCACCCTCCTCAAGAGGCACGGGATTGAATACGACGAGCGCTATCTCCTGGGCTGATGAGACCCAAACGATTAGCCGCCGTCGCCCCTTCGGGGCTATTGGGGTTTGTGGGTTCGGATAACCCGGGGCTGGCAAAAAGCCACCAGCCCCGGGCTACATGCCTTTGCCCCTTCGGGGCATTGTGTGGAGGCTGGCAAAAAGCGCCAGCCCCGGGCTACATGCCTGAGCCTCTTCGGGGCAAAAGAAGGAAGATAAGCGCGATTCTCAGCCGCCTCCTTGGGTGGGCGGGGTGGTCAGGCCCCTTCGTACGCTGAGCCTGTCGAGGATGATGCGCTCGAGGCTGCGCGCAGGCTGGCGTTGGAGCGGCACCACCCTCTAAGGCTTCACTGTCCACCAAGCTGAGGGCCCGTCAGCGGAGCGCGCTGGTGGAGCTCAATGAGATTGGCCGGCGCTAGCGCTTGCCCACGGCGAGCCAAGGCATGTCGCGGTAGGAATCCGCCACCACCCAGCCGCCGGCCGTCAGTACCCAGGAGACGACGAACTCACCCCACTGGGAGGCGTTGGCGCCCGACGCCACGACCGGTACCCACACCAGCAGCGTGAACAGACCGATCTGCAGCGCCGAGAGTGTGGCCGCCAGCCTTGCATACACACCGATGAGCACCGCGATGCCCGCCGCGACGAATGTGGCGCCAGTGAAATACGCCCAGGCCACATGCGCTGGCAGCCAGGCAGGCACCAAGGGTGCGGTCGCCTGGAGATAGAGGAAGTGAGCCAGGCCAAAGGGGATCAAGGCCAGGCCATAGAGCACCCTCGCGATACGCACGCCTTTGTCGCCGGTGGCGAAGCCGAGCCGCTGCCTGTCACGGTCAGCAGCGAACCAGGCATAGAGCACCCATGCTGCGGCCACGATCACGGCGGTCTGGCAGCTTGAATACCAAGTGTTCACCGCGAACGAGATGACGACGAGCGGAAGTCTCAACAGCAGCATCCACAGCAGGAGAAAGGCGAGCAGTACGCGGGCAGAGGCGGCGGCGGCGCGTTGCCAGAGCAGGCCTATGCCGGATGCCAGGGGAACGAGGGCGCAGAGATAGATCAGCATCGAGCGTGCGGGCACACCCCTGGGCACCGGCTCCCATATCGGAGCGAATTCGCGTTTGATCAAGCCCAGGATCCCGAGCCCGATCATGGTCGCGGCAAAGGCCGCGTGACCCATGCTTGCGATGCGTATAGCCCTTCGGCCGGTGCTATTCTCGTTCATTGACCCGTTTGCAGTATATCCAGACTGCGGCCCAAGGAGCCAGATGCCGGCAAGGGGGCTGAGAGCGTCGCGCCTTGCCGTTACTAAAACGTTCTGGGCGCGCTTTGTCGCTGCCCGAGGTCTTGACGAACGCTTCCAGCATCCACCAGAATCAGGAAGATACCGGAGGTTAGCCCAGAGACATGCACACCAGCGCCCCCGTCAGCTTCGATGATCTGCTCAACGCCTATGAATGGGTAAGCTCCACTGATCCCTTCGAGAACCAAGCGTATGTCTCCAGGGTTACGGGGCAAATCCACTGGTCCTCGAGCATCACGGATGTAGAGGAAGAGCTCCCTGAAGACATCGAAGACGGGAGCATCTACCTGGCAGTGCCACACAAGCATGATCTCGACCTCGGGAGGGATCTCGTTTTCCGTTTTGTCGAGGAGCACCTGCCCGATTCACAGAGGGTCGTCTCCGAGTTCTTCCGCAAGCGCGGCGCATACTCCCGCTTCAAGTCCTTGCTCGAACAACGGAACCAACTGGAGAAGTGGTATAAGTACGAGGAGAGCGCCGTCGAGGAAGGGCTGCGGGAGTGGTGCAGGGAGAATGACCTGCAACTCAAGGCGTAGAGAGATTCCAGCTCTGGGTACACACAATGCCTCGCGGGACGCACCCAACGCCTCCTTGAGGACACCCAACGCCTCACGGAGAGCACCCAACGCCTCGTTGGGCACACCCAATGGCTCGTTGAGACCTCGCAACGCCTCGTTGTGACCACGCAATGGCTCGTTGTGACCACGCAATGCGTCATTGCGACCTCGCAACGGCTCGTTGTGAGGTCACATCGGAAGATTGCGAGGTCACATCGGCACGATGTGAGGTCGCAATGCCAGATTGTGAGCTCGCAAAGTCAGATTGCGAGGTCACATCGGCGCGTTGCGGGCTCGCAACGTGAGATTGCGAGTATCCAACGGCAGATTGCGTGGTCACATCGAGCCATTGCGTGGCCGCAACGACGCATTGCGTGCTCACATCGAGCCGTTGCGTGCTCACAACGACGCATTGCGTGGCCATAACGACGCGTTGCGTGGTCACAACGGCCCATTGTGAGCTCCCAACGACACGTTGCGAGGCCGCAATGCCGCAAAGAGAGTCCTCAACGTCTCGTCGCGAGTCCCCAACGTCGCGTCGCGAGGTCTCAACGACGCATTGCGAGGGCACAAGCTGGCACCGTGATTGCACTACTTCCCTGCGTGTACGAGGCGGATGCGGGGGAGAGCTTTGACTGGCGCCAACCGTGCTTCGAAGCAACCAGAGCTCCTTCCCCGCCAGCCGCTGAAAGTTGAAGTGAAGGGACCCGTTCGGGGTCTCCTTCCCCGGAGGCAGTTCAAAAACCGAGAGGAGCTTTCCTATGAAGCGTCAAATTCTTTCACTGGCTACGGCCCTGGTCCTGACGACCGGCGGCGCCATCTTCGCCCAGAGCACCCTGAACACCACGGCCCCGGGCCCGTCTCAGGAGACCAAGCCGGGCCAGACCAACAACAACCTCCAGAACCCCGGCAGCAACATGCAGAAGCCGGCCACCACGACGACGACCACGGCGCCGGTCACGGAGACGACCACGTCTACCGACACGACCACGCCGCCGGCTGACACGACCATGACGCCGCCGGCCGATACCACCACGACCACCACCGCACCGGTCGATACCACCACCACGACCGCGCCGCCGGCTGATACCACTACCACCACGCCGAGCTACACCGGCTCGTCGGTGGACACCACCACGTCCACGACCAGCAGCACCCTCCCCAAGACGGCCAGCGATCTTCCCAGTGTCGCCCTGATGGGCCTGCTGGCGCTGAGCGGCTTCTTCGGGGTTCGCGCCTACGCCAAGCGGAATGCCTGATCGGAATGCCTGATCGGCTTTCGGTAAGTGGGTAGGAACGTAAACGGATCACCTGGCGCTATGCGGCGCCAGGTGATTTCGGTTTTTCACGAGCGACCATGAGCGCCGAGACGACCGTCAAGGTACATTTCCTTCTGCGCTGGCTGGAGCGCGGCCTGCTGTTGATGGCCATCCTCTGCCTCGGCGGCTGGGCCTGGGCGTGGCTCGACGCGAAGTACACCCAGGCTCACGATTCACAGCTCCTGGACGAGGCCCGCGAAACGGCGACCGCGCAGCAAACCGACCGCCTCGACACCTTCCAGCCCGCCGCCAGTCAGCCGGAGCCTCCCCGGCGGCAACTCGCCGAGGGCTCGCTCTTCGGCCGCATCGCCATTCCCCGCCCGACGTCTCCACCATCATCCTCGAAGGCGTGGACGCGGCGACCCTGCGGCGCGGCGCGGGTCACATCCCGGAAACGGCACAGCCCGGCGACCCCGGCAACGTGGGCATCGCGGCCCACCGGGACAGTTTCTTCCGGGGCCTCAAGGATGTGCGTAAAAATGACATCATCCGCCTGGAAACCCTGGAAGGCACCTACCGATACCGCGTGGACTGGACCCGCATCGTCACTCCCGAGGACACGGCGGTGCTCGACGCCACCGCCAATCCGGCGCTGACCCTCGTCACCTGCTACCCCTTCTACTACGTGGGCTCCGCGCCCAAGCGCTTCATCGTCCGCGCCAGCCGCGAGCCGTAGCGGCTCTTTTCCCGGCTCTTACGGGCAGGTGGCGAAGGCGTTCGTGTCCTGCACGGGCTGGAACGCCCGGCCCTGGGGATTGTCGTAGGTCTTCACGGCGCCGGGCATGGTGTCCGTCACGGTGAGGTGCACCTGCACGTTGGTGAGGCCGCCCGCGAACACCCAGAAGCGCTGGTTGAAGCCGCAGGCGTTGAGGACCTTCAGCACCACCTCGACGTTGCTGGCGTCGAAGAACCAGAAGTATCCCGTGTCGGACGTGAGGCTCACGGCGTGGCCCGGGCCGCTGCCGGCGCCGGTCGACCAGGTCGCCGCCACCTGGAAACGGCCGTCGGAGAGACAGAGATGCCCGTCGCCCGGCAGGCAGGGGCCGGTGCCGCTCGCCGGTTGCCAGCCGAGGCGGATCACCTCGAAATCGCTGGCCTTGAGGCTCGCGAAGGCGGGGTTCAGCACGTCGTTGTCCCAGCGGGTGTCGTAGGTGCCGGTGATGTACAGGTTGGAGCCGTTGTCGGCCACGATCAGCCCGTAGGTCTTCATCGCCTGGAAAATCTTGCGCACCTCCGGCGGATACCCCGAGAGATCCTTGCCCGCTTTGAGACGCAGCCGGGCGCCCATCGGCAAGGCGCCCGAGGCGCCGCCGGCGTCGTGGGAGGCGGGGAAGACATGGCCGTTCGAGTCGTCCACCGTGAAGCGGAAGGCGTGCTGGATGGGGCCGGCGCCGAACGCCTCGTCCCAGCGCACCAAGCCTGGGAGGATGGCGAGGCCCGCCGCGTCGGCGCTCGTCCAGCCCTCGGGACGGCGCAGGTTGGAGGTCAGCGGGAAGACCGCGCCGGACCCGGCCTCCCAGCGCCCATGGGAGGTGCTCCAGTGGGCGTGGTACAGCTCGTAGAGGATGCGGTTGTCGCGGTCCACGATGAGCATATGGCGGTCGCCGCCCGACGACGTGCCGGGCGCGCCCCCTTCGATCCACTTGGCCGTCGTCTTCGCCTCCGGCGGTATGGGATACCCGGCCGGACGGCCCGGCGCGCCGGCGTCGCTCTCATTGCCGAACTCCACGAACGTGACCGGCACCAGCGGCTGGCTCCCCGGCACCGAGAGATAGACCATGCCGTAGATGTCCGGAAAGCTGTCCGCATCGCCCC
>Ga0134121_10001450_pt1 | contig 22321 bp, 23 predicted proteins | sample KB301_FD_96463 | JGI IMG/M metagenome (GOLD analysis project Ga0134121, IMG submission 96463) | Terrestrial soil microbial communities without Nitrogen fertilizer from Kellogg Biological Station, Michigan, USA - KB3-0-1 | ecosystem: Environmental > Terrestrial > Soil > Unclassified ... | reverse complement strand
TGATGGGCCAAAGGCCGAACCGGGGGCTCAGCCCCAAATATATTTTACAAGCGTGACGGCAAGGCATAGCCTTGCCTCACATCGGGCGGCGAAGCCGGAGCGAAGAACCGCAAATCGACTTTTTGTGCAAAGCCACTTCGTGCTCGTGTTCACGCCTTTGCCTTCGAACTCCAACTGCGCATCAAAACGTTTTTCGCCTTCCATTGGTTTGACTCAACTCTTATCCCCGTGGCTTTCTCGACCTGTTTGATGAATTACTTGCTTACGCACCGAAGCTGTCGCCACTGCAACGATAGCGTCAACTTTTCGAACTTCAGCCGCGGTGCGAAAGCGTTGTATGCACGCTGCGGCACGCTCGATTGCTTCCGCCGAAAGCTTGCCGCGACGCAGTGTTTCCTGGCCCAGCCGGACCACTTCTTTTTCTCGTGCGAGAAACGCAAACGAGTCGCTGGCGGTGGCATCCACCACCGCCAGTTTTATCGAGTTTGAGCCGATGTCTATTGAAGGCGTGTTACATTAATGTAACCGTGTCTGAAGGAATGATTAATGCTTACTCTCTTTCTTTTACGTCATGCAAAATCCAGTTGGGATGATGCGTCGCAGCAGGATTTCGAGCGCCCGCTCGCGAATAGTGGACGTAAAGCCTGCGCGCTCATTGGCGAGTTTATCGAAGAAAAGGGAATTGATTTCGATCTGGTACTCGTTTCAACTGCGCTTAGAACACGGCAAACGATCAAGCTCGTAAAAGAACAGGCGAAATTTCGAGGCGAGGTGCGTTACGACGAGCGCATTTATGAGGCGACAGTGTCGCAACTGCTCGACGTCATCTCGCAGGTTGATAGCGACCGAGAGAGTGTTTTGCTGGTTGGACACAATCCCGGGATCGAGGAGTTGCTGGCGCTGCTGACGGGCGAGCAGCAACGCGTGACGACGGCGAACTTTGCAAAGATCAAGATAAAGGCGACGAAGTGGTCTGCGAGCCTCGCTAACAAAGGAACACTGGATTGGATTGTTAGACCGAAAGAAATTTAGTCGTCGTCATCGTTGTCCGGAGTCAACAATGACATGCCTGCGACGATTACACCGGTCAGCAAACAGTTGTTCATCAACCTGCTCGATGCGGATCTGAATCTGGCTGCGACCATTCCTTCCCACCAGGGCAGGTGAAGAAGGCACTTCGGTAAAAGGGGCGGCGCAAAACGTTTTGCGCCGCCTTTAGTTTTGCTCGGTTGGATAGTCCCAAACATCGGGCGCCAGCTTATCCTTGAGTGCTGCATACATGGCGTCGCGGAACAATTTCAGCGCCGGATACGGCCGGATGGCAATAGTGCGCTCCACTATCAGCCCCTGCTCGTTGTCCACGATGACCTCCAGGCTCTCGATCTTGTGGCCATCCATGGTTCCCACCCAGCGCAAGAAGGTGGTGCGGTCATCGAGCTTAAACTCAGACGTATACGTGCCCGAACCACGCGTCGAACTCGACTGAGCGAAAATCGCCGCGATTACTTCGCGGCCTTCGATCGGTCGTATCAGGATCGGGCTGTTGAATACGATGTTCTCGGCAAGTAGCTCGCTCACCTGGGCGGGGGTAGGCTTACCGGATTCCCGCAGTTTGCGTAAGGGATGCATTGTGATTTCTCCTATGCTAGGCCTTTGCCGCCGCGGCAACCTCGTAGTTGCGTGCCTCAATGGCTTTCAAGGTGTTCGCAAACCATTTCTTTAACTGTCCCTTGCCCACGATGCCAAGGAAGGCTCCAACCAATCGGCCCTTGAAGTTCTTGCCCTCGCGAACAATTACGACGTCTACGTCGGTCGTGCCGTTAGGCTGACGCGTTAAGGTGTAGGTGTGACCTGACCGCCTTCCCCAAAGGTTCGAGTCAGTGGTGGTAAGCACTATATGTGTGGGATCGGACCAGTCGTAGTTCAACCGTTCCCAGATGCCTCCAGATCCTTCAGTGACGTCGGCATAGTTAGTACCCTGCTTATGCACCTTAAGGTACTGATCGGTGCTGTTGCCAAATAGCTGGTTGCGGCCCGGCCCGAAGTCGGTCAACCCGGCGATGAACTGCTCAGGCGTTGCGGTGGTTGTAAGTTCGAAGTGAATTGTGGACATGTCTGCTCCTTCTAGTGAAGACCATTCGCGAGCCAATTCAAGGCGCTTATGCTCGGCATGAAGAAGTACTCGCCGCCGCGTAGCACGTTGAACGTTTCGATGCCACGCACGAGTCGTCTCACCGGATCTTTTGGAATGGTGAAGGTCGCTGCTTCTTCCTGCAGCCCGATGATTGGATCACGCTCGTCACCTATACCGATGAAATTGCCGTCGTTGATCCACTCTTGTTGCAGGAATTCGATAGTAGCCATGGCCTTGGCGCTAATGAACAGGAAGTAAGCTCCTCGCGCTACTTCATCATCCGCTTCAGAGACAGCGTTCGGATCGTATGGTGGTCCATACGTGGTGCCGCGCCTGATGAGTCGATGCAGCTTCACGTCAGTCAACCGTGTGAGCTTCGTGTCGCGTGGATTCATGCGTCGAATATGGCATCCGAAAGGCGCCTGCCGCCCACGCGGATCGTGCGAGTAGTTGAAGTCGTTATTGCGCTGCGGGTCCGCACCAAGTGCGGGATCGTCGACGTCCGGTGCGAGAGTCAACGGCGCGCCACTGCGCCAGCGGCCGACCAGCTTCGCGGCGAGCAGTTCCTGTTCTGCTTCGGTACTCCCATGCGCTCGGAGGAATCGATTGAACGCGCCGACGCGCGACTGATATTTGCGAAAGCCGACATAAGTGCCGTTGCGACCGAGTATGTCCGGCTCTGGCATCGGCAGCGGAAAGCCTGACTCACCGGGATATCCAAGGATGAACTCTCCTGCCTTGATCGGCTCTCCCTGCCCTGGCAACGGGTCGACGCCACTGCCCTCGATTGGTGGTTGATCGATGCCATCTTTGTAACCGAGTGAATTGCGGTCACCCGGCTGCGCGCCGAAATCCTGCATGGCCAAAACGCTGACGCCTGAGAATCCTTCCAACTGCTCGCGAGCGATGCCAAGGATGCGTTGCCGATCTTTCTCGGAATCGCTGAATGCGCTCACGCCGATGTGGACTTCACCTTTGCCGTACGCCTGGTCCCAATTCTTCCGATCATTGATTCCAACGTCTCCGAGCTGTCGGGCGCGCGCCGCCATCCCTTCGCGAAACGCCTCGGGGAAGCTTTCCAGCGAATTCTGTGAGACGCCGAGCGCTTTCAGGCCGGCATAGCTGATCCCGACAGCAAGCCAGGGAGTCTTCGCGGTCCACCAGGCGGCAGCCGAATCGACATGAGGTGTCAGCCGGCGCATAAAAGCGCGCCCCGCCTGAGCGTCGTCGATGCGCAATAGCACATGGGTGCCGAAGTATGGCGCCGGCCTCGGCCGGAGCACCGTCGCCTGGATCTCATTGAGGTCGAGCGTTGGCCCACTCATCGCTGTAGCTACTGGATCTTGTCGAGAAATTCGTCAGTCGCCTTGCCGATGCGCTTCAGTCGCTCAATCTCAGCCAAACTGAGTTCGGGATTGGCGACGAACCAACCTTCGGCCGTGATCTGGTGCTTAATGAGGTAATCTTTCGCTTCGGGGCTCCGAATTCCCGGCCAGCCTTCCCATGCAGAGTCCATGAGGTCCAGGTAGTCTGGAATCAGCGCGACGAAGTCGTCGATATAGGTGTCCCAATCGCCATCGAAGGAAGTTGCGAAGAGCAGTCTCGTGTCGTTGTCGAGGAACACGAACCGCATGTCGTGGAGAGTACCGACCTTAGTCGCACCGGGTGAAAGGTTGCCGCCCAGCAATTGCAGGAACGTGCGAAGCCGCTTAGCGCCGCCGGGAACTAACGGCACGATGATGGTCAACTCCGAACGTTTGCCGAGACGGGCACCGACCCGCCCGGCGCTTTCGATTGGCGGCGGCGGTTCTGAAACCTGTGCCGATAACTCTTTGAGCACGTTCTCCAGCGCCCTTTTACCCACTTCCGGCGCGTCAGCAAACAACTCCCTTATCTGCTGGATCTTTTGCTCTGCACTTAAGTCCGGGTCCGGTCCAGCCGCCATTTGTGTTTGAGTCGACATGGCTTTCTTCTCCTTATCATTACTCTGTGCTATTCGCTGATCTTGTCCAGGAATTCGTCCAACGCTTTTCCGATGCGCTCGAGCCGCCGCGTTTCCGCCACCGTCAGGTTGGGGCTCGCAACGTACCAGGCCGCAGCCGTGGTTTGGTGCTTGACGAGCCAGTCTTTCACGTTCGGGTCGTGAATCCCCGGCCAACCCTCAATGTTGCAGAACAGCAAATCCAGAGCGTTGGGAATCTTCGTCACGAAGTCGTCGATGTAGGCATTCCACTCGCCGTCGTAGGCGGTGGCGAAGAGCAGCTTCGTATCGTTATCGAGGAACACGAAGCGCATATCGTGGAGGGTGCCAACCGCATCGGCGCCCTTGAAGTTTCCCTCCAGCAGCTCCAGCAGGCCGCGAAGTCGCTTCGCTCCGCCTTCAGCGATTGGAAGGATCCCGGTGAGCTCCGAGACTTTACCCTGACGAGCACCGACCCGGCCGGCGCTTTGCGCTCCGGTCGCCGCCGCCATCTCTCGTTTGAGATCGGGAATGCCCTTTTCCAGCGCGGCTCTACCTAACTCCGGCGCATCGGCATAAAGCTCTTTCACCTTTTGGATCTTCTGCTCGACGATACGGTCATGGTCTAACTGTGTTTGCGGTTGCATTAGCTTTCTCCTTTCTTTCAATTAGTAACGCCACCGGCGGCCGCCGTCTGCCCACCGAAAACTTCTGCCAAATTCTTCGGCTCCTTACGCTCCTGATTGTTCGTTTGGTGACGCAGAATTGATGATTGCCGGTAGACCTCCTTGCGTGAACGCATGATGTTGCCGAGCGGACGGTGCTCCTCCGTTACGCGCCAGGGGGACATCGAAGTTTTGTCCATCCTCTCGAAATTGTCTTCGCCGCCAATATCCTGTTGCGGTAGCCGCAATTTCGCGACAGTCACATACGGCGAGAGGCTCTCGGGCCAACGCACCGTCGTTTTCTCAACCGGCATTTGAACGAGATCAGCGCAGAGTTGGACCTGAACGTCGAATTCGTAAGGTCGCTCGCGGAACTCCGCTACGAGGGCTGGCCGGAAGACTTGTTGGGCAGAAGTGAGATCGAGAGCTCGCTGTTCAACACGGTCGGCGAACGATTGAACCGGAGCCACACGAACCTTTGCGATATAGTCACCATGCCGCACCGCACCCATAGTCCAATACGTCGAGAGGAGGAGATTCACGGGCTTGGTTTGCGCGAGATGCAGGAAGGCGCCGAGTTCCTCCCAGGCCCACTGCTCCGGAGGCAGTGTGCCCTTGCCTGTCACAAAGTTGTAGAGAATGCGGTGGAGTTCGTCCTGCTTTTCCTGCGGCGTAGGGTTCGTTGTCGGCGGTAAGCCCAGGTTGGCAAACAAAGACTGAATGAACACATAATGCGCGACCGTGTTGGCGAAGAAGACCGGGTGGTTGATCAGCGCATAGTCGAAGGTGTGACTGTCCGGCTCATCTTCCAGAAGAGTTTTGCCGTCGATTCCGAAAATCTTCAGCCCGATGCCGGTGATCGGTCCAAGGAACTGATCCCCGCCAACGTGATTGGTCCCGTTTGAGAAACGAACCATGGCTTCGTGGCGTCCCGGTTTGGCATAGATGCCCTGCGAATATTCATTCGGCATTCCACTGAGGATTTCAAATTCCCCTCGGGCCAGACCGTAACCCTTGGCATGGGCGTTGCGCACCACACGACCGATCCCCTCGGTTTTGAGCGAGCCGCGCATGTGCTGTTTCATGTCATCGAGGACGGTCTGAAGGGTTCGTTCGAAATCAGGCTCGAGCTGTTCAACGTCGGGACTGAAACGCACGAATTTCTGAGTCATTGTTGCTACTCCTTTCATGCGAACGACGATTTTTCCTGAGTGATCGCGGATTACACTCCTGGTGAGCAAATAAGTCTATTAGACCAAAGTATCGATCGACATATACTTTGGTATTACTCGGCAACGACACAGACCAATTGGTTGAGAGGGAATGGATAATTGGTATTGATCAGTTTCGATCTATACCAAAGTATGATGGACATCACGCTTTGATAAGCGCATTCTCCCAATTTCCCCAGGGAAAATCCATGACACGAATTGACGTTAAAGAAGGAAAATTATGGCCCAAGCAACAACTAACATCGTGCTCGTTCACGGTGGCTTTGTGGATGGTTCGGGTTGGGAGAGTGTCTACAACATTCTGAAGAAGGATGGTTTCAACGTTTCGATAGTTCAGAACCCGACGATTTCGCTTGCCGGCGACGTGGCAGCGACAGCGCGCCGGATCGACAGTCGTTGAAGTGGAGTAGTAGTCATTCCCTCTACGTGTCACAGCCCAACGCGGTTGCTGCCCTCATCAAACAAGCTGCACAGGGAGCGGCGGTTGCAAGTGCTGCAAGCTGCTGTAACGGAGGCCCAACATGTCAGACGCTCAACGTCGGTTCCACAACTATATGGAATACAGATCCAGCGCACCACTGAGGCGCAGCCGGGATCGATTTAGAGTTGAGTCGTCACTTTCCGCGATCGCTCCGTTGATAGTACTGACGTAGTTCAGGATGTTGAAGGCTTTCAAGAGGGGAGACATTTTTGCAACCTCCGAATCTTCCAAACCATAGCCGTCTAGAAACGCATGCTTCTCGTCTATCGATAGATCATGCAGCGCAATCGAGAGTTCCCAGGCGGCGGCGAATGTTGACACACACTCCTCCCAATCGATGATCGCAGTAATGTCGCCGTCTTCATCAACGATGATGTTCTTTAAACGCAAGTCTCCATGACTCAACGTCGGACGAACGTTCATTTTCTTCGCTTCTTCAATAACCGAATATAGTTGTTTGCTGCGTTCCTTCGATATGAATTCATGCGTCTCAAGGAACGTTAGGCGCTCCACTGCGTTCCATTCGTTGTCGAGATAGTCGGACCAGCTAACCGGCGGTGGTGGCGAATCAAGCCAGTCGAACGACTCACCGAAATTGTGTGTCTGTATAGAATTGATCTCTTTGGCGTAACGACCGACTTCATGAATGATGCTAAGCCTCTTTGGATGATGAGTGGCTTCAGTCCCGCTCACCCTTCTCGAGATCATGTATGGTTCCCCGCTTTCCACGGTTCCCACTTTCAGTACTTCCGGAGTTGGTATGCCTAACACGCGTACACGCCGCGTGGCCCAAAGCTCCTTTTGATAGGCGCTCAGTTTGTCAGGTTCCGGACTGATACGAATCACGAACTGTCCTTCGGCATGGTTGATTGCGTAGACAAAATTTGTGAGACCAGTGCGTTTATACGCAATCCTGCTCGCGTCTTTGCGGAAAAAGTCGCGAACTATATTACGTGCAATACCTCTGTACCGACGTACGTCAGAATTTGAAGTCCTGGTTTGTATCATTATTGATTAATGCGCGAGTTCGTAGGCTTTATAAAGGAGCAGACCGAGTTCTGTTGAGCTGCTGAGTCGAATAGTGTTTCGTAAACCCCGAAAGTCCAATTGCATAGGACCAACAATGGTGGCCAGTCCAACGCCGGAAAGAAATGTGTCCATCGGTGTATCACCGGCGCCTAAACTTTCGCTTAATTCAAAGTCTAAAAACTGCGCCATTTTCAGGGCGCCTTGTAGTTTGTCGATCCCGCGATGAGTGATGAAATTGTTTCGTTGTGTGTGCTGATATGCCATCAACTGATCTTCGGGAGCGTCGATCAAGAGCACCATCATACAGATGTCTTCGTTTGTGAGCTGTTCGCCGAGTTTGTCGAGTTCAACCGCAGTCACTGCTGATGCACTTGAATATTTTTCTTTGAGCGGCAGTATGTTCTGCGGACTTGGTGTCCAGATCACTTCACCGATTCGCCAGTCACGCGGGTAGTAGAACAACACTACGTTACTGAATCCGGCAGCGAGCAGAGTACCCACTCTGTTCAGAGTTTCGGTGATCTCTTCCTTTGAGAGAGGGAAGGCGGCTACTTCGACAAACTCGAGTTCTTCATCACTCGTCTTCGTAATTTCCCCAATCAAACTGCCGTTCAAGGTGACGGTTGGAATGGGCGCGTTCGAGAGTTTGTACCAGTCAGTGCCGAACGTTCGCAAAACAGAAAGGGGGAAACGCAGCGAATTGAGAACTATCGGTCGTCCGCTTCGATAATGATGGAGCAGTCCGTATTCAACTTCTTTTGGAATAACGATCTTGCCCTGGAATTCGTGGACAGCCGTGCCATCCAGGTCAGTGATTACTGCGCCTTTTGTCCGGAACGAAGAGGCTTCGATGAAGTCTTTTAGGATTGCTTCCGAATTTTCGACGGCGCGCATGAAAAGACTTACTAAGCGGAAACTATCACGGAAGTAATCGTGTTCTCTGTGAATAACGCCACGATTCTCTCACAACTTAACGCCCATCTAGTTTGACTGTAACAACCACTTGGTGACGGCGCAGACAAGTCAGTGGCGATCACGCGGAACTAGTCGATGATCATCGCCGCACGGCTGCGCAGCCCCGCATGTTTTTTTGAAACGTGATGTTTTCTGAATCCTCGCCACTCTAGAACGTAATGCCCCGCATTGCACTAGAACTTGAAGGAGAAGAAAGCATGAAACATTCATTATCTATGAAATTCCTCGTACTCATGGTTACGCTGCTGGTCGGAAGTCTCGCAGTTACAGCAACCGAACGCCCTTTTTCACTTAACGGAACAGGTGTCGCCGTTCCAATCATTGATGACAACGGCAACGTGATCGGCGCTGAACCAACTGGTTCCGGTAATGCAACCCATCTCGGTATGTTCACTAACACAGGCAAAGTCAGTTTCACGCCTGACGCAACCAATCCAAACATTCTTCATCCGAGCGGTGGAGGTGTCTTCACGGCAGCTAACGGCGACAAACTCAACTTCGTCATCGTTACTGGCGCTTTGGACTTAACTACCGGGATCGGCACCGGAGATTTTGACTTCACTGGCGGAACCGGTCGCTTCGCGAATGCAACCGGGCGCACGTCCGGTGTCATTCAACAGAATGTCATCACGGGCGCCTACGAGCTCACCCTTGTCGGGAATATCGATTACTAAGAGCGATTCAACAGTTCAGACAGTTTCCAGTGGGGCAGGCTTAAGTGGCCTGCCCTTTCTTTTACTGATTCGACGTTGTAGAAATCGTTGTGCCTCGTCCGTCATACTAACGAGTGTGACTCAACCACGAGGAGGAGAACGAGATGCTCTATGCCTTATTGATTTATGAAAAACCGGACGACTTTGCGCGCCGCGAATCTGCCGTCGAGTCAGAAAGCTACGCCGGCGCCTGGCGCGCTTATCACCGCGCCTTGCTGGATGCTGGAATCTTCGTCGGCGGCAAACCATTGGACGCACCCGAAACCGCGACGACGGTGCGCTTCCGCGAGAGCAAGCGCGAAATTCAGGATGGACCGTATGCCAACACGAAGGAGCAGTTGGGCGGGTTTACCCTCCTTGAGTTGCCTTCGCTCGATGCCGCCTTGGAATGGGCGGCAAGATGTCCGGCCGCTTCCTACGGTGTCGTGGAAGTACGGCCGATAGCTGTCGAAATGGAGCCGCGCGTCACCGTTGAAAGTTAGAACTGATGAGCCGGCGCACCACGCGGTTGAAGCTGTCGCGCGCGAATCTTACGGACGCCTCGTGGCGCTGCTCGCTGCGCGCACGCGTGATGTCGCAGCCGCTGAAGACGCGCTCGCCGATGCCCTCGTGGCTGCATTGACGACGTGGCCTCGCGACGGTATTCCGAAGAATCCGCAAGGTTGGCTCTTAACGGCTGCGCGCAACCGCCTTCTGGATCTTGCGCGTCATCAGCAGGTGCATGAACAAAGCACTCCGACTTTGAAACTCATGACGCGCGAGTTTGATGAGACGGCAGATCCCGACAGGTGGCCCGACGAGCGTCTCAAGCTCCTGTTCGTGTGTGCGCATCCTGCCATCGATCCCAACCTACACACGCCGCTCATGTTGCAAACAGTTCTCGGGCTCGATGCGGTGGCGATTGGACGCGCTTTGCTCGTCGCGCCGAAGACTATCGGACAACGATTGGTCCGTGCGAAGACCAAGATCAGACAAGCGCGGATCGCGTTTGAGATTCCTACGGCGGATCAGATTCCCGAGCGCCTGAAAGCAGTGCTGAACGCGATCTACGCTGCGTTCGGAAACAGTTGGGAAGACGCGAGTGGCGCCGACGAACGCATCACCGAGCTCGGTCGGGAGGCAATTTGGCTCGCTCGCGTGCTGCGTGAGCAGATTCCGGACGATCCGGAAGTCCGCGGTTTGCTGGCGTTGATGCTTTATTGCGAGGCGCGACGTCCGGCGCGTCGCAGTGCCGGCGGCAGGTTCGTGCCGCTCTCCGAGCAGGATCCAAAAGACTGGCGTATGCCTTTGATCGAAGAAGCGGAAGGTGAGCTCACTGCAGCCTTCCAAATGCGGCGACCAGGACGATATCAGATCGAAGCCGCCATCCAATCGGTCCACGCTGAACGTGCTCACACAGGGCGTACTGACTCTGTTGCGATTGCGGCGTTCTACGATCAGCTCATGCAACTGGCGCCTTCGATCGGCGGTGCGGTCGCGCGCGCCGCGGCGCACGCCGAAGTTCGCGGACCCGATGCAGGGCTAGCACTCCTTGATCAGATCGACTCGCAAGCGGTGATTTCCTACCAACCGTATTGGGCCGTGCGCGCGCACTTCCTGCGCCAACTCGGCCGTGTGCAAGCCGCTGCCGACGCGTACGACCGCGCTATCGGACTCAGCGAAGACTCCTCAGTCCGTACTTTCCTGACCGAACATCGCAATCGTTTGACGACTCAGTAAGGGATTATTAGTCCACCTTCGTGTTGGACACAGTCAGTACCACCTGCGATAGCGGGTGGGTGCGTAGCTTTGGGCGGCGACTGACCTCCAATACAGGTGTAAAGGCTGCGCACCCACCCGCTATCGCAGGTGGTACTGACTGTGTCCAACAATAGATTCCGACTCTTGAGGCAAAGTCGTCCGCCTGTAGAAATCAGTTCACGTCAACCGTCACTACAGTGAGAAATCAAGAAGGGAGTCATTAACCAATGTGTCCTATATGTATGACGAACGCAGTGCTGGTTGTAACAGGCGCTACTTCGGGTGCCGGCGTGCTCGGTTTCGTGGCGGTCAAGGTTCGGGCTTTGCGGCGCCATCGTCGCGAGCCACGTACAGCACAACTGGAATCAAAGAAGAGTAAATAGTGAACAAGGAGAAAAACGTGAAGCAGAACAACGAGAAAAAATCAGCAGACGGTGTCGTTATGAAGTCGCCCCCAATCGTGTCGGCGGAAGAGTGGGAGGCTGCGCGTCAGCAGCTTCTGGTGAAGGAGAAGGCATTGACCCGCGATCGTGACGCGCTCGCAGCCGCGCGCCGGCGAATGCCGTGGCTGGCGGTGCCGAAGAAGTATGAGTTCGAAGGGCCGAGCGGCAAAGTTAGTCTGCTCGATCTATTCGAAGGCAGACGTCAGCTAATCGTCTACCGCGCATTCTTCGAGCCTGGCGTATTTGGCTGGCCTGATCATGCTTGCCGCGGCTGTTCCTTTGTAGCCGATCAGGTTGCACACCTGGCCCATCTGAACGCACGCGACACGACGCTCGCATTCGCATCACGTGCGCCGCAGCCTGACATCGAGCGCGTGAAGGCAAGGATGGGATGGCAGATGCCCTGGTACACCATCATGGACAGCTTCGACAAAGACTTTAGTGTGGACGAGTGGCACGGCACGAATGCATTCATCCGTGATAGCGAAAGTATTTTTCGAACCTACTTCATCAACAGTCGCGGCGATGAGCAGATGGGAAGCACCTGGAACTATCTCGACATCACTGCGCTGGGGCGGCAGGAGGAGTGGGAAGACTCGCCGGAGGGTTATCCGCAGACGCCGCCGTACAAGTGGTGGAACTGGCACGACAACTACGACGCCGAGGCCTCACCTGATCCGAAGTGGGTGCAGATTTCCGCCGCTGGAGAGGCTGCGTTCCGAAACGACGCGGATTGAGATCGTGTCTCTGCGGCCTCTGAGTTTTGAAGGACTATTTCCAACAGAGGCCGCGGCGACTTCGCATCTCTCGATTTTAAAAGGGTACCGGGTGGTGTCGTAGACCATACTCGCGTGAACGTTGAGAGTGTTCACCCGTAAAAATTTAAGGATTTGACCCGCCAGATTCTTCGGTTTGTCGCAGCAAGTTGTGCCTGATAAAGCTAAAGCTTGACACGGCCTCTACGGGATTCTTATATTCCAGCCTCGATAAGCGGAAGACTTACTTCGACCCGCGCAAATATCTCAGCCGCTCAAAATTCTCAAGTACCAAAACACTTCTTTCACTGAGTCACAGGGAATGACCAAGGATCAACTAAAGCAACTCGAACGAGAACTCTGGAACGCCGCCGACAACCTCCGCGCCAATTCCGATCTTAAATCCAGCGAATACTCAACTCCGGTGCTAGGTCTTATCTTTCTAAAGTTTGCCGACAATAATTACCGTCGCCATGAAGCGGAGATCCTCGCTGAGTATAAGAAACTTAAAGGCACGCGTCGCGAGAGGAAACTAGAAGACATAGCGATTGAGAAGTGTGGTTTCTATCTTCCTAAACACGCTCGTTATGATTATTTGCTCAACCTTCCTGAGGAGAAGGACATTGCGAAAGCGCTGAAGGAAGCGATGAAGGCTATCGAGAAAGAGAAGCCTCAATTGCAAGGCGCACTTCCAAAGGACGAATACTTTCGTCTAACACGTGATCCAAAGACCAGAACGATTCCAAATAGCCTCCTAAAAAATTTTGCGGACATCCCTTCCGATACAACCGGGGATCTCTTCGGTCAGATTTATGAATACTTTCTCGCGGAGTTTGCGAGAAGCGAGGGCCAGAAGGGCGGGGAGTTCTTTACGCCGCGATCGGTTGTGCGTTTGATGGTGGAGATAATCGAGCCACATGGTGGCAAGGTGTTTGATCCGGCTTGCGGCTCCGGGGGGATGTTCGTTCAGTCCGCTAAGTTCATTGAGGAGCATCGCAAGGAACTGTCAGTGAACGGCAACGACAGCAGCGTGTTTGTGTACGGTCAGGAGAAAACTCTCGAGACCGTAAATCTCGCCAAGATGAACCTGGCAGTCAACGGTCTTCGCGGTGAGATTAAGAAAGGCATCACTTACTACGACGATCATTTCAACAGCTTTGGCGCCTTTGATTACATACTGGCGAATCCACCTTTCAACGTTGACGAAGTTAGCTTGAAAGTGGTTGAGAAGGATGAACGCTTCAATACCTACGGCGTACCGCGAAACAAGTCCAAAGTTAAAAAAGCGGACGTTGGCAAGGAGACCGTTCCCAACGCAAACTACCTTTGGATCAACCTCTTTGCGACCTCGTTGAAGCCAAAAGGACGAGCCGCACTGGTGATGGCGAATTCCGCGTCGGATGCTCGTCACTCAGAGGCAGAGATTCGAAAGAGGTTGATCGAGGAAAATCTGATCTATGCGATGCTGACGTTGCCTTCTAATATGTTCTACACCGTCACTCTGCCGGCAACGCTATGGTTCTTCGATCGCGCCAAAACCGACGACCGCATTCTTTTCATTGATGCGCGAAACATCTTCACTCCGATTGATCGCGCGCACCGTGAGTTTTCCGAAGAACAAATACAGAACATTGCAATCATTAGCCAGCTTCACAAAGGGCGGCGTGAAAAATTTGTGCAACTGATCGATCGCTACTTTGTGGCCGGCATGGAGCGGCTCGTCGAAAACAAGAATCGAGTCGAACCCGTGTCCGCCCAATTATTGGAAGTTCTTGATGACGACCCAGGCAAAGAAGCTGTAGCTCAACTCGTTAATCAATGGTCCGGGCTCAACAAATTGCAGTCCCATTTTCAACAATACAGATCGAAGAATCGGGATCAGAAGAATGTAAACTCCAGCAACAAGGCTCAACATCAATTACGCGAAGCTTTTGATCCTTTCTTTGCGGGGCTGCATGACTGCCTGAAGCAACTAGACAAGACCGTCCGTCACCACGAGAAGAAACAAGCAGAACAGGCGCAAATAGACGGTAAACGCGTTGCCATCGACCGCAAAACCAGAGCGCTCAAATCCACGTTGGACGAATTGCACAAGGAAGTGAAAAACGCCGAAGTGTTTTACCGGCACATTCATTGGTTGCAGGAGCGCTTTCCTAATGCTGAGTACGAGGACGTAACAGGCCTCTGCAAACTTGCCTGGCCAGCGGACGTGGAGGACCAGGAGTACTCGCTAAATCCTGGACGTTATGTAGGCGTGGTGATGGAAGAGGACGGGAAGTCGGAGGAAGAATTCACTCAAGATATGCTGGAACGTTCAGAGATGTTGGAGGCGCTAGATTCCGAAGGGTCACTCCTGACAAAAGTTATTTTGAAGAACATAAGCGCTCTTACGGATAACTAATGACCAAACCAGCGAAAACTATCCTTGGTGACTTATGCACAATCATCGATTGTGAACATAAAACCGCGCCTACAGAAGATTCGGGTATTCCATTGATTCGAACACCAAATATCGGGCGCGGTAGGTTGATACTAAACGATGTTCAGCGGATCTCGGAGCGCACCTATCGGATTTGGAGTAGGCGAGGCGAGCCGATGCCGGGTGATCTCATCATGGCACGAGAGGCTCCTGTTGGAAACGTCGCGATTGTGCCCGCAAACGAAAAAGTCTGTTTGGGCCAAAGAACAGTTCTTCTTCGAGTAAAAGACGAGCACGTGGATTCTGGGTATCTAAATTATCTTTTGAACAGTACAGCCATGAACGCGTACGTTAATCTGCTATCTAATGGTGCAACTGTAGGTCACCTTAATGTCTCAGATATTCGGAAATTAAAGCTGCCGTCTCTACCGAAAACTGATAGCCAGCGCAAGATTGCAGCGATACTAACAGCATATGATGATCTGATTGAGAACAACCGACGTCGTATAGAAGTTTTAGAAAAGCTGTTGCACGAGCTCTATCGCGAATGGTTTGTACGCCTCCGGTTTCCAGGTCACGGAACAACAAAAGTAGTTAAAGGTGTGCCAAATGGTTGGGAAGTACGGAGGCTCGGAAGTTTTGCCGATGAAATCAAACAAGGTGTCAAGAAGAAGAATTTAGCCAATGACGAGAAGTACGTCGGCTTGGAACACATTCCGCGCCGCTCAATTGTTCTAAGAACGTGGACAACAGCAGACACCGTGGAAAGTGACAAATTACTCTTTCAGGAACGGGACATCCTATTCGCGAAGATTCGGCCTTATCTACACAAAGTCGCCTTGGCCCATTTTTCGGGGGCCTGTTCGTCAGACACAATTGTTCTTCGACCGAAGGAGAAGTACTACGAAGGTTATCTTTTGTTTACAGTTTTTAGTGACACCTTTATTGAACTCGCAACGGTCGCCTCAAAAGGAACTAAGATGCCTCGTGCGGACTGGAGTTTTCTCAAAAAACTCGAACTAATCGTTCCACACGAAGGAATCTTGAAGCGATATCAGGCTCAATTCGATATAGTTTTTAGGCAGATAGCGAATCTCTTGAGCTCCAATCAACTGCTTTCAACATCTCGTGACTTACTGTTACCTCGTCTCATCTCCGGAAGGCTCGCGGTCGAAAACCTGGAAATTCAATTTCCTCCGGGAATGATGGAAGAATTCGGCCAAACCTCAGACTTTACCCACCATGCCTAACTTCATCTCCGAAGATCAAATCGAACAGGCCGTGTTGCGACGTCTCGAACAGGTGCACAAATTTGAGATTCTGAGATGTCATTGCAAAGATCCTGAAGACCTCAACGACAACTCCGGTCGCACGAACAAACGCGATGTAATCCTCTTCGATCGCCTCCGCACTGCCGCAATCTCTTTGAACAAACACATTCCCCACTCGGCAATCGATGAAGCCTTGGAACGCTTCTCTGACAGGCGCACTGCGATGTCTCAAGTTGCCGCCAATCGCGAAATCTACGACCTCATCCGTGATGGTGTCCCGGTTGAGTTTGAGGATGAGAAAGGTGAGAGGCAAAAAGAACGTGTCCGACTAATCGACTTCAACAACCCCAAAGACAATCGCTTCCTTGCGGTATCACAGCTATGGGTGAAAGGTGACGTTCGATTTCGCCGTCCTGACGTCCTGCTCTACGTCAACGGAATTCCTCTCGTCTTTATTGAACTCAAAAACTCAAACATCAAACTAAAGAACGCCTACGATGAGAACATAACCAACTACCGAGCCGAGATTCCGCAGTTGTTTCTGACGAATGCCTTTTGCGTACTCTCGAATGGCATCGAAACCAAGGTCGGCAGCTTTACCGCCGAGTGGGAATATTTCTTCAACTGGCTGCGCGTCGATGATGAGAAGGAGAAGATCGATCGCAAAAAAATCGAGAGAGAAGGAACGAGCCTCGAGCGTGTCGTCGAGGGTCTTTTCAAGAGAGAGCGTTTACTGGACTACGTCGAGAATTTCATTCTCTATTACAAAGAAAATCAAAAGATCATCGCTCAAAACCATCAGTTTATGGGTGTGAACCGAGCGTACAACGCTTTTATTGATCGCAAACAAAGGAAGGGTAAACTCGGCGTCTTCTGGCACACCCAAGGCTCAGGCAAGAGTTTCTCAATGATCTTTTATTCACGAAAGATCTTCCGCAAGCAGGTAGGAAACTTTACTTTTGTAATCGTCACTGATCGAGAAGATCTGGATGGACAGATCTATCGTAACTTTCTCAATACCGGCACCGTCACAAAAGCCGAAGCCGCCCAACCTAACAGCGGCGAGGAAATGCGGAGGTTTCTCGGACAGAATAAGCGTTTGATCTTCACCTTAATTCAAAAGTTTCACTGGCCCAAAGGCAAAGACTATCCCGTGTTGTCCCCACGGGATGATGTCATCGTGATCGTCGATGAAGCTCACCGTACCCAATATCGAAGTCTGGCGGAGAACATGCGCCAAGGTCTTCCTAATGCGCAATACCTGGCTTTCACTGGAACGCCTTTGCTTGGCAGAGAGCGAAAGACGAATAAGTGGTTTGGAGATTACGTCTCTGAGTACAACTTTCAGCAGTCAATGGATGATGGCGCGACGGTGCCTTTGTTCTACAGCAAGCGCGTGCCGCAGGTCTCAATCCAGAACGAGGACCTGGGCGACGAGTTCTACGAGATTCTCGAAGACGCAGACCTTGATGATGCACAGCAGGAGAAATTGGAAAAAAAGTTCGCCACTGAACTTGAAGTTATCAAACGCGATGATCGGCTTGAAACAATTGCGAAGGACATTGTCTATCACTTTCCACGTCGAGGTTACTTAGGAAAAGGCATCATTGTATCGCTCGACAAATTCACGGCCGTCAAGATGTACGACAAAGTGACGCGTCTGTGGCACGAACACATAAAGGCGCTCGTCGGTCAGATCAAGAGGACAAGCAACTACAATGAGAAGAAAAGACTCCGAACAATTGTGGACTGGATGCGTTCCGTTGAAATGGCAGTCATCGTCAGTGAGGAAGCAGGTGAAGAAGAAAAGTTTAAGAAGCAGAAGCTTGAAATCAAATCTCACCGTGAGCGCATGAACCGTGTCGACGAGCACGGTCACGACGTCGAATACAACTTTAAAGACGCTGAGCACCGGCTTCAGCTTGTTTTTGTCTGTGCAATGTGGCTAACAGGATTCGACGCGCCGACCGTGTCGACGATGTATCTCGATAAACCGATGAAGGATCATACGCTGATGCAAACCATAGCGCGCGCAAACCGCGTGACGTCCTTCAAGATTAATAACGTGGAGAAGAAGCATGGAGATTTAGTCGATTACTACAACGTCTTTCGAAACATGAAAGAGGCGTTGAAGAATTATGCTCGTGGCGAGGAGGGGCTGGATGCAGCTCCAGTTGAGGACAAGAAGGTTCTTTTCCAACTACTTGAGGATTCGATTGCTCAGGGTATGCAGTTTTGTGCTGAGAGGGATATTGATTTAGGGCAGGTCCTGAAGTCTAACGATGTATTCAAGAATGTCGATTTGTTTGGAAAGTATGCTGACAGACTACTAACGAAAGATGAATGGCGCAAAGCGTTTGCAGTTTACGAAAACACCATAACTTCTCTTTTTGAAGCGTGTAAACCCGAGATTGTTGGGAATCCCCTCGTGCGCTCCGTAGCGGTCTTTCAGTACCTGCGTGGAGTTGTTGACTCAATAATTGAACAGAAAGACATTGAAGCCGTTGCCGCGAGAATCAGTGATCTGCTCGATGAAAGCGTCGTAGTTGATGGTTCGACAGATTTACATCAGAGCAAACCGGAATTCGTTATCAAGCAGTCAGGAAGGACTTGGGATTTAAGTAAACTGGATTTTGAGAAACTCGCTGCGGAGTTTAAAGAGGTCAAATACAAAAATATTGAGATTGCCGATCTGCGAGCATTCATTCAGCAGAAGCTCGACCAGATGATGAAGGAAAATGCAACTCGCGCTGATTTCGCACAACGGTTACAGGAGATTATCGACCGGTACAACTCAGGAAGCTCTTCAGTCGATAACTACTTCGATGAGCTCATAAAGTTCGCTAAGGAGCTGAAAGCGGAATCGGAGCGTCACATTCGCGAAGGATTGACTGAGGACGAGTTGGAAATATTCGATCTGCTCAAAAGGGACAAGATGACCAGGGATGAGACTCAAAAAGTAAGACTAGCGGCGAAGTCACTATTGCAGCGTTTGCTGACAGAGCCACCACCGGTTTTGATTCAGGATTGGTTTAAGGACTCGCAGAGCAAGGAACGAGTTAAATCAACGGTTCAGGAAGTTCTCAACATTCATCTGCCCGCCAGCTACGACAGGGCTTTGTTTACAAAGAAATGTGACACGGTATTTGAGTTAATGTTGAACTATGCCAGTCAGGGCCTGAAGTGGGCGGCATAGGTTGGTCGTGCCTTAATCCTGATGCGCTGGCAGCAAAGTTTACGCAACCGCTACCTGAAATTAACAATTTGGCGGCAAAAGAAATTTCGATTTACGAATCAGATCGATTAAGGTTTGCCTATGGTTCGCATAATCTCAATCTACATTGACCCGGACATGTGTACTTGTTCACAAGCTTGTGTAGTCGAATGTCCGGAAGTGTTGGATGGAGAAACGGCGGATGGGCTTCCGCGAATTCGTGAAGGAGCGGAAAAGTATTTTGAGACACACGTCGATCAGATCAAGGCGGCGGCCGATGTGTGTCCGGTCGAGGCAATAACACTGAAGATCGAAGGTTGATCCCTGGTTACCTGGGCTTGACGGGATACTTTTTGAAAATCTTCGCGACGCCTTTATTGATCGGCTTCGAAACTATCTTGGCATCCGCCTGCAAGTCAGCGCTGGGAGCTCGTTGTAGCACGTCCGTTATCGTGCCGCGAAAAACAACCCGATCACTTTGGCGATCCCACAGATCGATCACCAGCGTGCCGGTCGTAACGTCCCACATGTTCATAGTGGCGCTACCTACCATTCCGCTATAGGCCGGATTGACAACATGGTAGAAGGGAACGTTCTGGACCTGGAGATTGGGAACCGTCGCCGCTAGATAAGCCACTTTCAGGTCCGGATCGCTATTCACCTTAGTGAGTCCTCGGGCGGTGAGTTCGCGTTCAATGGCTTGTACGATCAGAGTGTTGACGTAAGGATTGCGCGCGCCCTCTTTATCGAACGCGTAGGTCTTGTAGTTTGAAAAATCGACTTTCTCATCGAAAGCGGCTGAGGTCTTTTGCGCCTGGACCACACTGCATAAGATAAAGCTCGCTAAAAACACGGCTCCGGTCTTTACCAGTAGAGATTTCATCTTTTCCTCACTAACCCTCAATTTGTTAGTCAGAACTATCAGAAATCGACCAAACTGGTAACTGTCAATTAATACAGGTGGGCCTGGCTGCTCTCAACTGATTGTAATGTGTGTATAATGCGGCAGACGACTCATCATTCTACCCGTCGCCGCCATCATCGGAACGATCACCGGGAATAAAAAACATTACTGGGAGCGGTTATTCTCAACGTGAAACTCACCGCCCTAAAACTAATCGTCGTCTTGCCGCTGCTGTTGACGAGCCCACTCTTCGCTCATGCGGTCGCACAAGAGCGCTCGATCATGTTGCGAGGCAGAGTTGTCGATGCGAAGACCGGCGAACCAATGGCTAACGTTCGCGTCGTCGCTAAACTCACGGATAAAACGACGATTACTGACGCCAATGGCGCTTTCACTCTTGAATTACCACCTGGCCCACAAGAGCTCTACATCACAACAGTCACATATGGTCTCGTAAAGAAAGAGATCACCGTGGGCAGGGAAACGGACAGTGTTGTCGAAATCGCCTTGAACGAAGATGCTGCCGCACTAACAGAACACGTCACGATTGTTCCTGATCCATTCGAGAGCACTCGCACGACCTCGACATTTGAGCAGACCCTCAATAAGCGTGAGCTGCAAGCGACGTCGAGCATTCTCCTGAGCGATCCGATTCGCGCGGCACAAACACTACCGGGAGTTGGCAGTAACGACGACTTTCGCAGCGAGTTTTCCGTTCGCGGCGCCGGCTTCGATCGCGTCGGTGTGTGGATCGACGGTGTGCTTACAGATAATTTTGTGCATACAGTGGCTGGCGGTTATCTCGATACCGGTTCGCTATCAGTAATAAACTCTGATGCGGTTAATTCAGTGTCGTTGCTGAGCGGTGGTAGTCCCGCGAACTTCGGGGATCGAACTGCCGCCGTCCTCGACATCGACTCTCGCGACGGCAATCGAGTGAAGGCAGCAGGTCGCATAGCGGCAGCGTTAAGCGGCATTTCCGGGATCATCGATGGTCCAATCTCGAGCGGAAAAGGTTCGTACCTGGTAGCGGCGCGGAAAAGTTATACCGGGTATCTGATTCGCCGTATCAATGATCAGAATCAGTTTGCCAACAACCCACCCATCCTGGGTTTTGCTGATGTCCAGGGGAAATTACTCTACGACTTCTCAGCGAGAAATCAGGTCGGCGTTTCGGCCATCTACGGAAGTTTTGACTACGATCGCAATCGCGATCGAGAGCTCTTGTTTCAAAATTCGGTATTCCAAGGCGAGTCGCGCAATCTGCTGTTGAATGCACACTGGAGCTTTACACCAAATCCCCGAGTCTACTGGCAAACACGCTTCTTTGCACTGAAGACAAACTTCAAGAATGTGAATCGCGATGAACTGATCCTCAATGACGGTGATCGAACTCAGCTTGGTATACGTTCAGATGTGAGTTTTGCGCTGCCTCGTGCCAATCGTCTCGAAGCCGGTCTTTACGTTAGACGATTAAACGTCAACAGTTTCAGCCAACGCTTCTCATTCGCTAGTGTTCCCCCTGACTTCGGTAGCGTTGACTTCGGCAGCTTTGACCAAAGCGGAACTGAGCAGGCCTATTACGCTCAGGATACCTGGAGTAGTAGTGAACGCCACCACTTGCAAATGACTGGTGGACTGCGGGTCGAACACAGCGACACAACATCGGAGACATTGACTTCGCCACGAGCCTCGCTAGCCTGGTCCATCAATGATCACTGGCGAGTACATGCCACTGCGGGTCGCTATTACCAGTTTCCGGATTTTGAGCAAGTCTTTGGCCGCCTTGGATCGAGGAGTTTGCGCGCTGAGCGAGCAACAAATGTGAGTGGTGGTGTCGAAGCGTTGTTAGGCGATCGCGTGCGCTTGAGTCTTGAGGTATTTGATCGCGAGGACGCAAATCTCTTCTTCAGCATCAATGAGCCGCGGTTTGATCACGGTCTGTTCTCGTTTGCGGAGTTTCCTTTCAGAAATGCCCTGGACGGCCACGCGCGTGGATTTGAGTTGACCTTGCAAAGACGCAGTGCAAACAAGCTTGCCGGCTGGATCTCATATTCGTATTTGCGAACTAAACTTACTGACTCACAAACCGGTTTGTCGTTTGTTGCGGATAACGAGCAGCGGCATCTTCTTAACACTTATGCCAGTTATCGTTTCACTGACACATGGAATCTCAGCAGTGTCTTTCGCTTTGGCAGTGGGCCGCCACTTCCCGGGTTCTTCAGGCAAGTGGATGGCGCCTATTTCTTGTCCGACCGGCGCAACGAAGTACGGTTACCTGATTACGCACGGTGGGACGTTAGGGTTAGCAAAGCGTTTCTCTTCAACCGTTGGAAACTAACAGTTACGGGCGAAGTGCTGAATCTCCTGAATCGCGAGAATCTGC
>Ga0134121_10001449_pt1 | contig 22331 bp, 12 predicted proteins | sample KB301_FD_96463 | JGI IMG/M metagenome (GOLD analysis project Ga0134121, IMG submission 96463) | Terrestrial soil microbial communities without Nitrogen fertilizer from Kellogg Biological Station, Michigan, USA - KB3-0-1 | ecosystem: Environmental > Terrestrial > Soil > Unclassified ... | reverse complement strand
CGTCAAACCCTCGCTGACATCGGTCGGGATCTCTGGAAACGACTACCCCAACTGTCTGATCTTCCTGCGGACGCGGCCGAGCGAATTCGCTCGACGATCAAAGCCTGTGTCGCCGACATTCGCGAGATTCCTGAAAGCAATGGCACGTTGTTCCACACCAAGCAACCCGCTCCCTCCTTACCAGCAGAACCTGCACGTCCGCAACTCGATTCTCGATTCTGCAATGACCGACCGCACACCGCCAATGGTTCTAAGGGCAATGGAGCGCCCCGACCCCGCATCATGGCTCTCCTGGAACAGCGCAGCCTCTTTGACTTCCAGGCAGAAACTCCTGCCGACAATGAGCCGCAGGCACGGATAGCGGTGCCGGCGCAACCGACTGTCGAAAGGCCCGTGCCTGCCGAGCCAATTGCCATCGCCAGTGGTGAAAAGGCCAAGGCACGAGACATCCTGGCCGCGGTCCGTGTGCTCAAGGCGATTGAGAAAGAAGACCGGCCACCTACCGGCGAGGAGCGAAAGGCCCTCGCTCGGTTCGCGGGCTTCGGCCCTGTTGCCCTCTCTATTTTTCCCGATCCCGTCACCGGTCGCTACAAGGATGCAGCGTGGCAAGAAGTTGGCGAGGAACTGAAATCGCTTCTCACTCCAGCTGAATACGAGAGCGCCAAGCGGACGACCTTCAATGCGTTCTACACATCGCCGACGGTCATCGCTTCGATGCACGCCGCCCTTGGACGCTTGGGCGTTCCCACCAACGCCATCGTCTTAGAGCCCGGGTGCGGCAGCGGGAATTTCATTAGCCTGGCTCCGCAGGAAATGCGTTTCATTGGTGTCGAGCTCGATCTCCTCTCCGGGCGCATTGCTCAACTTCGCCATCCTGACCAGGACATCCGCATTCAGAACTTCTGCGATACACGTTTGCCCGAGGGAAGCATCGATGGCGTCATCGGGAACGTTCCCTTCGCCGATCTCAAGCTGGATTACCGCGGACAGAAATTGTCTCTGCACGATTACTTCTTCGCCAAGTCCGTTGATGCGCTCAAGCCGGGAGGCGTTGTGGCTTTGGTTACATCGCATTTTACGCTGGATAAGCAGAATGGGGCGCTGCGGGAATGGCTGGCGTCCAAGGCCGATTTTGTGGGAGCCATCCGGCTACCGTCCGATGCGTTCAAGCGGGAAGGAACCGCCGTTGTCACGGACATAGTGTTTTTGCGCAAGCGTGCGGCCGATGCAGCGGCGAATCATGCCGATCCTGAATGGCTGGGTTGTGCTCCGCTTAGCATCGATGGCATGGAAGTCGCGATCAATCGTTACTTTCTCAACCACCCGGAGATGGTGCTCGGAACATGGTCACGAAAGGACACACTTTATGGCGAAGGGTATAGCGTCAGTGGCAATGGCGATATCGCGGGATTGTTGAAAGCCGCGGTCCAACGCTTGCCGCAATTTGCGCCGTTGCCAGCGTCCACCGTTCAGCAGCAGCAGACCTCGCGCTTCGCGGCTCCGCCGCCGGAACGCTACATCAGCGAAGGCAGCTTTGTGCTAAACGCGGATCGGACCATTTGTCAGGTCGTAGAGGGGCAGTCTGTTCCGGTCGTCTACGGCGGCAAGACGCTTCGAGCCGAGGGGGCACGCACCGGCCGACGTTTGGCCGCCTTGATTCACCTGCGCGACCTGGCCCGCCGAGTCTTGCAGTCGCAGAACGAGGGCTGGCCGGAGAAACAGCGCAACGAGGCACGCCGGGAACTCAACTGGGCCTACGACCGCTTTAGCTTCGCCTACGGAGCCATCAACAAGACCACGTCTCATGAGACCGCCGACGGTCACCGTATCCGCCGCATGCCCAATCTTGTGAAATTTCGAGAAGATCCGGACGCCATGCTCGTGATGTCCCTGGAGCAGTACGATGAAACCACCGACAAGGCCAGCAAAGCCGCCATCATGCAGAAGGACGTGGTCGGCAAAACGCCGCCGATCACGCATGTCGCCAGCGCCGAGGAAGGATTGCTAGTTGCCCTCAACGAGCGCGGAACGGTCGATGTGCCGTTCATCGGCAACCTCTATGGCAAGCCCGAGGAGCAGGTCATTTCCGAACTCGGCGATCTCGTGTTCCACGACCCCGAATCCGGGAATTGGCAGACGGCCGACGCGTATCTTTCCGGCAATGTTCGCGCAAAACTGGCCGCGGTTCTTAATGCCGGCGCCAGCTATGCTCGCAATGCCGAGACGTTGCAAAAGATCCAGCCCGAGGATGTTCTCCCCGGTGAGATCGATGCCCATCTGGGTGCTCCCTGGATTCCGGAGAGCGACATCCAAGCCTTTGCCGCTGACTTGTTTCGAGTCGAGCTAGATTCGATCACGATTGCCCACCTGACGCAGGATGCGGTTTGGAGTCTCGATGCTGGATATGCAGCGATGAAGTCCGTGGCTGCGACGTCAGAGTTTGGTACTGCGAGGGCCAATGGGACCAATCTTTTGGAGCAGGCGCTCAACATGAAGACGCCGGCGATCTACGACACGATCAACCGCGGTGACCGCGAGGAGAAGATCCTTAACCGGGAAGAAACGCTGGCCGCAAAAGAAAAGCAGCGCCAAATCAAGGAGCGGTTTAAGTCCTGGGTCTTCACCGATCCGCAGCGGACCGAGCGGCTGGTGCGCACCTATAACGATCGCTACAACAATCTGCGGCCGCGCCTCTTTGACGGTTCCCATCTCGATTTCCCAGGCATGAACCAGACAATCTCGCTTCGTCAGCATCAGAAGGATGCGATCTGGCGTGGTATGAGCAGCGGCAATACCCTCTTGGCTCACGCCGTTGGCGCCGGCAAAACCTACACGATGGCGGCCACAGGCATGAAACTTCGGCAAGCCGGTCTCATCCAGAAGCCGATGTTCGTTGTCCCCAATCACCTTCTGGAGCAGTTCGCCAGGGAGTTCATGCACCTGTATCCCAACGCCAAGCTTTTGATCGCCGCCAAGGAAGACTTGCAGCGCGACCACCGCAAGCACTTGACTGCGAAAATCGCCAGCGGCGAGTGGGACGGCATCATCGTCACGCATTCCTCGTTTGAGCGGATCGGCATGTCCCGCGACTACCTGGAGAAGTTCCTGCTGGAGCAGATCGCCGAGTACGACCGGCTCCTTTGCGAACACGCGGCCGCACGAGGTGCCAACCGCAATCTCATCAAGACCATCGAAAAGCAGAAGGCCGCGCGGGTGGAAAAGTTAAAAGATTTGCTCGCCGAGGAAAAGAAGGACGATGGCCTGGTCTTCGATGAACTCGGGGTCGATCACGTCTTCATCGACGAATCGCAGTATTTCAAAAACCTGGAAACGCCGACGAAGATGGACCGCGTCGCCGGCATCCAGACCGGCGGAAGTGAACGCGCATTCGACGTGTACCTGAAGGCCCAATACCTGCACGAGCGCCATCCCGGCCACGGTGTCACCTTCGCCACTGGCACCCCGATCAGCAACACCATGGTCGAGATGTACACGGTCCAACGGTTCCTCGACTCAGAGGGCCTTCGCACCCGCGGCTTGCAGCACTTCGACGCTTGGGCCGCCACTTTCGGGGAGGTGATCGATACGATGGAGATTTCGCCAGATGGCGCCTCGCTTCGGCCCCGCAGTCGCTTCGCTCGCTTCACCAATTTGCCGGAACTTCAGCAGATGTTCCGATCGTTCGCCGACGTACAAACAACCGACATGCTGGACTTGCCCAGGCCAGAACTCGAAACCGGGAAAGCCATTGTCGTTGCGTGTCCAATGTCCGAAGAACAGCACGCCCTTCAACTCACGCTGGTCGAACGCTACGAGCGGTTACGGTCCGAGAAGATTGATCCGAGGGTCGATAACGCGCTCAATATCACCACCGATGGCCGGAAGCTCGCCATCGACGCCCGCATGCTTGCAGCGACGGCCCCGGACTTCCCGGGCTCCAAGGTCAATGCGCTCGTCGCGAATGTCGCGTCCATTTGGGCGCGGTCCAAAGCCACGAGCAGCACCCAGATGATCTTCTCGGATATGGGTGTGCATCCGGCCGCGTGGGGATATTGCGCCTACGACGACGTCATCAAAAAACTCGTTACCCACGGCATCCCCCCAGAGCAGATCGCCGTAATCGGTGACGCCGATTCTGATGCTAAGAAACAATCGCTCTTTGAGCGCGTGCGAAGCGGCCAGATCCGCATACTCCTTGGCAGCACCCAGAAAATGGGGACCGGCACGAACGTGCAGAAACGGCTAATTGCTCTGCACCACCTCGACGCTCCGTGGAAGCCGGCCGAAGTCGAACAACGCGAAGGGCGGATTCTCCGCCAAGGCAACGAAAACAAGGAAGTCGCGATCTACCGATATGTCACTGAGCGATCCTTTGATTCGTACATGTGGCAGGCACTGGAGACAAAGGCTCGGTTCATCGCTCAAATCATGACGGGCGAGAGCGCAGTGCGTCGGGCCGAGGACATCGGCGGACACGAACTCTCCTACGCCGAGGTGAAGGCGATTGCTTCCGGCAATCCTGCGGTGCTTACGCTCGCCGAGGCCGACGCTGAATTGCAGCGACTCAGTTTGCTCAAGAAAAACCACCTGGACGAGCAGTACGTCGCTCGCCGTAGCGTGCGGGATTTGCCAAAGACGATTTCCTACCTATCGCAGCGTGTTTCGACCCTCGCTGCTGACCAGGCAATGCTGACTGCTCATGCTGCCGACGCGATCATCATTGGCAGCCGCGTGTGCTCGCCCGCGGATGCTGCCGCGGTTCTCGGCAGTGCGTTGGATAGGCTACCGCAAAATATAAGCGAATCGCAGCGTGCTGCCCTCGGTGTCTTTCGCGGACTCCAATTTGGGTTGGTGCTACGTCCGCAATTCTCTCCGGACGTGTACCTGGAGGGAGCCGCTGTTCGGCAATCGGGATTCCTCAGCGACAGCCACGGCCCGCGGGCCATCTTGAATGCCTTGGAACGCCTGGCCAGCGGCTATGAGCCGGAATGTGCCCGCACCAAGGAAGACCTTGCCATCGCGGAGGCCCAACTCCGCGACTACCAAAACCGGCTGGGAAAGCCATTCGTCCACGAACGTTTCTTGTCGGAGCTCACGGCGTTACGTGATCAACTGAAGGCCCGCCTTTCTGTTACGCAGCAAGAATCAGACGGCGGACCATCAACTTGCGAACTTGCAGAGCGAATCAAAGCCCTCAAGGCAGCCAACAGCATCGAGGCGGTACCGCCACGAGCCGGGAAGTTGCGGGCAGGAGCGGAGGAACCGGTCACTACCCGAATCCGCCGCCGCATGGAGACTACTCTCAATTCTGAGCCTTGCGCACCATCCGAGAAGGGCCTAGACTCTGCACCTTTGCCACACCGTCGGCAAAGGATCGTCTGAGAGCGGTCCTTTAACACCATCAGAAAGTGAGGCTCCATGTCCGCAACTGCAACGAAGGCCAAGAAGGCCAAAGGGCCCGGCCGGCCGCCCGAACTGAAGATCGGCCCCTTTCAAGGGGGCATCGGCGTGGCCGTCTGGCTCAATGAAGTCGAGACTCCTACCGGCCCGAAAGCGATCCGCAGCATTTCCATCGCTCCCCGTCGCTACCTTGATAAGGAGACGGGTCAGTGGAAGGACGCGAAAAGTTTTCGACCGGGGGATCTCAGTGCGTTGATTTTGGCCCTGGAAAAAGCGAGAGAACATTGCCTCTCTCAACCACTTCCAGGGGAACAGTCGGAAGACGAGAGGATGGCCGGCGCCAACGGCGACGGCGATATTCCCTATTAATGGTTGTCCGTTCTCAGACCGCCCCCCGCTCGGTGCGGGGGGTTTTTGGCTTGGCTGGCCAAAGCATTTGCGTTTTGAGGCCCACCTCCGATACTGAACCTGTGAACAAAGCGGGTGTCTGTAAAATGGGAACAAACATTCGCTGAAAGGGAGTTGCCGATGTTTCACGATGAAATCACGCCTGCGGAAGAAAGAGCGAAGTGGCACCAGGTCTACGGTCGTTTCGCCGATACGGTAGGTGCCTGCATTCGGTTATTCATTTGGGTGATGGAAGAAGTACAGCGCGCCGCCCGTGAAGACGGAAGGGACATACACGCGACCCTGAATATGCTCATGTTCGAGTTTGCGGAACCGATTGATGGCGTATCAATCTTGGTTCGGAGCGGCGCTACGAAGAACTGTTCGCAGCTTCTCCGTACGGCCCTGGAGATTCAACTGTCGCTTCGATACGTCATGCAAAAGAAGGAATCGTATGAGCGGCGGTGCTTGGCCTACGAGTACTATCACCTGCGCGAGCAACTGAGTTGGGCACAACGCTGCGACCCTACGAGTCAGGTCGGCAAGCAACTCCGCCACGAACTGGTCAACGATCCGATGGCCAACCTTTTCGACATCAAGGGAATCGACATTTCGGATGAAATCAGAGACCTTGAAAAAAGAATGAACGCCGCGCGCTATAAGGACGTTCGAACCGAAGTTGCAAGGCTCACAAAGGAGAAACGAAACCATAAGAACTGGTTCAGTTTGTGGAATGGACCAGCGGACGTGCGGCGGCTTGCCTTTTCCTTGAATCTCGGGTCGCTGTACGAAGTTCTGTATCGCGGGTACTCCACGGTTGGGCACGGCGCCGGGGCATTCAAAAGGATGTCGTGGAAAAGCAGCGAGCTGATTCGGTTCGAAGCGCTTCGCTCGCCGAGTGGATTGTCCGGAATGTGTCTGAATGCCTGCCAGATTTGCAACAGCATGACGTTGTTTCTGGTGGACGCGCTTGTTCCGCACATCCGGGAAGCCGTGAAGAAGCGTTACGTCGACATTCAGCCTGGATTGGCTTTCGTCCAATCTGTGCACATTAACTAAACTGGAGGGCGCTTCAATGGCGCTATTTGTGGGTGGACCGTACGATGCAATGGACATCGATCAAGGGCTTCTGAATAAGTTCGGTTGCCTTATGCCTTTTCCGGCCGAAGGTCAAAACCGACTATTCGTGCTGATGCCCCCACGTGAAAAATGGGATCTGCTCTGCCGGGGTGAGATTACCAAGTCAGAGGCGGGTGGCCCTTTGCTGCCTTACGAGCGTGTCTTTGCCCCTGGCGGGGCGGAATTCCGCTTTTCCGAATCGGGGCAATTTGAAGAAGCATTAGCCGGCAAACCCGACACAACATGGGCGAAAATGCGAGAGACGATATCACACGAGGAAAAACTCGGTGAAAAGCTCGAGAATCGCTTGAGCGAGCATCTCAATTCAACCCAATTCTCCGTCATTCCTCCCGGCACCCTTGGGGCCGGAATGGGATACACGCAATCCCACGAGACTTCTTGCATTTTCGACAAGGAGAAAGGCCTGCTTGTAATCACCGGGACGGTGAGGCTTGAAGTATCGAGGACTGATCGGGAGGCATAAGGATGCTCAGAATTGGCAGCACGCACAGGCGAAGCGGTTGGTTCCACGCGCGCCACGAACGTGGGCAGCAGTAACGGTCTGCGCGAATTCCACCATTGGGTCACCATTCAGATTGCAGCGATGCCTAAGTGAGCATTGCCGGCGCCTTCCTTCGCAAAGGTGCCAACTGCCTTCAGCAATCGGCTGAGGAGTTTGCGGTTATCATCGGGCCATATTTGGAGGACGCCGCCCTCCACGACGATTCCATGCTTGTGCTTCTTGAGCTTGGCAGTTGGTTTGCCGCCTCCATGACTCAGCGAATGCCGCACCTCCCGCCCAATGTGAAGCTCGTGGTGGTTCCAGCATGGGCCAGTCAAGTCTTTTCCAAATGCCGTCCGGAGACCATCCAAGAATGATTTGTCGGACGCCCGCAAAGAACCGACCTGCAAGACGTGCTTCATGCAGTCCACCAAGAATGCTTCATACGCGTTGTAGAAGGAGACGTATGCAACCTGCTGCGATGCCCAGACGGTCATTGCAAAAGCGTGCTTGTCCAAGAAGTCTCGCCACATTGGCTCCAATGGGAGATCGAGTGCGACTGCCGCCGCGGTCTTACGAAAGAGGTCCGCCTCCGCCACCAGGGCTATCATTAATTTCGCGCGGAGCTTTCTGTCCTCCACCAACTCGGGCACTTGGCGTGACAGCTTTGCAAGGACACCCTCGCCAAAGCCGATTAGACTCGCATCTGGCGATTCCACTTTTGCGAAGCCCAGGAGCGCGGACTGCACCATTTTGACGATCATCGACGGCACCGCGGCGACGTAGGCTGTCGTCCGCCAAGAAAGGCCGAGCCTATACAGCAGTATTTCGAGTACACATCCATGTTTCACGCCTTTGAAGGGCTCCTGATCTATCCAGCCATCGGGCAAATACCCCTCGTAGGACGACAGACGGTCATCGAGGGCGATTTTCAAGTCGGACACAGTCCACCTCCTCGGTCAGTGTAAGAAAAGACGCTGCTTCATGTCGAATGGTTCACTCCATTCCTCAGCTGCAGCGAATGGGTGACATCACTGCGGACCTTGAAGTTCTGGCCGTACGCTGCTCAAATGCTATGAACCGCGCAACTCTGCTTTCCGCTGTGAGGCTGATTTTCCGCCCAGTGGGGGAGACTTTGAGTGGATCGCCAGGGAGCCACGCCGTGAGTCTCACATCCTTTCTCGACATCCGCGAGGTCAATGACCGCGTGAAGATCCTACGCCCCAATGAGTCACGGCAAATTCCTATGCCGATTCAGGCTGAACCCCGGAGCAATCGCTACATGATGGTTGGCACGGCATTCGACTATTTGCTTCGCTTTGAACTCCATCGGAGAGCTCCGCATGCGGTGGTGAACCCATGGATTGCAGAACTGGCCCTTGATCGCCTCTGTCCGGGCGTTGGAAAGGCGGTCTTGGACGTTTTTGCTCAAGTTCCCGATTTCGACTTGTACTTGCCACCTGAAGAGGTCGGCAAGCGGGCCAAGGCCATCGTGGACAATGCCAAGACGTCCGTCGGCACATTTCTCAGGACGACGTCACCGACGAGTCAGCAGCTGACCAACCTCGCGGGCCACGCGATCCGCCTGGCCAAGCTCGACGACGCCTTCCGGGCATCGCGGCTCGAACTAGATTTTGAGCAAGCCGCCGCCGAAGACGTGCAAGACCTTTTGAACATGCTGAAACTCGTGCCCTTCGACTCCCTGCTGCACGATACGATTCTCCATCTGAACCCGCACTTCTCGGATTCTTCAAAGCTCATTGGAGGTGCCGATACGGACTTGATCGCGGGCGACCTTCTTATCGATTTCAAAGTGACAAAGAAGCCGGCGATGAACGCAAAGGACCTCGATCAACTCCTCGGTTACTACCTGCTCGCGCGGCGTCAGCGTCAGCTCGATCCGACGTTTCCAGACATCCGACGGACGGCGATCTACTACTGTCGGCATGGTTTTTTGTGGGAGCTGGATGCGAGAGAATGGACGATGCACCCGGAGTTCCTGGACATCGAGACGTGGTTTTTCGAGCGAGCTAATAAGGAGTTTGGCCCCTTCCCCTCCGCGCAAAAAACGAAAAAAGCGCGAGGTCGCAGCGGTAAGGCAGCCAAAAAATAAGCGTTTTGACGGCAAGTCCGTTCTGAGACCACCCCCCGCTCGGTGCGGGGAGCTTTTTGAAAGAGGAGATCAGTATAGTTCCACGGCTGTTTCGTCCCAACTGTCGCCAGCCAAGCGACCGGCGAGCAGATACACCTGCACGACCGTCCCAACTGAAAACACGTTCACCGTAGCGGTTGCCCTGTCATCGGCGACTTCGCATAATTCCAATCCGGTGATTCGCTGAACGGTGCGAGAAGTTTTTCAGCGTCGCATCCGGGTGACATCGCCGAAACGGCGGCATAGCGGAGCTGGCATCGCGAAAGTCCTCGTCTTCGTCGAAAGCTGATAACGATCGTAGAATCATTGTCAACCATCGCACCACATAGGAGCATTTGGAATCGCACCCCGCTCACGATACACGTTCGATTTTGGCCATGTGAATAAGCAAATTGAAGCGAGTTTCGCGTTTTGCCTTTTTCTCTTTCACGGAACTGCGGATGGAATTGAAAGCGATCGAACACCTGTTTGTCTCAAGTGCCGTGCTGGCTGACCGACTCTGGTGCTCTAGCCCGTCCGTCCTATGTTTTGAGTCGTTTTGCAAGGGCCCAAACAGCCTCATCATTCTCGATGCGAAGTCTGGCCAAGCACTTGAGCGGACTGTCAAACAGCGCGCTCCATCCCTCCCCACCTGGAACGTCAATCGACGGTGGATGGCAATGCGCCCGAAACGACGACATTTGCCCAGCCATACACCGCCGCACGAGACAGTTTTCGATTCAACGATCAAATGGAGGGATTCCAGCGACGGAGAAAAATACCACTATTTGATTGAGGGTCAACAAAGTACGTGCGCAGCGTGCCCGCCATCGAGTGATCTCATTTATGTTGGAACGAGAACAAATGCTGCAATTGGGCGCGGGTACCTTTTTGCACTGCGACATGGCGAGTTGTTGTGGGGGTTTCAGCCACTGGGGGCCGCAGCGTATGGATTCGGAGCTAACTTTCCAGATCCTACCATGCTAGAAGCATATCCGTATCGCGTTGTGTGTCCTGATGACGGACGTCACGTGGCCTTCTCCTTTATGGGTCTGGTATTCCTTCTGGATCAGTCTGGTTCATTGATTGGGCAATGGAACATTCAATCTCTTTTGGGTTCGCAGTCGCGCATTTCCACTTTCTCGGAGGCCGACACCCCAGCAGATGCCTTCGCCGCTAAGAGTGACGATGACGAGATTAGCGGCTTATCAGTGGCAATCGACAGAATCCCCGAGGCAGGTCGAATTGGAGCGATGGCTACTTCGAGTGATGGTCGGGTCATTCTAGTAGCAATCGCCAACCACCTCGTTTGGATTACGCCGCTCGGCCATATTGCACATAGCGTCAGCCTGCCTCTTGGCGACCCGACCGTCATTGGCTCCGGAGGGCATGGCAGTATTAGGGGCCTTCATATATCGTCATCGGGTGAAATTGTCGTCGCTGCCGTATGCCAATGCGGATTCGTCGTGCTCAAAAACGGCAAAGTCACGTTGTGTCTCACCTCCGAGGCCAATTGCTGGGCCTACGACGATTTGCACGAATTGCTCGCCGTTAAGTCATACGGAGAGGATTTCGTCGCCCTCCACGACGCCAGTGGCGAGATTATCGGGCGCATGCAAGTCAACCCAGACGCTTCGCAAATCCTGTTTTCCGAGTGTGGAGAGGTATTAGCGGTGACCGGTGAAGAAACACACGCGTTTAGCCTTTCATGGTCGTCGCAAACGACAAACGCCGGAACACCGGGTGCGCGTGTTGGGCCCCAGATTCTTGAGCGACGAGGAGCCCCCAAATGGACTATCGACCTTCAATCGGAAGGCTTCTTAAATCGCACGACAATTTCGACGGACGGGATGAGCCTGCTAGCGGAATTCGACAGATTTCTAAACGTGTATAATCATGGCGTTCGGCAGATACGGATTCCGTGCATACCTGAAGACCGAAACTTCTGGGGATCGGCTATCGCGCCCGATGGCCGACTGTTTGTTGCCGGAATGTCAGGCGACCGAGCAGTCGGAACAAAGTTTATTCTTTTCGACGAAGCAGGAAATGAATGTTGGACAGTGGACACCGCAGACCAAGATTCGTGCAAATGGGATGAGACCCGCCAACTGCGAAAATGTTATGCGGAGGAAATTGGACACTGCTTTTTCACGAATGATCTCCAAATAGTGTTCAGGACGTTGGCTTACCACCATTGTACTGAGAAGCGACTTGCGAATGGAAAAACGCGGAGACGATTTGGCTTTAGCTCGACTGCGACTGTCCATTACAGGGGTGTTTCAAAACATGGCAAAATGATAAACGAAGCGGAGGCAGAGTTGAATTGGCGTGACCTCTATTGGTCGCAAACACTACTCTTGCCATGTCCCGACGATTTGGAAACGTTTTCTGAGGTCAAATCAATTCTGTTTGGCCGTTTGTTAAAAGCAGGTGCAGACGGACTTATTTGTTATGACCGAGGCGGAAACATGCTTTGGAGCGCCGTGAGTGGCCGCCGTGTCTCAAGTCTGGTCAGTTCCGCTGATGGGAGTGTGATTGCGGTTTGCTCGCATAGTGAGGCGATTGCGATCAACAAATCGGGGGTGATCTTGCACCGTTGCAAACATGACGGCGGACATTTGCTAACAGTTTCTGCAGACGGGGCTTTTGTCTTACTTAGTCGCGGCGGTGAACTTCGCCACATCGCGCCCGACGGAGGATTGATTTGTGCTTTAAGGGTAAGCGTCCGGCCAAACCCGTCATTGACAGGCGTGGTTTAATCCTCCGTAAAGGAGGTGGCCATGTCCACGACAACAAATCGCGACCCACGCAAGGAACGGTTTTGGCGAGGCGCCCTGCGGCAATAACGCAACAGCGGCTTGTCCGTGCGCGACTTTTGTCGGCGGCAACATTTGTCCGAGGCTAGTTTCTATGCCTGGCGGCGCACACTCCAGCGCCGCTTGGCCGAGGCCGCGGCCTTCGTCCCGGTTCGGGTCGTGCCGCCGCCGGCCGCACCGGCGGAGGACACTGACAATGCGACTTCGGGGCTGGAGTTGGTCTTGGCGGCGGGCCGGCGTCTGTGCATCGGGCCCGCTTTCGACGCTGCAACCTTGCGGCGGCTGCTGAGCATCCTGGAGGAGGGCCGACCATGCTCCTGAGCTTGCCAGCGGCGGTGCGCATTTGGCTGGCCAGTGGCGCGACCGATCTCCGCAAAGGCTTCGACACCCTGGCCGAATTGGTCCGCCACCAACTCCAGCGCGATCCCTTGTCGGGTCAATTGTTCGTGTTCCGCAATCGCCGGAGCGACCGCCTCAAGCTGCTCTACTGGGACGAGGACGGTTTTGTCATTGTTTACAAAAGACTGGAAGCCGGGACTTTTCGTTTTCCCCCGGCCGATGCCGCCGGCGTGGAGATTCGCGCCGCCGATTTGCAAATGCTCCTGGACGGCGTCGATCTGGACAGCGTCAAACGCCGCCAGCGTTATCGCCGGCCCGTGCCGGCCTGAGGGATGGGCCGCCGGCCGTGCAAGCATGTGGGACGTCTTCGGGCGTCCTTTTTTGTTGCGCGGCGTTGGCCTATTCGGCACAGCTTGCCAGTTGTGACATAGGGGTGTCACAAGCTCAACATGTTGTGAAAATCCAAAGCTTTTTGCGGAACCAATCGATGGCGGCGGTGTCTTATCTACATGAGCACGGCCGCTCCCACGCCTGAACCCGTCCACACCGGCAACCTTCTCTTGCCGACGCCCGAGCAACTGCCCGACGATTATGCCATTCTCAAACGCATGATCCTGGAACTGCTCAGCACCCTGAAACGCGAACAGCACGACAAGCAAGAACTACGCGATCGGCTCGATCTCTTGCTGCGGCGTTTGTACGGTCCCAAGAGCGAGCGTTTCAATCCCGATCAATTGCTGTTGTTCGAGGAGCCGGCCGCGGACCAAAGCAGCGCCGCCAACGAACCCGCGCCGACGCCTGCCGAGCCGACCCCCAAACGCAACACCAAACCGCACGGCCGCAAGCCACTGCCCAAGGATTTGCCGCGTCGGCCCGTGCATCATGAGTTGAGCGAATCCGAACGCCTGTGCGTCTGCGGTCAGCTCCGCATCGACATCGGCACGGACATGAGCGAACAGCTCGATTATCAACCGGCGTCGCTGTTCGTCTGGCAACACTGGATTCATAAATATCTCTGTCCCCAATGTGCCGAGCGCCAGCAACAAGCCGACGCCGTGGCGCCGGCTGTGGACACCATGCCGATCACGCCGTCGGAAACGATGTGCATCGTCGCGCCCACGCTGCCGCGGGGGCCGGCCATCCTCAGCGCGCCCAAACCGCAGCAACCCATTGCCAAGGGTTTGCCGGGGCCGGGTTTGTTGGCCCAGGTGATCGTCAGCAAATACTTCGATCATCTGCCGCTGCATCGTCAGGAATTCATCTTCGCCCGCCAGGGCGTGGACATCGCCCGCTCGACCACCTGCGACTGGATGGCGGCCTGCGCCGAGTTGTTGCGTCCCCTTTATGACAGGATGGTGTCACGGGTGTTGCAATCGCAATGGTTGCACACCGACGACACGCTGATCAAGAACCTGGACCACGCGCCGGGCACCACGGACAAGGCTCGGTTTTGGGCCTACCTGGGTGACCGCGCCCATCCGTACAACGTCTTTGATTTCACGCTCAATCGCCAGCGTGATGGTCCGCAACAATTTCTCAAGGATTATCGCGGTTATTTGCACGCCGATGCCTTCAGCGGCTACGATCGCCTGTACTTGCCCGACCCGCGTGATGGCATCGCGCCGATCCTCGAAGTGGCCTGCAACGCCCATGCGCGGCGGAAGTTTTACGACGCCCGCGGCAGCGATGCCGCACGCTCGCATCAGGCGCTGGCCTACTACGCGCAGCTTTATGAACTGGAACGCCGCGCCAAAGACAACGATTTCGGCGACGCGGCCCGCTTGCAAATGCGTCAGGAGTTGGCGGTGCCGGTTCTGGACAAGTTCCAGACCTGGCTGAAAGAGCAACGCGATCAGGTGTTGCCCAGGAGCCCGATGAGCGAGGCGTTCGGCTACGCTTTGAACAATTGGACGGCGCTGTGCCGTTACACCGAGGCGGGGTTTTTGGCGATCGACAACAACGCCGCCGAGCGCGAGATGAAACGCATCGCCATCGGCCGTAAGAACTACCTGTTCGTCGGTTCGGAAAAAGGCGGCCGCACGGCGGCGGTGCTCTACAGCTTCACGTCAACGTGCCATCGACTGAATGTCGAGCCCTGGGCGTATCTCCAGGACGCGCTGAAGCGTCTGCCGCACACGCCGCCCGAGCAACTCGCCGAGTTGTTGCCGGACCGTTGGCAAGCAACGCGAGCCGTGGCCCCGACATCTCCGCCACCGCCCACCTCCGCAGTTGGCCACGCCGACACACCAGCCTGACGTTTCTCCCGACTTCCCTGGCACCGGGCACCTCACCACCCACGCGATTCGCCGGACGCACACCTTTAAGGCTTGGCGTTTTGCCCCCCCGCCAACCCACAGCTGTAAACAATTTGGGACTTTGTGCATTTCTCTCACCCCTTCGAGACGGAGCATGGATCATAGTCATTAATGACCATGGAGTAGTTCTTGTCAAATGGCGCAGTCCGGTCGCCCTGACTGACGTGCGGTGGGCGCGCGGTGCCAACGTTTGTATTGCCAGCGACTTGAATGGCAGCGTTTTTGCTTTTGACCTGGACCCGCAATTGGCACACTGATAATAGCAGGGGATTCCGTGACCACGCCGGTACCTTTTCTGGGACCCTAACCTTCAGCTCCCAAATCGTTGTTTTTGGTTGCTACATTTCCGCCTCGTTCTCGGAACGCAGCCCCGCGACATTTCGGACTGCAGTATTTCTTGTCGCTCCTTTGCCGGCGGTCCTTCGTATCCGTACTGGCCTCAAAGTAGCCCTTGCAGTACAGGCATTGCTTCAGGTCTTTCTCACCGGTGAGTTCTTGGGCGAACATGAGCCACATGGCCGCCTTCAGATTATGGGGCGTCAAGCACACCGTCACGGCGTCGTCGCTATCGTTCGGGCTCAGCCACGGCGAACAGGAGCCCCACAACGACTCGTTCACTAGATCGAAAAGACAAGTCCGCGCCACTTCGCGGGTTCGCCCGGATTCCAATGCTGAAAACCCCGGCCAATCTCGCTCACGAAACGTTTGGTGCCAGTTGAGGTCAGGATACTCCTTGAACCGGATTTCCACGTCCCAGGACCAGTTGCATTCCGATATGACCGTATCGATCAGGTCAGCCAGCTTCCTCTTGGTTTTTCCCTGAAGTACGTCCCACAGTTCCACGAGAGCTCTCATGCGGCGAATCTGCGTGAACCACTCCTGGGTCGTATCACCTACGAAAGCGACCATCGTATTCTCATATTCGTCGGGCTCGACCTCGTGAGCGTTTTCCAAAGGCCCCCATCGATCCGCAAATCTGAGTATCGCCTCCTCTATCAGGTCGAGACCTGCAAATTTCCGATACAGTCCGGGCTCTTCATCTAAGGGGAAGACTTCGTTCAAATCTCCCTCCGTCAGAGTCACTTCAGCCTCTTCTAGCTTTTCTGCTTCGCTCGGATCATTGTTCCACCATTTCGGAACGACGACTCTAGCTTTCTCTCCGCGTCGTAAGGTGCAATCCTCACACTTGTAACCCTTCGAGAAAACGTGCCAGCGGAATTCGGACAGCTTTGTCAGCATGAGTGACCTCCGAAGGTCCTGAGAACGGATTATTTTGCTATGAACGCTTAAAAAACGGATAAACGGATTGAAAACATTTATTCTAGCACGTAGATTAGGAAAAGCAACTTCGAAAAGCCATTGAGGTGCAACATGCCGGACACAACACAGTGCGAATCTCTCCAATACCGAAATCAAGAGTTTGCCATTCATCACCTGATAGCCGATTGCCCAACAGGGACGGTCGTTCGGGAACTTGTCAAAAATGCGGAAGAAAACGCAGTGATGCAAGACCCTCCGGGGCGCATCGAGTGGTTCATTGAGCACGTCGAAGGCGTCCCCAAGTTGGGCCTCTACAATGAGGGGCCTGGAATGGATGGTGAGGAAATGGGCCGGCTCATGGACCTTGCGAGCACCGGCAAGCGGCTGGGCATCGACAACAACTATGGCCAGGGCGGAAAGATCAGCGCGCTCAAGGTGAGTCCGCATGGAGTCGTCTACCGGTCGTGTAAGGCTGGGTGCGTGTCGCAGATCATCCTCGCCGCAGATCATCAACCTGACGCTGACTTCCCCATTTACGTCAAGAAGAGGCAATCGATTGAAGCGCGACAATCCAACCGGCCCCACGACCGCGACTGGACTGAAGTGGTGTTACTGGGACACAATGCACTTCACGATACTGTGGCCGAACTGCTTCGGGAATATCGCCATAAGAACTGGCTGATGCGACTTCTCAATCAACGCTTCTTTCGCTTCGCCGATGGCGTCGTTGTTCGCGCTTCCAACATGACGACCGACGCCCAGGACAATAGGACTGCGTACGGTTTAGAAAAGTTGACCGTGAACCACTCCGAAAAGAACCACGAAATCTCGGCACACCATCCCCGCTATGGCCCGCTAGTCATTCGTTACTGCAAACTTCGCGGCCAGTATGGCGAGGACGAGGAGGGAAACAGCCGGGCGAAGACGATGGATGCATACGGGCTTGGCATCCGTGGAGACCACATTTGCCTGGTCTGGAAAAACGAATGCTACGATATGCATGTCGGCTGGTCACGGATAAGTGGCGCCTTTGGCGTTACGTTCGGCAGCAGCAACATCGCCGTGCAAATCCTGTTGCCAGATAGCGCCCGCGTGAAGAATAACACCTATCGCGACGCGATTTTGGATCGGAATGGGGACCTCCAACCGGTTCGCGTAGAGGAATTTGCAGAACTAATCCGCTGCAAGCGCCCCAAATGGCTCGTTCAGTACATCGAGCGGCAAGCCCAGAAAAATTCCAATCATACCGGTGTTATGAAACGCCTGAAGGCCTTCCTAGATGAGTTAAATGCAGCTGGCGAAGGCCGTTTTAGGGTGAAGCCCGGAGGTGAAGACCAGGGCGACCTTTTCCTGCACGGCCGGAATGGTTCGACGTCCTCTGGGGGTAAGTCGTCTGCCCAGCGGTCTCGGCAATCTACGCAGCCGGCCACTGGCCACCGCTCGCCGTCCCAACAGTTTTCAGGGATTCCCCAAGTCTCCTTTGCAGAAGACCCAGCCATCCTCGAAGAATTGTCCGGCCGAGCCGCCATATATCGGCATGAGGAGAACGTCATTCTGCTTAACCCACACCATTTCAAATACCTGGAAGATTTGGAAGCCATCTTTGGCGACGTTGGCCCCGGCGCAGACCGCCAATCTCTGGCGAGGCAGATTTTCGACGAAGAGTACTGTTTTAATGCCGGGAAGTTCGTCATTCAGGCGTGGTTGTTCAAAGGGAAACCCGAGTGGGCAGATCGGGCGTGGCAAGACGGTGTGAACCCAAACGCACTCACGATTCACCTGGCTTCCCGCAACTCGCTGATTGAAGCTAGCAGACGACTTCGCCAGAAACTGAACTCGCGAAAAATGGAGACGCAGAGCGCATGATCCACCGGTCGCGCGCGAAGGCATGAGCGGTAGACGGGAGGTTCGGTGTTGCCAACGGCGACATTCGCTATTGATGGCGTGTCCGTCCTCAGACCGCCCGCCGCTCGTCGCGGGGGGGGGTTAGGCGGCGCATCGGAGTGTGCTCGCCGAAGCTGCGGTTGAGTTGGACCTTCCACTGCACTGCTAGCTAGGGAACTGCTTCAGACAGCAGCTGCGTCGGTCCCATCGACGTCCCATTGACCCCGATGTGTCGGACCCTAGCGTGGAAGTTCTTTATCGGAATCTAGACCCCATGTTTGTGTTTAGACTTTGCTAACGCTTCACAGGCACGCAGTAGTTGGACCGGATGCTACCCGCGTCGAGGTAGTGGCTCGCGCGGAGCGCGCCAATCTCGGTGCCCGTCCACGCTTCGGGGGCCTTCGACGCTAATGCGGCTGCGAACGCACGCAGCCGGGCGTGAAGCTCCTCGAGTTTCCTGAGCGTCATTACCTTCGTCTTCGTCGGCGGGTACGCTGAGTCGGCCAAGTCCTCGGCGGGATGCACCATCAAGAGTGTGATCGGCACGCCCTTCCCGTACTCCTTCTCGAACCAGTTCGCGCTGTTCGACATCTGCTCGGCCTCGCGCTGTTGAATCTCAGTCCGGTCGACCTCGACCTCGTTTTTGACCTCCGTCAGCAGGTAGTGGTTTTCTGGCATGGCCCAGAGGGCGTCCGGTCCCTTCCCCTGTTCCTCTTCGGGCCGCTCACTTTTAAACCCCAAGATCGTGCCGAGATCGGCCCACGCCTGCTCGAATATCGAATGGTGTACACCGAAGACCAGATTGTTGACCAACGCCTCGACGGAGACGGTGATGGCATTCGGGTCGGTGTGGGTCTGTACCCAGGTGAGCGTGTTCTGCGCCTGAAGCCCCGCACGGGCGATCATCTTCTGGTAGCGGACACCGGCGACGGGGCGGAAGAGCAGGCGGTTCCACTCAAACGCCTTCCGTTGCATCTCCTGTGCCCGGTTCGGGTCGGAGGCGTGGAAGTAGTTGGCGGCCATCTGCACGAACCAGCCCTTGTCTGACTCGGCTGCCATCTTCCTCGGGTCCAGATCTTTCTGGACTAGTTCACCGGCCTCGATCGCGCTCCCGGCCCGGAACTTTGGTGATGCCGCCCGCTCGGCCAGGGCAATGTCGAGTTTCGCGGCATCGTGCTTCACCGGGGCGAGACCGATCATCTTCTTCGCGTGATAGGTTTTCCACCCCTGGTCGCTCTTCAGGCACTTGCCCATCAAGTCGAACAGCTTTTGCACCGAGGTTCCGGTTCCCTGCTTCGCCAACTTCGCGATTTCTTGCCCGATGACGAATTGCTGCTTGGTCTCAGGCGAGAAGAGATTCAGCCGCTCCTTCACGCCGACGAACTGGACGAGGTGGGAGCCGCAAAGGAGAACCACGCAGCAATCCTTCCCGGAACGGACGCCGCGGCCCAGACCCTGCTCGATCGTCTGGGCGACGCGGCCGGTGACCAACGCGGAGTCGGCGCGCACCGACGCGAGGTGCTGATCGTAGTACGATTCGCCTGCCGGCAGCCCGTCCAAAACGAGCACGCGGCAGGCGTCGTCCGGCAGGTCGATGCCGTCGTAGCGGTTGGCCAGGACGACGAAGTTGCCCTTCAACGTGCGGAGCTTCTCCACCGTCCCGCTCACTTCTTCCTTCGGCACGACCGTCGCACCGGCGTTCGCCCACCGGTCGCCCGCCTTGAAGGATGGAACCAATACGACGACGTTGTAGCCCCGCTCGGCCACTTTCTTGCATAGTCCGGGGATCTCCGGCTCGAGGCTCTTGTCAATGAGGCTCGGGGCCAGAACCATGCGCTCGCCAATGTCGCCAACGATCGGTGGTCTGATGGTGTTAGTCGCGGCTTCCCGCGACACGCCGAATTCCTTAAGCAGGATCGAGTCGTTGATCAGGGTGGCCGACAGGAAGAACCGGTGTTTAGCCTTTGCGAAGCTCGGCACCTATTCGATCGGCACAAGTTGAGGAGTGATTTCGAGTCGCCTGCCGGAGATGAAGCATTGACAGGCGGCCAGATCGTCCTTGATGAGGTCCCATGAGAAAGTCAGCGCGTCGTTGTCACGCATCCCGGCGAGGATATTTGCCACCTCCTGTTGTCGGTCAATCCACGCCCAGTACGGTACCGGCATCGTGGTCCACGGATAGCCCTGCTGGATCTCGGCAAGCTTGCCTGGCGACTGGTCGGCGAGGACGGAACGGAAGAGGGTCAGGAGCTGTTTGTACCCCTCGCTACCACCTTCCAGGCCGACGGTGACAGTCTCCCGGGCAATGGTCAGGCAGCTGTGAGCATCATCAACCAGCACGCCGCCCAGGCTCACAATCGGCCGGGTCGATCCCGGCGCGCCGAAGACTGACCTGCCATTGAACAGCTTCTTGAAGGTGGTGATGAAGATGGCTTCGCTGTTCAGGAAGTCGTGCGGGAGCTCGGTCCCCTCGCCGCCAGTGACGGCCGGGATGCCCACCTGGACGGCATTTTAGTAGACCTGCTCGACGAGCTGCTTGTTCGCATCCCTTCCAGCCGGTGGCTGGCCCACTGGGCCAGGAACTTGGGGCAGCGCCTATCACATCCTTGAGCGTCCGGTGTTGATGCCCGATTCGTTTCTGGTGCTGTGAGCGCTTTCACTCCGCCCGTTTGTTCGACTGGGCTGGGGGGCGATTTCCGGCCCACTCGTTTGGTGACGGCCGCCGATCACCGTCCTGGTGAGAAGCGGCCGATCCCGTTGGGACGGCTGGCGCCCTTTGCCGACTCCCCCGCCGGACACTTTTCCATGTCCCATCCTATGCGAAGGAGTCTGTCATGGCGAAGCAAAATGTCGAGATGGCCGCCTGCGCCGAACTGGCGGCGCTGGCGGTGCAGCATCCCAAGGCGGCTGGCATCGACGTTGGCGATGCCACCCACTGGGTGTGCGTCGATGCCGACGGCGGCGACGCGGCGGTACGCGAGTTCCCCGCCCACACGCCCGGCCTGCGGCAACTCGTTGCCTGGCTGCGCCAGCACGGCGTCAGCACCGTCGCCCTGGAGGCGACTGGCGTCTACGGCCACGTCCTGTTTCTGACGCTGCTGGAAGCCGGCTTCCACGTCATCACGACCGCGCCCACGTTCACTCGGCAAATCAAGGGCTGGCCCAAAACGGATCGCCGCGATTGCCAATGGATCCAACGACTACACCGGCATGGCCTGTTGCCGTCCGTGTTTCAGCCCGACGAGGCCACGCAGACCCTGCGTGACCTGGTGCGGCAGCGCGCCAACCACGTGCGGCTGTCGGGCCAGCACATCCAACGCATGCAGAAGGCTCTCGAACTCATGAACCTCAAGCTGACCAAGGTTCTTGGCGACGTCACTGGCGTCACCGGCCTGAAGATCATCCGCGCCATCCTTGCCGGCGAGCGTGATCCGCAGCGGCTGGCCAAACTGCGCGACCGCCGCTGCCGGCACACGGTCGCGGAGATGGCCACGGCGCTGGATGGCCGCTATCGCCTGGAGCACCTGACGGAGCTGAAACTGAACCTGGTGATGTGGGAGCATTACCAAACGGTGATCGCCGAACTGGACGGCTTGATCGCCCAGCAGTTGCACACGATGCGGCGTCAGACCCTCCTGCCGCCTTTGCCGTCCAAGCCGCGCCAGCGTGGCCGCAAGCCGCACGATCCGCGTTTCGACGTGCGCACGGCCCTCTACTACCTGGTCGGCATCGATCTGACGACGATCGAAGGCATCGACGAGGTGCACGCCTTGACGTTGATCAGCGAGCTGGGCACCGACTTCACCAAGTGGCCGAGCGTCAAGCAGTTTACGAGCTGGCTCGGCCTGTGTCCCAACTGGAAGAAGACCGGCGGCAAGGTGCAATCGAGCAAGACCCGCAAGGGCAAGAACCGCGCCGCCAGCGCGCTACGCCTGGCAGCGTGGAGCCTGATGCGCAGCCACAGCTATCTGGGCGCGTACCTGCGTCGCCAACGGGACCGCCTCGGCGCTCCCAAAGCGATCACCGCGACCGCGCACAAGCTGGCGCGCATTCTCTACAACCTGATGCGGCCCGGCATCGCCTACATGCGCAAGGAGGAAGTCGCTTACGCCGAGCAAGTGCGTGAGCGTTTGGAGAAGCAACTGCGGCGACGAGCCAAGGAGCTGGGCTACGAGCTG